>ERZ1292623.3515-Hain-H51-01um-R1-3515-length-13345-cov-5_pt1 | contig 13345 bp, 16 predicted proteins | sample MGYA00564398_ERZ1292623 | MGnify/ENA primary metagenome ERZ1292623 (study PRJEB36523, sample SAMEA6512633) | groundwater metagenome | collected 2019-01-07 | study: AquaDiva: Metagenomics assemblies of 32 groundwater samples
ATTGTCTAGCCATATCTTCTCATTGTCGTGCTCGGCTGGAAAAATCTTAATTACCGAGTCGCTGAGTCCTGGATTTACGAGAGTTATAAGGCACACCTTCGGGGTTTCTGGAATAACTTCTAGGGCAACGTCTACAGGCATACGGCCTCCTTTACTTCTAAGCTACCATCGGCAACCTTTAGGTCTTTCGGGAGATATTCAATCGCCCGTGATTTCTCGTACGGAATGCCTACGCGGTCCAGAATCGTCATCGTCCGATGCATGTACGTATCGCGGCCTCGGACCAATTCGCATCCAGCCCTGGCAATAGCTTCCCGTTCCTCATCATGCTCAAGGTAATACCTGGCCTTCTCGATCATCTCTTCTTCGGTCTTGTAGGTGACCAAGTGGACCCCATCGGTGAAGCGTTCGTGGAGGGTAGGAATGTCGTTGGTTAGAAGGAAAGCACCTGCCCCAAGGGTCTCGTGCACCCTCATATTGAGATCATCACGGCAGGAGATGTTAAAGACGATCTTCGACTGATTGAACTTCTCCGCGGCATTATGGAATCTCTCGGTGCCCCAATAGAAGTTCGGGAAGGCTTTGAAGAGGGTGTCTAGCCAATCAACCCTGTTCTGATCGTTGAGGTTGCCGACGAAGCAAACGTCGTAGCGCTTTAGCGGTACGGCTTCTTCGTCCCAAATATTTTTTGATAAATTGAAGCATCCTTTATTGTAGGCTAGGGGGTCGTAAGCGTGGGGGAGCCACATGACCCTGTCCTCGGGAATCCCGTCTCTAATGAACTCCTCTACGGCCCGCTTTTGGTTGCAGAACGTAAAGTCACAGCGTTGTGCGCGAGATAAACGATAGTCATAGCCAAGGTGGGTATCCGACGTGATGTAGATAGAGGGATGAGGCAACTCAAAGTCCTGGTATCCCAGGGCATCCTCTCCCCAATCCACAAGCCAGTGCCAGTCGAAAACACCGTACCTGGACAAGTCACCTTTGGGGAAAAGGTGCATTACGCCGTCACCGAATAGCACCCGGAGCATGCCGGTAATAAAAAGTGGGGATCCATCGTTGCGACCGCAACTAATTTGATCGCCGTAGTAACTGGCTATTCTAAACATTATTTCCCTCTAACCTCTTTCCTCGATCTCCGCTTCACATCCTGACCATGCGCCTTCTTAAAGGACTGGATATCCTTGAACCTCCCCTTCTTGTCACGGACAGCATAGAGCTTCTTTCCTTTTTTACTTCGCAGCACGGTTCGTCTTGGCATAATCCTCCTTAAAACCTATTACCGGAACTGCGTGACAGTGGCCCTGGTGGATGTATTCGTGCTATGCGTTAAACAAAACACAGAAATGGTGGATGGATTGATCTGAAACAGATGCTCCTTTTTCATGGTGATTTCACGTCCATACCAAGCCTCCGAGCTTATCGTAGATACGGATGAACTAAATCCGCAACTTATCGGAGAAGTTACGCTGACATTATAGATTTCAACCTGGAACGCACCGGCCAATGTTCCGCTAGAAGTAGCCGATGTCATATTGGTAGGCGTGACCGAGGATACATCAATAGTCTGCGAAACGGCCTCGTGATTAGCCACTTCGTGAACCTCCATGATGGCGAAGGCTGAAGTAGCCGTTAAGAGCAGACCTGCAAGAAAATACTTTGCGCTTTTCATTTCTCCTCCTAGATAGTAGATACCTGTTCGTAATCAACAGAAACGGAAGTAGCATTGGTTAAATCAGCGTAGCACCCAGCAGGAAAATAGGTGCCGTGCTCACCGAAGACAACCTCTTTGCCCTCATTGGCAGTGCCGATGAGCTCGGTGTAGTCTCCGGTTGCCGAGGTTCCGTTATATAGCTTCACATTCGCGGCCTGAGCTCCTGAAACAACATGCGCCGAAAAAACTCGAACTGCCACTCCTGATACTCCAATTACGCCGTCTGCTGTAACTGTTTGGGTTCCAGGCATGGACCCTCCTTTCTAATGTCATTGGACCACCAGGGATAGCCCCTGTAACCAAGCTTGTCGGCATGGAGATAAACGAGATTATCCTGATGCAGTTCCTTTCTCCAATCAGGGATCATATCTCGGCCCTCATGCTGAGAGCCGCCATGCAAACAGAGGCCGTCTAATGTAACGTACTTGAAACCATTGGAAGCAAAGCGGCGAAACCACTCCGTATGCATCGGACCGCGGCCGTTAAAGCTAGGAGATACCGAGCCGATGGCATTGATCGCTTTCTTGGATACCATCACCACGCCATCAATGCCGATGTCAAAATCAGAAACAGACATGCCGCCATTTAAGTAGCGCCATCCCTCTCCGGTAACGGCGACATTTTCAAGTTCGTTAAACGGAGCCAATAGCCTATCGACATAGCCAGGCAACATAATCATGTCGGCGGCCGCAATAATGAGGTAGTCGAAATCAAGGGATAGAGTCGCAAACCCCAATGCCGCCGACACTCCCTTGTTTTGCCTGACCACAACGATGTCATCGGTATGTTCTCCAAGACGCCCCAAGAAGTAAGCATCTACCCCCCGGCCACAAGCGTCGTACCACACGGTCAATTCGTATGGATGATTTGTAAACTGCTTGATCGACTCAAGCGTTTCAAAAGTCACCTTTTCACCGACAGTAAAAACGAAGACCCTTAGGCGCACACTTCCTCCAGTCGGGCCGCTACGGGAGATAGCGTGGTCAATGGATCTGAGATGGCGAAATATGGTTCCTTGGTCTTCTTGAAGACCGACACGAAACTAATGCCGTTTAAGTTCTCATGTAGGTGAACTTCACTAAACCCGGCGCAAACGGCCAGATTCCGCAAACTCTGCGGCGTGAATGAGTTCACATGCTCTGGATTCATCATCATCGTATTCCCGAGGCCGTTATGAGGAACGGCCACGATAAGCGTACCGCCAGGCTTTATGGCCTTATTCCATGCCGACAAGGTTCCAATAGGATCCTGGCAATGCTCAAGCAAGTGCCTAGATATGATGGTGTCCTGACTTCCACTCCCAACCGGCAGAAGTTTTGAGGCATCGGATACGATATCGGTAACGGCGACTCCATTGTCCGCGGTTACAAATGGAATCTTGTCGCCTGCGGTATGAAAATCTATCCCGATGGCATTGGGAACCGTCTTTCTACCGCCGCACCCTAGTTCAAGAATCTTATCGCCTTGGACATGCTTACGACAGGCATCCCCCTCCACGTCGGTATCGGCAAAACCGTTAATGGCATAAGGCTTGTCCGTCATGGTCCCCATGACCATCGTCTCGTAGAACTTCTTCATGCCGTGCTTCTTAATCAAGGCCAGATTGGTCTTCTGCTGCATCGCAAGGGAGTTCCAGTAACCCTCATGGATCTTCTGTCCTGTCACCTGGCCGTGGTGGAAGACAAATACATCCCTACGCGCGAGGAGTCTGTAACCTTGATCTCTAAGCCGGATGGAGAGGTCGATGTCATCTCCACCCGGGAGGGTATCGTCCACACCGCCGACTTTATCCAGGGCATCTCGGCGAACCATCATGAAGAAGCCGATAAGGAACTTAGTCTCCAGGACCTTATCCATGATGTCGGCGAAGATGTTCTGAACGCCCATCACAAAATTAGAAGATGGCCCGACTGCTCCCACTGTAGGATCATTGAAGAGAGAGACCATCTTCCAAATCCATTCATGCTGACCGCTTACCAATCTGATATCGTCGTTGGAGAAAAGAACAAGAGGCGCCGTGGAATGTTGGAGACCTAGTTTAAGTCCGCCTTCCCATCCGAGGTTTTCACCGGGCTCGAGGACAATTACGCTATCGGACTCAGGGATATAGTTCTTAAGAGTGGCGCTGCCGTTGTTAACGATAATGTAGCGCACCATGGTGCCTTGAGGCCCGTAGAGGGCGAGCTTGTAGGAATTGAGGCATGAGACAAGCATCTGCGGATTGTTAAATGAAGGAACGATCACATCTAGCAAAGTTTTCATCTGGCTAAAACGACTTCCTCCTTGCCGTTCATTTTCACTTCTGGAAAGTTTCCTACCTCATAGACCCCGTAACGCTTATATGGGCCATAGAGCTTGTCATTAAGTTCGCGATCGTTGTGCTTCTCCGCCATCTCCTCATCAATAATCATGGGGTTTGACAAGTGACCTACCTTGGTGCTCGTGTCACAGAATATCCTAGCCCCAGCTTCCCCTGCTTTAAGGCAGAAGAAAATATCCTCTCCAGTACCAGATGAGCACATGAAATACGGCGGCTTCATATTCTTGACGCACTTGGTGTCGATCAACACGCAGCCGAAGCCAACGGCGTCAACCTCGACCAACTTGTTCTTGGGGTAGTTCTTGATCCACTCAGTGATGAAGAAATCCCTATGAAGAATCTCATCCCATCCATTACGAGATTGATACAAGACAGGCAGGTGTGGAGGATTGCGTGTGAAGGCCAATGCCGCCACCACGTCTACCTTGTGCCGGTAGAGCCTCTCAAAGATGTCCTGCTTGAAGACCATATCATCGTCTACCATGAAGACGTAGTCCGCGCCTATCTGGAGGGCGGATTCCATGATCCTTTCACGGTTCATCGGGGTGAACATCCTGCCGCAAATCTTGAAATGGAACTCGAACTCTGGGTTCTCCGCCTCGAACCGGCCGAGGTGATAAGCGTGAAGCCAAATCGAATGCATCGCTTCAGATTGCGTGTAGCCTGCGCTAGGAATACCTACCACCACTTTAATCTTAGGCGTAGACATCTTCTCCGATAAATCCTTCCCAGATGAACTGTCGGCTTCTTTTAAGTCCCTCGTAGCTTGATTCATTGATCCCTATAAACCCCGTCCATGCCATGCCTGGGCTTACACGCCTTGCCTTGCCCATAGATGGCGATATCGTTTTATGGCCTCCATCTTTTCTCGGAACATTCGCAGCAGGCTTCTGTCTGTATCGCATACCGCTCCTTGCCCCTCGAACTCCGTAATTAGGTGCCCGGCATGCGCGCCAGCCTGTATGGCGCGAAGCATGACGGGCACCTGGCATATAAGACAGTAATAAGCCTTGTCACTCACAGGCTCGGCCTATTACCATCTCCATTACAAGCAGCGCACCAAGCCTGAGAGATAGCCGGCGGTGACTGCGAGCGACGTGGTTACAGGCACGTTGGATGCCAGGATGAACTTAAGCCCACTGGCTGCATACGTCGGAGCGAGCGAGAACAAACCTCCACCCGCTGCTCCAGGCACCAACGGATCTCCCTGGTTGATGGTCACGGACGTGTTCGTCCGAGACAGGAACACGCTGGCATTGAAGCCCCAAGTCTGGACGAGTCCATACTCGTTGCTTGCGATGTCGGCATTGGCGATTCCTATCCATCCAGGGAGGTTGCCGGCAGTTCCAGATGCAGGCAAGACGCCGGCGTTGCCATTGAAGGAGTTCCCCGCAATAGCAAGCGCCACGCCATAACCTAGCGTGAAGCTGGACGCCTCAACACACCTGACCGGAAGGTACAACTTGGCTGCACTACCTTGTCCGAATACGCCGAGCGAGGGCATTTTTTATCCTCCTGTATCCACCAGGGCCCAGAACGTCCCTGCGGAGACTCCGACTTCCGCGCGGGTCGTCACCGTATTGATGGCCCCTGATATGGATGGGTCGAACAAATCCCCGCGATGGTCCACGGGTTCATCCGTGGCCTGCGGGTTAGTCTGGAAGTGAAGAATCCTTCCAGCCGCGACAGCAAGTGTCTGGTCCGCGGCACCAACGGTATGCGTGAAGTCGCCGGCGATGATCGCCAGCCCGCCCCCGAGGTCAACCCTTTTGACATTAGAGAATGCCATAGTAGGTCCCCTCCCTTATGCGGTCACGGCCGTTAGCCTGCCCAAGCGCCTCCGGTTGGTGACAACCAACTGTCCCATCCAGATGACCTTAGCCGAACGCATGTCCTGGTCCACGGGCTCCTTGAACTCTCCGATGGTCCATTCAGCCTCGGAATGAACGACGAGCTGAAGGGCCTCGCGCGAGAGCATGTAGAGGCGTCCAGTGATGCAGTTCGTGTCGAACACCATTTTGGCGGTCGAGAACTTTAGCCCACTGAACGTCCCATCTGCCTCCTCGCGTGCGGCATACCGGATGCCAGTCGCCTGTGACTGCTCATACAACTCGGAGATGAGCTGAGTCGTGATGACCAAGTCCGGCGCCGGAGCTCCCATCTGTCCTTGACGGATGATGGTGTCACGGAGGTTCCTCATGTCGGCCAATCCACGAGCGGCAAAAGAACCGCTCGCGATGGACTGCGCGGCCCACCAGGAATACGTCGTGCTGTTGATGTTCTGAACCGTTGACGTGGTATCGACCAACACGTCCAACGGCTGGATCTTCTTGGAGGCCGCAGTAGAGGCCCACAAGTCGATCTCAAGAGCATCACGACCACTCAACACGGCCTGAGACGTCTTGGCCTTGATGAGGTCCTCTATCTTTCCATCGCCCATGTTCTGGCGGATTTCATCACCATACAGAGTGATGGTGCCACCGTAGTTGGTCCACGCGGCTTGCCTGAATGTTATCGGTCGGCTCTTTATCCGACCTTCTCGCAGTTGCCTGCGAGAGCAGACTATCTCATCCCTTTCGGGCCGGGTCTTCGTGGGAGCTTTATCGCCGTGACGCCTAGAATTAAAAAAGCTCGTTCTGCAAGACATTCCGCAGAACATTGCTCGTGCCTTTGGGCGAAAAAGCGTCATTCTGCGTTCAAACAGTACGCCGCAGTATTCGCACACCAAAAACACTGTCTTTGCTTTTTGTCTAGGTCGTCTTACGGCTCTGCTCCTAGTCGTTGCACCTTCCCCTACGTTTCCGTTGGGGCTTGGCTCAGTGTTGTCCAATACCGTGGGATATTTTGGAGGTCCACTGAATTTACCCAGTTTTCTATAGTAGGCTCGCTCTGAAACCGTCTTGGCTATGTGGCATTGCCGGCAGAGCGTCTGCGCGTTTTGCGGACTTCTTTTCCCCCCGGCATAGATTGGAATCATGTGATCCAATTCCAGTCTATGGGTGGATTCGCAAATTGCACATTTTTCATCCAGCATCTCCATTCTGTCTAGTTGATAGATTCCCTCCCCATGTCGTCCAACCTCATTCCTGATTGGATTCCATTGGGAATTTAAGGGACCTTTCTTCGATTCAGAAAGTTTTTTGCGGGTCTCTAATGAGAACGGCTTTTGAACCCTAGGGGCGTGATTCAACAGAAAACGCCGGATACGCCCTTTAGATCCACGTTCATCCATCAGAGTTCCGCAACCACAAGCGCAAGCAATCTCAGACATAGCTAACTAAGGGCCCAATTTGAGCCATCGTGAGTCCTTCTTGCCCGGGCGTATCCAGAACATCCTCCCGGTTGTACGCCTTGAAAGTTCCGTTCTTTCCGTAGATGATCGGAACCAGGACACTGGCCCCCCCCTGCTTTTTAATCCTCATCTTCTCATTGAGCTCCCTCAGCAACGGGATATGACTGAATATCGCGTCGTTGAAGTAGTCTTTGGTCTTGAGGAGGACCGAGCGGGTGGTGGCCAGGAGCGAGTCCACATTGACCGGTCCGTAAGTGAAGACGGTTTGTGAGGACATGGTTATTTTCTCCTGTCTTTAGATCGGGGTGCCATCAATCAGTTTCCCCGTTCCACCGTCACGTCTTTGTTACCCCGCTTCATGGCGTCCCACACGGCGTCGAAGGCTTCATCAAAGTTCTTGACACCTTTGATAATCATGCCGCCCTTGACCGCCTGGGTTCCGCCTTTGGCAATAGCTCCTTCCCTCGATTTGTTGAGAAGTTCTTGTGCCTTCTTCTCGGCCAAGGCGTTGATATCGCTTAGCCGATTTTTCACAAGCCACTTCTCGTAAGCAGTCTCGTAGTCGTAGCCCTTGGCGAGAAAGGCATCAAACTCTCCTTTCTCGTTAAGTTCCCGAAACTCAGGGTACTTAGAGGCGACACGCTCGAACTCTCGCTCCGTCTGGAGTTCGTCGATGCGGTTCTTCGTGTCTCCCAAGGCAGGTTCCACCTTTCCCTTGACCAGTCTTTCCGCCAGCCCAAGAACGGCTTTCTTGAAGGCGTTTTTATCGGAGCGGATGGCATCGAACTCTTCGTCTGTGATGTCGATGTCCAAAGCCCCGGCGCCATTGCGCCGCGACTTCTCCGATTCCAACGCCTTGGCGAACCATTCCTGTTTCATCAACTGCTGAAGGGTATCGGCCTCCTTCTTCCAGCCTGACGTCTGCTGTTCGTACCTCAGCCGATCCTCAGCGAGCTTCTTGGTCTTGGTGTGGTAGTCCCTAAGTAACTGCTTGCGGGTGTCTTCGAGTTCAGGGGGCAGGTTGATGTCAGGTCCTATCTTCCCGTCTTCGCTGGTCTCCTGTCCTGAGACTTGAGCGAGCGTGGTTTCGCCGCTGGTTTCGGCCCCACCTTCCGCGTTTTGTGTTGGCGTCAGGGTGGCGTCGTCTTGAGCGGCTACCGAGGATTCCTGTAAAGTGGTCGTGTCTGGCATTGTCGTTACGCTCCTTTTCTTTTCTTCATCGCTACCTTCATCCGCATGGTCGTTCCGTATTTCTTGTCCCACTTCTTTGCGATCTCGGGATGTTTTGCGTGCATGAACCGCATATGGGCCAGGCTCTTGTAAGGCATTATTTCCTCATCCCGCGGACCCTGTCGCCGGCCTCAAACAATCCTTGTTCAGCCATCAGCCTTTTCTTGTGCTGCTTCGACTCTATCCATACGCCTTTACTCTCCCACGGCCTGTCAGGGTGGGCTAGATTTGGGTCTAGATACGGCTTGCGAAAGAAGACATCCGGCACGCCCCTACCAGTAAACCCACCACATTTGTCGCAGCAGCAGCCACCATCCCAGAACTTCATCGCCACGGCACTCGTGTTCTGGCAGTTATCGCAAGTCATCAGCTCACCAACTCCGGCGGGATCACAGGGCCCTGCGCCGCTTGATTGCCATTAGCGCCACCCATCCCCTTGACCCTTGCCTCTAACTGAGCGATCTGTTTCTGGCGGAGCTGATTCATCGCCATGGAACCTTCACGCTGAACCGCCTCGGCGGCCGCAATCTTCCTAAGCGTCTCGTCATAAGCCTGGATGATCTCGGGCATGTCGAAGTCGTTGATTAAGTTCTTGCCGATGACCCTAGAGACCTTGTCGCCAGGCATGATCCCGACCCTCTCACCAAGCTCGATGATGGAGACCATCGACTTCATCCTGTTTTGCCTATCCATGGGAAGGGTGCTGCCAATCCTGACCTCAACTTCGAACTCGATGCTCTTGATGTCCTCAGAGCGCATTAGGAAGCCATTCTTATCTAAACGGTCGGACATGGGGTTGTCCTGCATCTCCCTTTCAAGAAATTGAACGTCCGAGGAAGTGGCGCGGATGAACTTCTCGACGTTGAAATACTGCTGCTGGAGGTTGATGAGCTTCTTGGCTACGTCCTGAGAAAAATCCTCTACGACAGTCTGCGGGTCGCTCTGCCTCGAGTTAAACGAGGACATGAGCCGGTCGAGCTCACCCAAGGTCCGGCTCTGTGTTTTCTGTGGGGCTGATCTGACGACATTCGGCTGGCCGGAGATATTATCCTTGTCCATGTCGATCCGATTCTCAACGGCGTACATGTCCGTTTGGATCGGCGGGTATTGGATAGGCGTTGGCCCGCCCTTGCCGGGCTCGGTCTCGATTACAGAGCCGGTAATGCCCTTCTTGAGCATGTCCTTGCTCATCCGGCTCAAGGACCCCTTCTCGGCCCAATACTGCCGGCCGAAGCGTTTAATGTGGTCTAACTCCATGGACCTGATCTTGATCTTCTCCCACAACTGCGCGATCCATGGCTGGATAAGATTGGGCGCGTAGGACTGGTCGAAAGTCTCGTTGAACACCATCCTCTCGTAAGGAAAGCCGGTGAACTTATAGGGCCATTTCTTGTTCATCAGATATTTGTCATGGCCCTCGGCTATGGTGTAGACCTTCATCTCGTCCTGGTCCCACATCTCCCACAAGACGACATAGGATTCTTCGCTGCGGTAATCCGGCCCGCCCTTGTACATCGGCGAGCCGCCGATATCGACCGTATAATTCGGGTTGAGGTCTTCGGTGTTCTCGTAGTAAGACGCGGCCTTGACGGCATCTAAAGGCAAAATTATCTTCTGGGCTACGAAGCGGGCGTCGTTAAGACCGTCAACGGCGTCAGGGTCGCGGACCATGTTCTTCCAGGAGACCCTGGTAGCGAAGATCTCATCCTTTTGGATGAAGTCGCTCGGAAAGATGGTCTTGTCGCCGTCTCCCTTCTCCACCTTGCCCAAGGAGGCAGAGTAGCCAACCTTCATCCAGCCTTCAGCAAAGATGGCGTCGAAGATCACCTGCCGCATCTGGCGTTTGAGCTGCAACAATCGCCAATAGCCGTTGATGCTCATCTCCAGCAGCTTGGCGCCGACAATGAACCGCTTGCCCTTGGGGATGACGGTAATGTATGGATCGCGGGAATAAACGCTGGGGATGAAGGTCTTGACGTAGGCGTAGACCTCGTTGATAGGCACGATGTCGATGCCGGACATGAACTTCGGCACGACCTCGGCGAACTTGCCCTCATAGAGCTTGATGCTGTCGGAGTAGCCGAACATCTCATCAGCCTCATCCCTAACCCTCTCGGCGTTCTTGATCCTTGCCAAAATATTCTCTATCTCGGTAGGGGCCACTCTGGATTTCTTTGGCATCAGCTGAAATCCTCAAAGAGCTTGTTGATGTAGCCGCGGTCTCCAGAGTGAAGTTCCTCTAAGGCTTCCGCAAAAGTACCGGCCTTGGGACGGTCGCTCTCGATGACGCCATCCTCAAACGGCGCGCGCCACATGCCAACCTGCCAGGCAAGAGCGTCGATCTCGTCGTCATCATTGGTCTTGCTTAAAGGGTCCCAGAGCAATAGTTGGTCTACAATCTTGGCGTGATCGCGTTTGAAATATAACTTCCCCTGCGCCAGTTTGGGCTGGAGGGACTCAATACGCATAGCCTTCGTGCGCTTGGAGTCGCGGCCGACCTCCTCTATGTAAAAACTCAGGCCACGCCGGCGCAGCTCGTCCTCCAACCAAACCTTGTACATTCGCTGAAAGGCAAAATTCTCGAAGCCGATCTTGTTCGGAGAGTTTATGACCATCATGTCGCAGAGCATCCCGACGCCGGTCTTGAAATCTCCGCGATAGGAAAAGCGATCCAAAACATAAGTGTCTTCCTTGACGTCAGTGCCTGTCACTATCGCCGCCAAGGCGTCGCCACCAGGAGAAATAGCCGGGTCTATCGTCATCACCTTGAACAAGGGACGGCCGGCCAGCTTCTCGTCTTCGTAGTAATGAATCCAGTCCTGCTTGAACTTGGCGTCCGCCGCTGAGACGCGCTTGAGCAAATACTCACGAGCAAAGATGTGAGTCGGGATCTCCCTCCGCCGGCGCTCAAGCTCCTCAAGCGGGTAGCGTTCAGGCCAAAGGGCCTCGCCGCGCTCGTTGATCGCCGGGTACTTCTTGTTCTTAAATTCCTTGTTCTCGTCCAACCTGGCAAGCAAGTCCTGCTTGTCTACAGGATTGCCGCAGACCACCAGCTGACCACCGCGCCTTAAAGCCGGCAAGATGACGCCAAAAAGAAAATTCTCCTGCTCGGCCAGACTCATGCTGAAATGATCCTTCGTAGGATCGTCAACTATAATCTTGTGGTAATGGCCACCACGAACGGAAGAACCAAAGCCAAAAGCCTCTATGGTGCAGTCGTTGGAACACATCAACATGCTGGCATCCCACACATAAGCGTTGGATGTCGGCATGAGCCACTTGAGCTCGTCCTTGTTCTCAATGGCCTTGCGGATGTTGCGAAGGTTTTTCTTGGCTTGATCCTCAGAGTAGGAGATGAGAGCAATGTGCACCGGCTTCGTTGAGTCTCTGACAGACTTGATGGAGAATAAAGGCCAAGAGTAAGAAAAGACATACGACTTACCATGATCGCGCGCCGCCTCCACCACCAGCCTGTCGTACGTCTGAAGCAGGCTTACCCACTCCAGGATGTGGCTTGGAGTCTCCATCAATAACGTCTGCCTCATGAACCCCGCCGGCGTCCCGGCCTGAGATTTCTTCTCTAAGGAGTCGAGTAAGTTCCGCAATTTCTCCAGCGGCAAGGTCTTGAGATAGTGACGGGTTATTGTTGATCTGGACCGCAACTGTAGGAGTTTCTTTTCTTCCGTATCCAAGGAGATAACAGATGCTCTTGAGATATTGGACATGGGCCATCAAGTTCTGGTCGCGGGAGCCTTCCTGCTTTGCCAGAGATATACCTGCTGCGTATTCACCGGCGAGGGAATCTTCGTCAATTCCCTTTTTCTGCAAGGCCATCCTAATCCGCGCAGAGCATTGGCTGCCAGGTTTTTCAATGTCAGTGCCGGTAGGCGCGTAGCCGGCAATCGCCTTCGCAGCGTCTTTGCCGTTGCCTGCGATCCTCGCCTCAGCGTACCTGTCCTGCATGTCCCGGACCTCTTTCGCGCTGCTGCCGTCACCACCACCGTTATTTTTTCCATTCTTAGACATAAAAAAAAGAGGACGGCCCCGCTAAGGGCCATCCTCAGTTTCCAAATCTCTCTAGCCGGCTGCCTAGAGCACCAGGCTAACTGTTAAAGTTCTTTTCTCGTGGAGAAAATACCCACTATCCCCCCCTGAGATAAGTTGACTTCAATCTTGCCCGTCACCTTCTCTTCTGACGCTTTTCGCAATATTTCCAGCAACTTCTGCTCTGCCGACATGAGTATAAGTTAAGCCCCTTGATTTGTCAATGCCTTGCCAATGCAACTGCGGTGAAGCATGCCGGCGAAGCTCTTAATCATCGGACTTGAGTATTTCGCCACATAGAGAATTTCGGTTTTATTGTTGGGGTTCCATTCGTTTGGATACTCCAAAAGTTCAGGATTGTCCAGCTCGTACTTGGTCGGCTTCCGCGACTCCTGACCGTGCCACACCGAGGGTAACTCGCAAACTGAACAAACAATCAGCGTCGTCTTCTTAACCTGGCGACCATTTGTCTTGGATTTGTGCCAAGCATCTTTCTTGGCGGAAAGACGCTCCTGGATTTCTGGAGTCACTGGAACGGTCACTTCAAGTAGTACCTCAAAATAAAACCACCGTTGTAGCCGAACATCGTGTCGATCCGCGACCGGCCACCACGCTGACCGTAAGTGCCTAGAATATTTCCGTTGGAATCCGTCGTGACTGAGATGAGACTGAAAGTAGGAGACCATGAACGTGTTTCAACTTGACTCACCCCTGCTGAAAACGATGCCTCTAAGTTCTGCATTAT
>ERZ1292623.3516-Hain-H51-01um-R1-3516-length-13343-cov-5_pt1 | contig 13343 bp, 15 predicted proteins | sample MGYA00564398_ERZ1292623 | MGnify/ENA primary metagenome ERZ1292623 (study PRJEB36523, sample SAMEA6512633) | groundwater metagenome | collected 2019-01-07 | study: AquaDiva: Metagenomics assemblies of 32 groundwater samples
TTTTGGTTCTTGTATAGTTATGGTATGTACATTTGGGGATACAACTGATATTTTATGGTGGAAAAAACATAAATTACCATTAAAAATTTCTATAACCAAAGATGGAAAATTAAATGAAAACGCAAGTAAGTATAAAGGTTTAGCAATAAATGAAGCAAAAAAAGAAATAATAAATGATTTAGAGAAAGAAAATAGAATTATAAAAAAAGAAACAATAAAGCAATCCATAGGAACATGTTGGCGTTGTTCTACTCCTATAGAATTTATAGTAACAAAACAATGGTTCATTAAAACTTTAGATCATAAAAATGAGTTAATAAAACAAGGAAAGAAAATAAAATGGATTCCTGAATTTTATAGAATAAGATATGAAGATTGGGTAAAAAATCTAAGTTGGGATTGGTGTATTTCTAGACAGCGTTATTATGGGGTCCCAATTCCTGTATGGTATTGTAAAAATTGTGGTAATGTAATGATTCCAGATAAAAAAGATTTGCCCATTGATCCTGAAACAAATAAATCAAAGAAAAAATGCAAATGTGGTTCTAATGAATTTATTCCTGAACCAGATATATTTGATACCTGGATGACATCTTCCATGACCCCTCAAATAGCTGGGAGATGGTTAGAAAATCCTAATTTATATAAAAAACTATATCCATTTAGTATAAGAACGCAAAGTCATGACATAATAAGAACATGGGCATTTTATACAATATTAAAATCACTTTATCATTTTAAATCAATTCCATGGAAAGAAATTGCTATTGGCACTTATGTTCTCGATCCATCTGGAAAGGGAATGCATAAATCAAAAGGAAATGCTGTATGGACTCATGAAGTATTAGAAAAGTATAATGTTGATGTTTTACGTTATTGGGTTGGAACAGCTACATTTGGAGAAGATTTGCCATTCCAAGAAAAAGAATTAGTAGCAGGAAATAAATTTTTAACTAAGCTATTGAATGCATCAAAATTCACAATAATGCAATTAAATGATTACAAAAAACGAAAAATAAATTTAAGTCTAATAGATAAATGGATGCTTTCTAAGCTAAATAATTTAATAATAAAATCAATCAAATACTATGATAGTTATAAGCTAAGTGAAGCAAAAAAAGAGATAGAAAAAATATTCTGGCATACTTTTTGTGATAATTATCTTGAAATTGTAAAATACCGTTTGTACAATAAAAACATTGATAAAAAATCTAAATTAGCTGCTCAATTTACTTTATATGAATCACTACTTACATTTTTAAAATTAATAAGCCCAATAATGCCTCATATTACAGAAGAAATTTATCAAAATTATTTTATTAAATATGAAAAAAATAAAAGTATTCATACCTCTAAATTTCCAAAATCAAATAAAAAACTCATAGATAAAAAAATAGAATCAATAGGAGATTTAGCTATAAATGTAATATCACAAGTAAGACAATTTAAAACTAAAAACCAAAAATCATTAAAAACAGAAATTACATTAACTCTTGATAAAAAATATAAAAGTAAATTAAAAGATGTTCTGCAGGATATAAAAGAAGTAACTAATTCAAGACAAATTATATTTGAGGATAAATTTGAAGTTAAATTCTAGCAAGTTTTATAAATAATACTTTTAAATTAATAATCATGGACCTAAAAAATAAAATTAAATTAAAACAATTCATTGCAAATCTAGAAAAAATAAAGGGACGTCATACAGAATTAATCTCTGTTTATGTTCCTGCTGGTTATGATATTATTAAGATAATCCAGCATCTAGCTCAAGAACAAGGTACAGCAGAAAATATTAAAGATAAAACTACAAAAAAGAATGTTATTGATTCTCTTGAACGTATGATCAGACATTTAAGGTTATATAAAAAAACACCTGAAAACGGACTAGCAGCATTTGCAGGAAATTCTTCTGAACGTGAAGGTAGTGCAAACATAGAAGTATGGTCTATTGAACCCCCGGAACCATTAAAATTTAGACTTTATAGATGTAATCATGAATTTGTTCTAGATCCATTAAAAGATATGCTTGAACATAAAGAGGTTTATGGATTGGTTGTATTAGATAGAAGAGAAGCTACAATTGGTTTAGTAAGAGGAACTTCAATAACAAAAATAACTGAATTAACCTCAGGAGTTCCAGGAAAAACAAAAGCAGGCGGTCAATCGCAACAAAGATTTGCAAGATTAAGAGAAGAAGCAGCTCATGAATTCTTTAAAAGAATATCTGAAGTTTGTAATAGAGAATTTTTTAATATGCAGGAACTTAAAGGTATAATAATAGGAGGTCCTGGTCCAACAAAAGAAGATTTTCTTAATGGTGATTACTTGCATGCAGATGTAAAGAAGAAAGTTATAGGCACTAAAGATTTAAGTTATAGTGGGGAATTTGGTTTAAATGAATTAGTAGAAAAAAGCCATGATTTACTTGAAAAAGAAGTAATAATAAAAGAAAAACAAATAATGCAAAAATTCCTTGAACTACTAGGAAAAGATCATAAAAGAGTTTCATATAAAATCAATGATATCAGAAAAGCATTGGAAATAGGGGCTGTAGACATATTATTATTATCGGAAAGTTTAGAAGATAAAGAAATATCTGAATTTGAACAATTAGCACAAAAAACAGGGGCAAAAGTAGAAATTATATCTACGGAAACTAATGAAGGAATACAGTTAAAAAATCTTGGTGGTATTGGTGCTATTTTAAGATACGCAATTTCATAAGATTTAAAAATCCCATATCTATTAATTCTTTATGGAAGAACATAAAAATTTAGTCGAGGCCGTATTGTTTACTACAGGGAAATTTTTAAGTATAGAAGATATCTCTAAACTTACTGGAATAGCATCTCAAGGTTATCTTAAACAAATACTTGAACAAATAAAAAAAGATTATGAAGACAGAAATTCTTCTTTAGAAATATTAAATGATAATAATAAATGGAAATTAAATATTAAAAAACAGTACCTTCACCTTACAGAAAAATTACTTACGGATTCTGAGCTAAGCAAACCTGTACAAGAAACATTAGCAGTAATAGCATTTAAACAACCTGTGTTTCAATCAGAGTTAATTAAAATAAGAAGCAATAAAGCATATGAACATGTAAAAATACTTGAAGAACAAAGTTTTATTATCTCAGAAAAATCAGGAAGAACAAAAATATTAAAGTTGACACCAAAATTCTATGATTATTTTGATGTTATTGAATCTCAGTTAAAATCAAAATTATTACAAAAAAATGAAAATTCAAATCAGTAAAGAGTATTATTTATTATTTTTAATATTCGCCATAGTTCTTGGATTTAGATTGTTTTTTATATTTCAATCAGATAATTTTAGTGATGATAAAGCTTATTTTCATGTAAGACATATTGATTACATTAGAGAAAACTTAAGACCAATGATTTATGATGAATTAAGTTATGGTGGTCATAATATTTTGTATCCTCAGTTTTTCCATTATTTACTTGTGCCATTTACGTTAATATTACCATTTAACCTTGCCTTAAAATTAATACCTGCAATTTTAATATCTTTAACCGTAATAATTGTTTATCTTATATCAAAAGAAATTACTAAAAATAAATATGCATCTTTAATAGCAGCCCTAATATCAGGGTTTATTCCTCTACTTATTAATGAAACATTAAATTCAGTCTCTATATACTCTTTAATTATTCCTTTAGTATTTTTAGCTTATTATTGCTTAATTAATATTGATAAAAGTAAATTTTATTTAATTTCATTCATAATCTTATCTGTGTTATTACCACTAACGCATCCTATTTCATTCTTATTTATACTCTCATTGATATTCTATCTAATATTAATGAATATAGAAAACAAAAAGGTAGATAAACTAAGAAGTGAATCCATACTATTCTCTATATTTATTACATTATTAATAGGATTTATAATATTCAAAAAAGCATTCCTACAGTATGGCTTTGGAATAATATGGCAAAATACTCCTCAAGAATTGCTAGCATTATTCTTTAAAGGCACAAGTATTTTTGATGCAATATATAATATTGGAATTATCCCATTAATATTTGGAAGCTTGGGTATATTTTACGGATTTTTTAGAGAGAAAAAAGATTCTATATTTTTATTAGCAGGAATGATGCTTTCTATCTTACTACTATTTGTAACTAAATTAATGGATGTAAACATAGGATTTATTTTCTTAGGAATTTGTTTCTCAATATTGTCTTCACTAGCATTCTCGAAGATTTCAAGCTATATTACAATAACAAAAATATCTAACTTAAAAAATTATTTATTAGCAGCATTATTAATATTGATAGTACTGCTATCAATCCTACCTTCACTAACGAATGCAAAAAAAACAATGTTTAACTCAATAACAAATGAAGAAATTGAAGTTCTAGAGGAAATAAAAAATAAAACTCCTAATGATTTTACAATTTTATCTGGTATATATGAAGGAAATATCGTAATGGCAGTATCAGAAAGAAAGAATTTCATGGATGATTATTTCCTTTTAGCTCCAGATGTTAACCAAAGACTTAAAGACATAAATTTGATATATACTACATTTTCAGAAGCAATAGCCAGAGATTTCTTTAATAAATATAATATAAACATAATTTATATTTCCCAGAGAACAAAGAATTATTTCAACATAAAAGAAGTTAGTTATATAGAAAATAGTGATTGTTTTAAATTAATCAAAAAAAATAGTATAGCTGAAGCCTATGAAATCACCTGTATATAAAAGATATTTAGCACTAATTTTTTTACTAGCTGTAATAGTTTTACTGCTCCCATCTATAATAAGAACTTTTAAAGGAAATGATTCTCCTCCTGGGACAGAGACTTATCTGACAATAAAAATATCAAACTTAATCTCAAATGAAAAATCTATACCTAAAGAAGATACATTGAGTTATGGTGGTAGGATTTTTCCATATTATATAGGATATCCCACATTGATTTCATCTTTAAGTTCTATTACTAAAATTCAATTTATTATGCTATGTAGAATCCTTAATATATTATTAGGTATGTTTTCATTATTAATAATTTATCTACTAATTAGAAAATTAACAAATGAGAATAAACTTAAATTGCTGATACTTATTATAATTGTACTTTCTCCTCCATTCATTTACTTATTTTCTACATGTAATAATTATAGTATTTTAGTGTTTTTATCTTTATTAGCATTTTATTTATTATTAAATAAAAAATTGTATCTTATTTTATCAACGTTAATAATAATTTTACTTGGACTATTTAGTTTTTATATTCCATTAATATTTTTGGCTGTAATATTTTTATATATCATCTTTAAAGACAGAGCAAAAATAAAATGGTTTATAATAACTACATTATTAACTTTATTTGTAATAATATACTATAATTATTTGTTACTTAACCTACCATTATTTTATGAAAGATTGGCATTTAGTGTAAAAGAAAAGGGGATTAATTTTGCATTTCAGAGTATTATATCTGATTTTGGGGGTAAATTCGGTATAAGTTTATTTACTATAGTTTTATCTTTATTTGGATTTAAAAAATTGTGGATAAACAAATATAAAATCTTACATTTCTATCTAATAGTTATTTTATTAGTAATAATCTCTTTTTACTTAACTGAGTCCCTATTTTATTTAAATATAATACTATCCATAGTAGCAGCAATAGGATTACTAAATTTAATAAAGGCAAGATGGCAAAGTAACCTTATAAAAACACTTTTAGTTTTAATAATCATTTGTGGTATAATCTTTTCTGGGTTTTCTTATATAAACAGAGTATCTAATGAGCTTCCTAATAGGGAGATTATTCGTGGATTATTATTCTTAAAAGAAAGAACTAACACTAATGATGTAATATTTAGTCATTATAGTAGAGGTCATTGGATCAATGCAATATCAGAAAGAAAGAATTTTATGGATGATTATTTTGCTTATGTTCCTAATGTTAATGCTAGATGGGAAGACTCACAAAAAATTTTGTACTCTAGAAATTTAGATGATACAACAAAAATCTTAGATAAATATAATATAAGATATATTTGGTTAGATAATGATTTAAAAAAATCTTTATGGGAATCTGAAACAGGTCTACTTTTTGTACTAAAGAATAGCAAAAACTTTAAAAATGTCTATAATGATAATTATGTTGAAATCTGGAGATACGAAAGAACTTCCTAATTATGTTATCTGATATAATAATTTACCCTGCATATTATATAGGAATATTTGTTGGTCTATTTTACTTATTTATGATTATAAAAAATAGAAAAAAATTAAGAAGTAGGCCAATAAAAGAATTTCCATTTGTAAGCGTTGTAATTCCTGTGTATAATAAGGAAAGTGTGATTAAACATACAGTTAACTCTGTTCTTAATTTAGATTACCCTAAAGATAAGATAGAAATAATATGCATAAATGATGGAAGTACTGATGAAAGCCTAAGGATACTTAAAGAGTATAAAAATATAAGAATAATAGACAAAAAGAATGAAGGTAAATCTATAGCACTTAATCAAGGAATTAAATTTGCTAAAGGGAAGTTTATAATGTGTTTAGATGCCGATACAATAGTACAAAGAGATCTTCTAAAAAAATGTTTAAGTTATTTTAATGATAAGGAAGTAAATATTGTTATACCTACACTAAAACCGTATAAACCAAAAAACCTTCTTGAAAAGATTCAATTGGTTGAGTATAGTATAGCAAGTTTTACAAGAAAAATAACTAGCTTTAATTCTGGTTTAACAGCAGCACCAGGATGTTCAATATTCAGAGCTGAATTTCTGAAAAAATCTAAAGGTTTTGAACAAAATAATATAACAGAAGATTTTGAAATGGCATTACGCGCTCAATCAAAAAATGTAAAAATTTCTATGGCTCTTGACACAGTAGCTTACACGAATGTACCTAAAAAATTTAAAGATCTCTATAGGCAAAGAATAAGATGGTGCTATGGTAACCTCTATAATTTAAAAAAATACAAGAGATTATTTAATAAAAAATATGGTGATTTGGGGGTCTTCTTTTTACCATTAATTTTAATTTCTATAAGTCTTGGTATTTTAGGTATTACCTTAGCAATAATTGATATATCAACAACATTGATACAGAAAATTCATTTTTTATCTCTCATTAATTTTGATTATAAAATAAACTTGACTTCTTTATCAATCATAAATTTTATCATAGATTTAAGGATAATCCTTGGATTAGTAGCATTTTCTATAGCAATAACGATCTTCAATATAGCCAAAAAATATACCAACATAAAAGAAGTAAGTCTTTTTACATATTTATCCTATGTATTTATATATTCTATGCTTTTGATAGGATTTTGGATCATATCAGCTTTCTACTTTATAGCTGGTAAACAACCAAAATGGTAAATCAAAAGAATAAAAGAAAAATCAGTAAATCTACTTACATAGCTTTATTCTCTTATACTACTTTAATCTTTATTATTGGGATATTTATAGGATCGTGGTTTTCTAGTAACCAACTTTCTAAGTCTAGGTATGAACAAGAAAAAATAAAAGTATCTCTTGATGGAATAAACCTAAAAAATGAATTAATAGAAAAGGAAAAATCATGTGATTTTTCCAAGTCAAAAATTTGGGAAGATAAAGTTAATTTAGGTAGAAGAGTAACTATACTTGAAGAAAGATTAGGAAAAGATAATCCAGAACTATTAATAGAAAAAGAAACATATCAATTAGTTGAGCTAAGAACATGGTTGACATTACGTGATTTAAAACAAACATGCAATGAGAACTATACTCTAGTTCTATTTTTCTATAGTAATAACAAAGATGATGAATTAATTTATAAAGAATCACAAGATCAAGGTTTCATACTTGATGAATTATATTTAAGAAATAAAGATACCTTCATAACCTTTTCTTTTGACATCGACAATAATAACCCAGCAATTACAACTTTAAAAGATATATTTAACATAACAAAAGCGCCTTCATTAATAATTGATAGTGTGGTGCATGATGAATTTAAAAGTTATAGTGAATTACAATCGATAATAAATAATGGTCAATAAAAAAATTTGGGGTTTATTAAAGTAAACAAAACATATTTAAGCATGCTTAACCAATCTATATATTTAATATACAACTATAGTATAGATACAAATCCGAATACAATCCTTTTTAAAAAGTACAAAATCTAAAATGCAATGCGAACTTTGTGGTTCTAACAAAAATTTAGTAAAAGCCTTAATAGAAGACTCGACATTAAATGTTTGTATAGACTGTGCTAGATTTGGTAAAATTATTTCTACACAAAAACAAGAAAAAGTAATTCCAAAGTATAAAGAAAATAAACAAGAAGAAATAGAACTAATTATTAATGATTATGCAAAATTAATAAAAAATGCTAGAGAAAAACTAAATTTAAAACAAGAAGAACTTGCTAAAAAAATATCAGAAAAAATTTCTGTAATCCATTCCGTAGAATCAGGACATTTAGAACCTGAAATAAATTTAGCTAAAAAACTTGAAAAATTCTTAAACTTAAGATTAATAAACAAAATTAAAACTGCTCCTATGAATAAAAAAGAAACTAAAACAGGTTCATTAACGATAGGGGATATAATTAAAATTAAAGATGAATAAAAAACAATTAGCTGTAATTCTTTCTAAATTAGATTCCATAAAAAACCCTAAAGTAAGTTTAGAACAATATAACACAGACTCAGAAATTGCATCTCAAATATTATGGACAGCTTTCTTAAATAATGATATTAAAAATAAAATTATAGCAGATTTGGGGTGTGGTAATGGAATTCTTGGAATAGGAACCTTAATCTTAGGTGCAAAAAAGGTTTATTTCATAGATAAAGATGAGGAATCAACAAACGTATGCAAAAACAACATAAAAAATTTGAGTTTAGAGAATTTTATAATAGTAAAAGAAGATATAAATGATTTTAATGAGGAAGTTGATGTAGTAATACAAAATCCGCCTTTTGGAGTAAAGAAGGAACATGCTGATAAGCTGTTTTTAGAAAAAGCATTTAAGATATCTAAAAAGATTTATTCTATACACAAGATAGAATCAATAAAATTCATAAAAAGTATATCTAAAGATTATGGTTTTGATTTAATTAATATTATCAAGCTTAACCTTCCAATAAAGAAAATCTATTCATTCCATAAAAAGAAGGTTTATAAAGTGAATATAGGATGTTTTATCTTAGAAAAACGAAAGATTTAAAATAGCTTCTTTTTAAAGAAATAAAATGGAAATAGATATTCTAGAAGAAAGTAAAACAAGATTAAAATTCAAGATTAAGGGCGAAGGCCATACTTTATGTAATATTCTTCGTGAAAAATTATGGGAAGATGAACACGTAAAAATAGCAGCTTATAGGATAGAGCATCAATTGGTAAGTGATCCTACATTTTTAATAGAAACCGACGGAAAAGAAACTCCTGAAAAAGCACTTCAAAAAGCAGTTGATTCATTAAAGAAAGACATTAAAGAAATGTCCTCTTTAATTAGTAAAGTAAAGTAAAATGTCTATGCTTAAAAAAATCTGGAATTTTATATGGAAATCAAATAGTATATTGTCTTGGATAGTTAATATAATATTGGCTTTTTTACTGGTTAAATTTATAATCTACCCTTTAATAGGTTTAGTATTTAGTACATCATTTCCAATAGTAGCCGTAGTTTCAGGAAGTATGGAACATGATACTAATTTTGATACGTGGTGGGATTCCCAAAGTAAATGGCACTCTAATTATAATTTAACACTAGAACAAGCAAGAGATTTACCTTTTGCAAATGGTTTTAATAAAGGAGATATTATGATTTTAAGAGGAGTAAAACCAGAAAAAATAAATATAGGTGATGTAATTGTCTTTAAGTCAAATTCCAAAAACCCCATAATACATAGAGTCATTAGGAAATGGAAAGATTCAAATACCTATTATTTTCAAACTAAAGGAGATCATAACTCAGATAGCTTTGAAGCCATAGGTGAAACTAGGATTCCAGAGGAAAATGTCCTAGGGAAAGCTATTTTAAGGATACCTATGCTTGGATGGATTAAAATATTTTTCACTGAACTAACAGGTCTATAAAATGCTATTTTGCCCTAAATGCGGAAGTATACTAATACCAAAGAAGGATGGTAAGAAGAACCTAGTATGTTCTTGTGGTTACTCATCTAAGGAAAAGAAAGATATAGTTCTTAAGGAAAAGATTGATCTTAAAAAAGAGGAAAAAATAGAAGTAGTTAAAAAGAAATTAGAAACATTACCTGTAACAAAAGCAGAATGCTCAAAATGTGGCAATAAAGAAGCTTATTTCTGGTTAATCCAAACAAGATCAGCAGATGAAGCTGAAACTAAATTTTTCCAATGTACAAAATGTGATCATAGATGGCGCGAATACTAACTATAATAAAATTTATATATTCTTCTATATTAAGTAAAGAGGGTTTAAATGAAATTAACACTAACAGAACCAAAATATCTTAAAGACAGTATCTCGATAATATCGGAATTAGTAAATGACGTTGTAATAAAAGTCCAGAAGGATAAACTAGAAATAGTTGCTATGGATCCTGCAACCGTAGCCATGATTGTTTTCAGACTTCTAAGCTCTGCATTTTCCGAGTATAATGTGAAAGAAGAAAAGCTAATTTCTATAAGCTTAGAAAATTTAAAACAAGTACTTAAAAGAGCAAAGCCTAGTGATATAATTATATTAACATTAGATGAAGATAAAAATAGATTAGTAATACAGCTTAAAGGAGAATCCACAAGAACCTTTAATATTTCACTTATAGATATAAAAGAAAAAGAACAAAAAATACCTGAGCTTAAATTTCCATTAAAAATTGAATTAAATACTATGATTTTTGATGAAGCAGTAGAAGACATGGATATAGTTTCTGATTCTGTTTTATTATTAGCAGAACAAGGTAAATTGGTAATTCAGGCAGAGAGTAATTTAAGTCAAGGGCATGTTGAAATTAAATCTGGAGATGATTCTTCAATAAAAGTTGATAATAAGGAAAAAGTAAAAGCAAAGTATTCTATAGAATATCTAAAAAAAATGATAAAAGGTAGTAAAATAGCTGATAAGGTAACAATACAATTTAACAAGGATTATCCACTTAAACTAGAATATAAAGTTATAGATAAAATGGAACTTCTATTTATTTTAGCTCCTAGAGTAGAAAACTACTAATTGACTACTCATTTGTAAAGCAAAAATATTTAAATCACTCATATAAATTTTACTTTATGAATTTAAAAGTAAAAATGGGTGATGATGACATATTTAATGTTTCTAAGAAAATAAAATTATTAATAGTTATGATATTATTCTTACTTTTTATTGGCATTATAGGCCATATGATTTTTAAAAAGGTAGATTTTTTAAATGCATTATTATTAACATTTGAAACATTTGCATTTTTACATACAAATGAGGTTTATTTACCATTAAGAGTATTACAAATAATATTACTTTCAGTAGGGTTATTTGTACTTTGGTTCGCTTTATGGTCATTATTAGACCTTGTTTTGGAAGGTCAATTAAATGAGTACTTAAAAAAGGTGGGACTAATGAATAAAATAAAAAAACTTGAAAATCACTATATAATTTGTGGTGGTGGTCGTGTTGGTTCACATATAGCAGAATTGTTAAGAGCAAAAAAAGAAAGATATATTATCTTAGATAAAGATGAAAGTGTTGTTTCATTACTAGAAAAAAAAGGATTCGTTGTTGATGAAGTTGATATTCTAGAAGAGAAATCTCTTATAGAAGCAGGAATTAAAAAAGCAAAAGCATTAATTACAGTTCTTGGAGAAACAGAAAAAAATATAATGATAACTTTAACTGCCAAAGAAATAAGGCCAGATATAACAGTTTATGCTAGATCTGATAGAAAAGAATTTGCTAATAGACTTAAAAGTGCAGGAGCAACATTCATAATAATACCAGAATTTATAGCAGCAGAAGAAATAGTAAAAGAACTGTCTAAACACCACCCAACTCTTCTCTAATTTTAGATATTTTTAATAATCTTTCGTTTAATCTTTCTAAATCTTCTTGTATTTTATTTTTCTTCTTATTTAATTGAGACTCTTCTATTACTAGCATAGAAATTTTAGTTCTTAATTGTGATTCTTTTTCCTCTACTTTATAAAATTGTGAAGAAACTTTTTTTAATTCATTACTAAGGTTATTCTTACTAACTTTTAGTTTTGATAGTTCTTTAGATAAATCTCTTAATGCTTCCCTTAACAAAGCTCTTTTTTTAATTAAACTCCCAACCATTATATTTATAAATTAATTATCTTATTTATAAAGTTTATCTTTTTTTCATAATTTCCTTTATTCTTTGAACACTTTTATTATAGGACTCTTTACTTATAAGTCCTTCCCTATAACCTCTTTCCAATACTTTCAATTTACCTTCAAACCTAGGAATAGATTTTTCTTCTGTTTTAATCTCTATTTTCTTTATAGGTTTTCTCTTTTCTACTTTTTTCAATCTTCTACTATAAACATATAATAGTAAAGCAATTATTAATATTAATAATAGTATAAATAATAATAAATAATTCTTTTTCTCTAATAAAGCTGGTTTTTGTACTGGTTGACCTTCTAATATTCTCTTACTAGTTATTATTGGTTCTACTTCCTCTACTGCTGCTGGTTTTCTTAATGCTATAAATATCATCTCATTACCATCATAAGCTATGGATAAATCATCTGCCTTATTTTTATCAAAGTCAATGTAAGTTATAAAATCTTTATTTACCTGTATTATGGTTTTTCCTAATTTAAGTACGGATGTAGTTTTATTTGTGCTATCAACATTAAATGTAAAATTTCTATCTGAACTAAATATAGTTATTATTGTATCTAGCCTACTTGCAATAACACTATAAGAATCTTGTATCCTAAAGTCTAATATGAATATTTTTGGGGAAGCACCTCCTCCTCCACCCCCGCCTGTACTTGGGCTTGGTTCTGGACTAGGTTCTGAAACATTTCCTATGGTTATATTAACTACTCCAGTAGTAGAAGGAGCTTGTCCTGTTACACCAGTATATTTTTTAATAGAACTAGAAATCATTATATTACTAACTAACGTAGCAAACATAAGTAAGATTACTAATCCTGCTATTAAATTTCTATTTAACCTCATTTTTACAATATTAAATAAACTAAATTATTTAAATAGTTTTCTTTAAGAAGTATATCTTTAAAGTCCCTGTGTAATTGCCTTCATTTAGAGAATCAGGAACAAAAACTTCTATTTTTACATCCTTAGATTCACCTTTATTCATAAA
>ERZ1292623.3517-Hain-H51-01um-R1-3517-length-13339-cov-35_pt1 | contig 13339 bp, 17 predicted proteins | sample MGYA00564398_ERZ1292623 | MGnify/ENA primary metagenome ERZ1292623 (study PRJEB36523, sample SAMEA6512633) | groundwater metagenome | collected 2019-01-07 | study: AquaDiva: Metagenomics assemblies of 32 groundwater samples
GTATTAAAGAAAGAGAGTTATTTAAACTTTACTAAGTTATTTTGCGGTAAGTCCTAAAAGACTCTATGCACAAATGAGAGTTACGAAACCTCAAGGCGAAACTTCCACCACTTCCATAATAAAACCCTACTCTCTTCCCATTTCTCCAATAGTAGATGAAGAAGAACGCAAACCCTATGACCATATAATAGGCAGATGCAAAAGAAGAAATTAATTATCTTGTTATAGTGTATTTCTTAACTTCTTCATATAACTCTTTAGCTTTCTTATCCTTTTCAAAATATTCTCTTACTGGTTTTATCATCTCATTAAGATATTCAACAACTGCATTTTTCAAATCCATTGGATGCAATTCTCCGGATTCATATGCTCTTACAAGATCTGAGTAATCTGCATTTAAGTTTCCACCATATTTCTTATCTCTTTTTATCACTATTTTCTCATATCTCTTCATAATAAGATATTTCAAATAATCAAACAAGGGATTGCCCTCAATAATTTTTTCAGGACAATATGCTTTCCCTATTTTTCTCTTTATCTCAGCCTCCGTATCATGCATATATATGCAAGACTCGGGTTTACTTTTACTCATCTTACTTACAATTATTATTTCTTCTCTATTTGCTCCGGGCTGAACACCTTGTAGCCCCATTATCATATGATGCGATACAACTGCTGGCTTTCTCCAGTTTAGTTTTTCAGCAACCTCCCTTCCTAAAACATTGGCTCTTCTCTGATCCAGTCCAAGTTGACATATATCTACATCAAGCTCAAATATATCTGAAACCTGCATACTTGGATAAAATAACTGCACAGTGCTTTGAACTTCTCCCTCTTTCCTACCCATAATTGTAGTAGCCCTTATGCTTCTATTCAGCGTAGTCTCTTTCGCTATTTTCAACACTCTGTCCCAATATTTTATCCCATCCATTCTTTCAGACGCCCAAATAACTTCTACTTTATCAATATCTACTCCACACGCCTTCCAAACTTCTATAAAATACTCTCCAGCTTTTCTTATTCTCTCCATGTCTCCTCCAAGTTTATTATTAATAAATGCAAAATAATCTGCCAGCCATAATTTAAAATGAATTCCTGCCTTTTGCATTAACTTCAAATTCTCGGCTCTAAGTAAACCAAATGGGATATGTGCTAACCCACTAGGTTCAAACCCGTCATATGCAATAAGTTTCTTTCCAGAAGCCAACATCTCCCTTATTTCATCCTCTCCTATAATCTCTCCCCCATCAGCAACTTGTCTAATAAGTTCCATTCTCTCATCAACACTTAATACTTTCTCAACTTTCTTCTTTTCCTTCACCATTCCAAGCAAACACTAAAATACTTTAATAACCTTTCCAATCAATGCGAAAGCTCTCTTTCATTCTCGCATTTGTTGGTCTTTTTGCACTTATCTCTATCTTGGTCTTCCAAGAACCATTAGAAATAACTTCAGAAAAACAATTAACCTCCCTTATTCAAAACCAGCTAGTTTTAGTTTCTGGCAAAGTTATAAAGCAAACCCAATATACAGATATAATTACACTAAAACTCAATAATAATATAACTTTAACCTATTCAGGGAAACATCAAAACTTTCTAAATAGCAATATTTCATCAATAGGGCTCTATGATAATTTTCAATATCCTAAAATAAAAATTTTGGAGATAAGATATGGTCCTTGAACTAATATTCGCCATTCTTCTAGGCGTTTTAGCTGGTACTCTTACTGGCTTAATACCTGGAATCCATATAAATTTAATAGCCTCCATTCTTCTTGCCTCACTTTCCCTCCCATTCATTTCCCACATTAGTCCAATTATTCTTGTTATTTTTATAGTTGCAATGTCAATCACTCACACTTTCATCGATTTCATTCCCAGCATCTACCTTGGCGCTCCAGATGAAGATTCCTTCCTATCCATCCTTCCAGGCCACCAATTCATGCTCAAGGGTCTCGCCCATTCTGCATTCATACTAACATTATATGGTTCTCTTCTTGCTCTTCCTGTAATAATTCTGTATACTCCCATTTTCATTAAATTTCTCCCTTTTCTTTTTACATCAACAAAATCTGCTATGCCTTACATCCTAATTTTCCTCTCCATCTATTTGATTTTAAGAGAAGAAAATCTCGCTACAGGTTTCATTAGCTTCTCTCTTGCAGGTTTCCTCGGTCTTCTAACTTTTAATCTTCCAGTTAAAGAGCCCCTGCTCCCTATGCTTTCTGGATTATTTGGTCTCTCTTCTCTTATCCTCTCTCTTAATGCCCGCAATCTTCCTAGAAAACAAATTCTTCAGCCGTTAAAATATATAAAAATTGAAAAAAGAGAATTCATCAAATCTCTCTCCGCCTCCATATTTATTGTCCCTTTCTTTTCCTTTCTTCCAGGCATCGGATCAGGCCACGCCTCATTAATAAGTTCCGAACTATTCAATCTAAAAGAAAAGTCTTTTCTTTTCCTTAATGGTGCGGCCAACACAATAATTATGGGTCTTTCTTTCATAACTGTCTACTCAATTGGAAAAACAAGAACTGGGTCTGCGGCAGCCACAAAAGATATTCTTGATAATATAACTTTGGACAATCTTTTTCTTATTATTTTAGCAATAGTCATTGTATCTATCATTTCATTCATCCTTGGAATTTATCTTTCTAAGCTCACTGCAAAATTCATAAATAAAATAAATTATCGTATTTTAACAATATCTGTAATTGCCATCTTAATATTAGTCAATCTCCTCTTATCAAACTGGCTGGGTCTCCTAATCCTCTTAACCTCCTCCGTATTGGGAATCTTTACAGTTCTGAGTAGATCAAGAAGAACTAACCTCATGGCCTCTTTAGTAGTGCCTGCAATAGTCTATTATTTAAGCTCCTGAACATCTTTTTTCAAAGAAAAAATATAATCTGCCACTTCAGGAGGTACGGCTTTTTCAGTTCCATTTCTCACATTAGTTCCAGAGATACCCTTTACATGCTCTAGTACTTCAATAAAATTAACTTCATATCCAACATTCCTCCCCACATTTATACTCTCTATATCTGGAATAGAAATAATCTTGACCTTACTTCCATAAACTCTTCTAATCATCTCTGTTCTTTCTTCTACATTATATGGATCTTTATCGCTAACCTCTGTTTCTCTTATAGCGATGCACACTTTCTTTCCCCTATTTAATGCTTCATCAATAATATGTTTATGTCCATTATGAAAAGGTTGCCATCTTCCAATAAATAAAGCGTATTTTTCATTTTTCATTTTAAAACAAAGTCACCTGTTTCTCTTTTTCCTTTCCAAAAATACTTTGAATATACATTTCAGTCAATTCTAAACTCTCTAGTAAATACGGTTCTACTTTATACTTCTTGGCCAAATCTAGTGCAGGTTGCATATACTTTAATATGCTTCCTTCTGAAATCGTAAAAATTATTCTCCCTCCGCATTTAGTGCACCTTCCAGTTAAAGGAGGTCTTCTATATTTATCATTACACCCCACACATCTAAACCCTTGTTGTGAAAACTTTCTAAGATTGCCCCTAGTATCCCTTATAAAATGTCTCTCAATTATCAATCTTGCTACATCTCTCGTATCTACTGCCCTGTTCTTCTCACAAAAGTCCATCATTTGTGCAACTTTTTCCTGCATACTTGGTAACAATTTATATGAAGAATTAATCACGCAATCATTTATATTTTTACAATTGTGTGTAAATGGTATATTTTCAAAAGGATTCTCTTTGTTTTTCAATCTATGCTTCATCATCTTTATCCCGTCAAATTCAGAACTATGTTTACTCTGCTCTGCCGCCCTATAAAGTTCTAGGGGATACTGTTCAGCCTCAAAATCGAGAATCTGGTCGTCAACATCTCCAGCCCTTATTTGCGTATTCAAAACCAATGGCGCATCCTGCGTTCCACCCCTATGCGCCGGCAGGAACTTTCTTGAAAAATTAATCAACATATCAAGCAAAAGCATTGATGCTGCCTCATCTCCATCACAATCTCTTCTCATCGCAGCATGCATAAAAGGACTGGCCAACATTGTTTGAGTTTTACTAAATCCTATTATTCTTCCAACTGTTGTAGTACATATATGGGGGGCAATATTTGCAACAAGCACCCCGATAATATCTTCTTTTTTAGTTGCTTTGAAATATCTTTCCAATTTATAAAGCTTCTCAAGCTCATCATCTACAAATTGTGTAATCTTAAAGAACACATCATCCGCCCTCTCATCTTGCGTTTCAGGACAACTAGGTAGTATAACATCGTGTGGAAACATTTCCAATATCTGCTCATTATCTTCCAACGCTTTTCCAAAAATATCTTTTTCATATCCTAGCTCTTTTAATTTTTGAATGCTTGTCCCTATTTCTTTTGGTTTGAAATGAGTAATCGGAGCTTCCTGCATATCATACCTTATTGTGCCATCTTTGTTTACATTTAGATTATACTTTGCTCTTAACAATCCCTTAGCAAGATGTTCGCAACTATGGTCTGCATTGCTGGTCCCCCTTACCCCTTTTACAACCGGGATTTCATCACCAGAAATTCTAAGCATTTTCTTAGCCTCATCAAAATATTTTCTTATATCTATTCTTCTTCTCATATAACTATCTAATTTTCTTTCACCATTATCCTCAGTATATATCTTATCTTCTGCTCTAGAATAATATTCTTTAACACACGTACTTTCACACTTCATGCACGTTGGATATATATTCTCTTCCTTACATTTAGTGCATCTGAAAAGAGGAAATTCTCCATAAATACTCCCCACATCATAGGCTGCTTGAAAACTTCTCAATCTTCCTCCTTCTTCTCCAACAGGAAACATTACATGTGGACTTCCTATTAATTTCCTTAGCTTTGACTTCTCTGGTTTACCCATTCTCGCACCGATAAATGTTCCAGATTTATCTTTTATTTTGACGCTACTTATTTCATTCAAAACTTTCAAGACTTCTCCTTCAGATATTTTTTTACTTAATAAATTAATTTGTTCTTCTATATCAGAATAATAGTCTATTCCTAAGTTGCACAACAAAGCTTTTGCATCACCTCCCTTTACAATAACATTTTCTATCACCACATCATGCTCGCATCCAATTAACTCTAAAGCCCTTTTACCTTTGACAAATCTCTCTCTATCTGTTTGTGTATTGGGCAATATTAATTTATTATCTATAAATTTTGCCCTAGCTATCCAATCAATAAGTCCCAAAAGTTGATTATAATCTATCTCTCTCCAATAATATATCCACCTTGGATGTAGGGGAATATCATATTTTCTACTGATCTCCAGTGCATCTTCAAAATTAACCTCAAACTTATTTATAGTTTCGGTCCTTTTCACATCTTTTTCCTTAAGATCTAAAATCCACCACTCTTCAACATACCCTGGTTTCAATAATTCATAATTTCTATTTAGCACATCCCCATAAGGAACAAGCAAATCTCCCAAATAGATTACCTCACTTACCTCTCTATAAACTTTCTTTCCTTCCTCAAAACATTCTATTCTTTTTACACTTCCATTTTTCATTTTAACAATTGGGCCATCCATCTCATCACATACCCCAACAACACAACCTTTAGTCGGTTTTTCAATTTTCAACTGGGTTCCAAAAGCAATAAACGAATTAGATATTGCCATCGTTCCTGGGTGTACTGCATTCGCTGAAAAACCACTCGTCCTGGTTCTTCCATATCTAAACCTAAAACTCCCCGATTTAGAAGGATGTCCGAAAACAGGTCTGCCCGCCACTAAATCTTTTATGTACACTGGGATATTATCTGCACTTCCGCCTTTTGCTTTTTTCTTATACTTATCAAGATATTCTTGTAAAAATTCCCACCCAGTACATTTTAGTCCATTTGCCTGGGCTTTTTTCAAAAGCCTGAATCCCTTTTGTGCTTTTTGTGCCAATCCTTCTGAGAATATCAAACACATGCCCCCCCTTATAAAATTAGTTTCTATTCTCTCCAGATCTTTGTAATTTGAAACTTCTCTGCTTTCACTCGGCTCGCCTGTTATTTGTATGGGGATATTTTTCGCCAAAAAAGTTATCTCATTCTCTGTAGGCAAATATTGTAAATTGTTTATCCTTTCATGATAATCATAATTCTCTGTGACATATCTTTTAACTTCTTCTTCTGTTGGATCATATTTAGCATATCCAAAAGTCTCCCTTAAATAATCTATAAGCATCAACACCATGCACGCCGCAGTAGTTCCTGCGCTTCTTATTGGACCAGAAAAATATGCTTTAAAATATTCTTTTCCCTCTCTTGTTCTGCCCAATTTTAGTTCTGTATATCCTTCGAGAGGGCTTGAAACTACCCCCAGAGTTATATACGCAAATCCCACCCTAACCCCTGCGTCTATTGCTTGCAACAAGCTCTCAAATTTACAAAACCTTTCTCTGGCAATTTCTTCTGCAATCTTAAAAGCGACTGTCGCTTCAAGCGCCCCATATTCCTTTTCCAATTCTTCAATTTTATCTACTATCTTTTTATCTAACTGTGGATAAATTGTAGAAATTAACCCTACTGCCTTTTCAGCGAGAGTCATCGCAATAGGCGTCTCAACCTTGCTCACTGGATCCAATCCCTTTGCCCTCGCCCTATTTGCAACAGCTATTTGCTCCTCAACTTTCTTTTGTATCATTTCAAAGTATTGTTCAGTATTCATTTTGTCCACTTCCCCATTTCTTCATCATCTACAAAATCAAAAATCCTTAATTCCCTTGTCTTCAGGTTCAAGACAGTTACCTTCCCAGGTTCTGTCATATTGCCAACTTTTTCTTCATACGGTGTTTGCGCCTGCCAGCAACTGCTAGTTACAATCAACACCCCATTATATGTATCAATATCGTTCCTGTGCACTTCTCCAGTACATAATACATCTGGAACTTCGCTTATTACCATTGGATCTTTCTCTGCATTTGGAATATAAATTACCGAAGAATGTGTCGGAGCCAAATGTCTTCTTTTCAACATATGTCTTACAGCCTTAGCAGGACATTTGTGTGCTTTCATATTTCTCAGTTCTGGAATCTCGCTTATGAGATTATGTATACTTGCCCCATGATACATTAGCACATTAAACTCTTTTTCTTTTTCTATAAGTTTTACAAGGGAGGGATTGGTCACTAATATGAGGTTTTCTATATCATAAAGCGCAAGGGCATATTTTTTTCCTATAATTGGTTGTGGCTCTGCCACTCTAACTGCATCGTGTTGCCCAGGACACATAAATATAGTCACATCTTCAGGTAATTTCTTAAGGTATGATGCGAGAAGTTTATACTGCTCCTCCATACTTTTCATTTTAAGTAAATACTCTTGCCCGGGAAATATACCTACACCATCAACATTATCGCCAATTATAAACAAAAACTTTATTTTTTTAGCAGTTTCATCCTTGCTGTTCATCCACTCAAGAAAATTATTCATACTTCTTTCGAGGTGTCTTTCACTTCCTGCATGTATATCTGAAATAAAAGCGATGCATGCCTCTTCCTCAAACTTCTTCTTTTCATGTATAAAGGCATCTGGAAAATATATTTCATGCGCAAAAAGAATATCTTTGTTCCCTGAAGCTTTCACTGCAACAACGTCATCTAACTGCATCTCATCAGCCGATTCAAAAACCTCTTTCCTATCCGGCTTCACAAGCACATTTATTTTACCTGTCAAATCTTCCAACGTAAGTATAAGATTCCCATTTTTTGTTATTCTTTTCTCAGATAATATCCCTATAATACTCAACGTTTTCCTTTCACTCGATATCTTATTTATAGCAATTAAACTAGTTAGATTCGGTCTTTGTAATAATATCTTCTGTAATTGTTGGTACCTTGCTCTAAAATGTTTTGAAAAATCCTGGACCTCTAATTTTTTATCTGTCTTCGTATCTGGACAAAATATTTTATAAGTTATCCTGCTCTTTTCACTTACCTCTCTCTTCTGATTGCTCTCCGCACTCGCCTTCTCTTTATATATTTCGATTGTAAAACCAAATTTGACAAAAATTCTTTCTATCTCTCCTTTCTTATCTATCGAAAGACCCTCAACAAATTTCTGTACTCCTAGCATATTATCTTTAAGGAGGGATTTTGTAATTATCTTCTTACCAGATAATTGTACTAGTTTTTCTAAAAAATTACTTGCAACACTCGAGTCTCCAAAACTCTCGAGAATATCAATAACTTCTTTCTCAAGTAAAACTCCTTTTTCTCTTATAACTTTCAAAATCTCCGGATTCATTACCCCTCCAGAGCCCTATTTAGTATTTCTATCGCTTTTTCTTTTATACTTGGGCTTATCATAAGTCTTATTTCTCTAGTTCTCCCTTGCCTGCCCTTACTTATAACGCTTGCATTTATTATTCCTAACATATCAAACTCTGCTAAAATATCGGAGACTCTTCTTTGTGTTAATATATCATTCTTAGACCTCTCGCATATCTCTTGATATTTATTATACACATCGCCCGTAAATATGTCTTCTCCCTTTCCATCGAGCGAAATAATAGACGACAGAACCAGATGATATTGCTTGGGTACGCCTTCTATGGTATCAAGTATCCTGTCTCTTTCTATTTTTTCATTTGCCATATCAATATGTTTCAGCATTACTTTCTTATTCCCCTCTCTTTCTGCTAACTCTCCCGCAACCCTGAGCAAATCCAACGCTCTCCTCGCATCTCCGTGCTCTCTTGCAGCAAAGGCAGCGCACTTCGCAATAACCCCTTCCTCTAAAATTCCTTCCTGAAAAGCATTAGATGCTCTCTCTGAAAGTATATCCTGCAATTGAAGTGCATTATAAGGTGGAAACACAAGTTCTTCCTCCCCAAGACTGCTCCTTACTCTAGGATCTAAATTATCCATAAAGGTTAAACTATTACTTATCCCGACTAGACTTATCTGCGCATTCTTTAAACTTGAATTTAACCTTGTTAAATTATAAAGAAAACTGTCTGAAATTTTCTCAACTGTCTGATCTATTTCGTCAAGAACAATTAATATCACTTGTTTCTTTCCATCTATTATTTCTATAAATTTACTATATACTTGATCTGTGGGCAAACCTGTTGCAGGTACGCTTCCACCAAGTTCGTGTATTAACTCCGCTAAAATTCTATATTCTGTATCCGCAACCTTCTTTAACTTACAATTTACATACACAATTTTCAGATAATCTTCTCCTAGGGCTTTCACTTTCTCTTGTATCCTGCTCCCAACATACTGTACACTTAATGTCTTTCCTGTTCCTGTCTTTCCAAAAACAAAGAGATTGCTTGCCCTCTCCCCCCTTAAACTTGGTGCAAGTATAGAAGCAACTGCCTCTACCTGCTCATCCCTATGCGCAATATTGCTCGGGTTATGATTTGATTGTAAAATGGTTTTATTTTTAAAAAGGTTGTTCGTTGTAAAACTATTAAGTATTTTATCTATTTTATCCATCCTCTTTCCCCTTTTCTACAAATAAAAAAAGATTATAAACTTATCGCTTCTCCAAGTGCTATTTCCACTGGAAACTATCTATTTTATCCTCGAAAGACTCCTTTATTAAATAAATTTTATTTTCCACCCCCTACACCTCCATTTCTCATGGAATCAAAAATAAAACAAATACCTTACCAAATTAATAAGAACTATAATATATAATATAATATATATAATATATAATATATATATTTAAAAATAAAAATACAACAAACAACAAACTTCCCCCCCCTTTATAAATTATTCTTTCCATACGAAATTGGGGGGTCAGGGAGATAGCGTTCTCTCTATAAATTTAATTCTTTTTAAGTAATACTAATTATGGAGAAACATTTATATACAATTTATAGCATAAAAATTGATGGCACTAGACAAGAAACCCCTTAGAGAGATTATAGGCAAACTTATTGTTACAAAAGAAGGTAAGCGCCTAGGAATGGTTAAGGATATAACCTTTGAAACAAGAACAGGAGAATTAATCCAAGTAGTTGTTAAGGACCCCACCACCTATACAAGAAGCCTTAATCTTGAGATCTCAGCAGGTAAGGAAATCCTTATACCTTATAATACGATAATTGCAATAGGCGATTTCATAGTAGTCTCTGAAGAAGACTTAATGTAATTATTGGGGCCATTCACGCAAATCTTTAAAAACCTCATTTTTCATTCATTCAAATGAAAGTAATTGGATTTAATTTCACTAAAGTTTCTGCAAATAGAAAACCACAACTCCTAAAGAGATTAGTAATAAATACAAATATTGAGTTCCTTGAAATAGAGAAGGAAAAGATAGAAATGTTGAAGGATCTAGATCCGCTAAAAATTGACTTTAGATTTTCAGTTGTATATCAAAATCAAGAGCAAGCAAATCAAAAAAAAGAGAAAGAAGACAAGGACGCAGAAGTTTCATTTGATGGCAATATAGTTTTATCTGCAGATAAAGAAGAAGCAAAAGATATTTTGAAATCTTGGAAGAAAAGGGAAGTTCCGCAAACACTTAAAATTTCCCTATTCAATCTCATATTAAAGAGATGTTCTGTACGTGCTTTAGCATTAGAAGAAGAGCTTGGTTTGCCTTTGCATGTAGGCATTCCACAGATTAAGCCCCAGCAGAAGTAGTAAATTTTTTATCTTTCTTCCCCCAGATTCACTTCAAATTATCAAGTTTCCCAAAATCAAGTACTCCAAGCCCATTCACAACTTTAACATCAAACTTATCTAGATCAAACTCCCAAGGTACATTCACTCCTTCCCTAACATTACTTCCTACAATAAGAGAAAAGAAACTGGGAACTACAATAATCTTCTTTTTCCTATACTCTCCGATCAGAAAACATTTATATTTCTCTCTTGTTGTTCCATCTTCAAGGAATATTGCTGGATGCGCATGTCCTATCACCCAACACCCAACACCATTAGTATTCATCTCTTCTCTTTCAACATCTCCATGTATAAAACAATATTCTTTCCAAATATAACTCTCAACAACATCTATTTCTCCTTGTTTAGCAATATTAATTAAATAATTATCATGGTTACCTCTCAATATTACAAGCTCGCTACATTTTTCTTTAAGATAATTGATAACTCCAAGCACATCATTCCATTCCTGTCGCAAATTTCCACTAAATGAATGTTTAACATCCCCAAGAAGAATTATCTTATCAACGACCTTCTTTTCATTTTTAGTATTATTATCTATAATCTGCTTATCCTTCTCGCCTTTATCTGTAACCCTTAACCCCTCATTATCATAAACCCCCTTACTTGTCATATTTGCATTACCGTTATCTCTTATTTTATCAAACACCCCATCCATCTCCCCCATCATCTCCTTATACATCTCTCTTGTCACATACACACCGCTCCTATTAAGTGCCTCCTCATATCCTAGATGTAAATCTCCAATTACAACTATATTCTCTCCTTTCTCTTCTATCAACAAACATTTACCAATATATTCAATTCCCATAACAAACTTTAAATATCGCCCCTTAAAGACTTTATTATGAATAAAACAAAAAGTTTAGAAAGAGAATTAAGAACCTTTCTACATGAAGAAGTTTTTAGAGTATCTTCTATGACTGGCCTATTAGAAACAGAAGCAATATTATACAAAGGATTTAGTTCATGCGCGCCAGTAAAGAAAATCAAATATTACATTTCAAAATATAAATCAAGAAAACCAGAGCATTTAACCGAACAGGAAAGACAGAATATTAAAAAATCAGCTACAACGAATAGTTGGTATTAGGAACAAGAATTAAATCACTCTTTCTTAAACCTTATCATCTTCCCTAATAAGAAAATATCCTACTTTATCTTATATTAAATATCTTTTTATATAATATATTTATTTTATTAGCAAATGAAAAGTATATTCCACACTATTATCCCACAACCAAATTCTTATATATGTTCAATCGATTTTTTACTATGGTTAAATTAACTCCCTCAAAATTATTAAACAAATTACAACGCAACCATCCTCATCCTTCTCTTCCTTCCCCCAAATTTCTCGAGTTAGTCGCTAAAACTGAAGACCCTCATTTTTACGAATTTTGCAAACCCCAATTAAACGGACAACTACTAGATTATCAATCTGTTCTTAATCTTTATCTCAACTACTGGGCTCAAAGACGAGTCCCCACAGAAGGTTCAAGAGCCCCCCTTTATGAAAAAAAGTCAAGAGGATTGAGATAAAGATAGTATCTTCCCTTCACTCTTTTAGGTAAATCATCAGTTTGTTCAACAAAGGCACTTAATCTGTCCAAATTATCTCTTCAAGATTTTATCATTTATATTCTTTATTATGATTCACTTAATCTCTAAAGAATTATGCTCTTTTGCAATTTTAATTTATCTATCCAATGATTGATTAAAACCGATTCCTCTTCTAATATGTTCACCATATCCATTTGAATTATAAACCCCTACTTGAACATTTCTTCCACTTCCGCAATTATTAACTAAACCAATCTGTAAACCATTAACTTCTAATCCATTAACTTCTAATCCATTAATATATTCCTTTGATGGAAAGCTAACAATATCTAATTGAAGTCCGTTTACATTACCCTTTTCACATGCACGCTCTTCTTTTCCAAAACCTCCAGGTCCAGTTAGGATGCTAATATTAGCCCCATTAATTATTCCTCCATCAAGAGCACTTGCAAGAGATAGATTAAGCCCATAATGCTTTGCACCTTTAGAAAATTCCGTAGCAACACCAAGATTTATTCCATAACTATTTCCTGTTTTTCGAGTATATAATGGCGGTAACCCTCCCCCATTTCCCATAAAAGTTCCAGTAAGCGTAGCTAATCCTAATGCTCCAATGACTAATTTTTTCTTCAAATCCATACTTTTCTCCAACAAACTCCCCTTTTAATTCTTTCTGCGTATTTTAACTACGTATTAAGAGTTAATATTTATTTCCAATCTAGACACCCCATTTCTAAAACCCAAATATTTATATAGTTTAACAGTTTAACAGTTGAACGATGGAAGAGATAGTAAAGATGTCAAACAAAGGACAATTAGTAGTTCCAAGAGAAATAAGAGAAAATCAAAGTCTTAGTCCTAGCGATAGATTTGTTGCAATAGGTGTAAAAGAAGGAGTTCTATTTAAAAAAGTTAAAATTCCAAATGTAAAGATAGAATTTGATTCTTTATCTAAGGATATAGCCCAGCACTTCAAGGAAAAGCAAATCAGTGAAGAAGATGTTAAAGAGGCAGTCAAATGGGGAAGACAAAAGATTAAGCTTTAGGATACTGTCACCTTAGAGGTTTATCCCTCGTAAATCTCTAGCACAATATTC
>ERZ1292623.3518-Hain-H51-01um-R1-3518-length-13339-cov-9_pt1 | contig 13339 bp, 13 predicted proteins | sample MGYA00564398_ERZ1292623 | MGnify/ENA primary metagenome ERZ1292623 (study PRJEB36523, sample SAMEA6512633) | groundwater metagenome | collected 2019-01-07 | study: AquaDiva: Metagenomics assemblies of 32 groundwater samples
GCCCTCACCCTCATTCCCTCTCCCAGGGGGAGAGGGAGGCGAGCCGAGGCGCGCTGCGCGCGCACTGGATAACCTTGAGTGGTGCGAACGCCGCTTGCTGGCGCGCATCCACCGCTACACCGTCGAGCGCCTGCGCGCCGAGATCGAGCCGGTTACGGCTGCCGGTTTCCTGCGCTTTCTGTTTCGCTGGCAAGGTCTCGACATCGACCCGAAGCCGGAAGGGCCGCAGGCGCTGGCGGCCGTCATCGAACAACTCGAAGGCTTCGAGGCCGCGGCGGCCGCCTGGGAGACGGATATCCTGCCCACGCGCATCCTCAACTATGACCCCGAGTGGCTGGACAGCCTGTGTCTTTCCGGACGCGTGCTGTGGGCGCGGCTCACACCGCCGAAACCGGCCGCCATGACACAGCCACCATCGGCCTCGACAGAGGTAACGCCACGCAGAACGGCGAGCGCGCCGGTGCGCACCACGCCTATCGCGCTGATCACGCGCCCGCAACGCGCACCGTGGCAAAAGTTGGTGGCGGCGCGGCAGCCGGACGGCCTGCGTCTCAGCCCGCGCGCCCAGAGTGTTGTCGCTTACCTCAGTACGCACGGCGCGTCTTTCTTCGACGATATTCTGAACGGCAGCGGCCTGATGAAGTCCCAGGCCGAGGAAGCGCTCGCCGAGCTGGTGGGTGCGGGCCTGCTGCATGCCGACAGTTTCGCCGGCCTGCGCGCTCTGCTTGTGCCGGCCGAGAAACGGCGGCGCCTGCGCGGCCGACGCCGCGGAGTCTCCCTCGCCCCCATCCCCTCTCCCGGAGGGAGAGGGGGGCGAGCCGAGCGCGCTGCGCGCGGCTTCAATAAGATCGCCGAGGCCGGACGCTGGACGCTCACCCCGCGCCCGCAGCAAGCCACAGCGCCAACTCAACCGGAACCGGAAACCGTCGAGCAGGTTGCCCGCCTGCTGCTACGCCGCTACGGGGTGGTGTTCAAACGCATACTCGAACGCGAGGCCGATTGGTTGCCGCCGTGGTATGAGCTGTTGCGCGTCTATCGGCGACTCGAGGCGCGTGGCGAGATCCGCGGCGGGCGCTTCGTCGCCGGCTTCAGCGGCGAACAGTACGCCCTGCCCGAGGCGGTGGCGAGCCTGCGCGTTTGCGCCAAGGAAAAACCACAGGGCCGGTTGCTGTCGGTCAACGCCGCCGACCCGCTCAATCTGGTCGGCATCCTGACTCCCGGCGCGAAGATCCCGGCGCTCGCCGGCAACCGTGTGTTGTATCGCGACGGCGTGCCAGTCGCGGCGCACATTGGCGGCGAAACGCGTTTTCTTGAATCGCTGCCAGCGGACGACGAATGGGAGGCCCGCAACGCACTCATACGCCCGGCGCTTGCGCGCGGGGTGCGGGCTTATTTGAATTGAGGCAGGAACCTCCCGCCCCCCAAAGAACACCGCACAACGCTTGTGCATATCCCACGAGGGACGGGTACGATGATCCTGCATGAACCCGCCGTGGCATTGACCGACCTCGGCCTGGCGCTGGAAAATACCCTGTTCGTTTTTCTGCTGCCGTGGCGCGGACGCGATGCCGTTCTGGGACGCGCGTTCCGGCTGCTGTTCGCGGCGCTCGCGATCGCGGCGTCCCTGGGTTTCCTGGCGCATGGCTTTTTGATCGACAAGACTTCCCCGCCGCATCAACTGGCCTGGACGGCGACGTTACTCGCGATCGGCGTGGCGGCCCTGGCGACAACCATGATTGCGGCGCGTCTGTGCTGTGCCGCGCCGGCCGCGCAGTGGGTTACACGCGCGGCCCTGTTGTTGCTTCTCGTCTATGCGGTGCTGGTGATCGCGGGGGTTCGCCGCTTCGGCGCGGCGGTCACGGTCTATCTGCCGGCGATAGTCTTTCTGCTGGTCGCATTCGGAATACGATACCGGCGTGCGCGCGCGCCCGCTGCGCTTCACGGGGTAGCCGGCGTCGTGCTGTCGCTGGTGGCGGCCGCCGTGCAGCAACTCGGCATCGGTCTGCATCCCATCTACCTCGACCACAACGCGCTCTATCATCTGATCCAGGCGCTGGCGCTGGGGCTGCTGTACCTGGCCGGACGCGGCCTGCTGCGCCCGGCAACCGCGGAGTGAAATCAGGCTTGGCCGCTCGCGGTAAAACTCAACCGGCCGGGTGCGGCGCGGCGCCGAGCACGGCTTCGAGCAGCAGGTCGTGCACCCACAGGAAGCTCACCGGGGTGAACGCCTCGACCCTGTACTGGCGCGGCTTGAGAGAGGCGATAGAACGAGCAGCCTTGTCCGTGCCGGCGTCCACGCGCAGGGTCGCGCCATCCGCGGCTGTGAGCATGAGCGAACCTTCCAGCAGGTACAGGTTCCAGGCGTCGCTCAGCCCGCGCTCCAGCAGGCGCGTGCCGGCCGGCGCCGTGTAGATCAGGCTGCGTGTGCTAAGTCCGGCGAGGCGTGCGTCGTCGAGTCCGCGGAACTGCGCGAAACCGCGCAGCCGTTCCGTGCCCGCCGGCTGGTGCGGGACCTTGAGCCAACGCTCGATGGGTTCGACATGTTCGGTCTCGTGCAAGCGACGCACATCCACACTCGGCAGGGTGTTGTCGCGCGCGATCTCGGCGAACGCATCCCCGCCTGGGAGTAAGGCATCGGTGTGCGGGTCGGTGTTCCGGAGCGACAACAGCGAGTCGCGGCGCTGGTCCTTGCGGATCACGCCCTGGCGCAGCTTGTCAACGAGCGCGATGATCTCGGGTGCGTTACGACGCGCGGCCGGAATGGTTGCGGCCAGGTTGAGCACATCGATCACCGGAATGTCGCGCTCTGTCTCGCCGGGTTCGCGCCCAAGCGCCGAGACGCGCTGGCTGAGCGTGGCATGGGAATTGAACAGAACCGGACAATACACCGGCACCTCCGCCGCGCTTTTGCGCCGGAAGTCGAGCAGTAGTTCCATGCCGCGATACACGCTCATCTCCCGGCTCTTCTGCTGGAAAGCAGTGAGGCCACCGACAACGTGGCCACTGGCCGGATAGAGATCGCGCACCAGAAAGTCTTCAAGGCTGAGGGTGATACGACCCCATGCCCGTGGCTCGCGTGCGTTGAACAGGATCGCGATCCGGTGGTCGCCGGCCTGTGCGCCATCGAGATAGGAACGCAGGAAGGCGCGATTGTGTTCGGCGAATGCCCGCGACAACGGCGCGTCGATGTGCAACTGCCGTTGCGTATCGTATACCCCGAGCTCCCCGCTTGCGGTAAGAGTGTAAAGTCCGGCCAGGACGTCAGTCGAATGCATGGCGATCTCCACCGCCTAAGCATATCAGTATCTGTCCCACGGTAAACAACGGCCGGGCTTCCCCGGCATCGCCGAAATGTTAAAGTGCGGTCAGTGACACATCGGGAGGACATGAGGTGCGCATTCCGGAACTGGTCGCCCATCGCGGTTATGCCCTGCACTATCCCGAGAATACCCTGATCGGCATCGAGGCCGCGATCCGCGCCGGGGCGCGTTTCATCGAGGTCGATGTGCAGCTCTCCGCCGACCAGGTGCCGGTGCTGTTCCACGACCGGAATATGGACCGGCTGTGCGGGGCGCAGGGCGCGATCCACGAGTTCACGCGCGAGCAGTTGCATGATTTCAAGCTTCTCGAATTCGAGCGTTTCGGTTACAAATTCGCCCAGAATCCGATCACGACCCTCGCCGAACTCGGCGGCCTGCTCAACCGCTACCCGGCGGTGACGGCCTTCATCGAGATCAAACGCGTGGCCATCGAACGCTTCGGCGCCGACACCGTGCTGGAACGAGTGCTGCACGCGCTCGCGCCCGTGTCCCGGCGGTGCGTGCTCATCTCCTACCACATACCGGTATTGCTCGCGGCGCGCGCCCGGGGCTGCCTGCGCGTCGGCGCGATCCTTGAAAAGTGGCGCCACCGGCGCAGCCCCTCCATACAGGCGCTGCACCCGGAATTCCTGTTTTGCGACGCCGCTGACCTGCCGCGCTTCGGCAACGTCGGCCAGGACGGTGCGCAGGTGGTCGTGTACGAAGTCACCGATCCGCAAGTCGCACTCAAGCTGGCGAAGCGCGGCGTGGGTTTTATCGAAACCTTCGCCATCGGCGAAATGCTCGCTGCCTTCGAGCCGCTGCGCAAGCAACCGGCATGACCGGACATCACGATCTGGTCGTGATCGGCGCCGGCATCCACGGCGTGGGCGCGGCGCAGGCAGCGGCCGCGGCCGGACATTCGGTGCTGGTTCTGGAACAGACCGGAATCGCGAGCGCCACCTCCTCCCGCTCAAGCAAGCTCATTCATGGCGGGCTGCGCTACCTGGAAAGCGGCCAATTCAATCTGGTGCGTGAAAGCCTGCGCGAACGCGATATTCTGCTGCGTATCGCGCCGCAGCTGGTGCGGCTGGCGCCGTTCCACATTCCGGTCTATCGCCACACCGCGCGCCGGCCGTGGCAAATCCGCGCCGGCCTCTCGCTCTATGCCGTGCTCGGCAACCTGCGCCGGCATGCATGGTTCGCCGCGCTGCCGCGCGCGCAGTGGGGCGACCTCGATGGTCTCGCTACCCAAAACCTTCAGGCGGTGTTTCGTTATCAGGATGCCCAAACCGACGACGCCGCGCTCACCCAGGCGGTGATGCGCTCCGCGCAATCGCTCGGCGCGGAGCTGGTTGTGCCCGGCGAGTTGCTCAGTGCACAGCGCACGGCGAACGGCTATGCCGTGCGCTACCGCACGCCGCAGGGCGAGGCCGAGAGCCACTGCACAGCGCTGGTGAATGCCGCCGGACCGTGGATCAACATCGTGCTGGCGCGCATCACGCCGCGCGTGCCGCCCGCTGCGATTGAGCTGGTGCAGGGAACACATATCGTGCTCGACGGGCCATTGCTGCGCGGCGTGTATTACACCGAGGCCGAGGACGGGCGCGCGGTGCTTGTCATGCCGTGGCGCAACATGACACTGGTCGGCACCACTGAAACACACTTCAGCGGTGATCCGGCGCGGGTGCGGCCACTGGACATGGAAGTGGAATATCTGTTGCGGACTTTCCGCCGTTACTTTCCGGAGCGGGACGCGCCGCCGCGCGACCGGTTCGCCGGCCTGCGCGTACTGCCGTTGGCGAAAAGCGCAGCCTTCCACCGTCCGCGCGAAACGATTTTTTCAACCGATGCGCGGCCACAACCACATCTGGTCAGCATCTGTGGCGGCAAGCTCACCGGCTACCGCGCCACAGCGGACAAAGTGCTGGCGCTGCTCGCGCCCACCCTCCCGGCGCGCACCCGGCGCGGCGATACCCGCACGCTGCCGCTCGGCGCATAACCGAATCCGTCACTGTAGAAACGCGATGACATCGCCCCATATTCTGCAATTTTCGGATGACAAGCTGTGGAGTCCGGCGTAGTTTATTAGCCTGAATTGTCTGAATAATGCTGGTTTTGCCATTTCACTACTGCAATGCAGAACCGGAATAGACAGAGTTCTGTCTATGTCCCAATAATACAGAACTCTGTCTAATACACTGTTAGGCCAAAAATGAATCGTTTCCGTGCCTTGTTAATTGCTGTGGTAGTTCTAGCTCTAGTTGGAGCTGGAATCTGGTCACTTGTTAACTATGCCGGGCTTCAAGCATCGCTCCTGTGGACAGCGATAATTGGAGCTGCTGCGTGGGCAATACGAAGCAACATAGAACAAAAAAGAGAGCACCAAAAATTATTAGCTGAACGCAAGAGAGAGCACTATCTCCAATTTTTAGAGTTTCTAGCCAAGTTCATTGGCACTACGGGCAGCCCCGAAGCAGCTAAAGGTGTTCCAAATGTAGCTCCGGGTTCTCCGGCAGTTCCTTTGGAAGAACTTCGAATGTGGAGCTTACGGCTCACACTTATTGGTTCTGACGAAGTTGTTAGGGCATGGAACAGGGCAAGACTCGGAGGAGTAACGGAACAAGGGCAAGGAGACAACTTTCAAGTATTACGTAATTGGGGCCGTCTTTGGCTCGCAATGCGCAAAGACTGCGGACATCTGGATACCAAATTAAATGTGGCCGATGTGTTGGCTTCATTCGTTAATGACATCGAACAAAACAGAGCGTCCATAGATGATTAATCATCAGAATGAAGCCTAACAATCGCGTGGAGTCTGACTCGCTACGTCGGCGCTTCGCGCCGCCTCCGCTCGCCGCTCACGCGCGGCGTTAAGTGCCAAATGAGGTGCAGCTATGCCCATGAGTCAAGAAGCATGGAAAGTTGTGGCTGCATTCCAACGCTTTGTAAAAAGCGGCGATTCTTCTGAAATTGAGGCCTTTACCCCAGAAGAACTCCGCCACGCAGATCAACAGCTGGGCAACAAAAACGAAAACACGAATTTTCGCCTGGCCATCAGAAACCGGATCGCCGACCTGCAACAGAAGGGCCAAAGAAAACATGAAAGCAGAATTCGTGCTTGGCAAGTTGTTGTTGGAATCATCGTGGCCTTGGCAATTACTGGTTTAACAAAGTTAATGTTTGGCACTTAACATTCGTTAGCCCTCGAGGGACGCAGCATGACACGTGAGCGCAAGAAGGGGCAGATCAAACTTGAGGGCGCCAATCCAATGGCACTTGTCGAGTTGAACGAAGGGCCGTCGGAACCATGGACGCTGGAGCAAGAAGCAGCCGCAGACGCCGTTTCATCTGCTGTCAAGAGCTACATCAAGACTACCGAAGCCTTGGCCAGCGGAAAGTATGCGCACCTGCGCGACAAGATTCCCGAGTATATGGTAAACCCTGGGCATCTGCTGATTGCCATCTGTGCTGACGGAGTCGTTATTCGATATGAGAAGAAGACGCCTGCGGAACGAAAGTTTGTCGTAACCGTCATGCCACAAGGTATCGCGGAGGTCGCAGCACTGTTATCTCAGAATCTCGTACACATTGAATCTCCCGAATTGCCTAATCCTCAGAATGAGAACTTCGGTGTGGAGCTTAAATTGTCTGTGCATTCTCCTTCACAAGGAACGTCTCGGGACATAGTAGCGACGCGCATCTGGTTTCAGACGAAACTACTTTCGCTACAGCAAGACGAACTGCTCGGTGCTAAGCCCTATTGCCTTTTATCCGTGCGAAATCACTTGGATCTTGAAATTCATGGGGAACTAGTCGCCGAAGCAGGAGCCGGTACACCCAACCAACCGTTTGTTGCGCGTTCTACGATCCGCCTTATGGCTGGATGGGAATGCATCGAGGTGTTCCCTGGATTTAAGCCTCAGATGTGGAACGCTGATTTCGCTCCTTTGTGGGCGGAGCACGATGTACTCGGCGCCGCACTGATTGCACATACACAGGACGCGCAGTTGAGCACGCTCGACCCCCGAGCGTCTGTTCGTCGACACTACGCAACGCTCCTGACTGCATTCAAGGCCCTGCTTGACTCGAATCCTGAACGTGAGCAAACCTTACAGACTTTCTTGCAGGACAACCCAGCGTTCCTATGCCCAACACAAGTCAAAATGTGGCCCAAGCTACCACTCGGCGCCAAAGTCACAGATTTTGTGTTTCGTGACGCCACTCAGGACTATGTGCTCGTGGAGCTTGAGCGCTCAAACTTGCCATTGTTCCGCCAAGACGGGCATCCCACGGCCGATCTCACACATGCGCACGGTCAAATCATCGATTGGAAGCGGTACTTGGAAGACAACCTGCAAACTGTGCAACGAGAGCTTGGCCTCACCGGCATAACCCCCAATCCGAACGGATTGCTTGTCATCGGTCGTTCACAGTCACTTTTGCCGAATGATCGTCGCAAGCTTCAAACCATGACAAACGAAAGTCCGAAGCTACGGATCATGACTTACGACGACGTGTATGAAAACGCGAAAGCCGTCATCGAGAACCTACTAGGTCCTATTTGGGATACGGGCGGTGACACGCAGATCTACTACCCGCGTGTCCCATAGACGAGAGGAAAAGGTGACACCCATTAGCCAGCCGTTGGCGGTCAAAGGTGCTCTAATCTAGTTTGTTCATGTATTTTTTCAGATCCAGCTTTATCTCCTGAACCCTCGTTTTCATCCATCGCGCACTAATACCGATTCCCCTGGCGGTTGCCGGATCAATCGTTTCCTCACAAATCGAAATTGCCGCGAAGGCGTCGCACAAAAAAGCGCACTGGTCGGAAAACTCGGTCAAGCGATCATAGAGCGCCAACAAGTCGCTTCTTAGCTTTTTGTCCGGGCGGGCGCGCTTTTGCCTGATACGTCGCATCGTTGTCTTCCCTGAATCAAGCGACTCGCTTGAAGTGGTCGAATGTATACAAATTGCGTGTCAAGTAAAACGTTTACATTGTATACACGAAGTGCGCAACGACCTGAGCGCTTATTGAATTCAGGTATTTCTGAGAGTCGAAGCAATTGATGGCTATGAAAAAGGAAGTAATACTTTCCGTCCGGATCGACTCGGACATCGACGACATTCTTCGCGCCTTGGCCAGGAAAGACGACAGAACCGTCGCCTGGATAGTACGGAAACTGATTATCGAGGCCCTTGAGGCGCGTAAGCTCCTAAAAACGAAACCCGCAAAGTAACCGGCCCGATCCCAGGCGACCCTGACACTATGACGTCAGGTCTTGTAAGATAACATCCGCATGAACTCATTCAGTGAGCAATGTGATTGTGCAAGACCCGACCCCGACATTGCTCGCCGCGGCAAGTGCGCGCCGACACCGCGACACTCGATCTCAGATCGTAACCGCTCGCTATCTTGCGACAAATTGCTGGCGGTACTCGCGCGGCGAGACCCCAACATATTTCTTGAACAGGCGGCGGAACGCGCTTTCGTCCTGATAGCCGACGCGCGCCGGGATCTGCTCGATGCGATAGTTCGTGCCGGCGAGCAAGGCCTTGCCCGCCTCCAGTCGCAGGCGTTGCAGGTAGACGGAGGGACTCTCGCCGGTGCGTTCCTTGAAGCGTCGCACCAGGGTGCGCGCGCTCACCGCCACGTGACGCGCGATGTCCTGCACGCCGATATCCGCGCGCAATTGTGTGCGCATCCATTTTTCGGCCTTGAGGATCAGCGGGTCGTGATGTCGTACGTGGTGGGGAATGAGTTCGGCGGTGCGCGTCTCGCGGCGGTTGTCCAGAACCATATAGCGGGCCAGCGCTCGCGCCAGTTCCCGGCCGGCGGCGCGTTCGATGAGGTGCAGGGTCAGGTCGATGTAGGAAAATGCGCCACCGCTCGTGATGAGACGATCGGACTCGGCCAGCGTCGCACTCGCGTTGAGCCGTACCGCCGGATAGCACTGTTCGAAGAGTTCGGCGAACCAGGTGGTGGTCGTGGCGTCACGGTCATCGAGCAGACCGGCCTGTGCCAGCAGGAACGGGCCGGTGCAGGCCGCGGCGAGCCACGCCCCTTCGCGGTACCGCGCCGCGAGCCAGTGGCTGACCGGTTCCAGGCGCGCCAGCGCCGCCTGCAAATCGTGTGGTTCGATCAGCGCGATCCCCGGCACAATAACGATTTCGGCGTGCGCGTCACCGAGCGCGCCATCCACCGCCAGCCGATAACCGTTGGCTGCGCGCACCGGTGCGCCGTCCGGCGTCAGCACTTGCGTCGCAAACGGCGGCGCGCCGTCCGGCGTCAGGCGCGCGGCGACGGCATTCGCTGCATGCAGCAGATCGAGCGGACCGATCACGCCCGAGGCGTGACAGTCGTCGAAGGCGAGTATTGCGACACGCTGTGTCATGGTTCCTCCTGGCGCAAGTTGCGCGCTAATTGGCATGTCCATCCTCTGGTCTCAAAGCACGCACTGACACACCATGGACAGTACGCACTAGCGACATTTAACACGCAAGGACGACCATGCAGCAACTGTCCTACATCCGCAAGAACACCCTGCAATGGCGGGACATCGCCGCGCCCACGTTACAGTCACCCGACGCGGCGCTGGTGCGCCCGTTCGTAGCGGCGCGCTGCGACGGCGATCCGCTGTTCCTGCATCACGATCTCGCCTGGGCGATGAACGCCGGAGCGGCCCTGCACTATCTCGACCCGGTCGTGCCGGCGATGCTCGGCGAGCATCCGTTCCAGGGCCCGATCGCCGTCGGGCACGAAGGTGTCGCGGAGGTCATTGAGGTTGGCGCAAACGTGAAGCAATTCAAAGTCGGCGACATCGTTATCGTGCCCTGGTCGATCTCCTGCGGAAGTTGCGCGCATTGCCGCATCGGCCTCACCTCGCGCTGCCGCGCGCATAACGCCACACTGCTCTCGGCCTACGGCTTCGGCCGGGCGATGGGCGACTTCGGCGGCATGGTAAGCGATTGCCTGCGCGTGCCGCATGCCGATGCCATGCTGGTCGCGGTGCCGCGCAGCGTGAATCCGCTCGTGGTCGCGAGCGCCTCGGACAATATTCCCGATGGCTGGCGCTGCGTGGGTCCGCCGCTCAAGGAGCGCCCGGGTGCACCGGTCTTGGTTGTTGGCGGCGCGGCGCAAAGCATCGGGCTCTATGCCGCCGGTCTGGCCGTGGCCCTCGGATCGACGCGCGTCGATTATCTCGACTGGCAGCGTGAGCGGCTGGACATCGCTGCCGCGTTCGGTGCGAACCCGGTGGCTGTTCCGAAGGCCGGAAGAAACAAATGGCTCAAGCGGCATGCGCCAGTGGTGTGCGGCGATTTCCCGATCGCCGTCGACGCCAGCGCCAACCCGGATGGCTTGCGCTACGCGCTGCGCTCGCTCTCGCCCGGCGGTGTCTGCACCAGCGTCGGATACTACTTCCAGAAAGGCACGCACATTCCGCTCATGCAGATGTTCGCCAATGATTCCACGCTGCGCACCGGCGTGTCGCACCCGCGCGCCGCGCTGCCGGAGGTGCTGGCGTTGATCGAAAGCGGGTGCTTCGATCCGTCTCGCGTCACGACGCTCGTGGCCGACTGGGAAGAGGCGCCTTCGGCGTTTCTCGAACGCACCACCAAGGTGGTGGTGCAGCGTCCAACACTTTCAGGAAACACGCCATGACCTGGTTGTTCGGCAAACCGCGCGAGAATGATCTGCCGTTCGTGTTCCGTCTGTTGCGGATGGCGCTCAGGCTCGCCGCGCTGGTATCAACCGAATTCACCGGCCGCTGGGTGAATCACCTGTGGTTCCGCTCGCAGCGTTATCCGGAACCGGCGCGTGAGAAAGAATGGCTGGCCAGCGCACAGCGTCTGGAGCTTGCACACCGCGGCCGGCCGCTCGCGGTGTACCACTGGGGCGCGGGACCGACGGTACTGCTGGTGCATGGCTGGCACGGTCGTGGTGCGCAGCTCGGGGCGTTCGTCGCACCGCTGGTGTCGGCCGGTTATCGGGTGGTGGCCTTCGATGCCCCGGCACACGGCCGCACGCCCGGCCACGCCACCAGCCTGCCGGAAGTGAGCGAGGCATTGCTGACCGTCGCCAATGCCTTTCCGCCGTTACACGGGGTTATCGCCCATTCGTTCGGTGCGGTTTGCACCCTCAACGCCATTCGCCACGGGCTCGCACCGCGCCGCGTGGTGGCGATAAGCGCCCCCGCAAGCATTGATTTCCTGATGGACAGCTTCGCCGCACAGCTCGAAATCCCCGCCACGGTCAAGGCTGTGCACCGGCGGCTGATGGAGACGCGCTTCGGTGCCGACGTATGGAAACGATTTTCACCGACCGAGATCGCGCGCGGGCTCGACATCCCGGCCCTGCTGGTGCATGACGAGGAGGATCATGATGTTCCGTGGCGGGAAGGCGAGGCGCTGGCGCGTGTCTGGCCAGGCGCAACCTGGTTCACTACACAGGGCCTCGGCCACCGCCGCATACTGCGCGACCCGGACGTGGTTGCGCGCGTCACGGCCTTTATGGTCGAACCTTCCACGCACGCCTGACGCCGATGTGGCGGAGCAAATGCCTGCATGACCGAAATGATCGCGCCGTCCCGGGAAACGCTCGCGGATCTGGAGCGGATACTGTACGCGGAAATACCGCTTACCCGCGCCATGCAGGTCCGTGTCCTGCGCGCCGATCAAAACGGTCTGGCGCTCGGCGCCGCGCTCGCACCGAACCTCAACCACAAAAAAACCGCCTTCGGCGGCAGCCTCAACAGTCTGGCCACTCTCGCCTGCTGGGGATCGATACAGCTCCTGGTGCGCGACCGTGGTCAGGCAATCACGATTGTGATTCAGGAGAGCAGCGTGCAATTTCTGAAACCGGTAACGCGGGATTTCGAAGCGGTCTGTCCGCCGCCACCCGCATCGGTTATCGAAAAATTTCTGCGCACGCTCGAACGCAAGGGCCGCGCACGCCTGGCGCTCGAAGCCACGATCCGCACCGATGGCGAAATCGCGTTGCATTTTCACGGCCAATTCGTCGCCTACGACCGGGAACGCTTTCCGGGCTTCGAGCCGGTCTCCGTCGTGTAACGCAGTTGCACCAAACCGCTCTCGAACGGCGTAACGCCTGCAAGCCTCAAGCCCAGGCGCGGAACGCCCGGGTCGAACAGCGGAATGCCCGCGCCCAGCAACAGCGGGTGAACGGAGATCACGAACTCATCGATCAGGCCTTGCTGCAGAAAAGTCGAAACCAGTGCGGCGCCGCCCACCAGCCAGATGTTTTTGTTTGCGCGCGCGCGCAATCCGGCAATCAGGCCGGCCGCGTCGCCCGCCACAAACCTGACGCGTGCATCGTCCGGCGGCGTCCCACGGGTGAATACATAGGCCGGCTTGTCACCGTAAGGCCACTCGCCGAAGCTCAGGCTCAGTTCGTAGGTCTTACGGCCCATGACCAGCACCTCCACGGAATCGAAGAACGGCGTGTAACCGTAGTCGGCGTCGTGAAACAGCCAATCGATTTCGCCCGCCGGACCGGCGATGTAGCCGTCCAGGCTGGTGGCGATGAAGAGGATGACTTTCGGCATACCGGAAATTTTATGCGCATACACGATTCAAGTCATTGATCCGGCCCCGGCCTTCCCGCAGAATCACCGGCTAAGCGGCCTGGAATGACTCGATATTGCCATGCAGAAACAAAACCCCGCCATCGGCCGGCTGCGCAACCTGGGGTCGGTCAGCACGCGCTGGCTGAACGCCATCGGCGTGCACACCCGCCGCGACCTGGAAAAGGTCGGCGCGGTCGGCGCCTGCGCGATTCTCAAGGCGCACGGCTACAACGCGAGCCTTAATCTGGTGTACGCCATCGAAGGCGCGCTGCGCGACTGTGACTGGAACCGTCTGCCGGTGAAACGCAAGGCGCAACTCAAGGCGGCCGCGGCCGATGCCGTCAAACCGCGCTGTGCCTGGCCGGCCAACGACCCGCAGATGCTGGACTATCACGACCAGGAATGGGGCGTGCCGGTGCACGACGACCGCAAGCACTTCGAGTTCCTGATTCT
>ERZ1292623.3519-Hain-H51-01um-R1-3519-length-13337-cov-18_pt1 | contig 13337 bp, 21 predicted proteins | sample MGYA00564398_ERZ1292623 | MGnify/ENA primary metagenome ERZ1292623 (study PRJEB36523, sample SAMEA6512633) | groundwater metagenome | collected 2019-01-07 | study: AquaDiva: Metagenomics assemblies of 32 groundwater samples
AGTTTCAAATGTTCATCATCCAACAACTAATTTATAGAATATAAGAATGATTACTATAAGTCCTAAAATTATTGCAATCCAGGACATCACATCTCCAATCTTTATTTTTTTGTTCATTATAAAGTCTAGTCTAAGATATTCATTTCAATTTTTTAATAATTTCTCCAGTTCTTCAATTGATTTATCCAACTCATTGTCTAGAAATTTTTTAACTGGATGCTTTTTTTCAATTCTCATTCTTGGTTGGTATTCTTGTGGTGTTTTAGACCCTTCAGCAGGTTTCATCCTTGGCTTGTAATCTTGCGTTGGTTTTTTCTTGAACTTTATCAATCCTTTTTTATATGCTAAAATTGATCCTCCGATTAAGGCTATTAAAACAGCTACTATCATTAATATCCAGAATAATGTGTTTGTTTCTTCTTCTTGAGTTCCAGTATCTTTTCTTGTTTCTGTTTCGCTAGTTGTTCCTCCGTTGGTTTCAACATCTTCTTTAGGACAGCCATCTCCTTGAAGGTCTATGCACCTCCCTAGCCTATCAAGCTGACCATCACATGACCTTTCAGTAACACAATAAGTTCCCGGTTCTTTTCCTTCTCTACGATTTGTTTTTGGGCCTTCACATGTTTCATCTTCATCTGTAACTGATCTTTTGCATTCATTTGCCGGACAGATGCATCCGTCTTTATCTTGACATGGCTCGTCACAATCTTCTAAGGTAGTTCTTGTTGAAGGTGGCGTTGTTTCATTTCTAGGAGGCTGTTGAGTTGTAACATTCGATACAGTTCCGATTGCGTATATTGCTGCAGCACTGGATTTTACGTTGCATAAATTTAATGGACTTGGCCAGCATCCCTCGGTAGCTCTTTGTCCCTGTATCCATCCAAGCGCTTTTTTAGCAGGTTCTGATTGAGCAGAGATAAGAGGATAAATCAGGCTTGTTGTTTCAATATTGACTGGCTGCCAGAAACCGCTTTGTGATTGAGAAGATTGTAGTGCTGAGAAATATTCTTGCTTGTCTGTCAGTTTATACAAAATTGCGTTTTCAAGAGAGGATAAATCCTGTTCTTTCAGCCAAGCAGGATCGAGAGTTTTTCCTTGTTTACTTAAAGCTAGCAAGACATAAGCTGTAGTGTCTTGGTTGCAAATTGATCTGTATGTTGAACCCCAGCATGGAGTGCCGAGATGAACCGTAACTGATTTTTTATTTTGAATTTCTTCTATGATGAAATAATTTACTATACCTGATATAGCTTTTTTCTTTATTAGTGATAAAGAATCTACTGATGTTAATGAGGGGCAATCTATTTCTAAATCTTTTGTATTTTGAGTTACTAAATCCTTGATTGATTGCCACGAAGTGTTTTGACCAGAAACAGATATTGTTCTTTCCAATTTTGTCTCGGTGTTGTTTACTATACAATTTCCTGATGCAGAAGAGACTACCTGCACAAGCCAGTCATCTGCTTCTGTATCAGCAGCAAAAATCGTTCTTGAATTTATCAGCCAGTTTGTTGCAGAATCTAAAGTGGGCGAGGTATCTCTTATTTCTTTTAAAGCCCATATTGCTAATGCCACATCTTTATTATTACAATTATTTGCTTGAATGCAATAATCAAGGTGGTTTTTTAGTTTTGTTACTTCTGATGAAATCGAGGATATTGTCCCTACTTGTTTGTTGACTGCTAATATTGTTAATGCAGTTTCTTCAATGCTTCTATCTCTTTTATTATACTCTTGAATGAGCCAATCTGTTTCCTGTGTAGCATAAATTAAAGGCAAGAAAGCAATTACTAATGAAAATATCACAAAAATTGTTATTCTTTTAACATATACCATCTTTTAATCTGCTTTATGGAAAGTGATTTATATATGTTTCTACACTTTTATCCTATGTTTATTAGAGATTTAAAGTTCCTTGCGAAGGGCAAAAGAAGCAATGTTTATGTTGGAAGATTGAATAAGAAAATGGTTGCTGTTAAAGTGAGTAAGCGAGCAAAGATTGAAGCAAGATGGTTGAGGTTGTTGAATAAAAAAGGAATCGGTCCAAAACTTATCAAAGTTGAAAGAGATAGGATGATTTATGACTTCATTGGAGGCAAAAGAATCGGTGACTGTTTGAAAAATAAAAATTCTAAAAAAATAATTAAGAAAGTTTTAAGGCAGTGTAGGATTTTAGACAAATTAAAAATAAATAAAAAAGAATTGACGAACCCCTATAAGCACATTTTAATTAACAAGGATAAGGTTGTTATGATAGATTTTGAAAGATGCCACAAAGTAAAAAAAGGAAAGAATGTTACGCAGTTTTGCGAGTATTTGATGAGGAACAAAGTAATTGCGAGAAAGAAATTAACTCCGTTGCTCAAAAAATATAAAGAGAATCAGACTGAAATTAATTTTGAGAAGGTTTTGAAATCTTTTTGACTTTTTTCTTAGGCTTATTCCTTTGATGTGCAAAGTATTTTTTCTTTGTAAAGCTTACCGGATTTTTGCAGCGTGTGCAAACCTCATCAGAACATTTTACCCCTAGATCTTTGTAATAGGATAAGTTAGAACAATTTGGTGGTAGGATTTTTTCCGTTTGACGACTATGCCAGCTTAATTGTGAAAGTAAGTATGATTCTGGAAGCGGCTGGTAATTTTTTTGGTTCCATTTCTTTATTATGTGTTCAATCTCTATAGTTGAATAACCCATGCATTTCAGAAAATTAAATAGGACAAATAAGGCCCTTTTCCTACCATCTTCTTTTACTCCATTTAATAGTTTCTTGATACATTCAGGAAAAAATTCATCTGATATTGAAGTGCTAAGTTCATCATACTTCTGCTGTGGCTTTTTGTCTTCTTTTGTTCCGGTAATCTGCATCCCTTTACTTGCAGCATCGAGCGCCTGCATCACTAATTGTGTTGCTTCTTTATCTTTAACATTTGGAAGGAATTGCGTTATGGTTTTTACATTCTCTATCCTTGCTTTTTTCAAATCAAAGTTTTTTAACTCATCAATATTTATTGGTATTGAAACTAATCCTCGTTTTTCATTTATAGAATAAGGTGCTCGGTACATGTGTCTGCTAGAAATCAAAATAGTATCTATCTCTATGATGGAAAACGGGTTGAACTGGCCTTTTTCCATTAGCTCTTCTTTGCTTTTTCCAGTTGACTTTGAGATCTCCTGTAAAGAACTTATTTTTAGTATTTTTTCAGACAATTTAGGTTTTATCATTTTTTTCAAATATGCTGCAATAGTTCTTGGGGTTTCAGGAAATAATTTTATTATCGAGACATTATTTACCTGCTCTGGAAGCGATTGAGAAGGAATGCCTATATGGAAGCCGCTATTCCCTGAGAATTTTAATCCTATATTCTTCACGTTGTGGAATTTTAATGCATCAATCAGTAGTTCTGCAGTTTCTTTTGCATATTCGATGAACTTTGTATCAACATCTAGGAGAATATCATACCCTATCCTCAGCTTATCAAGATCGTTTTTTGTCATTCCTGTTTTTAATAATAAAGGGTTATTCCAATGCTCTTCTGAGACATGAAAAGAAGTAGCACCTTGTTTTGCTAATTCAAAAACATCCTGCTCGAAATTCAAAGTATCGGGTCTTTTCCCAAAACTTCCAGAAGAATATTTAATCGCAACTTCCCTGTTTTTTGAAGAATCTAAGATTGCTTTTTGGATATATTTTCTGGAATAATACTCTAAAGTATCAGTCATAAATTGAATTCTTTAGATAAAGTTTATAAGCACTGTGCTATCTAAAATTATATTTTTGATGTTAAGTTTGTTCTATTTCTTGTTGCAGAGAATAAACTACTTGTGCTAATTTTTCTGCTTCTGATTTTAATTGTGAGATGAATAAAGTGATTTGTTTTTCTTGTTCTTTTACAGATAATTCTGCGTCCTCGATTTTCTTTTTTACAATTACATTTGCACCAACTGCCATCAAGACATTTCCATGCTCTTTTAATTCCGTTTTTACAAGAACACCAGAGCTTAATGGGCTTAGAAATTCATCTCCTTTCTTTAGTTTTGAAACTTCCTCTAACGACAAAGATAAATTATTTAGATTCTGCTTTTGCTGTTGCAAATTAGCGAGTTGCGTTTGATATTGCTCTAGCTGGCTGTATAAAATCTGAAATTCAATGGCTTTTTTCTGCTGTTCTTCTTGTCTTGATGCCATGATATTTTTCCAGAAAATTGACTTATAAATGTTTTTAAATAAATCCTAGAGTTTCATCTATTCTTTGTGTTTCAGGCCCAGTTGTTTCTGCTCCAACAATGTAACCATTGCAGTTTACTATTAATCCTGATCTTACATAAGGGCTTCCGAAATTTACAGTTCCTATATTTGTTGGAAGATCCAAAAAACTAGAAATCTTCGTTGCATTTGTAGCATCTCTATGTAGCAAGCATCCTTTATGGTTTAATACTGTGCATGATCCGATTGTAGGATTCTCAGCAATTTCTAACAAGCTAACCTTAAAGCCCAATTTTTCTAACTTTTCTTTTATTTCTGGCTCTATTTTAGGATTAACCAGGCAGTTCTTGTCTTTTATTGCAATATTATTCCCTAATGCAGTGAATCTGGTATGCAGTTGGATTATTTCAACTTCCTTTATTTTCTCCAATTCTTTAAGCTCATATTCGGAAATCATGTCGGGAACAAATAAGTAATCTTCATTTCCCGCGCAGAAAATTCCAATCAAGTTTGTATTATAGATGGTAATTTGATATACTGGAACGTCTAATACTTCTTCTATCTCCTCAACAAGCCTCTTGCTTAGATTTTTTGGCAGAAGGCAGTAAGAATCCGTGGCGAAACCATATAGTCCTATATTTGGATTATTATGGAATTTTGTTTTTAAGACATGCATATTATTTTTCTTTTATAACTTTTCCCCCCTTGTTTTTGGAGGGTTTCTCTGTTTTTATCTCTTTTCTTTTTTGTCTAGGTCTTGGCTTTGATTCACGCCTTTTCCCGCTTGGTTTTATCTTGATTCCGAGTTTTTCCAGCTCTTTTTTGATCTCTTCTGTAGAAGTATTTTTTTTGATTTTTATTACCTTGTCTAGGAACTCTAAATGTTTGATGTTGCATTTTTTTCTACGCACGTTTCCATCTATAAGTACATAATTTGGATCTATTACTTCGATAATAACGCATATATTCCCGCTATCTCTTCCAGCTAGCTTCATAGCAATTTGTCCAGGTTCTACCATTTTATGTTCCTCGCAATTTCAACTAATTTCTTTCTTGAGCAGGATGAGCAGAGGTTTGCAAATTTTCTTGATGGGACTTTTTCTGTCTTTGAAATTGTTTTTAGTTTTGTAGCTCTTACCCTTGCTACTCCTTTTAGTACAGCCCCACATTCTGGGCATTTAGATTTTTCAGGTTTTCTTTTTCTGTAGTGTAAATTTACTTTAGAAGCAGTTTTAACAAAAACTCTTCTTACACTTCTTGACCTGTGTTTTGGTGATGGCATTTTTTAATGAACCCTCAGTAATTTTCTTAATCCTATGTTGAAAACAATCGACAAAATCAGATAATTTCCAAGCCAGCCCATTCCTAGGAATATTTTTCCATGCGGTATATACGCATTTCCAAGCCATGGAAGCAAGATGACAAATGGGATGAATGTAATTATCATCGGCTTGATCTGGTGTTTGAATGTCTCAATTGTTTTCTGAAATGATTTTTTTTGGAGCTCCATCACTTTTTGAGTGTCGTGCTTGAACTCCTTCATCTCATTTTGGATAGCTTTTATTTCCAATTTTATGCTTTTTAAAGCTTCTTGATCAGTAAAATACTTGTAAATTAATGTAGTAAAGAGCATCAGTACAAAAGATATTATTGCAAGTGATGCTAATGGATTCCAGTTTATCAATCCTCCAAGCGTTGAATTAAAAAAATTATCTAATACCATTTTTACTCCATCATCTTCCTCAAGGCAGGATACATGTCCATCATGTGATGTTGTGCGATTTCCTCGTATAATCTATATATTATCATGACGGTAAGTAATATTCCTGTTCCGGAAGTTAGCGCTCCAAGGATGTCAGCAAAAGCAGCTAACAAACCAATTGCAATTCCTCCCATTACAGTTAGTGGGAAGATATATCTTTGCAAAATCCTTTCTAAAACTCTTTCATCTCTTCTAAAACCTGGAATCTGTAGACCTGAAGCCATTATATTTTTAGCTTGGCTTCTTGCATCCATGCCTGCGGTTTGCATCCAGAATATTGAGAATATAACTGCTCCTATAATCATGAATAATGCATAAGTAAATGCCTGCCCGAAAACCTGCCAATTAAATGAGCCTGAAGAAAATGCAGCAAATATCTCATTGATTAAATTTGGAGCGGTCACCCATTTCACTAAACCAGAGGCAGGAAGATTTCCCTGGAACTGTCCGAAGATATGTTGTGAAGCCCATTGCAAAACTCCTGATGAACCTTCAACCCATCCTTGCATTAATCTTGCCCATAATTGAATGTTTGCTATTAGGGCTGCAACTAAAATAACTGGGATGTTTGAAGTGTATATAAAATTCAATGGCCATCTTATCCCATGTCCTCGAATTCTTCCAAAGGACAATGGAATTTCAACTTTCATTGCTTGGATATAAACTGCTAATCCAAAGACAAGTATCGTTGCTAGTATTGCAAATAGTGCAAGCAGAGCTCCTGAAGGATTTCCAGATGCTAATGATCTTAAGAAAACCCATACTTGTCCTATTGGCGCTTGTCCTGTTCCGAATGCAAATATTCCTGCTTGAGTTAGAGGAGAGAATGCACGAACAAATATCTCTGCAGAGACTCCTGCTGCGATAAATAATGAGATTCCAGAACCAAAACCCCACTTGCTTATGACTTCATCCATAAATAGAACAATTAAACCCCCAAGAGCTAGTTGAGCAACTAATAAAAATTGCGCGTTTCTGAATGCTACGGGATGAAGCGATGCCGAGGGAGATAATCCTCCCATAAATACGAAGATTGAAGCTTCAAACAATATGAAAAAAACAGCAAGACTTTTTTGCAATCCCTGGAAGAAAACCCTGCCTTCATGTGTATGAGTATCTATTTTAGTTATTCCAGATCCCTGTAGTAGTTGTAGCACAATTGATGCAGTAACTATTGGGCCGATACCAAGAGATAGTATAGATCCAAAAGGCGCAGCTAGTATTATCGAAAGAAACTGGAAATTTGCAAGCGCGTTTTCACCTAAACCAAAAAGCGGAATGACTGAAAGAATAAAAAACAAAATGAGAATTATTAGGGTCCATTTTAATTTTTCTTTGAACGGGAGCCTTTTTTCTGCAGGCCCTTTAATTTCTGGAAGGTTTGACAGAATACTTTTAATTACTGACAACTTCCCCTCCGGCAGATTCTATTTTTCCTTTTGCTTTTTCAGAGAATGTTTTTGCAAGTATTTTATACTTCCTTGTTGGGTTTCCAGAAGATAACAATTTGTCGCAGCCCATTTCATCTAGATTAACTTCAAAGACTTCGTTCTTCTTTGTGATTATTTTTTCTTGCAACAGTCTTCCGAAGTTGTCTTCTAAAAATAATATATTCACTGCTTTTAATTTTTTTCTTTTGCTGTGGAAACCCTTTTTCCCGAAATAATCTTTGCCATAGAGTTTGAATATTAATTGTTTTTTGTGATGAGCTCTTTTTCCGGATCCAGCTAACCCTCTTCCTCCTCTGTGTCCTGCTCCCCGTCTTTTCTTTTTAGCACCGCCTCCATGAGTATGACTTCCTCTGTATTTTACGACTTTTTTTCTTTTTCTGGTTGTCATTTAAACCATCCTCATTATCAAATCATTTATTTTATCTTTTCTGTATCCTAGAACCCCACCTTGGCTGAATGGAACCTTGACACCTTTTCTTTCAAATCCCTTTCTTGGTGGAGATAATCTGAAAAATAATTTTAATCCTGGGATGTCTTTTAAATTTTTTTTAAATGCAAAAAATTCTTTAGTGAATGAGGTAAAGTCTAGATCTGTTTTCTGTTTTAAGTATTGCGGAGTTAAACTTTGCTTGCCTGCAAGTTTTCCTCTTTTTTCGAGCATTGAGTGAAAAGTATTTTCGTTTATCTCTCCCCAGGTTGCATAGAACTTTATCTTTTCAAGCATTCCGATATAAAAGGGTGTATTTTCGACTACTACGCAGTAATTTTTTTTGAAGAGTCTTAGCAGTTTGAAAGTTTCTACTATCTCTTTCTTCAGTCCAATAGATCCTCTTATCCTAATTACTGCTATTCTCTTCTTTTCCATCTAAAGGACCCTCCACATATCCAAGTTTGATAATCTGGCTTTCATTAATCTTCATCGAAGAAAGATTTTTTAGAGCATTGAAGCATGCTTGCAGTAAATTGATTTTTACTTTGGTCTGTCCAAAAGTTTTAGAGTATATATCTTTAATGCCCGCAAGTGCAAGCATTTTTTTACATTCATTTTCAACGCAAAGTCCAGTGCCATTTGGAGCAGGCATCAGCCTAACTCTAACTGAGCCGCATTTACCCTCGGTTGTAAACGGAATTGAATTGGGAGCTGGAAGTCCTTGCCATGATCCGCATCCTCTAACGATTTTGATAACATTTAACTTAGCCTGTCTTAGGGCTTTTTCTCTTGCTGGCATAGTTTCTTTTGCCTTTCCTTTCCCTAGCCCAACATAGCCGTCTCTGTTTCCTACAACAATTAACGTTGAAAACTTTGGCTTATTTCCCTCTTTTGTTTTCTTTTGAGTCTGCCTCCATATACTTCTTTTGCCCCCTCCAAACTTTCCCTTTGATTGGCCTATGTTGATGAAATCAGATTCGAGATTAGGAAGTAGAGCATCGACGATTTCAGGTTCAAGTATTTTTTTGCCTGTATCTATAACTCCCGACATTTGAGGTATTTCTCCTGATTTTACCTTCTTTCCCAATTCTGTTTTTGGTTTCCATGCCTCTTTGTCGAATCCTTTCTTGGCAATTCCTCTTGGTAAGCCTTCTTTTTCCAAAGTTTTTTCCACTTCCATTACCATTTTTCCCTCAATATTTTCTCCTTAGTCTCTTTAAGATCTTTTTTTCCTTCTAAAATTTTTTCTTTTGGCAAGATCTCTTTAGAATGCGGGACGTTTAATCCGTTTTCTGTTGCGCCTTTTAGTGCGGCATATAAAACTGAACCTTTGACAGATCTATTTAATCCAAGATCTAGAATTGCTTCTTTTATATTTTTGGATTTTGCTTTTAAACCCAAAATCAATCCAGTAAGATAAGCAGATGATGAATTTCCTGAGACTTGCTTCCAGCCTAATTTTTTTAGCTGGTTTGAATGAGAAGAGATTAGGATTTTATCTCCTTTAGCTGCGTAATCAATCAATTGCAACTGGATGTTTCTCAAAGATTTCCTGATAACTAATCTAGGTTTTCTCGATTTTAATAATAGCAATCTTTTTTTATAATCTGTTTTGCCTTCCGTTTTCCTTCTATATTGTCTTAGTTCTTTCATTTTTTATTTTTTGAAGATATTTTTTTCCTGCAAGTAAACTTTTATGTGTCTTTTATTTCTGAAAAATCCACCCTTTGCCTTTGCCATCACGTCGACAAAAGTATTGTTGTCTATCAGTTTTTTTTCCTTTATTAGTCTCAAAAATGATCTTTGTGTCCTTATCTTCGCAACCCAAGTTCTTTTTCTAGATAATCTTGCTGTTCGTTTTCCCTTTCTCGTGCCCTGACCGCTTCTTAGACCTTTTCTCTTTTTAATCTTTAATTTTCTTGATCGTGATCTTGATTGATGAGGAATTTTTTTTGCAGTGATGGTTCTAATACTTATCAATGATCGGATGTCTGATTTCGTTATTGCTTCCTTTATCTCGCTTAGCTTCTCAGGATTAAGCCACACCTTGCTAGTTCCTACTCCTAAAATTTGTGCTGCAATCCTACGCTGGTTTTTTAATTTCATTTTTTCTCTTTGTCGAGCTTATTTACGGTTTTTCTTGTTCCTTTTCAGGCTCCGGTTTCTTTTCTGCTTCTTTGGTTGATTTCTCTTTTGATTTCTTTTTCTCTGTTAGCTTGTTTTTTTTCTCGTGTTTTTTCTTTTCAATTGCTTGAATTACATTCTTAATGAATTCATCTGGGGACTTTACATTTAATACTTTTAAGTTTAGTTCTTTAGCTCTCTTTAGTACTTCAATTTTTTTCCTTAATCCCAACCTAGAGGATAGCAATATCTCATTTTTGGCATTTACTAGGTCTTTTAAATTTTTGATGAGTGTTATTTTTGAGACTCTATTTTTTCTTTCATTTCTGAATCCAGGTGAAGGTTTTTTTATGTGACCTGCTTTATTTAATCTCAGCTTTGAGTGAATTCCACGTGGCTTCCTCCACCTTACATTCAACCTTTTCCTGCTAATATTTTGCCTTACAAATTTTTGTTTCATGTTCTATTATCTTGCCTCTCTGCCTGCTTTTGAAAATATGTAGCAGCCATCCTGAAAAATGCGCTTGTCAAATCCTGACCGGCGTGTTGCTAGTTCTATGTTGGCTGCACATTGCCCGACTTTTTCTATGTCATATCCTGAAACTGTGATAGTATCTCCTTCTATATTTACCTTGACGTCTTGAGGAATTTTTGCTTTTCTAGGAACTTTTTCTCCCATAAAATTGTTTATCATTACTTTTTCTTTTTCAAAAGTTACTGTCATAGGGAAATGTCCTGAACATATTTTTAATTTATATTCAAACCCGCTTTTTATTCCTGCAAGCAGGTTCTTTACATGTGCGGTATATGTTCCCATCATGGTTTTTTCCTTCTTTGTTGCGTCTTTAGTTAATATGATTATTTTATTGTCTTCCTTAGTAATTTTGAATTTTGGATGCAGGAAATATCTTGAATTTTCTCCTTTAGGTCCATTCACGGTTATCTTTTTTCCTTCTACTATAACTTCCACACTTTCTGGAATTTCTATTTCCTTTTTTAGCTCTTTAATTCTCATTAGTAAATGTAGGCTAGCAGCTTTCCTCCAACACCCTTTGATTTAGCTTCTTCATTTGTCATAATACCGTTAGAAGTTGAGATGATAAGAAGTCCGAATCCCTTAGCAGGAAGGTATCTCTTTTCAAATTTTTCAAATTCATTTTTTTTCACATTGAATCTTGGTTTTATAACTCCACAGTTATTTATTCTCCCAAGTAAATTTAGGCTCATAATTTCTCCCCTTGTTGTTTTTGTAACGTTATAACTTCCAATATAACTGTGGTTGTTCATTATATCCAAGATTCTTTTTATTGTTTTAGACAGAGGATAAATTGAGACTTCTGTTTTGCTCGTTAACTCATAGGAATGTATTTTGGACATTGCATTGGCCAAAGCATCGTTAATTGCCATATTAAGAGTACCTCCTGAATCCAATTTGCGTTGCAATATCTCTGAAGCACTGTCTGCATATGTTAAGTTTATACTTGCTTATGTGTGCCCCATATCTCCCGCATCGTTTGCACTTCCTTGCACCTGGCCCAAAACTTTTTTTCTTAGGCTTGTTGTGCTTTTTGAATTTAGCTAACTTTGCAGGTTTTGGCTTTAACTGCTTGAATACCTTTGTGTAATTTTTAGCTGTCATTTTTAATTAGTAATAGTTGTATTGAACTTTGTTTTCAGAAAACTTATTGTTTCATCTTTTGAAATCAAATGTCTCTGAGGAATCTTTGTTTTTTTTACTGTTCTCCTATTTACTCTAAAACCCCTTCTTTCCAAGGTAACCATCACGCCAAGTCCTATAATTCCTATATCCATATCGTATTTTGTACCTGGAATTTCAATGTGTTCTGGAATACCAAATGAGATTGTTCCATTTCCAATCTTTTTCAGGCTTAAACTATTCCTCACTGCCTTTAGCATTCTATCGACGACTTTATCTTGATTTTTTCTTATAGTTACTTTAGTCCCGATTGTCATACCCGGTCTTATCCCCCAGGTAGGGATTCTTTTTTTTGTAACCGTCTGTACTGGTTTTTGTTCTGCCAAACTTTGCAATAATTTCATGGCTTTTTCTAATTTATTTCCTGCTTCGCCTGTACCTATATTGAATGTGACTTTCTCTATCCTTATTTCTTTCATTGGGTTCATTTTTCTGATAATTCAATTATTGGCTTTGTCTTTCCTACTAAGAAAATATAATCCTTAGGAAGGTTTATTTTTTTGTCTGCTATACTCACCGTAACTTGTTTGTTGAATGGCGGAGTGTTATATATCTCCTCAATTCTAGCAATTTTCCCTACGTTTTTTCCTTTTATTATGTAAGCGATACTTCCTTTTTCAAAAGTTATCTTGTCTTTAACCTTCTTATCTTCTATTATAAGCACATCATTGGTTTGGTAATTATCTTTTTCTACTAACAGATTAACTCCGTTATGGAAATTCAGCTGTATTTTATTATTTTTGATTCTTGTTTTTCCAGCTAATTTGTAAAGCAATATGTTTGATTCCTGTTTTCCAATCTCATTAAAAGACAGCAAGCCTTTTTTGTTTAGGATAATTCTGTAATGCTTATCTGCAAATTCTATGATATCGAACAGTCCAGCTTGTGACTTTATGTCTTTTACAGGTTTTTTATTTACTAGGACTTTTCTTTCATTTATGACCTGTTTTGCCTCTTTTGAGTTTTTAACTTGAGAGAGGAGTTTTAGGACTAACCCTATCGGCATGGCATTTTCGATTTTATGAGCTCCAGGATTCGGGCGAATAACGAAAACTTGCTCCTTCCTTTTTATCGGCCAAGATTTTGGAGCTGCAATGGATTTAAGATGACGTTTTGACATTTTTCCTTTGTATTATTTTTTGCCTCCGTTTGTCTTCTAAATTTAAATTTGTAATTATTAGGTTTGAGGGATGTAGAGGATAGAAAACCTTTGCCCCCCCTCTTTTAACCAACTGTGCTCCTTCGACATATACTCTGGTTTTTTTTAGGAATATTCTTTCAATTTTTCCAGAATGATCCTTGAAATTTCCTCTGGCTATTTTTACTGTGTCTCCTTTCCTTGTTGGGATGTTCCTTATGCCATATTTTTTCATGAGTTCTTTTGACAAATGCACTGACATGAACTTGTGCTTGATATGAAGCGGAGCGTTGTAATTATATTTTCTCTGCTTTCTCCTTTGCTTGCTTGCTTTCCATTTGATCGAAAATTTTTTTTTCATTTTTTATACCACTATTGATGCTATTTTTGCAACTCCAGGCCATCTTTCAACAGCTTCTTTTCCAACAGGGCCCTTGATAAAAGTTCCTTTTGGGTTGCCTTTCTCATCTTTTAGGACAACTGCGGCGTTGCTTTCAAACTTTATTCTGA
>ERZ1292623.3520-Hain-H51-01um-R1-3520-length-13337-cov-5_pt1 | contig 13337 bp, 6 predicted proteins | sample MGYA00564398_ERZ1292623 | MGnify/ENA primary metagenome ERZ1292623 (study PRJEB36523, sample SAMEA6512633) | groundwater metagenome | collected 2019-01-07 | study: AquaDiva: Metagenomics assemblies of 32 groundwater samples
ATCCTTTGAGTTTGTCTTCCCCGCCCATAACCGCCGTTCTTATCAAAACCCTGGCCGTATCTTGAAAAGACGCCGCGGACAAAAACCCCGAGGCGGACAGGGCGACTTTGGCTATCGGCATAACTATTTGCTCCAGTTTGGCGGGATTTTTCCCGTCTTTTTTCGCTTTTTCGTTTTCCTCTAAAGATATTTCGCCGTCAACCGGTTCTCCGAGATTAAGGTCGGTGTCTCCCGAATCAATAACTTTATACCTTGAGAACATCTGTTTGATTATGACTTCAATATGTTTTTCATTGATAGTGGCGCCCTGCATGGAATAAACTTTATCCACTTCCTTAAGGATATATTCTTGCGTTTTGTCTCGGCCGGCGACGGCGAAATATTCTTTTATATTAAGCGATCCATCGGTCAAAGCGTCGCCTATTTTCAGCTTGTCTCCTTTCTTGACCGTGACAAATCGGCCAAAAGGGATATAAAACTCTTTTGATTCTTCTTTTGATTTTGATGTTTCTTTATCAACTAAGACGGTGACTATTTTATCGGCTGTTTTCGCTTCAAATTCTTCTCCCGCTTGTTTTGTTTCTAAAACTTCTCCTTCAACGTCGCAAATTACGGCGGGATTTTTCGGAATCCTTAATTCAAAAATTTCTTCAATGCGGGGAAGGCCCATAGTAATATCTCCGCCGACAGCAATGCCTCCTTTATGGAAAGTCTTCATCGTCAATTGGGTGCCCGGCTCGCCGACAGCTTGAGCGGCAACAATACCAACGGCTTCTCCAATCTTAATGGGAGCGCCAGTGCCCAAGTCATAACCGTAACATTTCTGGCAAATTCCTCTTCTGGCTTGGCAGGTTATCGGAGAATAAATATTTATTTCTTCAACCCCCGATGATTCTAAATTATTGGCGTCCGCCATGCTTAAAATATGTCCTTTTTTTAATTGTCCTGCGCCAGCGGCAAGCGTCCGACCGAAAATCCTGGAAGAAAATTTCTTGCCGTAGCTTTCCACTCTGCTTCTGGAAACAATGATTCCTTCTTTCTCTCCGCAGTCTTCTTTAGTGACGACAACGTCATGAGACACATCAATAAGTCTTCTGGTCAAATAACCGGCCTTAGAAGTCTTAAGGGAAGTGTCTGCCTCGCCTTTTCTGGCTCCATGGGTGGTGATGAAATATTCCAAAATTCCCAGTCCCTCTTTATAGCTTGACCTAACGGGAAAATCAATCGTTTTCCCGGCCGGATTGACCATAAGACCTTTCATTCCCGTCATCTGCCCCAACTGGTTCCATGTGCCTCGAGCGGCGGAAGACACCATTGAATAAATCGGCCCCATTTTATCCACTGTTTCCGGAACCAGGTCTTCAATTTTGTTTTTCGCCCCTTGCCAAATTTCAATAATTTTGTTGTATCTTTCCGCATCGGTCAAAAGACCGTCTCTATATTGGCCTTTAATTTCAATGGCTTGTTTTTCCGCTTCGGCCAGAATTTCCCCTTTCTTTTCAGGCACTTTAAGGTCGTCGTAGCCCCAGCTTATGCCGGAAACCGTCGCGTATCTGAATCCAAATTCTTTTATTTTGTCCAGAATATCGGGAGTGGCGTCAATGCCGTATTTTTCAATAAGATTGCCGACCAATTTAGAGAGAAGCTTTCTCCCAGTCTCCTCGTTAATGAAAGGTAAATCTCCAGGCAACGCGCCGTTAAACATCAATCGGCCGACGGTGGTTTTAAAAATTTCTCCGTTAAAAATTTCATATTTGGGTAAATCGTCCGGAAGGACTTTTATCTCCGCCCTCATATCAACTTTGCCAAAATTATAAGCCAAAATAGCGTCAGTCGGGGATGAATAATAATTTCCTTCTCCTTGGGCTTTCGGCTTTATCCTCGTCACCCAATAACAGCCAACGACCATATCCTGGGACGGATCTACGACCGGTTCGCCGCTTCCGGGCTTGAGAAGATTTTTCACCGAAGCGATGATATCCCGAGCTTCCGCTTGAGCTTCCGGTCCGAGCGGAACATGAACGGCCATTTGGTCGCCGTCAAAATCGGCATTGAAAGCGTGGCAGACCAATGGATGAAGCTGAATGGCGTTTCCTCCTATTAAAACCGGCTGAAAAGCTTGGATGCTCAACCTGTGCAAAGAAGGCGCGCGGTTGAGCAATACTCTCTTGTTTTTGATAACTTCTTCCAGAATAGCCCAGACTTCCGGAATTTTCTCGTCCACCAGCTTGCCGGCGCCTCGGATGTTGTAAGCGACTTCTTTTTTTATAAGTTCGGCTATAACAAAAGGCCGGAACAATTCCAAGGCCATGTGCTTGGGCAATCCGCATTGATGCATCTTGAGCTCAGGTCCGACGACGATAACCGATCGGCCGGAATAATCAACTCTTTTCCCGAGCAAGTTTTGCCTGAATCGGCCTTGTTTGCCTTTAAGCATTTCCGCCAGCGATTTGAGCGGCCTTCTCTGGCCTTGAGCCAAAGCCATATTTTGGCCGCGTCTCATGGTGTTGTCCAACAAAGCGTCAACGGCTTCCTGAAGGATTCTTTTTTCGTTGCGGCAAATCACTTCGGGGGCTTTTATTTCAACTAATCTTTTTAAGCGATTGTTTCTGTTGATGACTCTTCTGTATAAATCGTTCAAGTCGGATGTGGCGTGCCTTCCTCCGTCTAAAGCCACCATCGGTCTCAAGGCCGGAGGAATGACGGGAAGCGCGGTCAAAAACATCCATTCTGGACGGATGCCGGCTTTTCTCATTGATTTTACAAGATTGATTCGGGCGATGATTTTTGCCCTGTCTTGAGCCGTCGATGTATCAACCAAAGGCTCAAGTTTCTTTTTAAGCTCTTCCAAATCTATGTTTTTGAAAATATTAAAAATAGATTCCGCGCCGGTCTCCGCTTCAAAAATTTCGCCAAAAGTCTTGCTTAATTCGTAATAATCAATTTCAGAAAGCACCCGGTATAAAACCAGCGAATCAAGCTCGCCTTTTGCTTTCAGCATTTTGCTTTTCAACTCATCTTTTTTTTCTTTGGTCTCAACCTCCTTGAGTTTGGCTTTATACTCGGAATCCAGATTTTTATAGGCGGCCGTTTTTTCGCTTTCAACGACTTTTATGATGATGTAGCCGGCAAAATAAATAACTTTGTCCAAGTCGGTTGACTTGATGTCTAAAATCATGCCGATTCGGGAAGGCGCCCCTTTCAAAAACCAAATGTGGGAAACCGGAGCGGCTAAAGCGATATGGCCCATTCTTTCCCTTCGCACGATTGAATTAGTCACCTCCACGCCGCACTTTTCGCAAATTATCCCTTTATATCTTATTCTTTTATATTTTCCGCAATAACATTCAAAATCTTTTTCCGGCCCGAATATCCTTTCGCAGAAAAGGCCGTTTCTTTCCGGACGCTGGGTTCTGTAATTGATTGTTTCCGGCTTAGTCACTTCTCCGCGCGACCAAGACAAAACCTTCTCCGGGGACGCAAGCTTGAGAACTATTGATTCAAAATCCGTGACTTTTGTATCCATGTTTTAAATTAAAAATTAAAAAATAAAATCTAAAAAATATTTTACCTTTTTCACTTTTCGTTTTGCGCCTTCTTGATATCTATATCCAGCGCCAGTCCTCTTAATTCGCTGATTAAAACATGAAATGATGCCGGCAGATGAGGACTTTTAAATCTTTCCCCCCTGATTATGGAATTGTAAGCCGACGCTCTTCCCACGATATCGTCCGACTTGATGGTCAGCATTTCCTGCAAAGTGTGGGCGGCGCCATAACCTTCCAAAGCCCAGACTTCCATTTCCCCGAACCTTTGGCCTCCTCCTTGAGCTTTCCCTCCAAGCGGCTGTTGAGTGATAAGAGAATACGGTCCGATGGACCTCATATGAATCTTGTCTTCCACCATATGGATCAGCTTCATCATATAAATCTGCCCAACCGTCACCTTTTGGTCAAAGCCTTCCCCCGTTATCCCATCGTAAAGTTTAATCTTGCCGTCCTCGGGAAGACCCGCTTTTTTAAGTTCTTCTTTTATCTCCTCTTCCGTGGCTCCGTGAAAACCCGGGGTAATGGCGTGATAACCAAGTTTTTCCGCCGCCCAGCCCAAATGAGTTTCCAAAATTTGGCCGATGTTCATACGAGAAGCCACGCCTAGCGGGTTAAGAATTATATCTACCGGCGCGCCGTCTTCCAAATACGGCATATCTTCCACTGGTAGAATTCTGGAAATGACGCCTTTATTGCCATGCCGGCCGGCCAATTTATCGCCAACGGAAATTTTCCTTAATTTGGCGATTTCAACGTGAATTTGCTTGATTATTCCCGGCTCCAATTTGTCTCCCATATCTCTGGAAAAAACTTTTATCCCTATTACTCGGCCCTGCTTGCCATGGTCAAGCCGGAGCGAAGTGTCTTTGACATCGCGCGCTCTTTCGCCAAAAATTGACCTAAGCAATCGCTCTTCCGGAGTCAATTCCACTTCCCCTTTGGGAGAAATTTTTCCCACCAAAATATCGTCCGCCCGAACTTCGGCGCCTATTCTAACAACACCGTCTTCATCCAGGTCTTTAAGTTTTTCTTCGCCGACATTAGGAATATCGTAAGTGGTTATTTCCGGTCCAAGTTTGGTGTCTCTTACATTTATAGAGAATTCTTCCAAATGCACGGAAGTGAATTTGTCTTCCTTGACCATTCTTTCCGAAAGTACGATAGCGTCTTCAAAATTTGAGCCTTTCCACGACAGGAAAGCGACTAAAATGTTTTGACCCAAAGCCATTCGCCCCTCGTCGCTGGAATAATTGTCCGCCAAAACGTCGCCCTTCTTGACTTTGTCGCCGACATCAACCGACGGACGGTGATGAATGGCCGTCAAAGTATTGGACCGCAAAAATGTGGCTAAATTATATGTCCTTTTTTTCTTGCTCGCCTCGCGGCGAAGCGGGTTCGCTTCTTTAATGATTATTTTGGAAGCGTCAACATAATCCGCCGTTCCATCGTTTTCGCAAAGAACTAATCGGCCGACATCTCTGGCCGCTCTCTCTTCCATTCCTGTTCCGACCAGCGGCGCTTCCGGCAAAATGCAAGGCACGCCTTGTTTTTGCATGTTGGAACCCATCAAGGCCCTGGTGGCGTCATCGTGGTCAAGAAAAGGAATCATGCTAGTGGCTACGCTATAAGCCTGATTGGGAGACACATCCATAAAGTGGACGTCATATTTCCCGACCAATCCCGGCTGGGATATAACTCTGGCTTCCACTTCTTCTTCCAATATTTCTCCACTTTTTGGGTCATATTTCACTTCGGCGTGAGCGATATTATATTTAGATTCGTCAAACGCATTAAGATAAACAACCTCGCTGGTGACTTTTCCTTTTATCACTTTTCGATAAGGAGTTTCTAAAATGCCGAATTCGTTGAGTCTGGCGTAAACGGCCAAATGAACGACCAAGCCGATATTCGGGCCCTCGGGAGTTTGAATAGGACAAATTCTTCCGTAATGAGAAGGATGAACGTCTCTGACTTCAAAACCGGCTCTTTCCCGAGTAAGGCCGCCCGGCCCCAAAGCGGAAAGAGTTCTTAAATGCTCCATCTCGTCCAGTGTGTTTTTCTGGCTCATAAACTGGGAAAGCTGGTTGGTGACAAAGAAATCCCTGACTGCCGACATAAAAGTCCTGTTATTGACTATTTGGGCCGGCGCCAAAGTGGCCGGGTCGGCCGTGGACATCCTGTCTTGAATGTTTCTTTTCATTTTGGCCATATTCGCCCTCAATTTTTGTTGCAAAAGCTCGCCCACTCCTCTTATTCTCCGGTTGCCCAAATGGTCAATATCGTCCGGCAGAGCCGACGGATTATTGTTGAGCTCTATAATTTTTGAAACAATGCCGACAAAGTCGCTTAAAGCAACCACTCTCGGCTCTTTTTTTATATTATCTATCGGTTTGCCCAGCCGGTTGTTCAATTTATATCTTCCAATAAGGGATAGGTCGTATCTTTCCTTGTCAAAAATTCCATCAATGTAAGTTTTGCTGTTTTCAAATCCGAGCATATCTATCGGTTCGCCCGGTCTTAATCTTTTATATAATTCTATATAAGATTCTTCTCTTGTTTTGGCTGAATCTTTTTCCAGAGTTTTTTTGATAAACGGGATTGGTCCGATGTCTATCTTGGAAAAAGCTTTTTCAATGTCCGCGTTATTCTTCAGGCCGAATATCCTCAAGATGGAAGAAACGGGAATTTTTCTTTTATTGTCAATTCTGGCGTAAATCACCCCGTCGGCTTCCGTTTCAATTTCAATCCAAATGCCTCGGGAAGGAATTATTTTTGAACTGAAATATTTTTTGCCTTTTATCAGATTGGCGTTGAATTGCACGCCGAACGATCTGGCCAGTTGCGGCACCACTACCCTTTCCACTCCGTTGATGATAAACGTCCCCCGGCTGGTCATAACCGGAAAATCGGCGAAAAATATTTCCTGTTCTTTGGTTTGGCCGATCTCTTTATTAGTGAGTTTCAGCTTAACCTTCAACTGGACGTCAAGAGTCAAGTTTTTGGCGCGGGCGGAAAATTCATTATGCTTCGGCTCGTCCAACGAAAATCCGGCAAACTCAAGGGTGAATTTTTTCTGGGAGTAGTCGTGAACGGGAGAAAATTCTTGAAACAATTCCTTTAATCCTTCTGTTATAAGCCATTGATAGGAATCAATGTGCATTTTTACCAAATTGGGCAAGGGGGATGCCGGTTCTTTGAGTTTGGCGAAAGATTTTTTATTCATTATTAATTTAATTATTTAATAACTCTATCAGCCTCGGCGAAAAAAAATCAAAAAACCCTTATTTTGCAATAGGGATTTCGGACGAAAAAATTAATTAGAAAATTTAAACATACAAAAGCTAAAATCCTTTATCTTCTAAGGATTTTCAAGCAAAATTCTAATATTTATACTCTGTAGCCCTTATTGTATCCGCAACTTAAAATCTGTCAACTGTGGATAACTCGCCTCTTCGGCGAGTCGCCGGGGGGGGGCGACTCTTTCCAAGAACTACCCTTGGGATTTCTTTCTGCTGCGGTATATCAAGTAGGCGATAAGCAGAAGAAGAAGAAGCGCGAGAAACGGCCACCAAATATCTATATTGCTGAGGCCAAATAAAGCCGCCACTAACAGACTGGTGTTATCGTCGCCGGTATCGATATTTTGCGCTACTTCTCCAGAGGGCGGTTCTTGCGCATCATTCGCGCCCGACGTATTTTCAAAAGGCGCATTTTCAAAAACGGGGTTTGTTATTTCGTTTTGCGTCTGGCCTGTTTGGTCGCCGGAAGCAAACGTTTGAGATGAAGGCGCGTTTTCAGAATACGCAAAAACATTGGAGCCGGAAGAGGGCAAGCCAGAGCCGCCGTTAGAAAGGTTCCCCAGGGTGGTAAAAGAAACCTCTTTGCTGATAGTATCCGGAGAAGCGTGAGAAATCGTTCGAAAGTAATATGTCGTGCTCGGCGCAAGTCCTGTAACAATTATGGAGTGAAACGTAACTCCGCTGGGATTTGCCGGGGTGTCAAATTCATCCGTAGAAAAATCGTAACCATAATTCGGAGGCAAGCTGAAATCAAAAATTCCCGAAACAGTTCCGTACACCACTCGGCTTGTTGAAAGAAAACTGGTATTCCACTCAATTGTCGCAGTGGTATCGGTCACGCCTACTGACGCTTCGTTTTGAATAACCAGACCTGAAATAATTCCGCCTCCTCCTCCGCCGCCGCCTCCTCCGCCGCCGCCGCCTCCGCCGTTAGGAGGGGTAGTCTCAAAAGTGCCATCGCCACCGCCTAAATCCTGCCCTTTAAATCCAACCAATATATCAAAACCAAGCGATTTTTCCTGATAGGAATTATTCGCGCCCGGAACAAATCGCACCAGGAAATCATACTGCGTCTGGGCTCCCCCGCCCGCAAGGTCCGAAAGAGATATTTCTCCCGCGTCAAAAAACGCCGCCAGCGTGGTGGTCGCGTAGCGCTGAATTCCGTTTTCATATATCCCGATTTCAAAAACATCGGCAAGCCCTTCGGGGTCGCTCTCGTTTATCGTTTCAACGATAATCGGCTTAGGACCGGGCGTATTATTTTTCACCTTCGTCCACCGGCTTACTTCCGATCCCGGCAGAAAATTCGCCTCGTTAAAAAGCGGAGTGGCCTGAAATTCAACCTCCAAATCGGTCGGGGCGGCAAGAACGGTTGACGCAAAACCGCCCAGCATTGTTATGATGGCAATCGGCAATATTAAGATTTTAAGAAAATTTTTCATATTATGTTTCATCTGTTTCTGTTACAACAATATCCGCCGCGCCATCCTCTTCCTTGGCGGGTGTTTCCTCAACAACAGGAATTGCTTCTGGTTCTGTTTCTACTTCTGCTTCTGGAACGACGACTTCCTCTGCGACTACATCAGGCGTTGACGAGGCTGCTTCCGTAGGGGCAATTTCTTCCTCCACCACCACACTAGGCGTTGACGATGCCATTTCCGAAACAACCGGCGTTGTTTCCGTTGTTCCTTCAATATTTGAAATTTCCTGAATGATGATTTCTTCTTCGTCCACTATATCTTCCGGCAAATCGTTGGGTTCTCCCTCTTCGCCTGAAACCGGTTCGCTTCCCAAAAATTCAATTCCCTGATAAGTAAAGGTTATTGTTTCAACTCCGCCAACCGATGGATTTGTCCCCGGATTGGGAGAGGCGTTTATAATCCAGTCGCTGGCTAAATCATTGTCATAGCCTTTAATAATTCTTGCCAGGGATTTTCCTCTGCCTGAAAGCGGCGCTGGAGGATTTAACTGAAAATCATCGTCGCCGTAACTCATTGCGTCAATTGCCAAATCAGAAGCATCTTTAAGAATAACTCTGTCGCCATTGTCTCTCAAACCGTTACTGCCTATTCTATCGCCAGGCAAATTTATAGTAATAGCCCCCAAGGGTAAAACCCAGTAATCTTCCCAGGTAGAACTTCTTCCAGAAGCAACCGCAAAACCGTGAGCCGGAATCGGAGTTGTCAATGGAATCGTATCGCAACCGCTTGCTTCGCAAATCTTCCACCCCGTAACATCCACTTCTGAATCGGTAGGATTATAAATTTCCGCCCACTCATTGTTTGGGTCGTTTCCTTTGCCGCTGGCGACATCGTAATAAATTTCATTAACAACCAAGTGGTTTGTGGTTACTTCCGGCGGTGTAAAAGTTATTTCTAAAACGGGTCTTTTTTCTTCATCATTGCTTTCTCTTGAGTGGAATTTTCCTTCAAAATTCGCATGTTCGCTTTCGGCGCTGTCGTTTATTCTCCAGCCATAATTCGCAAAAATTTCTTCTACAAATCCCTGGACATCGGGAGTTACCTCCCAGGAAAGCCATTTTGGATTATTATCGCCGGTAGAGACAGAACTGGTTAAGCCGTCAACACTGGGTTGATTATTCCAATCTATTCCATCGCCAGGCCCGGGATCTCTTTCTTCCCAGCTAGCTAAAACTCTTTTTGTTTCATACGTCCTTTCTTCCGATGGCGCGTCTTTCATATATAATTTCAGAGCCGCAGAGTTAATAATTGTTCCATCCGGGAAATTAAAGTCAAATCTAATAAATGTTCTCTTGTTTTCTGGATGGGAATTTTTTGACTTTATTTTAAGTTCAGAATTACCGCCATAATTGGAACCGGTAGAGTTTTGGTTGACATAAGCATCGGCAATTGGCGAATAGCCAGAAGTGGTTTCCTCTTCCTCTCCCCATTCTCCCGCAGTTACCGTATTGGAAATAATCTCAATATCGCTGAAACCCGCAGGCGGCGGTCCTGCCAAATCCGTCTGCCAGCCCGAATATTCAAAATCAAAGTCGCAGGTTTCGCCCGCAAGATCGGGGTCGTCATCCGTCAAAGAGGCGGTAAAGTCCCAGCTCTCGGGGCCGCCAAAAACAAAGGGGCCTTCGTCCAATCCGCTCAAAGGGCCGTTGTACTCTTCCGAACCGTCGAGTTCGGCCACGAGATTCAAAGATGAACAAAGACCGCCTATAGCGCCCGTTGTCCTTATCGTGTATTGAAAATCCAAACTGCCGTCGTTTGAAAGCGCAACCGTCTTCGCGGCGTCGATTTCCGGCGTCACCTCCGGCATAAAGTCATCGTCCGCGCTAAGCGAAAAATCAAGCGACCCCGCGACATGGGCGTTTCCAGTCGATGTTTCTGTGTCGTTATAATAAGCCAGCGTCTGGCCTATCGCGAAAAGGCCGGGCCAGTTCATTCCCGCAACCAGCGCGATAATTGTAAGATTTATAGAAAAAGACTTAATAAAATCAAAAATTTTAAATTTAGAAACAACGGCATAAGAAGGATGCGCCGGCGTTAAAATTTTGTTTCTTTCGTAATTAGAAGCTTTCCGTATCGGAACCCGCATTATCAGTTCGGATTTTTTTGTTCTTTTTCGCCCATTGCTTCGCTGGAGCGCGGCTAGGCGAAGGCGAGGAACAGTCCGCGCCTTGCTGCGGGAACGACCGGCCTTCGCCGCCGAAGCGGTTGTGGCGCGGAGTTTTATTTTTAATGCGGATTTTCTTCTCATGCGTTTTTTTCCATTTTTTTATTTTTCTTCATTTTTTTAATTTCCTTGGAGATTTTCCCGAACTGCCCCCACATGATAAGTCCAGCCGGGATTATAATCAGGGCCAAAAATCCGTAGGTCGTGCGCGCGGCCTCAATCGCGTAGCCAAGATATGGAACGGCCAGATAAACCCTGCCTATAATCTGGCTTTGCGATATTTCCCTTGAATCCGGCTCTTCGTTGGCGTCTCCTTTGGTGATATATATCGGATTGCCTTTCTCTACCCTCATTTCAACAATCCGGTGCGTGGTCGGCACTTTCTGGCCTTTCGCGTTTTTGAAATTTCCTTCAAAGGTGACGATGTCTCCCATTTTGTAAGACGAAGCCGGTTTAATGAGCGCGACGCTTCCGGTTTTTATGGCGGGCTCCATGGAGCCGGACTCAACAACTTTGATTTGGATATTTCCCCGCAAGGGAAACGCGGACACGACCATAACAAGCGCGACAAAAATCAACGCTCCAAAAAATATGCGGTATCCGATTTTTAAAATTTTATTCATATCTAATCTAAAGGCCTCAAGACCTTTATTACCCAGCTTTCAGTCACAAGCCGAAAGCTAGGCGAAAAGGACTCAAGTCAGATTAATCTTCAAGATTTACGGAAGCGCCACGTCCGCGCACTTGAAATTCGGGTTGTTGCGGACTTGCTCGGCGTAAAGCACAACATCCGCTTCAAACAAATCCGTTTGGGCTTCATCTCCTCCGGCGCCATTACAAGCGATAGTTCCGTTGACAGGGTTGACATCCATATTTCCCACGCACCAGGCAATGCCGACATTGCGGGTTGCCGCAGGGCCGGTCGGAACAAGCACGGGGGTGCCCGAGTTTGAATCGGCAATGTCAATGTCGTAGGTGATGTCAAAAAATGAATCCGCCGCAAAACTGCCGTTTCTGGGAAGCTCGGCCTCCAGGTTCTGCGGTTCATAGTTCAAGTCAGAATCATCGTCCTGCCAAGCGAAAATTTCGATGTTAGACGAAAGCTCTCCTCCAACATCAGTTGTATCTCCGGCGTCAATCTCCGGCTCTGTGCGAACATTCTCTTGGTCGTTTTTATTGACCAACAGTAAGCAGGCGTACGCTTCGTTGCTGTCCGCGTGCAAACTCACATGCCTCCGGCCATGGTCTCCCGGCTTTAGATCTTCAAAGACGAAAAATTTTTGGCCGTTGAGATTTCTGGCCGTCCATGTTGTTTGTTGTTGTGAGACATCAACGCCGTTGTGCATCGCCCCGAAAGAATCAACCGTAAGGTCAATGTTTCCCGCGGTCAGGACATTTCCCGTTGAAGTTTCGGTGTCGTTGAAGAACGCGCCTGTCGCGCCGGCAACCATTCCGCCAACCAGCATTATTATTCCAAGACTTAATAGTATTTTTTTCATAGGCTTATACACACTTCTCTTCCGTCGAGCCCGATTTTTGCTTCAAGCAAATTTAGAGCTCGGCGGATTTAAGAAGTAATTAATTAATAAACCTATTATTACGGCAGCACATTACACTCAAATCCTGGATTATTGCGGGCCTGCACGGCGCGGAAGGAAATATCCATAGTCGCGCTGTCGGTCTGGGCCGCGTTATTAAGCGACGACGCGCCGCTGCAAAGGAAACCGCCATCTACTGGCTCACCATTCACACCGTTATTACTTCCATCTTGTGCTGGTGTCGTAGTAGCGCGGCTTCCATTAGAGCTCTGTAAAAGTGGGAATGGACTTATATCGCCAAAGCACCAAGCTTTTCCGATATAAACTTTTTCCCCGCCGTTATCAGTAAGAAGACCGCCTAATGGGCCTTGCAAACTGCTCCAAATGTAATTATCGTCATCGGCCAAATCAACAGTTGCCGTGTTGCCTACGCCAAGGTCTCCCAAAGTTCCCGCCGGGAAAAGAGGATCCTCATTATCTTCAAGCACATTGTCGCCGTCATCCGCCCACCACAAGAAATCAATGTTCTGGGCAAGATCGCCGTCAGCATTTGGAGATGGCTGATCAATTTGACAATTCACACCCTCTTCATCCGTTTCTGGCTCGGTGCAGTCAACGTCGTCGTTAGACGTAAGAGTAACATCCGAGCACATCCAGGATTCGTTGTCCAAAACGCGCAGGGAAATTGTGTCTTCGCCGTAATCGCCCGGCTTTAAGTCGGTAAATTTAAAGAATTGCCGAACAGTGCCTTCTTCCTGGTCGGTTCCACCATCAATATCGTAATCAACTCCCCAAGAAGTTCCTCCATTATGCACTCCATTGTAGTAACTTTGATTATCAACGCCGAGGTCAATCGCGCCGGCGGTGAAGGTATTGCCGGTGGAGGTTTCTGTGTCGCTGAAGAAAGCCGTAGTGGCTCCGACGGCGACCGCGGCCACTGCCGCAATCATGCTCAAGCTAATTATAATTTTTTTCATAATTTGTTTTATTTAATTTATTAATTTATTAATTTTTACAAGGACAATTTGAAGATTTCTGATTAATCCTTATCAAAATGCCCATATCTATTAACCTAGTTCGACCTTTTTTAACATATTCTGACAACCTAGCACAACGCCTAATAAAATGTCAAGAGCTTTCCGAGGATTATTCTCGGAAAGCTCTTGAGTTCTTAATGAAGAATTTTTTTCTACTGCGCCGCTTTTTGGGCTTGCAAGACTTTGATTTGTTCCAGCAACTGGTTGATAAGCTGCTGAATGGCTTGGATTTGCTGGGCTCTAGATGTCGCCGTCTGGCCATAAACTTCA
>ERZ1292623.2960-Hain-H51-01um-R1-2960-length-14811-cov-5_pt2 | contig 13336 bp, 9 predicted proteins | sample MGYA00564398_ERZ1292623 | MGnify/ENA primary metagenome ERZ1292623 (study PRJEB36523, sample SAMEA6512633) | groundwater metagenome | collected 2019-01-07 | study: AquaDiva: Metagenomics assemblies of 32 groundwater samples
TCGTCGAAGAGTCTGTTCATACGGGTCAGAGTTTTTCTTAAATCTTTAAGGACAAAAAATACTTGGAAGCCAAGGGCAACAAGAAATATGGCCAGAACAACAATGACTGCAAGAAGAACAATTTGCGTTGTATCCATAGGCAGCTTGTCTGATGCTCACAAGTTACTTTAATTGTCAAATTTTGTCAATGTAGAGGATCTGACCTATATTTAGCGACTTAGGCGGATTGTTCTGGTGACCCTGGTTTTGGGTGAGAGGGGTTTGCTGGCAATGATTTCGACGATGTTTTGGCCTTCAATGAGAGCGATTTGATAAGAGAAATTTCCGGACTCATCGACTGAGATGAGTTGGCCATCTACAGAAACTGTGGCATCTTTTTCGGTCTGGCCGGAAATCTCAATGATCGCAGCGGTGGTGGTGATATCATCTTGAGGCGTCGCGACTTCAAGTTTTGGGCTTCTTGCGATGGCAGTTGACTGGAAGAGAAGGTAGAGAGTAAAGATAGCGACCACGAACGCCAGTGTCAAGGGGACGATTAAGTTAGGAGTAAACATCAACCGGCGCCTTCGGGGGGCAACTGTTTTTGCGAATTTCTTGGCGTCGTATTGTCCACGAAAAAGGGCCAGGAGTCTTGTTGGGTCAAGCCCCAGAAGTTTGGCGTAATTTTTAATATAGCCTTGGATATAGGCAGGTTCCGGCAGTTTGGCCCAATCTTCTTCTTCAATGGCGGTGATGACGTCAACTTTAAGCAGTAAATTCTTGGCAACTCTTCTGGTTGAGAGGTTTTGGGCAAGTCTAGTCTCTTTGAGGATCTCCCCTACTTGTTTCATGTTTTTTACTCGGCTTGAGCTTGGCTTTGGAGATACTGTTCGGGATCTTTAACTAAAACATCACGAGGCTTGGAGCCTTCTCCTGGTCCGACAACACCTGCTGATTCCAACTCATCGAGGAGTCTGGCGGCTCTAGCATAACCAACTCGCAGTCGCCTTTGAAGTAGAGACGCGGAGGCGCGGTCGTATTGACAAACGGTCCTGACCGCCTCTTCAAAAAGTTCGTCACTAGCTCCGCCACCGGCCAGGTGTCTGCCAAGAGGCATTTGAGTAACTTCTTCGGTATATTCGGGAGCAATACCGGATTTTTTGAGGAAAGCGATGAGATTTCTAATTTCGGTATCCGAGACATAAACGCCTTGGATCCTCATGGGTTTGGAAGCATCCGGCGGAACGTAGAGCATGTCACCTTTGCCGAGGAGTTTTTCGGCACCAGGTTGATCGAGAATGACTCTGGAATCGACCATTGAGGAGACATTAAAGGCGATGCGGCAGGGAATGTTGGCTTTAATAAGACCGGTGATGACATCAACTGACGGCCGCTGGGTGGCGACGACTAAATGAAGCCCGGTTGCTCTGGCCATCGAGGCAATTCGCACAATTGCGTCTTCAACCTCAACCGGAGCATATTCCATGAGGTTTTGCAGCTCATCGACAACGATGACGATATAGGGTAGTGCCTGGAATCCCGAGAGCTCGTTGTAACCGGTGATGTTTCTGACCTGGGCATCTTTGAAAAGTTTGTAGCGTCTGTCCATTTCTTGCATGGCCCACTTAAGGGCTGAGAGGATTTTGTCTGATTCAACGATTACCGGCGTTAAAAGGTGGGGAATATCGTTAAATTCAGAGAGTTCAACCCTCTTTGGGTCGACTAGAATCAACTTTATTTCCTGGGGACTGGCGCGGAAAAGCATGGTGGCGATAATGGCGTTTACAAGAACCGACTTACCAGAACCAGTGGTGCCGGCAATTAAAACGTGAGGCATTCTGCCAATATCAGTCGTAACCGTATTGCCGGAAACATCAAGCCCGAGCCCAATGGCCAGTTTTGATTTATTGGCGTGCATGGCATCGTCGGAAAGGATACCTTTAAGGTTGACGATTTCCGGTGAGATGTTGGGGATTTCGATACCAACCAATGATTTGCCTGGAATTGGAGCCTCGATTCTGACATTGCCGGTTGAGGTGGCTAGGGCCAGGGCTAAATCATTTTGCAGGGCTAGAATTTTGGAAAGTTTTGTACCCATGGGAATTTCAAGCGCATACTGAGTGACGGTTGGACCACGGTTAATTTCAACTACCTTAGCAGCAATCGCGAAACTCTCAAGCGTTTTTTCGATAATCTGGGCATTTTGTTTAAGATTACCGCGGTTGGCACTGGCGCCGTGGGAATCTCCAAGAAGTGAAAGCGGTGGGTATTGCCAAATTTGGGTCTGGCCTGGAGAATTAACGATAACACTGGTGCCAAGCCCCATTTCATCTTTGTCTCGGATAGGTTGACGTTTTTGACCGCTAAGTATGGGTGCGCCAGATACAAATTTGCCTCTTGATGTGGGTATCAGTTTGCTTTTGACAAATTTTAGAACTCTGGTCGTGTAAGTTGCGACGGCAACAATAGTGCTGATTGCTTGATCAAGACTAGTGTTGGCCGCGATGACCAGTGAGACAAGAAAAATAACCAGGAGGACAAAAAAGCCTCCGGCCGGAGTAATGGTGGATTTAAAAACTAACCAAATGGACGTACCAACTTGTCCACCTAAATTACCTGAGAAAGCGGCAATCATACCCGAGGCGGCAAGAACTGTTGCCGTCAGTCCAAAAATGACGTTGGTTTTGGCAAATGGAAGCTTGAGGGAAAGTAAGGGAAGACTGGCAAGTAATAAGAGCAGTGGGATAAAAATAACTGTGGCGCCAAAAAGTTGATAAGAGTTATCTCTTAAGTCGAGAAGGGCTCCGGCTTGTGTAACCAGGGAAAGTGCAAGAAGACCGGCTGCGGCGGTAATGGTCAGTCCAATGATTGTGGTGATGGTTTTTTTCTCTAAGGCGAACGGCGGAGTTTGGTATCTTCTTCGGTATCTTCTGGGCATATTTATATTTTACACCAAATTGAAGAAAAATGCTATAGGCTAAAAAGCAATTCCTTTTTAGCCTGCGCTCCTCATCCCTCGACCCTTCGACAAGCTCAGGGCTCGGGATTGCGGGCCTAAGGTCTGAACTGATTTGTTCACCAACTTGGTAAATACTGTTTGAGATTTTCTGCAGTTAGTTTGATGGCAGTTATTTTACCTTCAATCTTAAGTTTAGCAACCTTGCGGCAGAGACCATTTATAGTTCTATCCAGGGTCCTCATGCCGGCATCAAAGCCTAAGGGCCGCACGATTTGCGGCCAAACATCATTTTCCAAGGTGATATCGGTAGGGGCAAGGCCAGAACTCTTTATGGCCCGTGGTAATAAATAGTTTTTGCCGATTACGATTTTCTGTTCATCCGTGTAGCTGGGCATTTCCATAACCTCCAGTCTATCCAGCACTGCTGTGGCGATTCCGGCCGTGTTGTTGGCGGTAGTTACAAAAAGAATTTCTGAAAAATCAAAGGGGTAGTCGATATAATGATCGAGAAAGGCGCTGTTTTGCTCCGGATCCAGAAGTTCAACCAAGACTCCCATGATGTCCGATTTAGCCTCTTCGGTGACACGGTCGATCTCGTCAAGTAAAATTACCGGATTTTGGGTGCCGGTTCTTCTGAGGACCTTAATGATTTGCCCGGGTTCGGAATCGGGATAAGAGCGGGATCTGCCTCGCAGTTGCAGGGCATCACCCATACCACCCATGGGTATCCTGCCAAATTGCCTGCCCAAGGCCTGGGCAATAGAATAACCCATGGTGGTCTTACCGGTACCAACCAGCCCTAACAGTAGAAGTGCGGGTGCTTTGATTTTTTGGGAGGAATCTTGTTGGGTTTTTAAATTTTCAACAGCAATATATTCCAAGACTCTCTCTTTAATGCTATCTAGGCCATAATGATTGGCATCCAAGACTTTTTTGGCTGCCTCAAGAGATAAGATATCGGCGCTTTTCTGGTTCCAGGGCAAGGCAATGAGCCAATCAAGATAGCGGGAGGTGGATTCGTATTCTTGGGAATATCCGGAACCGCTAGCTACTCTAGCAAGCCTTTCTAAGAGAACAACGGCTTTATTTTTTAACTCTTGGGGAATCTGGGCTCGCGCAAGTTTATCCTCAAGGAGCTTAATGTCTTCAAATTGGGCAGGGCTCGTAGTCATACTCTCATTCTACCAATTCTAAGTAACCTGAGAAGTTTTCGCCCGTGACTTCTAGATTTGCTTTTTTGACATTCTCTAAATACTTAGCGAACTGGCTTGGAAAGAGAACATCAACACGAGGAATTTCTGCCGGGTCAACTCTTGTCCAAAAAGCAAAAAAACTGACTGTTTTAAGTCTTGGGGCAAAATTGGTAAATGGCGCATTACCTAATTGGGAATTTATTAAGTCACGGGCTGCTGCTCCCGAAGAAGTGAGATAAAGAAATTCTCCCAGCTCAAAGAGGGTCAAGAGCTGGTGTTGGTGTCCTTGGGTGAGTTTTATGCTATGGAGACTAATTGAGTTGCCGCCAACTTCAAAAGTCTCTTGTTTGTAAACCTCCTCTTCTGGGCCGGTGGCTGCTTCTGCCAAGGAATTAAAATCCAGGGGGCCCGACTTGGGAATAATAATGGCGAAATTATCTTTGCCGAAGATAATTAAGTATTGGCCTTGTGTTTCTCGGTTGGCGTCAAACCACTGCCGCAGCTTATCGGTTTCTAGATACCTGTCAACAATTTGGTTGAAGTCTCCCGTCGCGACCCCTATCTGGGTATTTTTGGGTATTTTAAGATTAGTATTTAACTTATGCTGACCGGGCAAGCCTTTTTTGATTTCGCCTGTAAATGTTATGGTCCGGTCTTTGATAAAAGCTTGAGTTTTGATAGGAGAAGCAAAAGCAAGCTTGGCTGAGGAGGTACTGTCTAGCTCAAACTCGAACCCGCCAAGTATATTTTGAGGGATAGTTAATTTTTCTAGAACTTGTGCTGTTAAATCTCTTTGATTTTCGGGGATTTTGAACTCAACCCTAAACCTATTTTCGGTCGCGGTTAGGGTAAGGGTGCCAGCCGGTTTTTGGGCTTTTTGGAAAACTAATACTGCAACTGCTACTGCCAGTACTGTTCCCAGGATTAATTTTTTAGTATCTTTTATGGCGATTTTGTCTTCTATAATCTTTCGGTCTTTTGTCGAATCGGCCGCTGGGTCTGGCGGCAACTCCAACTGCACGATCAGGTCCGCCAAGATTCATAGATAAATTCACTCGGCCCATGTCATCAATTTCAACTACTCTCACTTTGACCACCTGGCCTATCTTTACGACATCCTCGACTTTTTCTACCCTATAAGGTGCCATTTTGGAAATATGGACTAAGCCTTCTTTCCCTGGCAAAATCTCGACCATGGCACCGAAAGGAAGAATTCGTTTGATCTCCCCTTCGTAGATTTCTTCCGGTTGTGGCTCTTTGACTATTCCCTCGACCCAGGCTGCTGCTTTTTGAGCGGCCTCGGCATCTTTGGCGCTGATGGTGACCGTGCCGTCATCTTTGATATCGATGGCGCTACCGGTCGCCGCGATAATTTTGTTAATTGTCTTACCACCGCCGCCGATAACTTCCCCGATCTTGGCAGGATCAATTTTTACTAAAATAACAGTCGGCGCATGAGGAGAAATTTTTTGGCGAGCCTGCGGGAGAGCCGCAAGCATTTTTCCTAAAATTTCTAGGCGGGCTTTTTTGGCTTTATCCAGTGCTTCTTGGCAAACTTTAAGAGAAATCCCGGATAGTTTGGTGTCCATTTGGACGGCAGTTACACCATTTTTTGTTCCGGCAATCTTAAAATCCATATCGCCTTGGGCATCTTCCTGGTAGGCAATATCGACAATAGTCACGTATTTTGATTTATCATTCTCGTCTGTTATAAGACCGATTGATATTCCGGCTACGGGTTCTTTAATGGGCACGCCCGCATCCATCAAGGCAAGGGTAGCCCCACAGGTCGAAGCCATAGACGTAGATCCTGCCGAAGATAGGACTTCAGATACAACTCTGATGGTATAAGGAAATTCGTCTATGGTTGGAAGGACCGGAACCAAAGCTCTCTCGGCCAGCGCCCCGTGGCCGATTTCTCTTCTGCCCGGAGGCCCGAGTCGACGAACTTCCCCGGTTGAAAACGGTGGAAAATTGTAATGATGCATATATCTTTTAGTTCCCTCACCTCTCATTCCTTCAATTAGCTGTTCAAGGGCAGGGGACGCAAGTGTGGCGATCGAAAGAACCTGAGTTTCGCCCCTTTGGAAAATTGCCGAGCCGTGAGTTCGAGGAAGTACCGGCACTTTGACGGTTATTGGCCTAATTTCATCCGGTTTTCGAGAGTCAACGCGTTTTTTGTCAACTAGAATCCTTTTCCTTAAAAATTTGGCCACGGCATCATCCAGTAGGTCGGCCAAGTGTTTTTTGCTAATCAGCTCTTCCTCCTCCTTAAGAAATTTCTCTTCGAGTCTAACAAGCGCACTCTTGAACCAAGTCTCATCCTGCGCAATTTCGGGTTTCTCTAGCTCTACTACCAGGTTTCCCGTGATAAAATCTTTTACTTCTAATTCTTTCTCTGGCGGTAATTTTGTTGACTGATACTCTTGCTTTTTGACACCGACAACGCTCGCGAAGTCTTCGATTAATTTGATAACGGCTTGGCTTTCTTTCAGCCCAAATTCCAAAGCTTTCACCAGCGCAGCTTCTTCTACTTGATCTGCTTGCGCCTCAATCATGGTAATTTCGCTGGCGGTGGCGGCAATGACCAGATCTAGGTTTGAGAAGGTTTTTTCTTCTTCAGTGGGATTGAGCATGAAACCACCGTTTTGTCTACCGACCCGAACGCTGGCAATGGGGCCATTCCAGGGAATATCGGATATCGTTAGAGCGGCAGAGGCGGCGGTTAGGGCAATGACATCTGGATCATTTTCAAAGTCGACGGAGAGGACAGTTATGATTACCTGGACTTCGGCTTGATAATCTTTAGGGAAGAGAGGCCTGATAGAGCGATCTATTAAACGAGATGTTAAAACAGCTTCTTCTGAGGGACGGCCTTCTCGTTTGATAAACCTTGATGTAGAGATCTTGCCGCCGGCATAGAGCCTTTCTTCGTAATCAACCGCGAGAGGGAAAAAATCGACATCTGCTGCGGCAGGTTGTGAGACCGCAGTTGCTAAAACAACTGTTTCGCCATAACTTGCCACGACTGATCCGTTGGCGTGACCAGCCAGCTCGCCAGTCTCCAGAACAAGCTTTTTGCCGGCTATTTCTAATTCTTTACGTACTAATTTAGACATGACTTATAATCTAGGGAAAGAGTTGAGGGGAGTTAGAAATCGGTTAATATGAATCAACTTCTTGATTCATATTAATCAACTTCCAACAACCCAGACTCTTAACTTAATATGCATTATAACCTATATCAGCCTATCTTGGCAATTCCAATTTATTTATTATCTCTTTTAGACCCGCAGTCCCGAGCCCTGAGCTTGTCGAAGGGTCGAGGGACGAGGACCGCAAAGAAATTATCTGGGAAGTTCTAACTTATTGATAATTTCTTTTAGGCGCGCAGCGAAGCGAGCACCGCAAAGAGATTACCTCGGTAATTCTAATTTATTTATTATCTCTTTATAGCGATCGGGGAATTTGCGTGTTAAATAGTGCAGCAGTCGGCGTCTTTTATTGATCATTGAAAGGAGTCCCCTTCTTGAATGATCGTCATGTCCGTGACCCTTAAGATGGTCGCTGACATTGCCGATTCGCTGAGACAAAAGTGCAATTTGAACTTCAGGAGAACCAGTGTCGCCGGCGTGGGTTGCAAATTGGTCAATCACCTGCTTTTTGGTGCTAGCTTTTGTTTTTCTGGCCATGTAACTTGTGACGATTGGAAATTGATAATACAATAATTTGGATTTCTTTGTCAAAAGAGATTTTTGGACCTCTTTTAACCCTTGTTCTCGCCGTTCATGGACTTCCCGCCTTTGTAGATCTTGGGGGGTTTGAGCCAATCTTGGGATGTAGTTCTTCTAGTTGACTGGGGTAGGCTCTCAACATCTTCAAGGGCAGGGACGAAGTCAGACAAATCTGAGGTTGGCGGCACGTATGATTGTGGCGGTTGTGGTAATGGCTTAGGTTCCGTTTGGGCGAGACTGGCACGGCTGGCACCAAATTTAATAAGCCAGGAGGCAATTTCAAATGTTTGGGCCGTTGTCTTTGCGGGAGCGAAATTGCCTGTACTATCGGATATGGCTGCATATAAGTTATAGGACACATCCTCGTCTATTGGTAAGGCTAGGTCTTGAATTAACTTAGCTGTGACTTCGCCGATTCCTGAAGCCTCTGGGTTGATGTAGTCAAATTGCGCAAATTTTTGGTTCGATTGATCTTTAGCAATGCTCACGATCCAGGTTTCCGGGGTGATTTTATGTTCGTGAGTAATTTCTCTCCCCAGAGACTCGCCGTCTCGAAACCCGATGGCAAAGATAAGATTAGGTTGGGCAATGGAATATTCTAATGAAATTTGCTCTCGATTGATTCCCTTAGATCCGGGTAACGGGTGAATAATGACCTTCAGTTGATCCTGGTCGAGAAAATAGCTGATTTTGTCAACAGTTTGGACTGCGTCTCTTATGACAATAACAGGATTTTTCCCGTCGGCCGGTTTGCCAATTTGGTCTACCCCATAGATTCTTTGTGCGTGATCAACGGTTGGAGCTTGAGCTGTGATTGCGACATTTTTGCCCAGTTTAGAAATCGAAAGGTAGAGTGCCAGCCCTCCCGCCAAGCCGTCAAAGCCTGATTCTTGGGAAACAATAACGACAATATTCTCAGCGCGAGTTAGATTTTCGAGGATTTTATTCTTTGAGTTCTGATCCATTCATGAGGGCTGATTTAGTCTTTGAACAAAAGTCATACTCAGGAACCAAAAGATTCTATGATATCCTGCTCGGTAAAGTCAAGAATTGGCTCCATGCCGATTCCGCAATCTTGACCGGCAGGAATTTCTTGGTAGTTCTTTTTGAAGCGCTTTAGGGAAAGAATTTTGGCAGATCCCAGCTCTTTTTGTCCACGCCTGATAACTATTTGGTCGCCAACTGTCAGTTTGCCGTAAGTAACTTTGGCACCGGCGATTCTTGCGCCTTCGATGGTGAAAGTGGCAACAATTTTGGCACGGCCGACAATCTTAGTTTCTTGTTTAGCCTGTTCGAAGCCGGCAACTACTTCCTCAAGGTCTTCTAAAAGCTTGTAGATGACATCGTAACTTTTGATATATATACCTTCTCTTTGGGCATTAACCCGAGTTTGCGGCGGCACCTTAATGTTAAAAGCAATAATGGGGGCATTGGCGGTTTTGGCAAAAGCTATATCATTGTCGGTAATCTCACCTGTGCCTGAGGAGATTACTTGCGCTTTTTGCGGTAGGTTTGCCAGTACAGCTTCCAGACTTCCAGCGACATCGGCTTTGATGATAACTTTGAACTTACTTTTTGCTCCCTCAGATTTGGCGATGATTTCTGCCATTGTTGCCGGAGCGCGAGTCTCTCCATTTTTAGTTACTGTTCTTGCGGTTACGATGCCTCCCACCTCCATGACCTTCTTGAAGCCGAGAATCTCCACAGGCTTGCCTGGCCCTGCCTCTTTTATGTTTTTGCCGGTGTCATCGACAAGGGCCCTGACAGAGATACTGTCTTGGTCCACCATAATTTTTTGGCCAACTTTAAGCGTCCCAATAATAACTATGACGGTCGTGACTGGACCGCGATTTTTAGCGAGAAACGATTCGACAACGACTGCTTCCAGGGGGTCGTTTGGCAAAGAAGGGGCTGGACTCAGATCCCAAACTAAGTTAATGACCTCGAGAAGTTCTGCGATCCCTTTGTTTTTGGGTGCGGCTACCTCGACGACGGGGATATCTCCCCCGTAACCTTCAACTGCAACGTCTTGTCCCTTGAGTTGGCTTTTGACTTTTTCGACGCTGGTGTTTGGTAGATCCACTTTGGTAATGGCAACAATAACCTTGCAACTTGTCTTTTTGATATGTTTGATGGCCTCAACCGTTTGAGGCTTAACGCCGTCATTTGCGGCAACGACTAGAACAACTATATCGGCAACTTCGGCTCCGCGAGAGCGCATTTGTTCGAAAGCAGCGTGGCCGGGAGTATCGATAAAGGTGATAGTTTTGCCGTGGTGGGTTACTTGATAGGCTCCGATGTGCTGAGTGATGCCACCATGTTCGGCGGCAACAACATTGGTCTTGCGGATAGCGTCAAGAAGAGTGGTTTTGCCGTGGTCGACGTGACCCATAATGGTCACGACTGGCGGACGAATAAAGTCTTGCTTCGTTTTTTCCATGATATTTAATTTTTGACGACAAGACTGGCTTCATTTAACTAGACTTGCCGTCTTTGGCATTTGATGCATCATTCTTGGATGTATCAGATGGCTCTGGTGCTTCTAACTCTTTGGGTTCTTTTGGCGCTTCGATCTCTTTTTCTTCTTTTGGCGCGGGCAACTCCTCCTGAGTTTGGTCTGTTTGATCTTGTTGTGTAGATTGACTCGTCGCTTTTTGGTCATCAGCAGGAACTTGAGGTTGACTCCCTTCCTTGGCTTCTGCTGTACCCTTTTGCTTTGACACTTTTGGCACTGCTTTTCCCTCTTGTGTTACTCCAAGTGCTTTTTTGGCCTCCTCTTGAGCCTTTTTCCCTTTGGCTTCGACTTCTTTAGGTGTACCGCTTTTGCCACGAATGTCGATTTTATAACCGGTTAATTTGGCAGCCAGTCTGACATTCTGGCCCTCTTTGCCGATTGCCAGTGATAATTGATCATCCGGAACAGTAACCTCGGCGTTTTTGCCGTCCTCGTTAATTTTGACTGAGAGCTCTTTGGCTGGAGAAAGGGCAGATTTAATGAACTCCGCTGGATCTTCTTGGTAGCCGATGATGTCGATCTTTTCATCGCTAAGTTCGTTCATGACAGCTTGGACTCTGACACCTTTCTGGCCGACACAAGATCCGACAGGATCAACGCCTAGTTGTTTGGAGGCAACGGCAATTTTTGAGCGGGAACCACCTTCTCGAGCGATAGCTTTAACTTCCACAGAACCTTGGGCCATCTCTGGTACTTCCTGTTTAAAAAGTCCTTCTAAAAGGCCCGGGTGGCTCCTGGAGACAATAATTTCCTCGCCACGTGCGCCTTCTTTGATGCCGACAATATAGAATTTGAGCCGCTGATTAAGGCTGTAATTTTCGTTTCTGGAGTGTTCTTGTGGCGGCATCACGCCTTCGGCTTTACCGAGATTGACAGTGATGACCGGACCCGAAATACGCTGGATAATACCAGAGACCAGGGTACCGACTTTGCTGGAATATTCGGAAAGAATAGCGTTTTTCTCGGCTTCACGAATACGCTGGAGGATAACTTGTTTGGCTGTTTGGGCGGCGATTCTGCCAAAACCTGCAGGAGTTACATCTTTTTTACCTTTTGCCAGCTTGACTTCGCCGGTGTTGGCGTCAAGATCGACATTGATACCTTCGGGTTCACCATAATCCTTACGATAAGCGGCTAGAATTGCCTGCTTGATAGAATCGATAACTACTTCTGGCTCGACTCCACGCTCGGAGCAAACTTGGTTTAATGCAGATGCAAATTCTGTTCTTGCTTGGATGGCCATGTATTCAAAAAAAGGCGCATGCTGCGCCTTAGACTCTTACCACTAAAAGCAATGGAATTCTAGCAAAAGAAAATGGCAGAGTCAATAAATTTTATTTGCTGCAATTTTAGTGGAAATGGGGAGGAAAGTAAAAATTAGAAAGCTGAGGAGAGATATTCTTGGTCTTCTTTCTTGAGTGTCCAGCCAAGAGAACCGAGGAGTTCGTTGATGTGGGGTTTACTCGATGCTTTGGGGATGGCGATGACATTCTCCTTTTCGATCAGCCACCGAAGAGCGACTTGGATGGGTGTTTTTCGGTACTTTTTGGCGACTGTCTCTTGCGCGTCGAATTCACTTTCAGCGAGCTCTCCGATCTCAAGTGGGCTGTAGGCGGTCAGGATAATTCCTTCTTTTTGGCAATAGGCTAAAAGTTCTTTTTCCGGCTCGCGATGGAGAAGCCTGTAATGGACTTGGTTAGTGACTATTTTTAGGCCCGCAGTCCTGAGCTCGTCGAAGGACGAGGACCGCAAGCTTTGCTTATTCTTGATATATTTCTGAGCATTTTGAAGCTGACGGGCGGAGAAGTTAGAAACACCAATGTAGCGGATTTTGCCCTCTTTGACCAACTCATCAAGTGTGCTGATCACGGCGCGCATTGGGGAGATGGGGTTGGGCCAATGGATTAGGTAAAGATCGATGTAGTTTAGTCCCAGGCGCTTGAGGCTGTTTTGGCAACTTCTTCTAATTTGACTTGGGAAAAAGAGGTGCTGAGGAGAAACTTTGGTGGTAATAAATAGTTTTTGGCGATCAAATTTATTGATAGCCTCGCCGACTATTTCTTCTGTGTGGCCGGCACCATAAATTTCGGCTGTATCGATGTGGGTGATGCCGCACTTAACGGCATAACGAATTGCCTCGATGTATTTTTGGTCATTTGACCGATCTGCCGTCAATCCCCCGCCCATGCGCCAAGTACCAAGACCAAGAGCCGGAATTTTTTGGTCTTTAGTGAGGTTTTTATATTCCATTTATCCCTATCAGGGCAGGATCATGATTCTTCTTCCAATTCTTGCAATAACTCCTTTTGACGCCGAGAGAGTTTACTGGGGACTTTGATGCGGATAATGACATAGTGGTCGCCTTGGCCGTGGGCGGAGACGCGGCGGACGCCTTTGCCGCGAAGGCGGATTTGGGTGCCGGGTTGAGTGCCGGCGGGAATACGGATTTTAACCGAACCCTCGATTGTTTCAATCTCGGCGACAGTCCCAAGTGCAGCTTGTGCGAAAGTTATTTCGTGTTCGGTGATGATGTCATAGCCTCGCCTTTTAAATTTGGGGTGAGGTGAAACTTGGCAAACGATGATGTACTCGGAGAATCTGATTTCTGAACCGTCATCGACGCCGGCAGGAATTTTAATCTTTTGTCGTTTGCCGCCTATATCGACTTCTTTAGTTGTGCCATGAACGGCTTCCATAAAGTCCAAGCTGATGAGGTAGCGAGGCAGCCTAGCTTGGCGACCGAAAGGAGATCTTTCTCCAAAGACCATCTCAAAAATATCAAAAGGGTCGGCAAAGCCGCCGAAATCACCAAAATCTCCGCTTGACCAAGTATATGTTCTATAACCTCCACCGGGACCAGCACCGGCGCCACCGAAACCTCCACCGGGCGCAAAAGCGGCATGGCCAAATTGATCGTAGGCTGATTTTTTTTGAGGATCGGACAGCACCTGATAGG
>ERZ1292623.3522-Hain-H51-01um-R1-3522-length-13331-cov-4_pt1 | contig 13331 bp, 13 predicted proteins | sample MGYA00564398_ERZ1292623 | MGnify/ENA primary metagenome ERZ1292623 (study PRJEB36523, sample SAMEA6512633) | groundwater metagenome | collected 2019-01-07 | study: AquaDiva: Metagenomics assemblies of 32 groundwater samples
TGAATACAAACTGGCATGCGAAATCGATTTATGCGTGACATGTTTGCCGTGAAACGCTGTATACGATAGTTATCTTTTGCAATTTAGATCTATAAAGAAGCATTCCTTTAGTTAAGGAAGTATGTAGGCGGTGTTCTACGGCAAACATTGCTCACAAAATAAAATAAGTCATTTTTTGTTGCAAAGTGTTTGCCGGCGAACACATATTACGAAGCAATTCGAAAAACGCTTGTTTTACGCATGTTTGTCGCACTATAGGAAAAACAGTGTTTGTCAGAATGTTTCACACTCTAAATTAATTTATGTCAAACTACGAAAGGAAATTCTTTAGAAAAGGTTAATGCGGCAAAAGATAATTCGGCAATTGCCGAATTGCCGGATTATGCAGAACTTTTCATGGTGCGCGCTGAGGGGATCGAACCCCCGACCTACTCGGTGTAAACGAGTCGCTCTACCACTGAGCTAAGCGCGCTTATTTTTTTGAGTACCCGTGAATTGTATCTTTATCTGTATCGTAGTATCAAGCGTAAAAGAATTTCGCCCCACTCCGGAAAGCCAGAATGGGGCGGTAGACGATCGCTAGGACTTAGCAAGAGCACGGCGACGGGCGCGGCGTACGGCACGCAGAATGTAAGCGGTTCTCGGGTTTACGCATTCATCGGGATCGATAGGATCTATAAGTCGTCCAGTGAAAGTCGATTTCACGTGGTCGAGCTTGATTCGTTCGATCTTTGACTTCCCTGGATAGCTCGACAGTTCCATTGGATCCTTCAGCTTGTCGGTGTCTCCCAGGCAGTCGAGAACAAGTATCTCGCGTGGCATGGTTACAGAAGAATCCCCAAAGAGATCCACAGGGATCACGATGGGACGCACGGTTGCCACATACGCGCGGTCGCTCTTCAACGCAATGAACGGGATGAAACCGATGCGATTGGTTTCCTGGAGTGCCGTGAAGATAATCCAGTAGTCCTCCACGGATACGGGTTCGGGAAGGAGGTAGAGGCGTCGATCAAATCCGAGTGCATTCACCGTACGATCATTTGCAGAAGCGAGACGTGCGATGACCCGTTCACTTTTCTCGAAGCTCATCGCGTCGAGGTCGTTCGTTTCGAGGCAAACCGCTGCACCTTTCGGCATGGTGATCTGGAGCGCGATCTCGTCGGGCTTCAAGGCGCTACCGCAGCGCATGCATACCGGTTGCGAGAGCACGCGACCGCGGGGCGCACCTGCATCCGCTGAAGCCTTGCTGCGTTTCGTGCGATCCTTTTTCCCGGCGGCTTTCGCCTTGTGAGGAGTACATGGGTCTCGGTGAACCTGGTAGAGCGTGGGTGCGGTTGCCTGCCCGAATGCCGGGTAGGCACGTACCGCAAGTTCGAACGAACCGATGGTAATCGTACCCCGCCATTCGTGTTTCGGATCGCTCATCGCGATTTTTCTTCCTGCGGACAAAGCCGCGCTAGAGGTTTCAAAAATCTAATTACAGATGTATCGTGTGTTGGAAAAGCTGTCAAGAAAATCCTTGCGACTTATCAGCGAATGCGGTATGAAAGAGGGGACGGGCCAGTAGCTTAGTGGCTAAAGCACCGAGCTTATACCTCGGCGATCGATGGTTCGAGTCCATCCTGGCCCACCAAAAAAAATGCCCTGCACCACAGGGCATTTTTCTTTTAGTACTAGGAAGGTGCGCTTACCCCGTCATCGTAAGCGGCTTCAGTTTGAACGGTTCGAGGATTGCATTGAACTCTTCTTGTTCGAGTGTTTCCTTTTGCATGAGGGTTTCCGCGATCGCATCCAGTACCTTTTTTCGTGTATCTAAGATTTTTTTCGCGGTCTGGTAGCCGAGCGCGATGAAGCGCTGCACCTCTTTGTCTATCTTTGAAGCTACCTCTTCCGAATAATTCTTTTCAACTGCAATCTCTCTGCCAAGGAAGATCATCTCCTCTGATTTTCCAAATGTGATGGGGCCGAGTTCGCTCATGCCGAACTTCGTAACGAGCCGGCGTGAGAGTTCCGATGCTTCTTTCAGGTCGTGCGATGCGCCGGTTGAAATATCGCCGAAGATAAGTTGTTCTGCGGTGTAGCCGCCCATCATAATCGCAAGTTCAGCGAGGAACTGTGATTTCGTGCGGAGCCGGGTGTCTTCGGTGGGGAGTTTAAGCGTGTATCCACCTGCTCGTCCGCGGGAAATAATCGAGATCTTGTGGACGGGATCAGCTTCTTTCAGGGAAGCGGCGATTAACGCATGACCTGCCTCGTGATAGGCGGTAATTTTTTTCTCTCGATCGGAAATGATTCGGCTCCGGCGTTCTGGTCCTAGGATTACTTTTTCTACTGATTCGAACAGGTCTTCCTGGATGATTATCTTCCGATTTTCTCGAGCTGCGCGAATCGCCGCTTCATTCATAAGGTTTGCGAGGTCGGCGCCGGAGAATCCCGGGGTTCGAACCGCAACCTTCCCAAGGTTTACCTCGGGCGCGAGCGGCTTGCCTTTTGAATGTATTTTCAGGATTTCCTCGCGATCCTTGATGTCGGGAAGATCGAGGACTACTCGCCGATCGAACCGACCAGGGCGAAGGAGTGCGGCGTCCAAGATATCCGCACGGTTTGTGGCAGCGATCACAATAACTTTTGTGTCGCGCTCAAACCCATCCATTTCAACGAGTATCTGGTTCAGTGTCTGCTCGCGTTCGTCGTGACCACCGCCGAGTCCCGCGCCACGCTCGCGCCCGATCGCGTCAATTTCATCAATGAAGAGAATTGAAGGAGCTGCCTTTTTCGCAGTTGCGAAGGCGTCTCGCGTTCGTGCAGCGCCGACTCCCACAAACATTTCTACAAATTCAGAAGCAGAGATATGGAAGAAGGGGACACCGGATTCGCCTGCAACCGCTCGTGCGAGGAGCGTCTTGCCAGATCCCGGGGGACCCATAAGGAGTACGCCGCGGGGGATCCGTGCACCGAGCTCAAGAAATTTTTTCGCGTTCTTTAAGAAATCCACCACCTCTTCAAGTTCTTGTTTCGCTTCTTTGAGCCCTGCGACATCCTTGAAGGTGATCCGATCTTTTACCGGAGAAAAAAGGCGGATGTTTGATCGGTTGAAGGTGAACACCTGCGAAGCGCCGCTCTTTGCCTGTTTCAGAATAAAGTAGAGGATTACACCCACGATGAGGAGGGGGAGGAGCGTGGGAATGAGGAGGCCAAGCCAAAACCGGCTTCCGGATTCATCTTGGATTTCGAGATTTACGAGACGAAGTGCCGCGGGATCAACCCCGTAGTTCGCAAGTGTTTCGCTCAAGCCAATCTCTGATTCTTTTCGTGCGCGGAGCGTGTTTCCCTCTCGGAGTTCAATGGTGAGTTCGTTGCCGTTCGCAATAACGCTTGTCACTTCGCCGTTGTTGATGCGGTTTGCAAGCTCGTTCAAGCTCATTGTTTCCTTCGTCCCGGTTGCCCCCATGAGCGATGAGAAGATAATGGCGATCGCGAGGAGTGATGCAATGGCAAGTAATATATTTTTGTAGAAAAGTTTCATCTCAATAATTGATTTTTCTCCCGTGCGGGGAGTATATCGTTACTATACGAGCAATACGTGTAATTCGTCAATAAGTTTTCGGCCGGTCATCTGTCGCAAAATATATTTTCTGCAACATAAAGAAGTATGTCGCAGAAAATTTCATATATTTTCCAACAGTATTCTGCTGTCGGAAAATATATGCTAGCGTTCAAACATGGACGATCCCAAAAAACTTCTCAAAGATTACCTCGACTATCTCGAAATTGAGAAGAATCGATCGGTAAAAACACGGGAGAACTATGAACGGTATCTTACTTCATTTTTCCATGAAGCAAAGATTAAGAATCTCGTGGATATAACTCCTGCGGCGGTTCGGTTGTTCCGGCTCTATCTTGCCCGCCGCGAAGGAAGAAAAGGCGCGAGCATTAAAAAAAGTACCCAGTCATACTATGCGATCGCAATCAGAAATTTTTTGAAGTACCTCGCGAAGCGCGACCTTAAGGCGCTCGCACCGGAGAAGATCGAACTCCCAAAACTTCCGACAAGGGATATCGATGTGCCGAGCTATCAGGATCTCGAGCGGATGCTTGAGGCGCCGAAGGGTGGAAGCCTCCGTGCGCTCCGCGACCGAGCGATTTTAGAAACTCTATTCTCCACAGGGCTTCGCGTGCAGGAACTCTGTGGATTGAATCGCTATCTTGATTTCAGCCACGGCGAGCTTTCGGTTCGGGGAAAAGGCGATAAACTGCGCGTGGTATTTATTTCTCCGCGGACAAAAGAATCACTCGAGCGCTACCTTGCAAATCGAAATGATGGAGAAGAAGCGCTCTTCGTGAGCGTCACCCGGAATGGAAAACCCCTCGGGCGTATTACCTCGAGGGCCGTGGAACGTCTCGTTGATCGGTATGCGCGGGCGGCCGGAGTAGGCAAGCGGGTGACTCCGCACAGTTTCCGACATCTCTTCGCAACCGATCTTTTGGTAAACGGTGCCGACCTGCGTTCGGTGCAAGAGCTGTTAGGGCATCGCCATATTGGTACTACCCAGATCTATACCCACCTCACAAACCGGGAGTTGAAAGAAGTTCATAAAGCGTTTCACGGGAAGAGGCGATAAGGTTTGGGAATGCGATAACGGGGTTTCCTAAGTGATTTTCTTCCTCGCCAAAAGGCCGAAGTTAGAAAAATCACTTAGGAAACCCTGTGGGAATGCAAGATAAGAATGGTTTTCGAGCAACGCAACGCTTGACTTTTTGACATTTTTACTTATATTAATAGTTCCCACACCGCGTTTTCGCCTCAAGGTGAGGACGGAAATTCGGTACCGAGCGGACATTTCGAACAGGAACCCAACACAAGGAAGGCCAGTTATGACCGAAGGACACGGAGAACCGAATCTCGCGGCGAACAACACGAAGGCGGGAAACAAGCCGGGCAATGGTGAGTCGCACATCGATCCCGATCACGTGCTGCTCGCGGTGAGCGCCGCCCAGCTACAGGCCGAGTCGACCAGGGCGAGTGCAACGGCAGCGGCCATGACTCGGGTCACCGCCGAGAACCGTTTACTCCGCGGGAAGCTCGTCGAGTTCGAAGAACGCTACGAAGAGATCTCGGCGACGAGCAAGCAGCTCATGGAGAGGAATGCAACTCTCACCGAGGAGCGCGACAAGCTTCGCGGCATGACCGAGCGACTCGCGAAGAGCGAAGCCGATCTACAGAAGCAAGTTCGAGACCTCGAGGGATACCTCAAGGAGGGAGGCCAGAAACTTCGTGCCGCACGAGACGCTGCCGCAGGGCACCTCGCACGTTGCATGGAGCTCCAATCCGAACTCGCGGGGATTCGCGAGGTGCTCGGCAAGCTCGCGGCTTCGGAGTCGTCGACCCCGACCTCGACTCCGGTGCCGGTCTAGACGTCCGAAGGCGTCCGCATCAAACCGCTCCAGCGCTATCTAGCACTGGAGCGGTTATCATTTTTATCTGTGCCCCGTATCAGAACAGACCTCGAACTTATACCCTGAGCTTGTCGAAGGGTGCTGGGGGTGGGACTCGAACCCACAAGCCTTGCGGCGTCAGCTCCTAAAGCTGATGCGGTTGCCATTTCGCCACCCCAGCATCCGCTCATCATATGAATCATTCTCGCGCTTTGCAAATGTAATTTTTGTGAGATAATAACGTTTAATGACTCACCAAGAAGGAATAGAAGCAGCTCGCGTTGCGTTCCAGATGTTTTTGGCGAAGGTTAAAGTGCTCTCTGAAGATCACAAAGCGAAAGTGGCAGAACTTCGGAAAGAAAGCGACGAGGCAAAGCTCAAAGATATCCGCACGCAATTAGGATTATAGTAAAATGGCAGATTCTATTAATAAGGAACCTATAAGAGAAGACGATTCAGCCGAACGGGATGAATCGGAAGGAGACACTCCCGAAGGAAGTGAGGGCGAAGAAGAAATCGGTCGCCATGAAGAAGAAAAAGCGGCTAATATTATAAGCGATGAAAGTGAATTTTGGACCAAAGAATTAGATCGAATAGAGGGCGAATTAGATCCAGTCCGTTTTCAAAGAGCGACGGATTTGGTAAATGACTATGAGATGAAGCTTATCGAGTATCGCGATGCACTTAAGAAGGGCATCAAGGAAATCTGCCAAGAAGCTGAAGGATCTGAAGCGTCTATACGAGGAAGCGAGGAAGTTACGCCCAATCCAGACCCTTCTCGTACGTCTTCAGAAAATAGTGAAAGCAATTCTCCTCCCACTCTTGAATTACCGAAGGATACATTAAATATAGAATCGCGTTTCAAGGGGCTTGCAAAAGATAGCAGTTTTGATCCCGATGCGCTCGGAGATATGCGTGTTATGGAGAAATACCTCGGACTTTCCGAGGGATATTCGGGCGATGAATTTGTAAAAAGATTTACGGAAGCAACCGAGGCAGTTTTTCAGATTGTCGAACACGGGGATCCTCGCTGGGAAAAGTTTGAAAGGGTGTTCAGATCAGCAGGCGAGGAAATTAAAAGAAGATTTCCTGAAAATACTTCCAAGGAAGAAACTACTGGAAAATCTGAAGAAACAACTCCGGAACCTATAGATATCGGCGAGCTCGCGGTTGAAATCCACAAGCTTCATACCGAGCTTGAAAATCCAGGAGTTGATCCGGCAAAAATTGAATCAATCAAGCAACAGCTCGCAGAAAAAGAAGCGGCGTTTAAGAAAGGGTGGGGCGAAAAAGAAAAAGCAGCGCGAGTCGCCGCGGGGCAGGAAGGAATCCCTGTTATGATTACGCGGGATATGGAGCAACAATTGAGCGATCTCGGATGGAACGCTGACGCCCGAGGGAATCTGGCGCCCCAGGCAGCTTGGGAGATTATCAAAGAGGGGAAAACATTTTCTCAACCAGAGAATAAAGACGTGCCTCCGATCAAAGAAGCGGCACCTCTCCCGGACCTTCCTCTTCGCGTAGAAGAGATAAAGCGTGAAATGGCAGGAGAAGGAAAGGTGGAGCAAGCGGTGCGACACGTTGAACAATCGCTCCAGGAAGAATGGGAAAAGTGGAAGCGTGAAGTTTTTTCTCCCGCAGAGAATATGGTGGATCGGGTGCGTCTCATGTGGAACGAACGGCTGTTTATACAGTACGACAACCGGGCTGCGAAAGCTCGTTTTGAAGTACAAGGATTAGATGAAAAGATTTCCGAAGCAGAAGCGCGGCTCCAGACCTACGATGCCGATCGCGAAAAGAAACGAACAGAACTTGGTACGAAAGTCACCGAGGAATCGCGGCTCGCGGAATATAAGGAACGGCAGGTACTTGCAAAAAGCATCGAAGGGTTGAAAACGGAACGCCGTCGCGCGAAATCAAATCTCGACACAGAAAATCGAAATAGGAAGCAGTTCGAAGATCAAAGGAAACGAATTGCCCGTGAGTATAGTGAGCGTCTGAAGGATCAAATGGCGCCCTACGAACGCGAAATTGAGGAGGTGAAAAAAGCGCGGAATCAATATGATAGCGAGATCGAAGCATTTGCTTCGGAACAGTTCCGCAATGAGAGCAAAGTGCGCGACCTCGAAGAAGGACTCAAGGATTCTTGGTCAAAGGCGGACAAACTTGCGTACAAAGCGGCGATTGCGGAGATCAAAGCGGTGATGAAAACCGGCAGAAAAGAATTGAATCTCCGACTCTCGGAACGGGAAAAACTTGAAAGTAACCTGGGGAAGTTGGAAGATAAAGTGAATCCCTGGCGAGACAAAAAAGATGAACTCGCCGCGCTTTCGAATCGGCGCGAAGAGTCGCTTGGTACCTCATCTCAAAATGCTCCCGAAGCCGTACGAACAGAAACACCACCGGAAGCTAACCAAGAAAATAGCGCTCGTGCTCCGGTAAACGAAGCACCCGCTCCGGTCGAGCGGGGAGAGCCGCGGTTCAGCCCGGCGCGCTACGTAGACGAATGGAATCGATTCTTTGCTACTGGTCTCCGGATAGATGCAAACCGTCTCTTTGGTGAAATGGGGGTACGTCGAGACGCACAAGTCATTATGAGCGTAGAGAGAGCTATCCTCCGCTACTTCGAACGTGCGCAGGCGGCAGGCAAAACGCGACTTACCAAAAAAGATATGCAGCGAAATTTCAAATTCCTCCGCAGCATCATAACGCCAGAAAAACAGTCATAGTCAATTAAACAACATGGATCTGAAAGACACAAAAGACGGGGCAAGGGGAGTGGCAAAAGCCGAAGCGCTTCTCCGTGAAGTGCGGGAGGCAAACCGGAAGTTTCTTGCAACAACCGGCAAGCTCGGAGCACAAATGGAATCCCACATGGAAAAGGCAGCAGTCATCTGGAAAAAAACCGAAACAGAGCTTCGGGGAACCGAGCGTGACGCAGGGCGGGATGCGGAGGCAGCGGCAAAAGCATTTTTCTTGGGAACAGAGGGTCAAAAAAGCGAGTAAAGAGAGGCATTTTAGAAGCAGGTGAGCAGTTGACTTTTTATTGCTTCGTGCTATAATTCAGGCATCCTCGAGGCGTTCTCGAAGATGGGCGCCTGAGGCGTTCTTTCATAACCAACGCTACACGTACTTATACCCTACGGGCAGGAGTAACGCCTTGAGTGGTAAAGACTTCGCAAAGTCATTCGGATCAGACTTCTTTGGGTCGGCAGCTGCCGATCTCACCACGCACCCGCTCCTCAAAGCCCTCGGGCTTGATGGGCAAGGACATGGCGACAAACCGGGACCGATTGCCGAGACGTTCGCACGCTGGTTCTCGGCAACATTCACGGTACCGGCAGAGCGGCGAGGAGCGCGTCCCGAAATTCGGAGACGCCTCATGGCACTCATGAGTCCAGCATGGGCAAAGAAAGAGGAAGAAACAGAAGAAGGGAAAGAGGTGAAGCTCATACACCTCCGCGGCCTCCATAGCAAGGCGATGCAACGGCGTCTCTGGTTCAAGAGAGGGAAGGTAGACCTCTACTTCGACGAAGACACCCTCATCGACCTCCTCGGTATGTTCCTCTACGAAGTCAAATTCGTCGGGGGAGAATCCCACAAAGAAACTCATGGGGCGGGCAGGGGAGCAACCGTGAACGAGCACACCACGCCACGTAACCTCGAGGTAATCGATCGGAGTAAGGAGGAGCTCGGCAACAGAACCCCGATCGAGTTCCTGGCGATGCTCGATGATCTCGCCAAGGATGAAGACACGTTCCTCCAGGTGCTCTACGGAATGAAGGACGATGGGTTGAGCCAGTCGCTTGCGCGTGCAGGCGACGAGATCCATGAAGTCGCAGGGTCGACCAGACTCTTCGGTATTTTCCCTCTCCGCTGGTTTCTGGGATCGAGGTGAACCATGAAAGCACTCTTGAAGACACTCCTTGGTCCCGGAAACTTCTTCGGGGCGATCTTTGTCATTGTCACGGCGGCCTGGCCGTTCTTCGTCGCCTATCTCGGCCTCAATGGCTACGATTGGCGCTACATTTACGGAGTCGGCGCAGTACCGCTCGTGTTCGGGATTCTCGCAGTTGCTGCGGTCCCCTTCGCGTTCGTGATCCTCTGGGTGGGGCTCGACATCGCCCAAGAACTTTCCCGGGCGTTCCGTCTCCCGAGAATCGTTCCCTCGTTCAGACAGGTCGTCTGGCCGGTCTTGGGATTACTCCTCGCGGAGCTCCTCTGGACTTTCTACTGTGCCTGGGTACCGATCAAGAATTCACCAGAGCTCCTTGCTGGGGTGATGCTCGCGATTGTCGTGTGCTTCATCGCCTCGCGGGGGCCCTCTCGATCCGCAGAAACAATACGGATTGGTGCGATTCTCGCGGTTGTCGTGATGACCGTGCTCTTCTGGTTTGCGGTGCCGGCGGAAGCAGCGCCGACACCTCCGAGACCGGAGAGTGCAGCGTACTCCGTCTCCCGCGCCAAAGACTGGTTGGCTGAGAAGTACATAGAAGCCACCCAGAGCGACTTCATCGATGTCTCTCCTGGCGACGTGGAAGAAATCCCGTTCGCAAAAGGGATGAAGACAAGAATGTTCCGCGGGTCAGGGTTCTTGCCCGCAGGGTCACCTTGGAGAATTCGCTTAGACATCGACGCGACCGCGCTCTGTACGGTGAAGTTCACGGACGGCACGACCTTCGTAGAAGGACCCGGCCTTGAACCCAACTACGGTACCCGCAATCCGTTCTTTACCATCACTGGTATTGAGTCCGGTGTAGCAACGGTTTCCTGCTGGATGGAACCAGTCCCAGTCGCGCAATGACTACGGATTGGATCCTCCCCACGGATTCGCAACAAGCCCCGAACGTTCTACGTGCCAATGGCACAAGGAACGAGCGGGGCTTTCAACTTTTAAAAAACAAAAACCTCCGGCGAGAACCGGAGGTTTTTGGTTGCAAACCGCTTTTCTTTAAGGAACTGCGGGCACGCCTAAAATATTGGCCACCACTACTTTTACTGAAGCAGATACGATCGCAACCGCAATTGCCACAATCGCATAGATAAACCCTTTCTTTGCCTTTTCAACTTTTTCCTCGTCTCCACCAGAGGTCAGGTAGTTGAATGCCGCCCACACAATCATGATTGCGGCAATGACGAAGAATAAGGTGTACATCCATCGGAGGACTGTTTCTAGAATATTTTTGATTCCATCAAAGGTAAGATTTACAGATGGCGGTCCACCGGGGGCTGGTTGCGGTCCATAAACTTGCGCAGATACGGTAAGAGGCAACGCGGTGAGCGCGCTTATTGCTAAGAACTGCCAGAATTTTCTCAAACGGTGCATAGTGTTCAGTACTATCTCGGACATCGACCTTTCTTCATTAATTAAAGATTAGCATATCATATTCGCTATGTTGATTCGAGGGGTGGAGTGTTCGTCCAGTTTTACCGGACCCCCAGTAATTCCTTGATAAGGGTTACGACTCCTCCGGCAAGGAGGATGATGGTAAACCCAATCACCGCGTAGAGTACGGTTTTCTTTCCAGTTTCTACCTTCTCAACGTTCCCCGCGGCGAACATAATCTGGAACGCACCGATGATCACCATGATTGCTACCAATGGAATCGAAATGGCGAAAAGGTAGCCCCACACCGCAACAAGTATCTCTTCGATGGTATCGTATTGCAAAGGATTAGGGAGGCCGTCGGGAACCGCGGGTTGGATGTATGGAAACTGCAATACGTCCGCGAACGCCTCCTTCACCATAAAAAGTTTTTCGAAAGCTTTTAGGAACATAACGTTATTACTACACCCCTTTACCGGTGAGTGCGAGGTAGATGGTATTAATGATAAGCCAGGCGCCAAGGACAATGGCGGCACCGATCACTGCTGTCCAGATAATCTGCTTGCCTTTGCTGATTCGCTCTACAGATCCAGCCGCTGTCATTATAGCAAGTCCGCCCCACACGACCATAGCGGCAACTAAAGGAAGCACGATCACGGTGAGATAGTTGATGACTCGGCGCAGGAGCTTCACAAAATCATCAAGTCCGCATCCGTTTCCCTGGCTGTCGTTTGGGGGAAGATGTGGGAAGCAGCCAAGGTCGATTCCTAAAATTTTCAGGGTTTTGCCGCAGGATGTTTGTCCGGGAGCGAGGGGGCCGGTAAAATTGTCAGGCACACAGGGAACGTTTGGGAACTGGAGAGCTTGGGCGAATACCGCGGCGCGTGGCGTGAGAAATATTGCGAAGAGTATCGCCGTAAAAACCACGAGAGTAGTAACGCGTTTCATATCAGAATGTTTGCAATCGCCCTGCGATGAGTTGCCCGACCGCCGCTTCCGCATCTCGTATCGAGGTGTCTATGGTTTTTTTCCCGGTGAGTACCGCGTCCACCATTTCGGAAAAGATGGTTTGAACTTTTTCCGGATTCGGTTCTGGCCAAGATCGCGCGTAGAGCGCCTGATCCCCGAAAATGCCAAGTATAGGGTCGCCCGCATTTTGCGCGATGAGCCCCTTCAAGGCCGGTGGTGTGCCGATCGTTCTCGCATAGAGATTTGCGGAAACAGGATCTGCCGCAACGGCGAGCGCGAATCCCCAAGCGCCACTGGGATTCGAAAATTTCTTTGATACGCCGATACCCCAATAGTCAGCAACCGTATAGTTTTTGGCAGCTGCCGCGGGTTGCGGGAGTGGAGCAACTTTTACGGAGAGCGTAGCATTTCTCTCACTGATTTTTTTCAAATCACGGGCGTAGCCGAAGACAATCGCAGTCCGCTCCTGACTGAACGATTCAATTGATTCAGGAAGCACATCGTTCCAGGTGTAGGAAGCGTTCGATGGGTTTGCAAAATTCGTGTAAAACCGGAGGGAATCCTCGCCTGCTCTCGCGAAATCGGCACCGGTAAATCCGGTTCGTACCATAGGGGCGCCTGCCTGGATGAAAAGCGCGGAGAGAATGTCTTTTACATAAGGGATACTTTTTTGCGTACCTCCGATTGCGGCTCCGGCGCGGACAATTCTTCCTGCCGCATCGAGGCGGCGGAGCTCTTTTACTGCCGCTTCGAACTCAACCCATGTGTTCGGTGGCGTGGGAATTCCTGCGGAATCGAGGAATTCGGGATTATAAATGAGGGAGAGGGTATCGAGCGAAAGGGGGACGGCGTAGATAAGCCCGTCTGGCGCAAAATCCTGTTCGGCAACCGTGGGGTAGAGCGCCTGAAACGTCCGCAGTGAAAGTTGAGCTTCAGATGCAGGAATGAGTTTTCCCGCGTGCTTCGGGAGCCATGAGGAACGGATCATAAATACGTCTGGTCCCCGGCCTTCCGCAAGTGCGTCCACGAGTTCTGATTCGTATCGGTCTTCCGGGAACCCTTGGTAGGTTACCCGGTATCCTTTTCCGAGACTCGAAATTACCGCGTTCATTGCGTTCAGGTCGTCCACTCCCCAGAACGTGAGAGTTACTGTCTGACTGTTTCGGTCTTTACGAAGCCCAGGAAATATTCCAAGAAATATAAGTACGCCCAAGAGGAAAATGAATCCGAGGACTCCGGCAATGATGAGTCGCGATTTCGGAATAGGTGGCAAAGCCATTCCCTCTATTCTACGGCAAGATACCGAATTACAAAATGCCCCACCCGTGTATTTTCGGAGACGCTATCTCCGCGTTGCACGCGGAGCGCTTACTCTCGGCTCGTCAGCCTCCGAGAAACTCCGAAAACACATGGGTGGGGCATTTACTTAAGGAAAGATAAACACAAGACGAAAAACCAATTTCCTCGATTTCCGACGAAAACGCCCGTACTGATTTCAGAGCAGCTCTCGGAGCGCCGGCGAGCTTGGCGTCCCGCAACGCGGGCCGCGCCGGCGGGAGATGAAGGGGACTCCGCTCGCAGGAAGAGGAGGGCCCCGGTG
>ERZ1292623.3524-Hain-H51-01um-R1-3524-length-13330-cov-8_pt1 | contig 13330 bp, 13 predicted proteins | sample MGYA00564398_ERZ1292623 | MGnify/ENA primary metagenome ERZ1292623 (study PRJEB36523, sample SAMEA6512633) | groundwater metagenome | collected 2019-01-07 | study: AquaDiva: Metagenomics assemblies of 32 groundwater samples
TTGTGGGTCGGCCGGGGATCGAACCCGGGACCGCTTCCTTAAAAGGGAATTGCTCTACCAGCTGAGCTACCGACCCAAATTGTACGCTTTATTTTATACTAAATTGATAAAAAAATCAAGGGGGCTCACTTGGAATAAATATTATTTATAATCTCTATTATTTTCGCCGGCTTAGCCGGAGGCAAAACCACGCGCAATCTGGCTCCCAGATACTGCCGCGTTTCCGGATACGCAATTAAATCCACCACTGTTCTGGCCAGCTTTAACCCATCGGCCATTCTCTCGTCCATCACTACGGCGGCCTGGTAATCTGCCAGCAGTTTGGCGTTAACTTCTTGGTGCGTGTGCGACATAGGCAACAAAATTGCCGGTTTGCCCAAAGCAACCAGCTCGGTAAGAGTGGCAAACCCGGCCCGGGTAATAACCACGTCGGCTATGGCATAGGCATCTTTAATTTCTTCTTTTAAAAATTGATAAACATGATAATTGGGAAATACCTTGGCCGCGTTCTCTTGCAGTTCGCACGGCCGTTCCCTGCCCACCAGATGAATCACATGATAATTGCGCGGCCAGGCCGACAAGGCTTCAATAACCAATTGATTTATCCGGACCGAACCAGTGCCTCCGCCCATGGCCAAAATAACCGGCGCGCCATCTGGTATATTAAATTTTTTTCTTGATTCATTTATATTTGCCACTGACAAATCACGCACCGGATTGCCAATCCATTCGGTTTTCTCTTCCTTAAAATATTTTTGAGTTTCCCGCAAAGCCGTAGTAATTTTTCTGGCCGGATAAGACATTAATCTGTTGGCCAACCCGGCCTCAAAATCTTGCTGATGCACCCAGGTGGGAATACCCAGCGCAAAAGCGGCAAAGTGCAACGGCACGCTCACAAATCCTCCGGCCGTTACCAGCAAGTCCGGCTTGGCTTGCCATAATAAAAATAAAGATTGAAAAAAACCAACTATTATTTTAATAATATCAAAAAAATTCCACAAAGAAATGTAGCGGCGCAATTTGCCGGAAATTATGGTGAAAAAAGGAATTTGGTACTGCGCCACCAATTCTTTTTCCGGCCCAAATTCAGTTCCCACCCACATAAACTCGGTTTGAGGATCGTGCTTTTTATAAATTTCCGCGATGGCAAGTAGTGGCACCACCGGCCCCAGCGTGCCTCCGCCGGAAAAAAGAATCTTCATATTTAATAGTCCTTCAGCTTGCCGATGATACTCATGTGCTGAATTTTTTCCAGAGCTTTAGCTTCTATCTGGCGAATACGCTCACGGGTCACGTCAAATTCCTGACCCACTTCTTCCAAGGTATGCGTCACGCCGTCGGTGAGACCGAACCTCATTTCCAAAATTTTCTGCTCGCGCGGCGAAAGATCTTTAATCGCGTCTTTAACATAATCACGAAGTATCTGCAAGCCGGCCACACGATCGGGCGACATATTTTTTACGTCTTCCACAAAATCTTGCAAAGAAGAATCATCGTCATCATCATCGCCGACTGACATTTCCAAAGACACGGTGTCTTGAGAAATTTTTATAATATGATTTACTTTGGCTACGTCTTCGCCCATTTCGGCCGCCAATTCTTCCGGAGTCGGATCACGGCCTAAATCCTGCAACAACCTTCTTTGCACCTGCTGAAAACGATTAATAGTTTCCACCATATGCACCGGAATACGAATCGTGCGCGACTGATCGGCCAAAGCGCGGGTGATGGCCTGGCGTATCCACCAGGTGGCGTAGGTGGAAAATTTAAAACCACGGCGATAGTCAAACTTTTTTACCGCTCTAAACAAACCAATGTTGCCTTCTTGAATTAAATCCAAGAGCGAAAGCGACTTGCCCACAAATTTTTTAGCGATTGATACCACCAATCTTAAGTTGGCTTCAATTAATTTTCTATCCGCTTCTTTATCGCCTCTTTCTTTGCGTTTGGCGAGAGAAACTTCTTCTTCTGATTTTAAAAGCGGTATCTTGCCTATTTCCCGCAGGTACATCTGGATTGAATCCGAAGATATCTGCCCCAAATCAAATGGAATGTCCATATCCGGCTGTTCTCCCTGAAATTGTTTTAAAGTCTGCGCGTTTTCTGTTTTTCGGCCCAACAAATTAGTGGCCGGTTCCACAATGCTCACGCCATTTTTGTCCAACAAATCCATAAACCCCTCGTATAAATCCAAACAACGTTCCGGCCGGGGAAAAACACCTTCTACTTCTATTTGCGTAATAAAACCGCGATTGCGGCCTTTGGCCACCAAGCTCCAAATATCTTTTAAGTTCGGTTCCGCCGCCACCTCGTCTGCTACTTGAGGTTTCTTAACTTTTTTTAATTTTTTGGATGCTTGAAAAGACTTTTTTCTAGAAACCTGTTTCTTAATTTTTTTTCTATGAATAGATTTCTTGACGATTTTTTTACCCTTTTTTTGCTTACGCGTATGTTTAACGCGCAATGGCTTGGGATGCTTTTTAGTTGTCCTTTTCTTGGTCGCCATAAAGGAAATGAGTGAATAAAATATTTAGCAAGCTAAATATTTTTGAGCGAATGAGTTTATATGGGCTTTAGCCCCTATAAGAACTAAATATTAATTAGTTTTTTTCTAAATCCATTATCTGTTTTAAAATTTTCTGTAGTGTTTCTGCATCTTTATTTACCTCTGCTTCTTTCAACGCGCTTGTCAATTCGGCTCGCTTGTTTTTCTGCCATTCCGACTTTATTGCTCCCAACAAAATATCTATTTCTTTTTTAGCCAACTCTGAATTAAAGTCGCTATAATCCTTATCTGCTTTTAGAACTAAAATATCAATGGAATTTTGATGTTCCGTTTCTGTGTCTGTAGAACCATTATAACGCTTTTTTAATGATTCGTAAAGGCCTGCCAGCGGGGCGGGAGGAAAAAATTCCCGGCTTAATTCATGGTTATGTTCCGGAAATAATTTAGGAAATTTTAAAAATAAAGCAAAAATATTTTCTGCCAATACGCGGGTTTTACTTTGTTCGCCCCAATTTTCTTGATCAGCTGGCTTTGACGCGATATTTTCTGGTTTAGTTTCATGATATTTTGGTTTGGCCGAAGTAAGCCGACGCATTTCTGCTGTTAAAGTCGTGTGGCCAACGCTTAATTCATCTGCTAATTTTTTTAACCAATGATCCCGCTCTACCGCATACGGCAAACGGATAATTTCCGAGAGCAAAGTATCGGCGATTTTTTGTTTTTGTTTGGGGTCGCGTTTGTCTGTGCCCGCCAGCACGCTGGCAAAATACCATTCCATTACTTCTTTGGCGTTCTCCACCGCTTTAAACCAAACGACCGCGTCTTTTTTTAAACATTCATCGGCGTCCTTGCCACAGCCTGCCGGAATTTGAATAATTTTTATGTTCATCCCCTGCTCTAGCGCCAAATCTATTCCGCGCTTGGCCGCGTTTTGTCCAGCCGCGTCGGCGTCAAAAGCAATGGCGATGTTATTGGAATATCTTTTTAATAATTTTATTTGTTCAAAGGTTAAAGCCGTGCCCGAAGAGGCCACCACATTTTTCATACCCGCTTGATGACAAGCTATCACATCCATCTGCCCCTCCACCAGCACTGTAAAATCCTTATTTTTAATTTCCGTTTTGGCTTTATTTAATCCGTACAAAATTCGCGACTTGTCAAAAACCAAAGTTTGCGGAGTGTTTACATATTTACCGCCGGATTTTTCCGTTTCCACCAGTACCCGTCCGGTGAAGCCCACGATATTGCCGTGCGTGTCCCAAAGCGGAAACATAATGCGCCCGCGAAAACGATCATAAAATCCTCCACCATCTTTTTTAATAGTCAAGCCCGAAGCCAGCAAATCATCTATGCTGTTGCCTTTTGATAATAAATATTGCGTGAGCAAATCCCACTGTTCGGGAATAAAACCAACTTGCCACTCGGCAATTGTTTCCGGTTTTAATTCCCGGCGTTTTAAATAATCTCTGGCCCCCTGCGCCACCGGCATTTCCAATAAAAAATGATGGAAAAAATACGCAGCTTTGGCATTTATTTCCAAAATTCTGTTTTTTTGGCTCTTGTTCACCTCGCTGGCGAACGTGTCTATTTTGACTCCGGCCCGGTCGGCCAAAATTTTTAGCGCTTCGGGAAAATCCAGACCTTCCATTTCCTGCAAAAAAGAAAAAACATCTCCGCCCTTGCCGCAACCAAAACAATGCCAGAATTGTTTTTCCGAATTTACCATAAACGAGGGCGACTTCTCATTGTGGAATGGGCAGTTGGCTTTCCAGTTGGCGCCCGCTTTCTTTAACTGAACATACTCGCCAATTACCTGCACAATATCCAATCTGTCCTTGATGGCTTGAGTGTCGGTCATAAACCCTTATATTTTTTTCTCCCACTTCTTTGCCTCTTTTAAATACTTGTCTTTAATTTTGCTAAAGTACTCTTTGGCCGCTTCGTACTCATTGGGAATAGCGCCATCCAAAATCGCTTCTTCAATCGCCTCTTTTATCTTGCCCACGGTCGGGCCGGGTTTTAATTTTGATAATTCCATAATCTCGTCGCCCCGCAGAGGCGATTGAAACGCCCGCAGTTTATCTCTTTCCAAAACTTCGGCAATCTTTTTTTCCAGATTATCATAATTTTTTAATCTTTTTTCTTTTTTATAAGGATTACCGGTAGTAATATCACTGCGGCCCAAAATTAACAAGTCGTTTAATTCATCGCCCAGGCTAACCACCAGCCGGCGCACGGCCGAATCGCTGATGCCTTCATCCATAAGACTAATGGGCTGCATATGCCAGCGCACCAGTTTGGCCAGATAATCGGTGTCATTTTTGGAAAAACGCAAGCGGCGGCTTAGCTGATAAACCATTTTTTTGCCCACATGTTCGTGCTGATGAAATGTCCAACCGATTTTAGGCATAAATTTTTTGGTATTGGGTTTGCCAATATCATGAAAAAGGCCGGCTAAACGCAGGCGTACATTATCCGAAAACTCGGACACATTATCTACCACCTTGAATGTGTGCGTTAAATTATCTTTGTGCTGATGGCCATAAACATCCTCTACGCCTTCCAGCTTGGCTACTTCAGGCAAAACCAAATCCAAAAGATGAGTCTGCCACATTAAAGTCAACCCAATAGAAGGTTTGGGACAAGCCATTAATTTAAAAAGTTCTTCCTGAATTCTTTCCGCGGAAACAATTTTTAAACGCTCGCGATTTTTGTAGATGGATTCCAAAGTTTTAGGATCAATAGAAAAATCCAGCTGGCTGGCAAAACGCACCGCCCGCATCATCCGCAAAGGATCGTCGCTAAAAGTTTGATCCGGTTCCAAAGGCGTGCGCAAAATTTTATTGGCCAAATCTTTTTGGCCGTTAAACGGGTCAAGCAAATTTTTTTTCAATTTGGCTTCAGTTAATTTTTTATACCGATTTTGCTTTGGCGCAAAATCGAGCATCCTCGTATTTTGACCGTAGTCAAAATCGGGACAATCCGCCAAAACAGCTACGGGCACGGCCATGGTATTAACGGTAAAATCCCGGCGCGCCAAATCCTGTTCCAAAGTAGTTTGCTCCACCACCGGCTTGCGCGACTCGGCTTTATATTTTTCCGTACGCGCGCCGGCAAATTCTAATTGGACTTCAGACTTCTGATTTCCGACTTCTGACTTGATAATATACCTTGCTGTATCAAAATCGGGAAATTCAATTAAACTGCCGGATTTTTCTATCGCTTCATCAAATTTTTTGGCAAAATCCAAACCACTGCCAACCACCACAAAGTCAACGTCTTTCTTTTGCTCCCGCCCCATTAAAAAATCACGCACAAAACCACCCACGACATACGCGGGTACTTTGGTTTTCTTAGAAACAGAATCAACTTGTTTAAATATGGTTTTCACACTTTCTTATTCATCCCCACTCTATTCTCCGCCACTTCTTCGGTAATCAATCCTTCTTTTAATAATTTTTTAACGGAATTTTCCATAGTAGACATGCCCTCTTTGATTCCGGTTTGAATAGTAGATTTAATCTGGCCGATTTCATTGTTGCGCACTAAATTGGCCACGGCTGGCGTGTTGATTAAAATTTCCCGCGCCGGTACCCGTCCCCCGTCTTTGGATGGAAGCAGTTGTTGAGACACCACGCCCCGCAATACGCTGGATAATTGAATAAGAATTTGTTTTTGTTTTGCTCCTTCAAATACATCCACGATGCGTTCTACCGCTTCGGCCGCGCTGGGCGTATGCAAAGTGGAAAATACCAAATGGCCGGTTTCGGCCGCGGTAAGCACGGTGGCGATAGTTTCCGGGTCGCGCATTTCTCCCACCAAAATAACATTGGGATCCTGGCGCAAAACATGTTTTAAGGCGTTGGCAAAAGAATTGGTATCAACGCCGATTTCGCGCTGTTCAATTAAACTTTTTTTATCTTTATAAACAAATTCCACCGGATCTTCTATGGTAATAATATGCGCTTTGCGGGTTTTGTTTATTTCTTCAATCATAGAGGCGATGGTCGTGGTCTTGCCGCAACCGGTTGGTCCGGTAACCAACACCAATCCGTCCAGTAAATTTGTCATATCCAAAAGCGCCGGTTCAAAACGCAAATCCTCGGGCGTGGGGATATCAGAAGGAATAATGCGGGCGCTTAAACCAATGTTTTCAGATTGTTGGTGCAAATTTAAACGAAAACGAGTATCGTCTAATTGGTAGCTTAGATCCAATTCTTTATCCTCGGCATATTTGACTTGCTGTTCTTTGGTTAACAAAGTATTAACTTCGGCCAATAAATCTTTGTTATTTAAAGGCTTTTCATCCAGCTCTTTTAATTCGCCTTCCACCCTAAGCATGGGCAATTCACCGCCCACCAAATGCAAATCCGAAGCCTCCTGTTTTATTGCCTCTTTAAAATACGATTTTAGTTCAAGCATACTATTATGGTAAAAATGATAGAATTATTAAGATGATTAATGATTAAAGTGTATCACAAGCCTTTACTCTTGAAAAGGCGGGGCGCATATGGTAGGATTGACTTGTGAATTCCCCCGCAAAGGAGACAGAAATCATGATTAATCGTTTATGCGCTCTCTGGCAATCTTTACTTCACGATCCGGCCAATCGTGGCAGGATCTACAACGATTTCATAAACGAAAAAACAGCGCTCGTTAAGCACCTTATCATCTGTAGGCCTTGCCTAAGGCGAGTTAAAAATCTTATGCCCCAGGGCGGTCTGATACGGGATTATTACTCTATGACTGACCAAGAGTTTGCTACGGCCATTAGAGAACTTTGGAATCTCGCCAGGCAACAAAACCAGACGCCGTAATTTCAGACGGGCTATATAGAGCCGCCATATAATCCGCTCTCACTCGGGAGTGCGACAAGCCAAACTTGTCGCACTCCATTCACTCAATCGGACTATATAGAACCGCCATATAGTCCATTACCGCTCGGAAAAGAAAAGCAGGCTTTTCTTTTCACTCACTTATAACGGGCTATAGCGAAGTTGGTATCGCGCATCGTTCGGGACGATGAGGCCGTGGGTTCAAGTCCCACTAGCCCGACACTATGTCAGCCATAACAAACTCACAACCAGAAACAGAACTGGTCGGAAAAAAACTGGCTGACAAATTAAAAGGCGGCGATATTTTGTTATTATCAGGAGACTTAGGAGCTGGTAAAACTTCTTTGATAAAAGGCATCGCCGTGGGTTTGGGAATTAAACAGAAAATTACCAGCCCTACTTTTACACTGATGAATGTGTATGAAATTGGAAATAAGAAATTAGAAATTAAGAAACTAATACACATCGACACTTACCGTCTCAAAGACGAAAAAGAATTGCTGGAAATTGGCGTGGAAGATTACTTGGGCCGGCCGGATACCATCTGCGCCATAGAATGGCCGGAAAAAATTTCTGGGTTGTTAAAAAATAGGAAGACGATAAAAATTAATTTAGAACATACCCAAAATCCTCATCAGAGAAAAGTTGGGGTTTCTTAACCCAACCAAGCGCGCAGTTTGGGATATTTAGAACAAATAGGTAGATTTATACACCACTTTTCCAAACCCCAAACATGCCCGGCGCGAAAACTGGCCAATATCAAGAGGCCAGCCATATAAATAATGTGATTATCTACCAAATAAGAATTCTTGCCGACCATAGGGAAATTTAAAATTGGCAGATAAAATAAAAACATCAACAACATGCCCAGATAAGAGCTGATCCGCACGAACAAGCCTAACAACAAAGACGCCCCCAACAAAGTTAACCCCCACTTCACCATAAAATCTATCACCGGTAAAACTTGCGGACTCAAAAACCATTGGTATAAATCGACAAAATTTATTGCCCCCTTAATATATCCGGCAGCGGTGAATTTTGCGTCCAGCACTTTGGTAATACCGGCATAAAAATAAAACCAGCCCATTACCATGCGTAAAATAAACAAAGAGACTCTTTGCGGTTTTGACATTGACATATAAATAAATTAAGATTTTAGATTTAAGAATTAAGATTTAACTATTTATATTATACCACAAAAAAGCTCACAATAAAAAGGAGCCCCGCTTAGTGGGGCTCGGGCCTATTACTCACTCCTTTTACACTCCGCTTGAAATCGTTCTTGCAACAGCTTGAAGCGCCTTTGCGTGCCTTTGTCTTTAAAAAACAATTGATTGGCCGTTTTTATCTCCGGAAACTTAGGATAATTCTGGCCAAATTGGGCGCGGGTAAAATCCTTTTGCTTGCCGTTTGGAAATAAATTCCAAAAGTGAAATACCAGCGGCGCGAACATTGTGCCTTTTAATGATCCGTACACAATTTCTCCTTTAAACAGACTTTGCGCCAGCCGACTTACCACATAGCAATGCCCCCAAAGTAGATTCTCTTTTGTCCAGCCATCCGGATCAAAGCTGGTGTCTTGGCCGCAGATTTTCGGCAAAAGCTTGACAAATTTACGGGCAGTCATGGGTGTGATGGGCGCAGTCATGATTTTCCTCCTTTAGAAGAAAGGCCCTCGTTCCGCAGTTGCGAGACGAGGGCGGGTGCGGACGTGTTTTTTTACGATGCCCAGAGCCACGCAATGATTACCACCGAAATGTTATACAAGCTGTGCGCGGCAACACAAGAAAAATAGGATTCCCGCATATTTGGACCATTACAGAACCAAAGCCGAGCTAGGAGTAAACCTCCCACGCCTTGCACCATGAGAGAAAACAAACCATGCCCATGAGCAAGACCAAAACCAATGAACGACCAACCGAGAACTATAAACAGGAGTTTTGGCTTTAGCTTGCCATTATCATCCGAGACCGCGGGACAAATGCCGCGAAATACCACCTCTTCTAAGAGAGGCGCGACGACTATGACAATCAACACCCCTATCACCACAAATGGCGAAGTTAGCGCCTGATTCAAAGTAAGATGCTTCAAATGAAGCAGGTAATTTCCGCTAATTCCGAGCAGAGGAAAACCGCTGGAAAGATTGATAGAAGCAAGTCCAACTACTTCGAAAAAACTTACGGCTAACAGCATACAAAACCACATCATGAAAACAGTAAACCCAACTTCCCGGGCTTTGGCTCCGAAAGTGTGATTATCCGCGCTCTTGAACATGGTACACCTCTCCTACTGTGTAATTAGAACGTGTAGAATGTATTGTAACTTAAAAAAGTAAAATTTATACTCTTGCCCTGTGGATAACTATTTAGATGCTGTAAGTAAACAGACTCAAGATGGCAAAAGAGATGGCTAAATAAAAAGTGCCTTTTGAGACTTGCAGTAGTTGTTCCAAATTAAGAAGAATTGATAATAAAAGAATAACGACGCCCAGAACCTGCAAAATCATTTTTATTTTCCCCCAAACATTTGCTTGAATATCTTGGTCGCCACGCTTGCTTTTTATAAACGCCGCCATAAGTATTATGGCTTCAAGAATTATAATTATCCAAGCCGCGTACACATTTACATACTGTAAAACCAAAATATAAACTACCGAACAAATAAGAAATTTATCCGCCAAAGGATCAAACATTTTACCAAAAGCGGTTACTTGATTTCTAGTTCTGGCCATAGCGCCATCCAAAGCGTCGGTAAAAGATGTTAATAAAAATAAAATACCTCCCCATAAATAAATCCCCTGCCAAAACAAATAAATTACAAAAGGCGTTAAAAGCATTCGCCCCGCTGTAAGGTGATTTGGTTTAATCCATCTTGGAAACAAAGGCAAAAAAACTTTTGCCAATATTTTGTCTGTGAAGCTGATTTTGATTTCTTCTGGCATATTAAATAATCTTTTTTCGTTTGAGTAAAAGCGAATTTGAAACCACCGAAATGGAACTGGTGGCCATCGCCACCGAAGCGAAAATTGGGTTGAGTAAAAGTTTAAAGAATGGATACAGCGCGCCCATGGCTACCGGAATAAGGATGATGTTGTAGGCAAACGCCCAAAATAAATTCATTTTAATTGTGCGCATTGTTTTTTTAGAGAGAACAATGGCGGCCGCCACCGAACGCAGGTCTTTGTTAATCAAAGTTATATCCGCCGCTTCAATAGCTACATCAGTACCGCTCCCCATAGCAATACCCACATCGGCCGCGGCCAAAGCCGGCGCGTCGTTGATGCCGTCGCCCACCATAGCCACCACTTTGCCTTCGGCCTGAATTTTTTTCACTTCCGCTTCTTTTTGATCGGGCAATACTTCGGCCAACACTCGGGTAATACCCAATTTTGCGCCAATGGCGGCGGCTGTACGTTGATTATCTCCGGTAATCATCACCACTTCAATCCCCAGCGCTTTTAGGGCAGATAAACCATCTTTGGCCGTGTCTTTAATCACATCGGCCACGGCAATAAGGCCGACTAACGCGCCGCTCACAGCCAGCATCATAACTGTTTTGCCGTCGTTTTCCAATTTAACAATTTGATTATTTTGTTCACTAATAATCACAACTTTTTCTCGCTCCATCAACCGGCGGTTGCCAAAGAAAATTTTGGCGCCATCAACGCTTCCTTCCACACCATGGCCGGGAATTGCCAAAAACCCTTCCACTCGACTCAGGGCAAGATTTTCTCCTTCTGCTTTTTTTACAATCGCTTCGGCCAATGAATGTTCCGATCCTTTTTCAATTGACGCGGCCAGACGCAGCAATTCTTCACTCTTTAAATGATTGACCACAATAATATCCGTGACCTCCGGTTTGCCAATCGTGAGCGTGCCGGTTTTATCAAAAACAATCGTATTAATTTTGTGAGCAATTTCCAAACTGGCAGCGTCTTTAATTAAAATGCCGTGTTCCGCGCCCTTGCCGGTGCCAACCATAATAGCGGTGGGAGTAGCCAGACCCATGGCGCACGGACAAGCGATAATCAACACCGCCACAGTATTTAAAATGGCAAACAAAAGCGCCTTGTCCGGCGGGCCAAAATTGTACCACACCACGAACGTGGCCACGGCCAGCATAATAACAATCGGCACAAAATATGAAGAAATAAGATCGGCGATGCGCTGAATGGGCGCTTTACTGCCCTGCGCTTCTTGTACAAGCTTAATAATTTGCGCCAACATAGTTTGTTCGCCGACTTTGGCGGCGGTAAAAGTAAACGTGCCGGTTTTGTTGATAGTCGCGCCCACCACCGTATCGCCCTTGGCTTTATCGGCCGGAATGCTCTCGCCGGTAACCATTGATTCGTCAACCGACGATTCTCCTTCAATTATAACACCGTCAACAGGAATTTTTTCGCCCGGCCGCACGCGGATTATGTCGCCGACAATAACTTCGCCAAGCGGAATATCTGTTTCTTTGCCGTCGCGAACCACACGCGCGGTTTTGGCTTGCAGGCCGATTAATTTTTTAATAGCTTCCGATGTGCTGGCTTTAGCCTTGGCTTCAAAATACCGGCCAAGTAAAATTAAACCAATAATAATTGTGCTTACATCAAAATACGGCATCGGTTCAATACCAACTCTTTCCACCACGGCCGGCATAACAGTTACAAACACCGAATAACCAAAGGCCACGGTAGTACCCATTGCCACCAGCGTGTCCATGTTGGCGCTGCGATGTTTGAGAGCTGATATGGTAGCTCTATAAAAACTCCAGCCGGCCCAAAATTGTACAGGTGTTGCCAAAATCATCTGCAACCAAAAGTTTTGTAAAAACATTGGCGCGGTTTTCATAAGTCCGGGAAAGCTACCCCAAAGTATCAGGCCTCCCAACACCAAACTGACGATAACTTTGAAACGTAAATCCTTAAGCTCTTTTTGCTTTTCTTTTTGTTCTTCATCTTCCGATTTTAACTCCTCGCTAATCATGGCTTGATAGCCAACATTCGATACTGCCGAGGCCAAATGCTGATCGGTAACCTTTTGCGGATCATACGAAACAGTGGCTTTTTCAGTTGCCAGATTCACGTTTGCCTGACTGACGCCATTTACTTGTTTAAGCGCCCGTTCCAGCATGGTAACACATGAGGCGCAATGCATGCCTTTGATAGAAAAAGTTTTTTTGGATTCTTGCATATTACTTTACAATTAATTTTCCATGAAACATATTCATACCGCAGACAAATTCATACTCCCCCGCTTTTTCCGGCTTCAGTTCAATAGAAACGGTTTGGTTGAGCGGCAAGAATTTGCGAATTTTAAATTCCAGTATGACTACTTCTTCCAAACAACTTGATGGGTCTTTGCGCGTAAAACGCAAGGTAATTTTTTTGCCTTTGGCAACAGAAATTGTGTCCGGCGAATACCCGCCTTCAACGGTTATGTCCACCGAATCCCCGGCGATCACTGCTTTTTCTTTTTTCATCAAGAAAAACCAGTAGATAAAAACAATTATACCAATACCAGCGACAGTAACTATAATATTATACAGTTGCATATTAAAAAATTAATTATTCAACGACGATAAATTTGCCGCGATACATGCCCATAGAACAAGAAAATGGGATTTCGCCAATTTCGGTGGGCGTAAATGTAATAATATTTTCGCCTGATTGAAGTGATTTACTTATGCCGTATTTTGGCATTACCAAATAAGCGGTGCAGTGCAAGGACGTGGTGGATTTAATTATCCATTTTACCTGCTGGCCTTTTTTAACGGTAAATATATTCGGCGAGTAACCGCTGCGACTTTGGGTCATTCGTATTTCTTGCGCGTTCTGATCTACAACCGCAGTAACGACGACTTTGGTGTCAACACGACTGCCAAATAACCGGCTGCCGTTGGTAATGTTAAACCAACCCAACAGAATTACCGTCAGTCCGGCGGTCATAAAAAACACGCGCGCCTTGCGTCCTTTAAATACCGAGGTTAAACCGCCAATACC
>ERZ1292623.1237-Hain-H51-01um-R1-1237-length-25048-cov-6_pt2 | contig 13318 bp, 9 predicted proteins | sample MGYA00564398_ERZ1292623 | MGnify/ENA primary metagenome ERZ1292623 (study PRJEB36523, sample SAMEA6512633) | groundwater metagenome | collected 2019-01-07 | study: AquaDiva: Metagenomics assemblies of 32 groundwater samples
CGCCCAAGCTTCGTTATGGCCAGAAGCACTATTCCAGTCAACTACGGCCGGAATAATTAGCAGGTCGTCTTTCTGAAAAATTGTTTTAGCACCAACGAAATGTATCTTTAAGTTTCCTAGCGTCAGAGAGTCAGTCTCGATATCCTTTACTTGACCCTTCACCCGAACAGAACGTCCTAAGTGAGTTGTAGCCTGGTCGGGATCAATTATTGGCTCGTTCCAAAATGAAGCACTACCTAGCTCTAAATCTGTTAATGAGTTAAGTAGTACTCGCTTGGTTTGGCTGGTACTAATTTCGCCAGTAGCTATAGCCTTAATCTTTGTTTGGGTCGGTAAGAGACCGCCAGTTTGACTGAGAAAAATTTGGATTCCACCAGTTTCGTCTTCTAGATAGAGAACTTCTTTATCGACTACCTTCGGCCCTACGGTGATAACCCCCGCTATCTCCACCAGACTGCCGGTGGCAAGAGAACGGGTTTGGCTGACAGTCGGTGATAGTGTTGGTTTAGTTGGTAGGGTAATGCGGCTCCAACGCAGATAATCTGTCGTTTTGTACATATTGGTATTCCCGTTACCGGATTGGGTAACTACCGAAATGTAACTAACGTCTGGATTTATCTTCACTGCCCTGATCGGTGAAGTTGTTGACGACCAAGGATTAACTTTAGTAAATGCCGTTGAACCGTTAGGGGCAAATTGTGTCAAGGAGCCGTTATTCCAAATCAACAAACCAAGTTTCGTCTGATACGCCGTATTAAATGATCCACTAACAATAGCTACTTGCCACGACTCATCCGTCAATGACAGAAGCGGTTTTGTCCCGTTAATTATAATTCCAGAAGATTCAGCAATTGGGATTACTATTCCTGTACTGGTGTCGGGTAACTCCACAAGTTTGGGCTCATTTAACTGCCAACGTAATTCGTGCCAATTACCTGATTTTTTCTTAAACAATACTCGGTTGCCGTCAACTACGGTTTCATCAACATCTCTTACGGAAAGAGTTGGTAGTACGATATTAGTTTCCTTTTCGACATGCCAGATATGAAATAGGTTTTGATCAACCTTATCCCAACCAGCCAGAATCTCATCCGATGAATATAAGTTATCCACTGGCGTCAAGTTTAATCTCGTCCATTGGTTTACGCTAGCCAACCGAAAAACACCTCCATCTCGGCAGTATATTCCTACAATCGGCGCCTGAATTAAAAGAGATTGGTCGCAATTAATTGAAAGTGATTGTCGCCAACTCTGATTAAAAAATTCAAAAATTATCACCTGTGAGTCAACTTGCTTCAGATATAACAGGGTTCCATTTATCTCAACAAGGCGTTCAAGTTCGCTCTTTGAGTCAACAAGCGGTGTGGTGATATTTTCGAACTTGCCCTCCGCTTGAAAAAACGTCAACTTAGTTTCAGTACCGTTGAGTTGAAAAATAATCAAACTTTTTTCTGTGGCCTTAAGCACCGTTTCATCGGCCGATGAAATGCTTTCGATGGCCTCGAAACTAAGCAAGCGGTTTTGTCTGTAGAGATATTGGCGGGAATTTATTTCAAGAACCAGCCATATCTCTTCGTCAAAACTAATGGCTTGTTTGATCCTGGATTGTTCCGGTAGCAAGATTAGTTGCCACGGACGCTGAACTGTCTTTTGGCGGTAAAGACGATCGTTGGTATTAAAGAATAAACTATCTATCTGGTTAAAATTGTAGGCTTTCGTGATGCTAGGGAAAAACAATATTATTAGAAGAATCAGAAAAATAAAGCGTTTAAGACGTTGCATCAATAACTTGGCGGTGAAGCTCGAGGATCGCTCGGGCGATACGATTGGGGTCTGGAATGTCGCTGATACTGAAATAGCCCTGCAAACCGTGTCCACCTCGTCCTTCCGAAGTTCCTTCTCCTGCCGTTTCAACAATCAAAGTGCCGTAATTAAAATATGATCGTAAGACTCCATCCATTTGGGTAGAGACATTTTGAACTTGACGTAAGTTTAGCTCGGAGATTTCCCGCGCTAGAAGTCCTTTCTGGCTAACGTTAAGCATTCTTCTGTTAGTAATAAAAATTACGTCGTAATAGAAATCTAGCCAGGAACCGAAAATAAATGTTAGTAAGAATAGATAAAATCCCGCTAAAGCGGTCACAATGATGCTTAAATACTGTTCGGCTTGATTAGCAAGAGTTAGATTGCCGACATATATTATCAAGAGGGGAAATATCGCCATAGCGCTAAAAATACCGATTGAACCTAAAAATCCGGCCCAGTGGTGGCGAATGACAAAGAGGATTTTTTCATCCTCATGTAAATTCAAGTACAAAAAGGCCTGTTCGTTGGTGTCGACATTTTCTTCGATTAAGTGGGGCATTTTACGATCCGATCCCCAAATAAAGGGAGCTGACGATTAATATCGTGATAATTAGAGTCATGTGAATTACTAAAAATGGAATTGAGGCGTCTCCCGGGAGGCGATATTTAAAAACTTGGAAAATATATAACAAATTAATCACAAGGATCAACAAAAGAAACCCACCGTAAACCGACAACGCGACAATATTACCAAGGGTCATGAATTAACAATATCCCAATCGAGTTTCTACGGGAAGATGTAGGTCGGATTGCCGTAACGAAGCGGATCAACATTTTGCCGTTCGCTGTAACCTCGCTCTGTCACCCAGTTGTATTCGCTGATATTAATAGTGCCGTTGGGATTAACGGACTCCACCCAAGCGGTATGACCAACCGGCATTCGCAAGGCGTTATTGGCTGGCCAAGAAACCACCGAGACGGCACGGGGAGTAGAACTTGTTTGATAGCCCTGGTCACGCGCCAGTGCTGGCCAGTTCCAAGCGCTTCCCTGACCAGGTCGGGTATTGTAAAAAACTTGCCCATAAACATCAAGAAACTTCCAGGCAGTGTAAGATACACATTGGCGTTTGTAGAACAGCCATGGGTCAGCGGCGTAAAAATTCGGTTCATTAGCCCAAGGATAACCACCCGTTCCGCCTGTTATAATTTCGCCTTGTCCGAGCCGGCGACGTTCGGCATAAATTTCCTTGGTCAATGTGACGTGCTCGGCATCAAGTTTTTTCAATAGGGCTTCGTATTGAGCCTGCTCGCCTTGTGTCTGGGCAAGCAGATATGTCTTCTGCCCACGACGGCTGTTAAGTGAATTTTTAGACTTTGTTAAACTTTGTTTTAAGCTAACAAGGCCGGCTTTTTGTTCCAGACTCTCCTGCTTCTTACTTTCTAGCTCGGCTTTGGCGGCGTTAGTTTTTTCTATATTGCCTTGAAGTTCAGTTTGTAAAGACTGAATGTACTGCGACTGGGAAACGATCTCTGTTAAAGACGACGAAGCCAGTAGAGTGTCGAACGGACTCGCCTGGGAAAGCTCGTAGAGCGAGATATAAGCATTACGAAGTTTCAACTGCAAACTATCAAGTTCGGTTTGGGTTTGATTGATATCCACTTCCAGTTCGCTGATAACATCTTCCGTTACAGTAATTTGGGCTTCAGTGTTGGTGATATTGTCTTGAGTTTCAGTAATGTCTTGGTCAAGACCACCAATAATACCCGTCAGATCGTTGATTTCGCTCTTTTTTTGTTCAATTTTTTTCTTATTTTCTGCGGCTTGGCGACGCAGTTCGGCTTGACGCTGGAGGAGTTGGCTCAAAGTAGAAGCGTTGGCAACGGGAGGATACAACAAACCGACCAGCCCAATGACGGCGACAAAGATAATCACCAATCTCGTTAGACGTCCTCCGATTATCATGAGTCACCTTATTGTAACAGAGGAGTCAATGATGGAAATGGCAAAAGTTCAAAGTTGACAGTTGGCACGATCCGTATTTTACAAACCCTAACCATATCCCACCCCGCAGGTGGAGGGGGTTGACACTCCTTAACCACCAATCGCACTCCAGGGGTGCGGGTGGGTGGGTTGGAGATTTAGGTTTTGAGGAAACGGCGGACCGAGATTGAGCTGACGATAACGCCGAGCAGAACACCGATGGCAAGTTGAATTCCGATCAGCGTCCAGAGATTAACAATGATTAACTGGAAAAAGTCGACTCCGAAACTGGCAAAGACCGAATTAATAGAATCGGAAACTAAGTAAGTAATTAACAACAGAAACGCAGTTGTAAAGATCGTTCCCAATACACCATACAAAATACCTTCAACTATAAACGGCCCCCGTACAAAGGCGTTGGAGGCACCGACATAGCGCATAATCTCAATTTCATCTGATCGGGCGTTGATCGTAATACGGATTATATTCATGACATTAAAGACCGCGATGATGCCAAAAAATAAACTCAAGAAAAGTCCGGCTTTTTGAACAAATCTTGTAATAGAAAGTAAACGATCAACGGTCTCTTTGTTTTTGGAATACGACACACACTCACTACAGACAATCTTTTCGGAATCTTCGGTGCCTATAACATTGACCAATGCCTGAATGTTATCTGGATTGTTGGAACGGATCTGTAGACTTCTTGGCAGTGGATTATAACTTTCTCCAACCGGACGTTTGATATTTTCATTAATCGGTAAACGATTCCAAATAGTCAGAGCCGCTTTTTTATCAGTAAATGTCACCTCGGCTACCCCATTTTGGAGTTTTATTTTATCTCCCAACGCGATAATGTCACTGTCCAAAACTGCGTCATCACGGAAATATATTGTTAGATCAATTTTAGAACGGATGGTTGTCGCTAAGTCTTGTACAATCAAGCTCAAGACCAACGAAACCGAGATCATAATCAGAGTCAGTGTCATTAAAAGTGTCGCTCCAAGGGTTAGCCAGCGATTGCGCCAGAAGTTGGTATATCCCAATTTTACAATTCTTTGGAAGGTTTCCATTACTGACGCGGCAAACAGCTTGCGGCAAACAGCTTGCGGCTAAAAGTCCCGGGCTGGTAGCTGATTGCTGATAGCTGATTGCTGAAAAATCTTTGATTTTTCATTATATGACGTACTTTCCAGTTTTTTGATCACTAACTAATTTCCCAGACTTCATTAGTAGTACTCTTTTCTGAATTCTATCTACGGCCTGACGGTTATGGGTGGCCAAAATAACCGTTGTTCCTTTTTGGTTGATTCGGTACAACAAATCTACGATTTCGAAGGTGTTAACGGGGTCGAGATTGCCAGTTGGCTCGTCAGCAATTAAGAGCTTAGGGGCGTGAACGAGTGCTCGGGCTATGGCGGTTCGTTGGCGCTCTCCGCCAGAAAGTTCGTTCGGATAATTATTCTTCCGTCTGCCAAGATTTACTAAATCTAGAACTTTCTCGACCCGACGATTGATGTCATTTTTGGTAATTCCGCAGACTTCCAAGGCAAAAGCAACATTCTCAAAAACTGTTTTCTGTGGCAAGAGTTTGAAGTCCTGAAAAACAACCCCTATTTTACGGCGATAATACGGTAACTCATTGTCGCGAAGATCGGCTAAATTACGACCGGCAACAAAAACTGAACCGGAGGAGGGTTTTTCTTGTTTGGTTAGAAATTTTATCAGTGTAGTCTTACCTACCCCAGATTGACCAACCAGACAGACAAACTCCCCTTCATAAATTACCAGTGTTACATCGCTGACGGCAGCTCGATTGCCGTACTTTTTGGTGGCAGATTTCATCTCAATCAACGGCACTTTTACCTTGGAGTCGGTATTAGGTTTGGCAAGTCGGGGCGAGCCTACGGTTAGAATCTCTTGCATTACCTTGAGAATAGCAGGGTCGCACTCCTAAGGGTAGTGCTAAAGTACAAATGCCCCGATAGCGGCGGCCAACATCAACCACATCACCAGATATCCGAGGAAATTGCTGATCGGTGAGTTGGTGTGTGTTCCCATTAGTTTTTTGTTGTTGACGATATGGAGAATCGCAAAAATTAGAACCGGGGCGGTTATTCCGTAAAAAACACCGGTATAAAACAGAGCTTTAATCGGATCAATACCAAGTAGCGGAATCATTAAGCCAACCAACGTCGAAACGATAATAACGCCATAAAATTGCGGTGCTTGGTGGAATTTTTTATTTAGCCCCTCTTTCCAACCCATCACTTCGGCCAAAGCGTAAGAGCTACTACCAGCCAAAACCGGTATGGCCAGAATTCCCATACTCACAATTCCTAGAGTGAATACAAGATAAGCATACTGTCCGACAAACGGTTCGAGAGCTTCGGCAGCATCTTTAGCCGTATTGATTTGGGTGATTCCGTGAACATTTAAAGTAACCGCGGTAGCAACGATTATAAACCACATTACGGCGTTAGAAACAAACATTCCGATTGTAACGTCTTGTTCCATATCTCGCAGTTCGTGTTTAGTTACAATCCAGCGAGCCATGAATCGTTTTAATTTGGTTTGTTTATCTTCCACTTCCATTGAGGTCTGCCAGAAAAAAAGATAAGGCGAGATAGTAGTCCCCAGAATAGCAACGAATAACAATACATTTTCACGATTCAAATCTAATGACGGCACGAGAGTGTGAGATATCGTCTCTCTCCAATCTGTTTGAGTGAAAAAGGGGACAAACATATATGCCAAGACTGTTAGGGCGGTCCATTTCAGTATGTTGGCCAGCGTTCGATAAGAAGTGAATATTAATAACAAGACAATCAGTATGGAGTAGAGAATAGCTATGATCGGTTCGGGGATTGGTATAAATAGGTGCGTCACATCAGCCATCGCCGCTAAATCCGACCCAATGTTTAGGGTGATGCCGGCAACGGCCAAGCTTACTAAAGAAACTAAGATCCACCTGGGGTAGTAGCGGCGAAGATTGCCGGCTAAACCGTGACCGGTTACTAAACCGATCCGGGCACACATCTCCTGGATAATGGCCATAAGCGGAAAGGTAAACAAAGCGCTCCACAACAAACCAAATCCAGACTGCGCACCGGTCTGAGAGTAGATGACAATTCCTGACGGGTCGTCGTCACTAACACCGGTTACTAAACCAGGACCGATTTTACGCCAAAACTCTTTAATGCGACCCATGCATTAACTGTAACGAATGTTCGTATTGGTCGGCAAGAATTTGGATCGAGCGCTTGAGGTATTCCGTTCCCGCGCGAGAGGCAAATTGTTGCCGACCAAAACCATTAAGTACCTAGCTAGCTAGTTCGCGAAGATCTTTCTCTATGACTTTTGCCGCCAGTGGGTCGAAAGTTTTGAGTAGCTCCTGGTAGTTCATGTAAAACTTATCGGCCTCTTTCTTTTCTCCTAACTCTTCATATATCGCCGAGAGTAATCCGTAAAGTTGAGCGAGACGTCGGCTATAGTCACTGTCGGGATGATCTGCCACGTACCATCCCAGAGATTCTTCAGCCCAATCCCTGGCCTTCTCAAAATTGCCAAGCTTAAATTGAATTCGAGCACCATCTAGTAGCGTGGTGGAACGAAAGAAACCCGAGGTCGAATCTTGTTTGAAAAGATTTAGAGCTTTCTCGATAAATGGTACGGCTTGTTCGGGTAAATTCTGTTTATAAAAATGAAGTCCGAGTTTATCGTAAGTAACGGCAAGTTCTCCAAAAAATTCTGTTGGCTCTAGTATCTCAATAGCTTTTTGAAAATATGTGACTGCTGTTTGAGAGTCGTTTGCGTAATCAGCACAGCTAGCGATATCACGATAGAGCCCTCCAAGCATTTTTCGATCTCCCAAAGTTCGGTAGATTTCCTCAGCTGAAGCGAAAAAATTTAAAGCGTCCCGATAATACGAGCTATCTATACTAAGAACCGCCTCTTTAGCTGAGACCCCAGCCAAATGAAATGCTCTAGCTCGAAAAAAGTTTTCGTGGTTATCTGATGCAAGAGAAACAATTTCTTTGTACGCTTTAATTGCTTCGTCAACCTGAGCGCCGTTTCTCAACCGATCGGCCTGAGCCAACAAATCTTCAAAATCTATACTGGGCATCAACTAATGATAACCGATAACCGGCCGCGATGCCCTAGAGCCAATAAGTTACCCGTTACTCTTGATTATTCCCAGAAGCTCCTGCTGGTACTTCTCGTTACATTTTTCTAAGCTCTCTGAGATTTTCCACGTTCCACCATATTTTTCCTTCAAAGTATTAATAGCTCCGGACACATTTTGAGAGGACCCGATTAAGATACTTTTACTTTCCGGAAATATCTGCCAGATCGTTGGATCAATTAGAAACAATGAGTTATCTTTTTCGGCAATCAAAATATCATGGGATAACTCGTCAGATAATCTGCCCTTACAAATCTGGATCTTATACTCGGGATTTTCGTTTAGAATCCAGCACCCAGCCAGTCGGGCAACTTCACTGCACCGGTCCTTAGCAGCAATCTGCAAATCATCTGAAAGGGTCTGAAGCAGATCTGTTACAGACTTCTGTATTTTTTCTAACAGCTCTTCGTCCATAGCTTTTACGCTCCGTGGCACTTTTTATATTTCTTGCCCGAACCACATGGACACGGATCGTTTCGTCCAACTTTTTTGTTCTTACCAGGTGAGGTGGCCAGCGGCTCAGAAGGATCGTTAGTCATTAATTGTTGGGGTGTTTTTTCCGCTTTAACAGGTTCGTTACTTTCTATTTGAGCGCGAAGCAATAGATCAACAATTTGGGCATCTATCGCTCCCTGAAGTTGAATGAAGATGTCGTATGCCTCACGTTTGTACTCAACGATCGGCTCTCTTTGGCCGTAACCCCGCAAACCAATGCTTTCACGAAGAGCCTCCATCGTCTTTAAATGCTCAATCCACATTGTGTCTATAATTCGCAAACTAACTGCTCGCTCAACATCGAGCTGAAGTTCATGAGGCCAAGACGTGTATTTCTGTTCGTATGTCGTTTTCTGCTCCGGGTTCATAAGCGCAGTTAGCTCTTCGTGTAACGTTGCCGCTTGTTCAGGCTCGGTTTTTACAATTCGGTCTCGCCGACGATAAATCGCCTCACGATGTTTATTCATAACATCGTCGTATTCAACTAATTGTTTGCGGATATCAAAATTATGGGTTTCTACCTTGGTTTGTGACTGCTCAATCGCTTTAGAAAGCAAAGCGTTGTTGATACTAACGTCATCTGGGATCTTCAAGCGTTCCATCAGGCTTTTCATTTTCTCGCCGCCAAATATTCGCATTAGATCATCATCCATCGAGACGAAAAATTGACTTACTCCTGGATCACCCTGGCGTCCGGCTCGGCCACGAAGCTGGTTGTCAATACGACGAGACTCGTGTCGTTCGGTTCCGATAACAAATAGTCCACCTAGTTCAACGATCTGTTCGTGATCGTTTTCCCATTTTTTGAATTCAGCCTTGTCCTTATCTATTGAAGGCGGCTGACCACCCAAAATAATATCCACTCCTCTCCCGGCCATATTGGTAGCTACCGTAACCCCGCCAATTCTTCCAGCTTGGGCAACAATTTCACCTTCTTTCTGATGGTGCTTAGCGTTAAGTATCGTATGGTTGATCTTGGCGGCTTTTAAAAATTTGGAGATCTTTTCTGATTTGGCAATTGAAACAGTTCCAACCAAAACTGGCTGTCCGTTAGTATTAAGTTCCTTAATGAGATTCGTAACGGCTTGGAATTTAGCATCCTCGGTCTTAAAGATAACGTCTTGGCGATCTATGCGAACCAGCGGTCGGTGCGTAGGAATAGTAACTACCTCTAAACTGTAGATCTTTGAGAATTCCTCCGCTTCAGTTACCGCAGTACCAGTCATACCAGAGAGCTTGGCGTAAAGCCTAAAGTAATTCTGGAAGGTAATCGTTGCCAGCGTCACTGACTCTTCTTGGACTGACACTCCTTCTTTTGCTTCGATCGCCTGATGTAATCCAGCAGAGTAACGACGACCATGTAGCATTCGGCCAGTAAATTCATCAACAATGATTATCTCATCGTCTTTAACGACATATTCTTTGTTTTTATGGTAGAGAGTATATGCTTTTAAAGCAGAGTCAACGTGGTGAACAAGCTCAACGTGCTCCGGAGCATACAGGTTTTCAATCCCAATCAAACCCTCCAGTTTTGTAATGCCCTCGCTTGTTAGGGAAGCGGCATGCGCCTTTTCGTCAACGGTGAAATCCAGCCCTGGTTTTAGCTTACTAACCGTCTGCGCAAACTTCGCGTAAAGATCTCCAGATTGGGAGCTTGGAGCCGAAATAATGAGTGGGGTTCGGGCTTCGTCTATTAAAATCGAGTCAACTTCATCGACGATAGCATATACTAACTCTCTTTGGGAAAGTTGGTTTACCGTCTGGGTCATGTTATCTCTCAAGTAATCAAAACCAAATTCATTATTAGTCCCGTACGTGATATCCGTCCGGTAAGCTTCCTGTCTAGTAACTTCCCGGAAGCGACGTAATCTTTCGTCACTCTCACCGTTATCATGTGTCGGGTCGTAGATATACGAGAATTGTGGGCCAATAACTCCAACAGTTAGACCAAGCAACGAATAAACAGGTCCGATCCAACCAGCATCGCGACGAGCCAGGTAGTCGTTAACTGTTACCAAGTGGGCTCCTAACCCGGTCAGGGCGTTAAGAAACAGAGGAAGGCTTGCAACCAGCGTTTTACCCTCACCGGTTTTCATTTCTGCGATCTGTCCTCGGTGCAAAACCGCTCCTCCAAGTACCTGGACGTCATAATGCCGCAAACCTATTGCTCGCTTAGCCGCTTCTCGTACTAACGCATAAGCATATGTTTCTTTAGGTGCAAGTAATTCATTAATGATTCTTTTACGTTCTTTGTTGCGCTCCTGCCGGTCATCAATTGAGTTTGTCCCCGTTACTACCTCTAGAGCTGCTGCGGAGATAGTAGCCTTAAGCTCTGTGGATAACTCCGTTAATTGGGAATCTGTAATTGACTCGAATTTGGTTTCGAGGGCATTAGTTTCGTCAACCACACTTTGGTAGCGACTAACTTCCTTTTTGTTGGCATCGCCAAACAGGCGTTCGAGAAAAGACATTGATTAAATCCGCCAATGCCGAGGCAGGTTAACCGAGCCATCCGGACGTTGGTTGTTTTCGATATATGAAATTAGTAGTCGCTCGGTTGCTAACGTCCCGTTAAGGGTGTGCGCAAGCAATTCACGGCCATCCTGGGCACGGTACTTAATACCAAATCTGCGAGACTGGAAGTCGGTACAGTTACTAGCTGAATGTGTTTCTCTGTATCTCTTCTGGGAAGGGAACCACGCCTCAAGATCAAACTTCTTGGCTGCAGTCGGCCCTAGATCCCCACTACCAATCAAAACCTTCTGGTACGGTAACCCCAGTTTTTTTACGAAGGTTTCCTCCATCGAGACTAGAAACTCGTGTTCTTCTGCAGATTTCTCTGGCGTGGTTACAGAAACCATCTCGACTTTGTCGAACTGGTGCTGACGAAACATTCCCTCGACATCTTTACCGTACGAACCAACTTCACGACGGAAACATGTTGAAAAACCAACCAAACGTATCGGTAGCTCTTCTTCTTTGAAGGTCTTGTTAGCAAAGAGAGCTAGTAACGTTTGCTCGCTCGTTCCGGGCAGTAGAAGATCGTCTCGTTCTACTTTAAAAAAGTCATCTTTAAGAAAGGGTAAGTAACCAGCTTTTTCGAGAGTCTCCGCTTTCGTCATTACTGGTGGAATGACTGGAGTAAATCCGTAATGGACGGCTAGTCTTAAAGCTTCTCCCATAATCTGTAGGTGGGCCCAAGCAGCGTCACCTTTAAGGTAACGGTAGCGGGAACCAGACCAATCTGCGGCGGTCTTAAGATCGAGCCAACCGGCTTTGGTCATCAATTCATGATGCGGTCGGCCCTCAGTTAAGCGAATTTTGCCAACCCGTTCCACAACCGTGTTGGCCGATTCTCCCTCGCCAACCGGTACGTCATCTGCTACCAGATTTGGTAAGGAGAGAAGGGCGGTCCTAGCAATAACCTCGGCTTTCTTGAGGTCATCTTCTACTTCAGAAATTTTTTTGCTTATTTCCTTCGCCTTTTTTAGGACAACTGGAGTAGGTTTTCCGCCACGACTAAGAGTATTCTTCTTGGCTCGAAGAGGCTCAATATCAGCCATTAAAGAACGCCACTTGATATCAAGCTCAAGATATTTATCGATCAGCTTCGGATCCTCGCCACGCTTTGTCAGCGAATTTTTAAATTTATCTGGATTATGGCGCATTAAATCACGATCAATCATACCGCTAAGTGTACCAAACCCCCTCCTGAAACGCCAAGGGTTAAGGGGTGATGACGAGTGAAATGTTGTCGTTCGTTGGGGAACTGGAGTACCAGAACAACTCACGGCAACATCTCACTCGTCGATAGGAGGGTTGGATTGCCAGAACAACTCACGACAACATCACTCTTGCCGGTAGGAAGAAGTGGAGTTCAACGAATTATGATCTGTTTAAGCTTCCTAACTAACCTGAACGAACTCGCATGACCTAGGTAGCCAAGGTACGGCGGCAGAGACTTTGTTGATTGTTCTTCGCCTGAATCAGCGACTTTCTTTAGAATTCGTTTGATGGTTTTGAGTCGTGGAAGTTGATAATAGGGTAGAGCAACATAGCCGACAAAATCGATACCCCAGGGAAGTTTGCGCAAGCTAACTTTGTTCGGATGAAGTGTGAGTTGGAGTTGACTTTTCACAAATCTATTTATTTCGACAAAATAGCCCATCAACTCGTCAGGGTCATTTGCCAGAACTAGGAAGTCGTCAGCGTAGCGAAGATAATATTTGGCTTTGAGCTGTTTTTTGACAAACTGATCGAGCGGATCTAGATAAATGTTGGCAAACAGCTGGCTAGTTAGATTGCCGAGCGGCATGCCTTTACCCGGGCTGAATTCAAAACTGCGGATTATGTCATATAAGACATATGATGTCTTGGGGTCGTGAATCCTTTCGGCCAGTAACTTTATGAGGATACCGTGGTCGACGGAATCAAAGAACTTTTTAACATCCAATTTCAGTGCCCAACACGGTTGTCGGTAGTTGTGGCTGACTTGTCGGGTATAGCGGACAAGTTGCCGAAAGGCGCGATGAGTGCCTTTGTTATTGCGGCAGGAAAATGAATCATCGATAAATATCGAATCAAAAGCCGGGTATAAAACTTGGTAAATCGCCTGGTGCAACAACCGATCGCGAACTGGCGCCTTGCTTATGACACGAGCTTTCGGATCGGTAATGCGAAATTGCTGGTAACCACCTGGGCGATAACAGCCACGAATTAGATCGCTGTGTAACTCGAAGATGTTGTCCTCGAGCTGAAATTCAAAACTTTGGATATCTTTTTTACTGCCCTTACCGCGCCGATAGTGCTTCCAGGCCAGAAATAAGTTGTCGAGCGAAACGATCTGTGCG
>ERZ1292623.3527-Hain-H51-01um-R1-3527-length-13317-cov-9_pt1 | contig 13317 bp, 18 predicted proteins | sample MGYA00564398_ERZ1292623 | MGnify/ENA primary metagenome ERZ1292623 (study PRJEB36523, sample SAMEA6512633) | groundwater metagenome | collected 2019-01-07 | study: AquaDiva: Metagenomics assemblies of 32 groundwater samples
GGCTTTCAAGAACCATGAAAAGTATAGTAAAATATGTATTAATAAAGTTGTGGTTCTCCACAACTTTATAGAACTTAAAGTAGTTAAGTAGAACTTAAGAAGTTTGGTATAATTTTTAAAATTAATACTCTCTTGGTTTGCTTTTAGTTCTTTGATATTGACTATCTATTCTTGCAATTTTTGAAGCCATAGCAGCCAACTCTCTCTTAGATGTTTCTTCAAATTCATTTAAACGATTAACATATTTTTGGTATTCATTATATTCTGGACTATCTGTATTTTTATTATCAATTTCAGTTTTATATTCAGAATATAAGAAATTCATTCTAGAAATAATATCTCCTAATGTTTCATATGCCATTTAATCAATTAGCTTATTAGGTATATATTATTTTAGATTAACCAAATTCACCGTTAATGTATTCTTTTGTTAACTTATTTTTTGGGTTATTAAAGAGACTTTTTGTTTCGGAGAATTCAATTATATTTCCGTTTAACAAATAAGCTGTATAATCTGAAACTCTTTTTGCTTGATGCATATTATGAGTTACTATTATTATAGTCATTTCATTTTTAAGCTTTTTTAATAATGACTCTATTTTTGCAGTAGCTATTGGATCAAGAGCTGAACATGGTTCATCCATTAGTATAACTTCTGGATTAATTGCAAGTGCTCTTGCAATGCATAATCTTTGTTGTTGTCCTCCTGATAGTTTGAATGCTGAGCCATTTAATCTATCTTTTACTTCATCCCACAAATCAGCCTTTTTTAGAGATTCTTCTACTATTTTTACTATTTCTTTTTTTTCTTTAATTCCTTGAACTCTTAGCCCGTAAGCAACATTTTCAAATATTGACATTGGAAACGGATTCGGCTTTTGAAAAACCATCCCTATTTTTTTCCTTAGTTCTGTTACATCTATTGATTCATTGTATATATTTTTAGAATTAAATAATATATTACCATTTATTTTTGAGATAGTTATTAAATCATTCATTCTGTTCATACATCTTAATAATGTGGATTTTCCACATCCTGAAGGCCCTATAAGTGCTGTTATCTTATTTTCTGAAAAATTTAAATCAACTTTTGAAAGAATTTGTTTTTCTCCATACCAAAAGTTTAAATTTTCAATTTTTATTTTTTCTACCATTCTTTTTTACCCCTAATTTTATATCTTATTATAAATGCGCTTAAATTCATTATAAATATAACTGATATTAAAACAAGTGCAGTTCCTAGTGCATATTGTTGAGCATAAGGACTTGAGTGTTGTGTTGCTAATATAAATATATGATATGGGAGTGCCATAAATTTGTCAAGAGGAGAATATGAAAGATAGCTGATGAAAAAAGTTGCCCCAACAATAATTATTGGTGCTGTTTCTCCTAATGATCTTGATACTCCTAGTATTGAACCTGTTATAATTCCTCCAGAAGCATTTGGGAGAACATTTTTCTTTATTGTCTGCCATTTTGTCGCTCCAAGAGCATAGCTTCCTTCTCTAAATGAATCTGGGACTGCTTTAAGAGCTTCTTCTGTTGAAGTTATTATCCAAGGTAGAGTCATACATCCTAGTGTTAGTGAAGCAGATAGAACTGACCCCCCTAATTTTAGAAATAAAACAAAAAATGCAAGTCCAAATAATCCATAAATAACAGATGGAATACCTGCAAGATTTCTTATAGATAATTTAATTGATTTAGTTAGGATATTATTCGAAGCATATTCATGTAAATATATTGCAGTGCAAACTCCCAAAGGAATAGAGATAATTGATACTCCAATTCCAAGCATTATTGTTCCAATTATTGCTTGAATTATTCCTCCTTGAGTTATATCATTATGAGTCCATATACTTGTTAAAAATGTCAGATTAATTACCCCTATACCTTTTAATATTATAAATGAAATTATGAAAATTAGTATTGCAAGTGAAATAAAACCACTTATCCTTAATAGGTTAATATAAATTATTTCTTTTATTTTATCTTTTTTCATTACCATCTATATTTTTCAACTCTTTTTTTAATTATACTATCTGATATTAAATTAACAATAAAAGTTATACAAAATAATACAAGTCCCATTGCGAAAAGAGCTTCATAGTGTAAACTTCCCTTTACAACTTCTTTTATTTCTATAGCAATATTTGCAGTTATGGGTCTGATAGGATCAAAGAACGAATTTGGAAATGCTATAGAATTACCAGCTACCATTAAGACAGCCATTGTTTCTCCAACTATTCTACCTAAACCTAACATTACTGCTGCTATTAATCCTGAAAGAGAAGCTGGAATTATCACCATTTTTATTGTCTGCCATTTTGTTGCTCCAAGTGATAAACTTGCTTCCTTGAAATCTTTTGGTAAAGAAGTAATAACATCTTCTGATATGCTAATTATTGTTGGCAGGGCCATTATACTTACGATTATAGAAGAAGTTAGTGCATTTAGACCACTTGATAAATTAAATATCTTAGCTATTAGGGGTGCCACAACTAAAAGTCCAATTAATCCAAGAACTACTGATGGAACACCTGCAAGCATTTCTATTGTTGGCTTTATTATTTCTTTTGATTTTTTCGGAGCTATTTCTGCAATATATATTGCAGAAGCAATTCCAAGTGGAACAGATATAATAAGTGAGCCAATTACTATCATTAAAGTACTCATTATTAATCCTAAAATTCCCCATTTTGGGCCTGAATATGATGAAGGGTTCCATTCTTTACCAAGAAAAAATTCTTTTAAACTTATTTCAGAAAATGCATGAATTCCAGTTGCAAACAAAAAGGCGAATATACCTAGTAATATAAAAAGAGTTATCAAACTTACAGATAAAAAAATAAATTCGATATTTTTCTCTTTTGACATTTCATGATTAATTATATTTTAGAGATTAATTCTTGATTATGTTCTTTATCAGATGGTAATAATGTATCAAATCCTGCGTTTTCAACTATTTTTTGACCTTCTTCACTTAGTTCAAAATTTATAAACTTAAATACTTCAGAATTTTTTTCAGGTTTTTTTGCAGTATATTGGTATAAAGGTCTTGAAATTGAGTATTGATTTATTTTTGATTTATCTATCGGAGAGATATATTCGGAATTTTCGTTTTCTGCTACTTTTATTATTCTTACTTCATTTTGTTTGTCTGCAACATAACCTACCCCCACGTAACCTATTCCAGATTTGTCCTGTTTTACAGAGTCTAGTATTGCTTGGTTTCCTTCTAAATTTCTCATTTCAGGAGAATAATCTCCCTTTATTACATGTTCCATAAAAAAGACATAAGTTCCAGATGTACTTTGTCTTCCATAAAGAGTTATTTTTTGATCATTTCCTCCTAGTTCTTTCCAGTTAGTTATCTGACCTGAATATATTTTTGCTAACTGACCTTTCGTAAGTTTATCTATAGGATTATCTTTATTTACTATTAAGGAAAGCATGTCTCTTGCAATAATAAATTCCCATATGTCCCTTCCATTTTTTTCTGCATTTGCTAATTCTTCATCTTTTATTTTTCTTGAAGCATCTGCAATGTTTATCTCACCATTTATAAGAGAAGCTATTCCTCCACCAGAACCTCCCCCTGTTACTGATAATTTTGTGTTTTTATTTTCATTAGAGTATGACTCTGCTAAATTTGAAACCACTTGTAATAAAGTATCTGAGCCCTTTATTTCAAGTGAATCTGAGTTTTTTACAGCATTTCCTGTTAGTGGTGATTTATTATTTATTATATAGAAACCAGATATTAAAAGAATCAAAAGAATTATCCCTACCCCTAAGTATTTGTAATTCATAAAATTATTTAGAAAAATTGATTTATATAGTTATTCTATATAAACTATATAGTCAACAAAATATTTATATAGTTAAATCTTCTTAATTTATTATGGAAATAAGAAAAATCCAATTAATTGCAGGAACTACTTATACTGTTTCTCTTCCAAAGTCTTGGATAAAGAAAAATAATCTTAAAGAAGGTAATGATATATCTATTATTGAAAAAAGTGACAATAACTTAATTCTTTCTCATAGGCCTGTCAAAGAAAAAAAACTTAATGAAATATCATTAGATGTTGAAGATTATATGGGGAAAGATGAAAATGTGCAGAATTTAAGCCAAATTCTTTTTGGTTGTTATTATTTGGGTATAGAAAAGATTACTCTTTTTTCAAAAAAATCCCTTTCAAAGAATATTAAGACCAAGGTAAGGAAGACTTTACTTAATATGAGTGGAACTGAGATTAGCTATGAAGATGATAATAAGATAACTATTAGGGTGTTGCTTGATAAGTCTAAGATAGAATTTTCACAGATTATATATAGAATTGGACTTTTAATTGAGTATTCTATTTCTAATTTGGTCGATCAGTTAAACATTAATGAGATAAGACTTAATGAGAATGAAATAGATAGGTTATATCATTTATCAACAAAAATGATTTCTCTTTCACTTATAGATTCAAATATTCTCGACTCTTCAAAAATAAAAAATAACTCCTTAATACCTTCTTATTTTCTTATGAGTAAAAAACTTGAAAACTTAGCAGACATGATATATTATTTAAGCGAGTATATTAACAAGAACAAAATAAAATATGATAATAATAAAATTTTAGAATTTATTAAAAGCGAAATAAATCGTGGGGTTAAATATGTTATTAGTGATCATTTATCTATTTTTGAAAGAGTTGGAGGAGAAAAACTTGATAATATTAATGAATTAATTTCAAAAATAAAAGATAAAACTATCAGGAGATATTTTGAAGATATTATAAGGTATTTGAAAGATATTGAAGATGAGATAGTTAATATTTCCTTTTATAGCCAATTAATAAGAAAGGGTTCCCTTTAATTAATCCAGGCCTAAATTAGAAATTATTTCTTCTTCTGAAAATACTTCTAAGTCATCATAATTTTGGCCTGTTCCAAGCATTAGTATTGGCTTGCCAGTTATATACCCAATAGAAATTGAAGCTCCACCGCGTTCATCTACATCTGCTTTTGTTAGTATTGTTCCATCTATATCAAAACTTTCATTGAATATTTTGGCCTGTTCTGTTGCATCATTTCCTGTAATAGCTTCTGCAACAAATATCTTCAAATCTGGTTTAGTGACTCTGATGATTTTTTCCATTTCTTTTAATAAGTTATCTTTAGTGTGCATTCTTCCAGCTGTATCTATTAAGACTACTTTAAGGCTATGTGATTTAGCATAGTTTATTGCATCAAATGCCACTGCTGCAGGATCTGCACCATAAGCCTGGCTTATTACTTTAACTCCAAGTTTTTCTCCATGTTTATTTAATTGTTCGATTGATGCAGCTCTGAATGTATCTCCTGCTGCTAAAACACATGGAAGATTATTTTTCTTAAGTTTATGAGCTAGTTTTGCAATAGTTGTTGTTTTTCCACTTCCGTTTATCCCAAAAAATAGTATTACAAAAGGTGAATCTTTTTTTTCTTTTATTTTTTCCATAATATCAAAAGGATCTATGAGAATTCTTTGTATAGAGTTTTTCAAGGATTTTTTTACTTCTTCTTCTATATCACCCCTTTTTATTTCTATGTTAACTAGGTCTTCTTCCATATCTTCTTTTATTTTGTCTACTACTGAGAGAGCAACATTATTTTCCAATAATACTTGTTCAAGTTTTTCGAAAAATTCATTAAATGTTTCTTGATCTAGTTTGGAAGTAAATTTTTTCTTGATTTTTAAAAAAAATCCAGTTTTTTCTTCAGCTTCTACCTTTTCTATCTCTTCTGCTTTTTCTTCTATTTCCTGTTCTAGTTCATTAATCTCTTTTTCTTTTCTTTCCCCTAATTCGGTTTCTGTAATATATTCTATTTTTTCCTTATTTTCTTCTTTTATTTTTTCTTTTTCCAGTGTAACTAACTCTTTTTTTTCTTTCTCTTTTATTTTTTCTTTCTCTACCTTTTCCTCGACTTTTTTCTTTTTTTCCTGCTGTTTTATTTCTTTAGCTTTGTCTAGGTCTTTTGTCTCTTTACTACCTTTTATTAAGCTACTTAGCTTTTCCTTTAAGAATTTAAACATACAGTTATAATAAATAGATGACTTATAAATTTTGTTTTATAGTGAGAGACAGCAATATTTTACTGTAATAGTATGTCTTTCCCTAAATGGCAAAGATATAAATGGTAAATTTTGAATGTCTTATGCTATAACTACTGCATAACCATAATTGTTATAAATTTAAAAAATTTTAATGAAGGATGATCAGTTATAATGATATATATGAATGTCTAAGAAAGGAAAGATATAGTGAACAGCTTCAGCCTTTGCCTAAGAAGTTTGTTAGCCAAGCTGCTGAGTATATTCAAGAGAAGAAAAAACTTGCAAATCAGCCAGAAGATTTGTTTTCTGAAGATATTTTAAAAACTAAAAAACAGCTTGAAAATGCAGTATCTATATTTAAAGAATTGATGCTTGTGAGAAAGAAGAAACTTCTTAGCCTTGTTTTTGTTGCTTCTGAAACTGGAATAAGTAAAAGGGATTTTGAAAATATGCTGCCTTTTGAAAAAGAACTTTTTGATAATGTTATGATTTCAATAGGGCAGGCTGAAAAAATTGTTTCAAGGGAGTTTAGCAATGGAAATGGTATTGTTATTGAAGAAAGAGAGTTAAAACTGGTTTTATTTCTTGAAGATATGGAAGAATTTGTTGGACTAGATGGAAAGAATCTTGGGCCTTATAAAAAGGGAGATGTTGTTAATATTCCTAAAAAAATAGCAGATATTCTTCTCGGAAGTAATAAAGCTGAGTTGGTTATTGATGATTGATTTTTGATGTTTAAAACACATTATACTTTCCCTTATTTATCATTGATTTACAGATTAATTTTTATCAAATTACATTTATGATATTTTTAATATTATGTTAAATTATTGAAAATATTAAATCGTTAAAATGTTGAGTTTGATATTTGACTTAACATTAGGATAATGTTTATAAATTTCATTATCTTTAATAATTAATGGCATCTAAATTAAAAGAGGGATTGATTTATTTAGTTGTTTCAGCTGGAGTTTTAGGTTCTAGTGGATGTGCAACTACATATGCAGGTGAGGGAGCTCTTCTTGGAGCTGGTACAGGTGCAATTATAGGAAATCAGCACCATCATCAGACTCTTGAGGGAGCTGCAATTGGGGGAGTACTTGGAGGACTTCTTGGCTCTCAAATCCAGAAACAATCACCAGCATATCAGCAGGAGCAGGTTTTAGTTCCAGGACATTGGGAATCGCAAAGAAATCAGTTTACAGGGCAGTATCAGAGCACTTGGATTCCAGAACATTATGAAACAAGAACTTATAGGGTGAGATAATTAAATAGGATAATTTAATCAATTCTCAGTGGTAATTTTTTAGTTAGAGTTGTAAAAATAAGTAGTAGTAAATATCTATACTAATGTTGTATCAATAAGTGGTAGTAAATATTTATATATAAAATTCATTTATTTATAGTAATGAATAAACTGTTATTATTTGGAGTAATGTTCGGAGTAATATTTTTATTATTAGTAGTTGGAGTTTATGCTTACCATGATAGCATACCTATTTTTATTAAAACAAGTGATAATGGTTATGCTAATGGAGATTTTTCTATAACTTATACAGATTTTAATTTACAAGAGGTAAGATTATATGTTAATGATGAAGAAATTGAGAGTTTTGATTATTGTGATTCTGGTAGAGATGTAGAATGTATGATTGAGAGTGATTTGTCTGATTTTAATAACCAAAAAGTTAATTATTTTTTCGAATTAGTTGATGAAGATGAAAATGTACAATATTCCAATACTTTTCTAGCTATAGTTGATACAGAAGCGCCTGAAATAATTTATGAAAATATTAAAGTAATTGGAAGAAATGTTTATTTTAGTTTTCAGGTTGATGAAGATAACCCTTTAAGAATTGAATATAGTGATAATGGCAAAAACTGGAAAACTTTGTGTTCTGATAGTTCAGTTATAAATTGCAATAAAAAAAGATCATTTAGCAAAGGATACCATGATGTTTTAGTAAGAGTAAGTGATAGAGCTGGTAATTATGCTGAAGAGAGTTTTTTAGTGAATGTTTAACAAAAAGAGTAAGTTTTTAAATCTAAAAGTTTTTATTATATCATGATGGATTTATCCGAGTTTAAAAAATTTTTTCTATTTAGTTTAATAGGTAGTTTGATTATTTCTGCATTAGTTGCTGTTGTAACTGTAATTATCGGCAAATTTAATGAAATAACTGCAAGAGTTTTATTTACTCTTTTTATGGTGGTACTTCATTCTTTAGTTAGCTTAACTTTTATTTGGGATGATGAAAAACAAAATACATTTGAGAGACTTTCGCTTTTTATTAATATCATTTTCTTCATAATAGTTTTAAGTTTCATTACCTCTATTCTTGGAATATGGAAAGTAATTCCTACTGATATTGTTTGGAATTTATATCAAACTTATTTTATAGTTGCATTTGCAGCCCTTCACGTAAATATTCTTGTAAAAGCCCTTAATAAGGAACGTTATATTGATATGATTGTTTATTTTAACTATATCTTTATTGGAATTGTTGTTTTGATGTTACTTCCCATAATTTATTTATCTAATGCTTTTAATACTCTTGGAGAAATATATTATAGAATTTTAGCAGCTGTTGGAATAATTGATGGAACATTGAGCATTTTAGCCATTATATTTTACAAACTTTATCTTCATAAGCATCCTAAATCTGATAATCCTCTTCAAGGGAGTCAATTAAATCAAACATCAAAGAAGAAAGGATTGAGTATTTGGGTATGGATATTGATTATTTATTTAATTATCCAAATAGTTTCTTTTATATCATTATTTGGTTTCAGAATGTTTAGATAAATTGTTCTTAAAAATATAAAAAGCCTCCAGAGGGGATTGAACCCTCAACCTACAGTTTACAAAACTGCCGCTCTACCGTTGAGCTATGGAGGCATAAAAATATTAGAATAACTTGGTTTAAAAAGTTTTATTGTATGCAAATATTTTAATATTTCTTATGCTTATACTTTGTATGGAATATTATGCTTGTGTCAAGGGATATTTGAAGAATATTGAAAATGCTGCGGATGTTTTCATTAATAAGGATGATTTTAGGGAATTTTCTGATTTTGGGATTAGGGGATTTAGTTTTTCGATAAAAGGGAAATCGGGAGATTATAATTTTTTTGCAACCCAGCTTTTGGAAAATGGCATTCCAAATTCAGATACTCAGATAGTTGTTGCAGGCCCGCATAAACCAGAAGTTTGCGGATATTTAAATGAATTTTCTGTTTGGATTGACTTAAAAAAATTTAAAGATTCTTTTGATTTTTTGGAGGTTCCCATAAAAAAAGAGAATTTAGAGTTAAAATTATAACAGGATTATTTAAGGTTTGTATAACTAATAAATATGATCTTCGTGACTTAATTTATAGTTATGAATTTCTTCTTTAGAAAACCATAAAGATATTTCTTCTTTTGCATCTTCTTCATTTTCAGAAGCATGAATTAAATTTGGCAGAGCTTTTTTAGCGGCCTTTGCATATGCTTTTGATGCATGAGCAAAATCTCCTCTTATTGTTCCAATATCTGCTTCTCCTGGATAGGTATTCCCAACTATTTTTCTTACATGTAAGATTGCATTTGAACCTTCAACCACTATTGCAATTATTGGCGTTGCTGTTAAATAATCTAATAAATAATTTCTTACATGCTCTCCATGTTTATCAGCTATTGATTGTTTGTAGTGTTTTCCTGCGAATTTTTTATCAACTTTAGTCATTTTTAAAGCAATAATTTTCAAACCTCTTTGCTCAAATCTTTTTATTATTTCTCCTATTAGTCCTCTTTGTATTCCATCAGGTTTTATTAGAACTAGTGTTTTTTGGATAGGCATTTTTATTCTTCCTTTTTAGTATTTTCCTTTGTTTTTTTAGAAGCTCTTTTCTTTTTTGCAGGTTTTTCTTCTGCTATTTTTTCAATTATTTCTTCTGATTCTTTATCACTTTTCTGCTGTTTTTCATAAAGTTCATACTCTTTTAGATTTTCAATTCCGAAAAATCTTATTTCACATAGGCTTAGTGGATATATTTTTTTAAGTTTAATATTAATATCTCTTTGTATTTTCCCATTGATTATTTCAACTATTAAATCATCAAATCTTTTATCTTTAGTATATTCTATTATAGATTCTTTAGCTAGTTTTCTTAAGCTAGTAAGGACTTTTTTAGTTACTCTTTTTCTTGTAACTAACAATGGTTTAATTCTAACTCTTTGATCTTTTATTTGTGCAATAAATGAGTCTTCACAATAGTCTGTTCCCTTCCTTACAGCCCTTCTAATATAATATCCTAAAAGCTGAGCTTGGATTGCTTTTGCACTAGCTTTACCATTTTCAACATTTATTTTAAGCTTTAGTTCTACAGCTTTTCCTTTTAGCTGATTTGTTAAATCAAGTTTTACATACCTATTGTTTAATTCTTCTAACTCTCCAGCAAATAATCCTATTTCAGTATTTGCAATAGGTACTTCTACAGGAAAGAATTTCTTTTTAATTTGTTTTTTTAGTTTTAGTGTCATTTTATTGTATTTACTCGAAGATTACTTTACTTGTTCTGATTCCTCTTCTTGCTTGATGTGCTTTTCCACATTCTTGACAAGTATAAACAAATACAGCTTTTTTTGTACTTTTAATTTTCCTCTTCCATTTATTTATTGGAGGTTTACTTCCCCATCTTCCAAGATTGCCATATCCTCTACCTAATCCTCGCTTTCTAGCTCTAGACATGCTACCACGAGTAAGAGTTCCTCTCTTGATTCCTGTTGATACTTGTTTTATTTTATGATTTGTCTTTTTCTTACAAAAAGGACAGTATCTGTTAGTTGCTTTTGGCTTTTTCATGCGCGTAAGACACCTACGGTTTCTTAACACCTCAACTTCCCTTAAGAGATTTGAAACATCAATCTACCTTATTAGGTTTGACTATTTTATATAGGAATTAATTATCTAGATGGTTTTTAAACCTTTTTTATATAAATATAAGTAGAGACCTATTATCTATGCTTTATATTTAAGAGTAAGATTTATATAATTTAAAATAAACTGTATAATTATGAACCTATATAATAGACGAGTTAAATTTCAAGAAGGTAAACAAAGAGAATTAATTATTAAGGCTTCTGGTAAATATGGATCTATTAAAAACTTAAGTAATGAATTAAGAATTCCATATTCTACATTAAAAAAATATGCACAAGAGGAATTTTTAATTCCAGAAAATTTATTTAAGTCTTTATTGTTAATTCTAAAGATTAAGGACGACGAATTAGATTTTAATTATTTGGATAGGTTTTGGTCATGTTCTGCATCTGGTAAAAAAGGCATGGTTGCCTTTAGAAAAAAATATGCTCACAAGATTCCTGAATGGAGCAGGAAAGCTATAAAAAAATTGTCTGTTTCAAATTCAAAGAAAATAAATATTCCTGAAGTTAATGAAAAATTAGCCGAATTTATTGGAGTCTACCTTGGAGATGGAACAATGACAAAATATCTTTTGAGGATATCTGGAGATTATCGTTATGATTTACATTATTTTTATTACCTCAATAATTTAATTAAGGATTTATTTGGTATATCTGGTTCTATAAAAAAGAATAAAATACATAATACAGTTTATTTAACCGTATATTCAAAAAATATGTGCACTTTTTTATGTAATCATTTTAATTTGGAATATGGTAATAAGATACGAAACAAATCGTCTATACCTAAAATAATTATGGATAATCTTGAATTAAGAAAGGCTTGTCTTAGAGGACTGGTGGATACTGACGGGTCTATTTCAAGAAGGGGCAGAGGTGGAAGCCAATTTTGTGTCCAATTTTATTCCCATAACCCTATTTTGCTTAATCAAGTTTATGAAATTGGTAAGAGTTTAGGAATTTTTTCTTATTCCACTGGAAATGAAGTTGGCACAAATAAGTGGGAAAATGTAATAAAATATTTTAAAATTGTTGGAAGTTCGAATAATAAACATATTATTAGATTTTATTTAAGATATTATGAAAATAAAACGATTTATCTTAAGGAGATCCCCTATTATTCATCACAAAATTTATATAAGAATACTGAGTTACCATTTAAAGTGGCCCTGTAGTCTAATGGTGAGTTTTATCTAATTAATATTAGTAAACCCATAAATGACGCATCCTTGACGTGGATAGGATCCAGGTTCGACTCCTGGCAGGGCCATTTTTATTATAATAATCTTTATATATTTGTTTTTGCTATTGTGATAATGGTAGGTATTGGAAAAAGATTAGAAAATTTTATGGATAATTTAGCCTATAAGGTTGTTTCAAATAAATATGATAAAATAATTAGGGTGACTGCTAGAAAAGCTTATACAAGAGATGTGGCTTCTGGCGGAGAGCTTAATCCTAATTGTTCAGGATCTACTGATTCCTTATCACAAAGATTTAAAGATCATATTTACCCATATTTGGAATTATGTATCCCCCCTATTTTCTTAGAAAGGGCAGACGGAGAATTAACCAAACCTTTACAATCTGTCCCTACAATGAGAGGTTATTAATCGCTCCGCAAGAAATCCTTGGCTTTAAAGCCAACGAATGAATTGCATCTAATTTTTATTTCTAATGTGACTATGAAAAGTGAGCTTGTTGCATCTCACTGAATTATCAACCATAGTTGTAACTAACTCATTCTAAATAAATCTTTTGGAGGAGATTAAAATGGAAACACAAGTTTTGATTAGCGAGAGCTATGCAGAAAAATATGAAAGAAGTAATCGCAGCGTTGGAATATCAATGTGGCATTTTGAATGGTGCACAAAGTATAGATACAAGATGTTTGTAAAAGAGGAACAGAGAAATTTGATGACTGCATGCATTAGAAGAGCAGCATCAATGCATAAAATAAAAATTATTGAACTTAATGTTCAGCCAGAACATGTGCATTGTGTCGTCGGAATTAGTTTAACAATGTCTCCGAGCCAGGCATTACAAATTTTGAAAGGAGTTTCTGCAAGATTATTCTTTCAGAATAATCCCAAAGCTAAATTGAGATATCCAAAAGGACATTTATGGAGTCCTGGAAAGTTTGTAGCATCAGTTGGATTCATACAAATTGAAAAAGCATGCAATTATGTTAGAAATCAGTGAACTAGAAGCCTTGCCTTTAAAGGCAAGGAGCAGTCACTTTTTATTGCACCCATTATTAAGATACCATCCTTTTATTAGTTAGTAATTAACTTACTTA
>ERZ1292623.3528-Hain-H51-01um-R1-3528-length-13315-cov-5_pt1 | contig 13315 bp, 10 predicted proteins | sample MGYA00564398_ERZ1292623 | MGnify/ENA primary metagenome ERZ1292623 (study PRJEB36523, sample SAMEA6512633) | groundwater metagenome | collected 2019-01-07 | study: AquaDiva: Metagenomics assemblies of 32 groundwater samples
TGCAAAAGGGACCGATGCCATTGCTAGACTGGTTGCCGAACTCCACACTGTGACCATTGGGGGCGGCGGCGAAACCCTGGATGCCATTAACGAGCTGGGTTTGAGCAAACAGTTCACCTTTCTTTCCACTGGCGGTGGTGCCATGCTCAAATTTCTTGAGGGCAAACCTTTACCTGGTCTTACCCCGCTTCTCCAAACCACCTAATACCTATGGCATCACTTGCGTATCTCCACGCGTTAGAAATTCTAGATTCTCGCGGCAACCCAACTTTGCAGGTGACGGCCAAGCTGGATGATGGCAGCACCGGCATTGCGGGTGTGCCATCGGGCGCTTCGACGGGCAGCCACGAAGCTTTGGAATTGCGGGATGGTGATGCGCAGCGTTACGGCGGCAAAGGCGTTCGTAAGGCCGTTGATTTTGTAAACGGGAAAATTGCCGAGGCGCTCATTGGGACAGTCGTTGACGACCTTCGGACGGTTGATGCGGGGTTGCGCGCGCTGGACGGTACGCCAAACAAAAGCGCGTTGGGTGCGAATGCAATACTCGGTGTATCCCTGGCTATTGCCCGAGCAGTTGCGGAAGCAAATGGAAAACCGCTCTACCGGTTCTTGCAAGCGCATTACGGCTTTTCGCCCGCACAATTCCCGCGGCCGTTTTGCAACGTCATCAACGGCGGGGTGCACGCGCCAGATTCCGGTTTAAGTTTTCAGGAATTCATGCTGGTGCCGCAGCAGGCCGCGTACCCAGACCAGCTGCGCTGCACGGCAGAAATATTCCATACGCTTGGTGCGGTCATCAAAGGCCGGGCCCTCTCTACGCTCGTGGGTGACGAGGGCGGGTACGCGCCGAAAATGCATTCCAACGAAGAGCCACTGCAACTGCTCGCCGAAGCCATCCACACGGCCGGGTATACGTTAGGGCAGGACGTGGTGCTGGCCATGGATGCCGCGGCTAGTGAATTTGCAAAACCCGACGGTACGTACCCGCTGGCTCTGGAAGGCAAGGGTTTGTCTGCCGAGCAGCTCACGGCGCTGTACGTCGAGTGGCACCAGAAGTACCACCTCGACTCCGTGGAAGATGGCCTGGCCGAAGACGACTGGGAGCACTGGCCGAGTCATACTGCCACCCTTGCCGCAGCCGGTATCCTCGCTGTTGGCGATGATCTCTTCGTGACGAACGTGGAGCGTTTACGCCGCGGCATTGAGGCAAAAGTTGGCAACGCTATTCTCATCAAGGTCAACCAGATTGGGACGCTCACGGAAACCATCGAAGCCATTCGGCTGGCCCAGTCCAATGGGTACAAGGTTATTGTGTCGCACCGCTCGGGCGAAACTGCCGACACCACCATTGCGGATCTCGCGGTGGCCGTGGGTGCGGACGGGCTCAAAGCTGGTTCCATGAGCCGTGGCGAACGTTTGGCCAAGTACAACCGCTTGCTGGAAATTTGGGACGAAACCCATGGGTAAGCGCGCGCCCATTTTCAAACCGCAATTGCCGGTTGTCCTCGCGGTTATGGACGGGTGGGGGCTTGGCAAGCCCGGCCCTTGGAATGCCATTACCCAGGCCAAGACGCCAAATTACTCGGCACTGCTTCGGCGTTTTCCGAACACGGTCCTCGAAGCAGGCGGGAAGGCCGTCGGCCTTTCGAAAGGGCAGGATGGGAATAGCGAAGCCGGGCATATGAATATCGGTGCGGGTCGGGTGGTGCTGCAGGAAGAAGTGCAAATTTCCCGGGCCATTACCACCGGCGCGTTCTTTCGCAATCCGGCCTTCGTCCGCGCCAAGCGGCACGTGCAGAAGCACAACTCTACCCTGCACCTGGTGGGCATGATGGGGAATAACCAAAGCGCGCACGCCAGCCCCGACCACCTCTTGGCGCTGCTTACCTTTGCCCGGCTGACAAAACTCCAGCACGTGGCGCTGCACATTTTTACCGACGGGCGCGATAGCCCGCGCTTTGCGGCAATAAAGATTTTAAAAAAGTTGGAACTGGAATTGGCGAACACCCGTATTGCTACCGTGACCGGGCGGTACTACGCCATGGACCGCGCGTTGCACTGGGGGCGCTTCCAGCAGACCTACGATCTCCTCACCCTTGGCAAGGGGTTGCGGGCCACGAGCCCGGAAGGCGCAATTCTTGAAGCGTACAACCGCAACGAGAGCGACGAATTCATCCAGCCCACGGTCGTGGTACCGGACGGGCAGCGACCCAGCGTCATAAGTGACAACGACTCGGTGATTTTTTTCAACCTCCGAAGCGACCGGGCCCGGCAGCTGACGAAAGCCTTGGTCCAGCCGAGTTTTGCGGGTTTCCGCCGCAAGAAAATTGCCAAAAACTTGGTCTTTGTGGCTATGACTGACTTTGGCCCAGACTTACCCGGCGTGCTTACCGCCTACCCGAGTGCGGACATTGCCGATTCGCTGCCCATGGCGCTCAAGGCGTTTCGACAGCTGTACGTTTCGGAGAGCGAGAAGTACGCGCACATGACCTACTTTTTCAACGGCGGGTACGACCACCCGGTCGCGGGGGAAGATCGCATCCTCATCCCATCACCGAAAGTGGCCACGTACGATTGGCAACCCGCCATGTCGACAGCTAAGGTTACGCAGTACGTTGTTCAGGATATTCGGAAAGGCGCGCACGATTTTATTGCGCTCAATTACGCCGCCCCCGACATGGTGGCGCACACCGGTCACATGCACGCTGCCGTCCGGGCGGTGGAAACCGTTGATACCGCGCTCGGCCGGCTAGCCCAGGCGGTGCGGGAGCGGCGGGGTACGCTCATTATTACGGCTGACCATGGCAACATTGAAGAGCTCAAGAACGTGCGGACCGGCGAAGTGGATACCGAACATTCGGCTAATCCCGTGCCCTTCATCTTTGTGAACCAGCAATACCGCACGCTGGTGTTGAAGAAGCGCGGCAAACTGGCCGACATTGCTCCCACTATTCTGCAGTGCATGGGTGTGCCGCAACCAACCGCTATGACTGGGGCTAGCCTTATTCAACATCCCGATGCCTGACCCAATGCCGCAACCGCACGTTCGCCCGGTCGTCCTGCTCATCCTGGACGGTTGGGGTGTGGCGCAACCATCCCGAAGCAATCCGTACACCATTGCCAAGCTGCCGCGCTACGACGATTTGGTCGCGCACTATCCGGCTATGACCCTGCAGGCTTCTGGCGAATCTGTGGGCCTGCCCTGGGGCGAAATGGGCAACTCCGAAGTCGGGCACATGAACTTGGGTTCGGGGAAAATTGTGTACCAGAGTTTGCCGCGCATAAACCGTGCGATTGCGGACGGCAGCTTTGTTACCAACGCAGCGTTCTTGAGTGCTATCGAAAATGCCAAACAGAAAAAATCGCGCCTGCACCTACTGGGTTTAGTCAGCTCGGGCGGGGTGCACAGTTTTAACGAGCACGCGTACGCGCTCTTGGAGCTGGCCAAGCAGCACGGCCTGACGGACGTATTTTTTCATGCTTTTCTGGATGGCCGCGACACGCCTTCGAAGAGTGCCGAAAACTTCATTGGCAAATTGCAAACGCACATCACGGAAGTTGGCATCGGGGCCATTGCAACACTTTCCGGACGCTTCTGGGGCATGGACCGTGATAACCGCTGGGAGCGGGAAGAAAAAGCGTACCGGGCCATGGTGTTCGGCGAAGCAACCGAGCGCGGCCCCGACCCCCTGGCGCTCATCCGGGCTAGCTATGCCAAGGGCGTGCTGGATGAGGAATTTGCGCCCACCGTCATTACGGATGCCGCTGGAAAACCCGTGGGGAATATTCAGGATGGCGATAGCGTGATTACCTTCAACTTTCGGCCGGACCGCATGCGGCAGCTTACCAAAGCGTTTGTCTTGCCCGGTTTCGAAAAGTTCAACCGCGGCGCGTACTTGCAGCACTTGGCGTTCGTGACCATGACCGAGTATGACAAGGATTTGCCGGTGACCGTGGCGTTCCCGCCCGAAGACATCCAGTCACCGGTTGCACGGGTGATTGCGGATGGCGGGCTCAAGCAGCTGCACGTTGCCGAAACCGAAAAGTATGCTCACGTGACGTACTTCTACAATGGCGGCCACGAGCAAGCCTACCCGGGGGAGGTGCACGCGCTCATCCCCAGCCCGCACGTTTCGAGTTACGACCAGAAACCCGCCATGGCCGCGCGGGAAATAACCAACCGCTTGGTGGAAGAGCTGAATACCGGGGCGTACAACTACTACGTCGTGAACTACGCCAACGCCGACATGGTGGCGCATACCGGGAACTTCCAGGCCACAATTGAAGCACTGGAGATTACCGACGAGTGCCTGGGCCAGGTGGCCGATGCGGTACTGGCGGCGGGCGGCGTGCTGTACATTACCGCGGATCACGGCAATGCCGAAGAACTGCTCAACATGCAAACCGGAGCAATCGATAAAGAGCACTCTACCAATCCGGTGCCGTTTATTGCCGTGGCCGAACAGTGGAAAGACGCCTCGCCCTACCAGCTCCCGGGCGGCGTGCAGGCGCTCAACAGCGTGCAACCGGTGGGCATACTGGCCGATGTTGCCGTGACCGTGCTAGAAACGCTCGGTTTGCCCGTGCCCGAAGATATGACGGGCCGGAACTTGCTCACCTAGCCTATGGATGCAGTTGCGTTACCCGTTGCCGGCCACGCGTTTGTGCGGCGTCACCATGCTCCGCGACGGTTACTCCTCCTCGTGCCGTTACTTGCGCTCGGGGTTGGCTTGGTATTGGCAAACCAGCCCCGTCCGACCTTTGCGTCGGCGGCGGGGAGCACTGGCCTTTCGTTAACCCAGCCGGCTACTTTCACTTTCACCTGGCCAGTGGCGCGCACTATCCGCTTAGCCATTTCCCCGCATGTGGATGGCGAACTTTCGTACGGCAACCCGCTTACTGGCAACCGGCTTTTTCGCAGCATTACCTTTACCCCCGCGCTCACCTGGCAGCCGGACACTGCGTACCGCATTACCTTGAGTGATGTGGAGAGCGCCGTGCCAGGTTTGCAGCGCCTGGGTGAGTACAGTTTTAGCTTTACCACCGCCCCGACACCAGCAATTGCGAGCATCAGTCCCAGCCATGATGCCATACTAAATGCTGATTCTTCTTGGCGCGTGAGTTTGGACCGTCCGGTTGAGCGGACGTCGAATTTTACCTTTACCGTTTTACCGGATATGCCGGTGCGTAGCGGACTGAGCGAGGATGGCCTGCACTACGTGGTCATCCCGGTGCAACTGCTCCCGCAGGGGCAAGAGGTACACCTGCGCGTGCAGCGCACCGACCAGCGACTGGCTTTTGGCACGACCGAGGTTGCCGAGCAAGGCGAGCCAAGAGAAGTTGCCGCCCGGTCTTGGCCTGTCCGTGTTGCGCCGGGGGTAACCAATTTTTCTCCGCAAGGCACGAACGCAGCACTCACCGCGCCTATCAGCGTCACGCTTTCCGAGGCGACCGCGCTCGATACGTTTACCCAAGCCGCCGCCCTGAGCCCGGTGGTGGTCGGCGAGTGGCAGACTACCGACCAGCGGACGTTTACGCTCGCGCACGAACCTTTGGCCCAGCGCACCACCTACACGCTGCAGCTTGCAGGCACGTTGCGGACCATTGACGGCGGCTTCCTCCCCGAGCGTGCGCAGAGCCAGTTTACTACGGTTGGGCCGGTGCTGCTGGCAGGTAGCACGCCCCGCCACAATGCGACCGGCGTATCGGTACGCAATGCCGTGCAGGTAACGTTTGACCAGCCGGTAGACCATGCCGATGCAATGCAACGTTTTCGAATTGCCCCCGCCGTCACCGGCAAAACGGCATGGCAGGGGAATACCCTCACGTTTACGCCGACCAGCACCTTTGCCTTCGACACCGCGTACGCCGTCACCTTTGCCAAAGGCGTTGTGGGCAGTGCCGGCTACCCGTCGGAGTCTGCACTGACCGTACGCTTTACCACCGAGCATGCCACGACCAAGCTGGCTGTGCCCTACCACCGCCAGGATCACGCGTTGAGCTGCGAGGTCGCCACGCTCGTCATGGCCTTGCGCTACCGCGGCGTGAGCATTGGTGAGCAAACCCTCATCGATGCAATTGGCTTTGACCCAACGCCGAAGAAGAATGGCGTATGGGGAGATCCCGACGTCGCTTTTGTGGGTGATATTGACGGCCAGCAACCGGGCACAGGCTACGGCGTGTACGCCGCGCCCATTGCGAAGGCCGGGAGCGCGTACCGGCCGACTCGCGTCCTCACCAATACGACGCTTGCCGACCTGCTCACCGAAGTGAAAGCGGGCAACCCGGTTATTGTCTGGGGCAATGCTGCGTCGGGCCGCCGGGTAGATTGGAAAACTCCAACTGGCAAAACCGTCCTCGCCATTGTCGGGGAGCACACCCGCGTGGTTATTGGCTACACCGGTTCGGCGAGTAATCCGGCAACAATTATTACCCTGGATCCGCTCGTTGGAGAGAAGCGCTTTACGAAAACGGCTTTCTTGGCCGACTGGGCCTTGCTCGGCAATATGGGCGTCGTCGTGGAGTAAGGTCTTTTTTGTCATTCCGACTCCCGCCACCGAGCGGGATGAACTCCGGGAGGAATCTCACATCCCAGCGTGAAAAAGAGTTGACTTTTTTACTTCATACCGTACAATTTGTGCGTATGATGGAAATCCTGCGAAACATGCTTCGGCGAAAAGGCCGTACAATACTCACCGTCACCGGTATTGTGGTGGGTATTTTTGCGTTCACGGTCATGGGTTCTATGGCCCTGCGGTTTAATAAAATGATTAGCGGCGGCAAGCGCTACATCACCGGACAAATTACGCTCATGCCCAAAGGCACGAGTTTTACCACCGGCAGCGGCGGCGCACTTTTGCCCCTGGATGTGCTGGAACGCATTGGGAAAGTGGAGGGCGTGCAAGCGGTTGGCGCCGGTGTTGAGCTCGCTTTGGAAGAGCCGAACCCGGACGATCCGATCGGTGGTGCGTCGTTTGGCCCGCCACCCATGATTGAGGGCATGGACCTTACCTCCGACTACCGCAACCGAAATTGGCAGACCATGGATATGAAAGCCGGACGCATGATTGCCAAAGGCGATGCGGATTCGATGATCGCCGTTGGGTACAGCATTGCGGCAGATAAAAAATTGAACGTCGATGACGAGTTTACCATCCGCGGCCGAAAGTTCACCGTTGTCGGAATTATGGACCAAACGCTTACCGGGCCCGACCAGTACATTTTCATGCCCATCACCGCCGCGCGTGAGCTGCTCATTGCGTCGAATCCATTCCTCAAGTCGCTCAAAGACCGGGCGGACGAAGCCGGTAAAATTACCGACGGCGACCTAGCCAAATTACCCGAAGCCACCCGCAAGCAAATTGTCGAAGCGCAAGCTTTTCGTCTTGACGACGTTACTCAGATGGCCGCGGTGTCGTGGGAAGACGGGCAAGACCCGGATGTCGTCTCCAACCGCATCAAAGACCAATTCAAGAACGACGTGCTGGTACTCTCGCCAACCAAACTCGGTGAGACCATAGATAAAGCCTCGGCAATTTTCAACGCGGTAATCCTCGGCAGCGCCATGATTGCTTTGGTGGTCGGCGGTTTCTCCATAATCAACACCATGATCATGTCGATTTCCGAGCGCAAGCGGGAAATTGGCATTAAGAAGGCGCTCGGGGCGTCCAATCGCTCCATTGCATTGGACTACACGCTTGAAGCCGGGGTTATTGGCATCATTGGCGGGATTATCGGCTTGGGCATTGGGACGCTCACCATTCTCATCATCAATTCGAAAACCGCAGCCAGTGGTGCGGAAATTTTTCTCCTCAGCCCAACGTTCATGGTCGGCGTGGTGGCATTCTCGTTCATCCTCGGTATCCTTGCCGGGTTGCTGCCGGCTTGGCGCGCCTCGCGTATGAAAGTGGTGGACGCCATTCGCGAACTCTAACCCTATGTCCAAACTCCTCATTTCCGCGCACAACCTTCGCAAGCAGTACGTGCTTTCCAAAACGAATACCGTGCATGCGCTGCAGGGTGTCGATATTGACGTGCAGGAAGGGGACTTCTCGGCCATTGTCGGCCCCTCGGGTTGCGGCAAATCCACGTTGCTGCACATTCTCGGTTTGCTCGACCGGCCGGATAGTGGAACGTACACCTTGGATGGTATTGACGTGATGGCGATGAAAGAACGCGACGCGAATCTGGTCCGGGCGAAGAAGCTCGGGTTTATTTTCCAAGGTTTCAACCTTATCCCGTCACTCACGGCCCAAGAGAACGTCATGCAGGCGGGGAAGTACGGCGGCCTCTCCCTGAAGCAGCGTAAGGTCCGTTCCGAAGAATTACTTACCACCATGGGCCTGCAAGATCGCATGCACCACAAGCCCAACGAGCTCTCGGGCGGGCAGCAGCAACGTGTGGCCATTGCTCGGGCACTCATGAATAAACCCGCAATCATTTTGGCGGACGAGCCCACCGGCGAGCTCGATAGCGCGACCTCATTGGAAATTATCGAGTTGCTGAAGCAGCTGAACCGTGAGAACAACCAGACGTTTATCATGGTTACGCACAACCAGGAAGTGGCAAACGCCTGCAAGAAGATTATTACCCTAAAGGACGGGCAGAACGCCGTTTAGGTTGATCGCGCCTACGTTTTCGTCGGTTGCTTTGCCATTGGCCAAAGATATGGTAGGGTTGCGGAAACCAAAAAACAGGAGGCGACATGCCAGACGAAACGTTTACCCTTTTGGAAGAGTACGGCTGCCCGACCGTTGATCAGAATACGCACCCACGTCTGCAGTTCGGGTTCATGAGGCCGTACCTGACGATCACCAGCGTATCCCTGCCACCGACCCAAGATGAGGTGAATCTCATGGCCGAGCTCATCGTCGAGCTCTGCAGACGACATGGTGGCAAGCACGGTTCGACAAAGTCGAGAGATGCCGATCCACTTATGATAGAAAAAACGTCAACGGGGTGGCGTTGCCGTCGAGCCAGCGTAGACATGTGGTCACCGGAAGTTGCGTATATCGCTGATTTGCAAGTGCAATACTAGAGCACCTTAAAGGGAGAATGCGCCGCATTCTCCCTTTTTCTATTTGGAAACCGCAGGCCTTGGTGACGTAACGCAAGTACGGTAGAATGAATCTACATTATATGCAGGAAATTGAAGCAAAATACCTAGGAATAGACGTATCGGCGGTACAAGAAAAACTGTTACAGTTTGGTGCGCAACGAATGTTTGAGCGTCTCTATAAACGTAAAGTATATGACTACGCGGATTTACGATTGAATGCGGTTGGTGCCTGGGTACGAGTTCGGGATGAAGGTGACCGGATTACCTTGGGCTTCAAGCAACGACAGGGTATGGCGGCAAATGCCGGGCAAAATGATGCCGGTATGGAAGAGATTGAAGTCGTAGTGGATAGCTTTGATCGAACCTGCCTGTTGCTCGAACGCATTGGCCTGGCACTAAAGTTTTACCAGGAAAATCGTCGCTCTCGGTATGTTTTGGATGGCATTACCTATGACATTGATACCTGGCCCGGTCTGGCGCCGTATCTAGAAATTGAAGGGCCGTCGTGGCAGGCGATTGATGCAGGGGCAGTGAAGTTGCAGCTCGATCCTTCGACGAAGAAAATTTTTTCTACCCACCAAATTTACCTGGCCAACGGGATTGAAGAATTAGAGTACGTGCATATGGGTTTTGATCGTATGGAAAAACGTGTCATATGAATTTACAACCGCTTCTAAACCCAAAGAGCATTGCCGTGGTGGGCGCGTCACGCGAGCGCGGGAAAGTTGGCAATGTCATATTTCGCAATTGCCGCCAGTTTGGCTACCGGGGCATGGTCTACCCGGTGAACCCGAAAGCGGCACGCATCGAAGCCGTGCGGGCATACCCGAGTGTGTCGGCAATCCCAAAGCGGGTCGATTTGGTTATCATTGCAACCCCGGCCGCAATTGTTCCGCTCATACTCAAAGATGCTATACGGGCAAAAGCCAAGAGTGCCATGGTTATTAGCGCCGGTTTTTCGGAAACCGGCGCGAAAGGTAAAACCTTGGAAAACGAAATAGCCGCGCTCGCGCGACGCGCCAAGCTCCCGCTGGTGGGTCCGAACTGCTTGGGCCTGCTCTTGCCGCACCGCAAGCTCAACGCCTCCTTCGCCGCTGGGTTACCGAAAGCGGGGAGTGTGAGCATTCTCTCGCAATCCGGGGCTATGGCGGTGGCCGAAATGGATTGGGCCGCCGGGCAGCAGCTGGGTTTCCGCGCAATTATCAGCGTGGGTAACAAGGCCGTGCTGCGGGAAGCTGATTACCTCGCCGCACTCGGCAAAGATGCGGGCACAAAAGTGATATTAATGTATTTGGAAGACATTCGTGACGGCCGCAAATTTTTAGAAACTGCCCAACACGTTGCAGTAACCAAGCCCATTGTCATATTACGAGCAGGGCGTAGTGCCGTGGCAGCCAAAGCAGCCCAGTCGCATACCGGTGCCTTGGCCGGGAGTTCAGCAGTCACCGATGCGCTGCTGCGCCAAGCGGGTTGCGTGGTCGTGGATACTATTGAAGCGTGGTTTGCTCTGGCGGCAGCTTTTGCCGTCGCCCCGCGACCCAAGGGCAACCGCTTGGCCATTCTCACGAATGCCGGCGGCCCGGGGATTTTGGCCACGGATGCCCTGCCAAATACGGGGCTCACCCTTGCGGCATTTACGCCAGCAACCGCAAAGCGTTTGCGCAAAGTGTTGCCCTCGGCCGCCGCGCTGCACAATCCGGTAGATGTGGTTGGGGATGCGCCCCCCGAGCGTTACGCTGCGGCACTCAAAGCCGTTATCGCCGATCGTAATATTGATGTGGTGGTCAGCGTGCTTACCGATCAACTGGTGACGCGGAGCAGCAAGGTGGCGCAGCAGATTATTCGGTTGCACAAAAAAAGCCCGAAGCCAATTCTCGCTGCTTTCGTGGGCGGGCCAAAAGTGGCAAAAGCCATAGCTTTGCTTCGAGCCGCGGGCGTGCCGGCGTTTGCGTACCCCGAACTGGCCGTGCAAGCGGCCGGGGCGCTCGTCACGGGTACGCGGAAGAGCGCCCTACCGATTCGGCCGCTGGGAAGATTTGCAAAGCCGTTCCGCGCCAGCAACGTTGCTGCCGTGGGGGAGCAGGCCCAGAAAATGCTCGGCGTCGGCGGCATTCGCGTGCTGCCTGTACACGTTGTGCGTTCAGCTAAGCAGGCCGTTAGTCGTGCGGCGCAACTGCATTATCCCGTGGTTATGAAACTCGACGCGCCATCCGTGCTGCATAAAACCGAAAAAGGCGCCGTGGCCTTAGATTTGCACACGCCCGCGATGGTGACGCAAGCATTCCACCGCTTCCGCCGCGTGTTTGCCCGGCAACTCCGGGAAGCTGGGGGCCGCATCGTTTTGCAGGATCAGCGTCGGGCCGGCGTGGAACTCATTATTGGGGCGGTGCAGGACCCGCAATTTGGCCCGGTGGTGCTGGTTGGCTTTGGCGGGATTTACACCGAAGCCCTACGCAGCGTGGACTACATTGCCGCACCCTGCACACCCGCTGATGCCCGAATTTTTTTGCAGCGCGCCAAAGTCTGGTCGGTACTTACGGGTGCGCGCGGCCAGATTTTTGCCGTGACTGCAGTCGTTGATCTCCTCGTTCGGGTCAGCCAGTTTATTGCGCGCCACCCCGAGGTCCAAGCTCTAGATCTTAACCCGGTACTCGTCACGCACCAGCAAGCCATTGTTGTGGATGCGCGCCTTACTTTTACCAAGCCATGAAAGTCGCTCTCTCGGCGATACGTGTTGGCAACGTGAAAGTGTTCTTTAGTCGTTTGGGTTACCACCTCGAGCGTAACGGCAGCTACTCGCGCCGCGCCGGCACGGGCCAGTTCCCGCGCTACCACGCCTACGTGGAGCTGGTTGGCGATACCGTACGCGTAAACGTGCACCTGGATGCCAAAGCGGCAAGTTACGTTGGCACTAGCGCGCACGCCGGGGAGTACGATGGGCCGCTGATTGAAACCGAAATGGCCCGCATCCAAGCCGCGGCACAGTAGTGGTATACTTTTTCTAATGACACCAACAGTAAACAAATTTACCTGGACCATTGGCGGCGCGGCAGGCGACGGCATTATGGTAACGGGCGCGATGCTGGCCAAGTATTGTACGCGCGCCGGGTTGTGGACCACCGACTACGCCGAGTATCCCAGCCTCATCCGCGGGGGCCACAACGTGCAGGTGGTGCAAGTGGATAGCGAGCAGATTTTCGAACACGATCAAGGCACGGAAATTTTGGTGGCCCTCAACGAAGAAACCGTCCGCCTGCACGGCGCGAGCCTCTCGCCGCACGGCGCGCTGGTTTTTGATAGCGGCAGACTCACCGTCACACCCGCGATGCTCGGCGACCGCACGGATATCCAACTGGTACCTGTCCCGCTGGTTGACCTCGCGCTCAAAAATGGCGGCAAAGACCTCATGCGCAACACCGTTGCCCTCGGGGCGACACTCGCGTTACTGCAAGCCCCGCTCAAGCTCATTGAGGAGATATTTCAAGATACCTTTGGTGAGAAAGGGCAGAAAATTGTAGACGTGAACGTGCAAACCTGCCGCGCCGGGTACGAGCACGTTCAGGCAGCGGTGAAAGATTTTCCCTGGCGTATTAATCCCGCTCCCCAAGCCCCGCGCATGGTTATTGGCGGCAACGACGCGCTCTCGCTTGGCTTTTTGCACGGCGGCTTGAAATTCTACGCGGCCTACCCCATGACGCCAGCTTCATCCATCCTCACCACGCTGGCCGAACTGGCGCCGACGTACAAGCACGTTACCAAACACGCCGAGGATGAAATTGCTGCGGTAAACCTAGCCATTGGCGCCTCGTTTGCAGGTGTGCGCGCCGCGTGCGGCACATCCGGTGGGGGTTTTTGCCTTATGACCGAAGGCCTCGGCATGGCCGCTATTACCGAAACGCCACTCGTCATTGTCGACGCGCAGCGGCCCGGACCCGCCACTGGCCTGCCAACCTGGACCGAGCAAGCCGACTTGCGGTTTGTCATGCACGCCGGGCAAGGGGAGTTTGCCCGCGTGGTCGTTGCCCCGGGCGACCCCACCCAAGCCTTTCAAGAAGCGGCGCGCAGTTTGCAGATTGCCGAGCACGGCCAGTTGCCGGTTATTATTCTCACCGATAAGTACTTAGCCGAAAGCCACTGGAGTACAGCCATGTTCGACCGCTCGCTCGTGCAGGTGCAGCGCGGCGGCTTCGTGGCCCCGCATGAGCACGGCCCGGGCCCGTGGTACGAGCGGTACGGCGATACGCCTTCGGGTATAAC
>ERZ1292623.3530-Hain-H51-01um-R1-3530-length-13307-cov-5_pt1 | contig 13307 bp, 16 predicted proteins | sample MGYA00564398_ERZ1292623 | MGnify/ENA primary metagenome ERZ1292623 (study PRJEB36523, sample SAMEA6512633) | groundwater metagenome | collected 2019-01-07 | study: AquaDiva: Metagenomics assemblies of 32 groundwater samples
GGCATAGGGTCTTCTGGCTTAGATCCATTTTCTGACCCCAAACTGCCAATTGTGAAAAAACTCAAACATAAGCCGGCACTCAGTTGGTACTCTATCATTGCGCAAGTGAAGAGCGTAAAGAAGGGTGAACGAGTGGGCTATGATCTGACAGAAAAATTAAAGCGCGATTCTACGCTCGCAATTGTCCCGGTGGGTTATTGGCACGGTTACCCTAGGTCACTGTCAAGCAAAGGCGAAGTTTTGGTAAGAGGAAGGAGATGCAAAGTTGTGGGCCGGGTGAGCATGGACATGATGACAATAGATGTAACCAGTGTCCCGGGTGTTAAGTTAGGCGATGTTGTTACGTTGATAGGCAAAGGCTTGAGTGCAGAAGGAGTAGCCACAAAGGCCGGCACGATCAACTACGAACTCGTCACTCGTATCAACCCCAAACTTCCCCGGGTGTACAAATAAGAAAGCGGGGGCACTTTCGCACCCCCGCCACTTGAGACCGTCCGGTCTACCATGACTCCGCGTAGGGAGTCATAGCCTCGCCCAAGATGTAGACGAGAAGACCAGTGAGACCCCCCACCACCATGGCCCAGAGCACGATGGCCTGAACTGGGCCGATGGCAATAAGAGCCACAGCACCCCCAGTCAAGGTACCGGACATGACCGATAGGCGTGGGTGAGAAGCGAGCTCAACGATTACCCGACCCATCACCCTGCGCACGCTGAGGAAGAGAGCGATAAGAGCGATTGCCCAGCCCACAAACCCCAGAAGGATGAAAGCGACAAGCACAATTGGCCAAAGTACGCCCGAGATGGCCAGGGCCACGACAAAGGCGAGCCTAGGCATTTTGTCCTTGAGCCAATCGTACAAATGTCTCACCAGATTGCCTGTCCATCTGATGAGTATTCCGTCCAAGTCCACACCGGCCATATAGTGTTCTTCCTCGCATCGCGGACAATAACCTTTCGGGTGTTGTGAAGCAAGGAGCCGCGAAACCTTACGCCAGACCGGAAATCTCTCTGGTGTACGTGTCTCGCTCAAGAGGAATACTGGCAGGGCCAGACCGATTATCGCCAGGAGCAAAGAGCTCATGAAGGCTATACCCTGACTGCCATCGCTTGGCAGTCGAGTAAGACCCATCACCCACTCTAATATGAAGTAGCCAATCCAGAAATCAACTATCCCGATAAGAGCAAGGCCAACCCCAGCGGTGCCTTTCTTGACCATTTGCCAGTTATTTTTCCTCGCGCCACTTGCAATGCCAGTAATGAGAGCTTTGGCCTGGGAGAGCTCTCCCTTGAGAACCGCGAGAACCTCCTTCGGCCGCCAGAAAAGCGGAGAAATGAGCATGCCCAAGGCAAAGCCCGTAAGCGGGTTGCCAGCGAAAGCAATCTTGACCAAAATGGCCATAATGCCGCCACCTACGGCCGAGTAGAGCGCTACTTCCGCGCGAACTGTCATGAGAGTGTCCTCCTTCCCCTAAAGGGATCCTAGGAGTTTATACACCCAAACTTTACGGGTTGCAACCTTTAACAGTTAGCCTAAAGTTATCCTATGATCTCGCGGATCTTTTTGATTATTTCGGCGAATGAGAAATGGGCCTTGACCAGATAGTCAACGGCTCCCAGCTTCTTTGCTTTTTCGATGTCTTCTTCTTGGCCAAGGTTAGAGAGAATTAAAACAGGAACATCTTTGAGATTAGGGTTGGCCTTCACCTTTTCTAATACTTCAAATCCCGAGAGGCCCGGCAGAATTAGATCGAGCACGATTATATCTGGGCGAGGATTCTTCTCTAGATATTCGAGTGCTTCAGTGCCGGTGGTGGCACTATTAAGTTTGAAGCCTTCAGACTCCAATTTCTGTGAAGCAAGATCTCGTAAGAATTTGTCATCCTCGACGATAAAAATTGTTTTCATATTATTGTTATTGTTTGATGGACCTTGATTATTTATATTTGTTGACTCTGGGGAGGTTGAAACGGGAGCCGGAGTTGGCGAGTGAGCCGCCTGTGAACGCAGAATTTGTTTAACTTTCTCGAGCACGTCAGAAGAATCAAAAATTGCTTTGATCAAAAAATCCTTAACCCCTAGACTCTTGGCCTCTCTAATGGCATCAGCATCATCAGAGTTGGAGATAGCAAGTACCGGAATATTCTTGAGTGCATCATTTTTGGCAATTTCTTGCAAGACCTCAATGCCACTTTTGACTGGAATTAGCATGTCGAGCAATACCAATTCGGGTCGCTCCTCTGTGATAATTCGCAGAGCCTCGCCACCATCAGCGGCCCCAATTGCAGTGAAGCCAGCAGAGGTAAGCTTGTTCATCAAGATCTCTCGCAAGATAGTGTCGTCCTCGGCAATTAATATTTTTTGTCCCATGTCTTAATTATATCACATTAGTGGCAAGCTCAAAGTAAAGGTTGAACCCTCGCCCTCCTTGGAATTAATCGTCACCTTCCCACCATGATCTTCGGTAATGTGTTTGGCTAAGTATAAACCAAGTCCTGTGCCCCCACTGCGCACTCGCTTGGCGTTTTCGGCTCGGTAGAACTTGGCGAAGAGATGCTCGCGCTCTTTCTCTGGTATGCCAATGCCCTTATCTGTTACAGAGATATCCACACTACTTGGAGTGATGGCCACCCCAACCCCAACACTTGTTCCACTTGGTGAATAGTCTATTCCGTTATCTAGTAGATTGCCCAAGGCGATGCCCATGCGTTCTTTATCAAACGCAACTTCTTTGTTCGAGATTGAGAACTTTTCTTCAAGCTTAATATTGCGCGTCTCGGCTTTCTCCTTTCGCGAAGTTATCACCTCCCGCACAAATTGAATAATGTCGTACGGAGCCTTCTTGTATGAGAAGCTAGCTTGTTCGACCTTGGTTACGTCCAAGATATCCGTGACCAAACCTATCATGTCTTCATTAACTACCAGACCCTTCTTGATCATCTCTGCTTGTTTGGGCACAACCGGACCACTGTCCCCAGAGATTAAACTTTTCAAGATCCACTTAACTCCGGTTAGGGGAGTAAGCAATTGATGCGAGACAATGCTAATCAGATCGTTCTTGTGCTTCTCTACCACTGTTTCAATTGTGACATCGCGGATAATCTTGATATAACCGAGTAAGGTTTTCGTATGTGGCTCTGTTTTGGGTATAGTAAAAATACGTAATTTAGTTTCGCTCGGCGAGGCTAGAAAGATATCGTAGCTTGCTCCTTCGGCATCTTTGGGCCTGAATAATACAGAGGCGAGGAGCTTGTCTGTGGGGTTAATAGAATCTCGATCAATGGCTCGGTTAATAATCTGACTTGCTTCGATCCCCAAGATTGTCTCGGCCGCTGTGTTGATGCGTGTGGCCACCATAGCGCTATCGCACTCTATCAGGCCGTCGCGCAGGCTCTCTAGAATGAGTGTTGCTTCGTCGAATTGATGCGATGCTTGTTCGCGATCTTTGCGCAGTCGTCTATTCTTAAGACCTAAGATTAAAATGACAACGAGCAGTATGAAGGTTATGAGCGAGTACATCCCGTTAGAAGTATAAAAGTTTTACTAAGTGGTTCATTTAACATAAATTTATTTAAGCGAAGAAACTTCTAACGGGATACACACACTAAGTATAAATCTCAACTCTCAAAAACACAAAACCCACAATTCAGTTTCCTCGGAAAAAATCCCCAGAAACTGAATTGCGGGTCTTCGCGTTTTTATTTCACTGCGTCCCTGCCTGCCGGCAGGCAGGTTTGAGAGTTATTTGACAGCATCTTTCAATGCCTTGGCGGCACGGAACTTGGGCACAGTCATAGCGGGTACGGTGATGCTCTCGCCCGTGCGAGGATTCCTTGCTATTCGCGACTTGCGCTGTTTGACCGAGAAGATACCCAATCCGGCAATCGAGACCTCCTCGCCCTTTTTCAGTTCTGCCACAATGCAATTGATAATTGTCTCTACGCCCTGCTCGGCGGCCACACGTGTGCCTCCAAGAGCGGCGTGTAGGGTATCAACTAATCCTGCTTTATTCATATTAACTATTATTAGTTATTAATATAGCTATAATCAACGACTTTTCACTATGCGGACATTATACCCCCCTCCCAATTTCACGCAACAGAGCCCTTCCACAGGGTCAGGGTGAGTTATCTCGCGTGCTCTATTACCCGATTCTCCCTTATGACGCAGACTTTGATTTCGCCGGGGTACTTTAATTCTGCTTCTATTTTGCGGGCCATGTCTTGGGCCATTTTGAGGGCATCCAGATCGGTAATTGTTTTGGGGTTTACGAACACCCTGATCTCGCGACCGGCCGAGATTGCGTAACACTTTTCGACACCATCGAAGTCGTTGGCTAACGCTTCGAGCTCGGTTAGGCGTTTGAGATAATTCTCTACACTATCGCGTCTCGCGCCCGGCCTGCCTCCCGATATTGCATCAGCAGTCTGGACTATTATACTTTCGAGGGTTTCATACGGATATTCTTCATGATGTGACTGCATGGCTTGGATAATCCTATTGTCTACGCCAAACTTGGCCAAAATTTTGCGACCAATTTCAACATGTGTGCCCTGTACTTCATGATCTACGGCCTTGCCGATGTCATGGAGAAGCGCGCCAGTCTTGGCCACTACCACGTCGCCACCCAGTTCTTCGGCAAGCATGCCGGCTATATGCGACATTTCTACCGAGTGTTGCATTACGTTCTGGCCGTAACTAGTCCTGAAGGCCAATCTGCCTAATATCACGACTAGTCTGGGATCGAGATTAAAGATGCCCGTCTCGACCAGTGCCGCTTCCGCTTTCTCTTTCATGATCTTGTCGATCTCTTTGCGAGCTTTGTCTACCATCTCCTCAATGCGCGCGGGCTGGATGCGGCCGTCTTTGATCAAGTTCTCGAGTGCCACTCTAGCCACTTGTCGTCTGACAGGGTCGAAGCTTGAGAGCACAATTGAGCCCGGCGTGTCGTCTATCAATACTTCCACACCAGATGCGCGCTCGAAGGCTCGGATGTTCCTGCCTTCTTTGCCAATTATTTTGCCCTTCACTTCGTCTGATGGAATGGGTACGTTAGTAGACATTACGTCGCCCGCGTTGCCGCCGGCCACACGTTGAATAACAGTGGCGAGAATATCTTTGGCTCGGCGATCCAGCTTCTCTTCAGCCTGGATCTCGAACTTTTGCATGCGCACCATAATATCCTCTTCACTCTTCTTCTCTACTGACCTAAATAGTTCTTCGCGTGCTTCGTCGCGTGAAAGTCCGGAAATTTGTGACAGTTTCAATTCAGTTTCTTCTTTCGTTTTCTCTAGTTTTTCTTTGACGTCTTTTATTTCTGCGATTTTTTGCTTAATCTGCTCAATTTCTTTATCTATGTCCCCCTGACGCTTATCAAGTAGCTCGTCTTTGCTCAAGAGTCGTGATTCTAGTTTGCCTAGTTGTGCTTCTTTTTCGCTTATTTGCTTCTTGCTCTCTTCGAGTAACTGGGTGGCTTTGTTTTCGGCTTCAGATACTACTTTGCTTGCTTCTCCTTGGGCCTCAATCATGCGGGCCTTGATAGTCAGTTCCATCGAGCCCTTCTTGCCAAGCAATATGAGCACGCGCAAGAAGTAGCCCAGGACTCCGCCAAATAGCAAAGCGCCGCCCGCAAGCAGGGCGAGTGTGATTGTACTTAAATTCATATGGGTTCTAGCCCAGCACCTTTTGAAGTGTCTTGAAATTCGAGATCCTGTTGCGCTCTGTGAATGTCTGTTTAGATTTCATCTCCCAAAAAAGTTCAAAAAGTTAAAAGGCAAATTAATTCTTAATTGATGACTCTTGCATCTTATCAGAACATATGAGAGCTTACAAGTTGTAGTAGGTCTCAAAATGCCTGGCCGCGAAGAGGGGGTGCCTGGCAATCCTGCCTCACACCCGACTTGGAGCGACCTCGCCCTACCCTTGTCCGCCTTGGGCGGAAATCGGAGGATCAATGACAACTGACACTGGCGCCTCAACAATTGTCGAACTGCAAGAGCAAGCCGAACCTGTGTGCAAGCACTGCACCCCAGATTCCGGCACTGCGCTCGCCCAGCGCCGCCATGTTGCTCAGGTTGCCCTGACGGTTATCGCGGTTGTTATCCTGGCGTTCTCTTTTCTTCTGGTCGCAGTCGGTTTCTGGGGGATTGGCCCCTCCCCGGCCACTCAATCATTCAGAGTGGCGGGCAGTGTGCTTAGCATTATATGTTGCATCGCGATGTACAGGATACGACGCGAATCAGGGGAAGTCTTCTGCTTCCTCGACCCAGACAGTGGCAAGTATCACCACTTCGTTGGTCCACGGCCAAAGAGTGAGTGGTACAAGTTCCGCTACGAGCATTCACTCGGACCTAACTCGCGGATGATGCGCATGTCCTGGAATGGCACCTTCCGGCCCACACTCTACAAGTGGGACATGGTGAAGAGGAACGAGTGGGCGTTGTGGCGGCCGGCGTCCTTCAAAGGTCGGCGAGCTGGCTACACCCGGGTCTATCCCATGCGCCGCGAGGCCCTCGGTTTCTTCCTACTTCCTCCCGAGGAGGTTCTCGCAGCGCACTGGAGCGGTCTCTTCCCTCGCGAGGTTCTCAGGAAGGCGGTCGAGGTGAGTCGCCGCGACGATGAGCTGGGTCTATGGAGGAGCCACTTCCTGAACGTGGTCCGTTGGGTCGAGTGTGAGTACGAACGCGCACGTCAAGCGCGTTCTGGGGGAAGGACAGTGTCCCCTAAGGTCACCCAACTCAACAACCTCATCAAGGGTCAGATCGAGGTGAGCGCGCGAGGTGGGCGCTACGGTGAACTTGGTGATCTCGTCGCAGTCTACGCGCGTCTCGGCGGCACGGCGGACGAGCTCAAGAGATTGAGTGAGTTGCCAAGTATTCCGTCCGAGGCATCTGTGCTTGCGGATGCTCCGGCGGAAAACGTAAGCGCAAGTTAAGGCTCACAGGTGGTTCGGTAGGTTGGAGACTTCTCTCCGGCTTCTTCCCGAACCACCTTTTTGTTTTTCTACTAGACTACTCCGAAGTTGATGTCTAACTCACCCCGCTTTCATCTGGACCTCTCTTGTCGCATAAGGTACATAAATCGGTGCATTTTTCATAATATTTCATCCAACTTTTTCTTCTTGGGAGCAATAGAATCAGCTAAGAAGATGGAATGAAGGACTTTCTCTTTCTGTTCCCTTGATAGCCCTCTGTGTATCTCCACGATGTCTCTAATGTGAGAGAAGTGACCCTCCAGTGAATTGGTGGTTTTCGGTATTCGCCTATCAAGTTCAAAGGTGAAGAGAAACTGTTTAAATGTTTTCAGACTATATGCAGCCTGGCGCAGATTCTCGTGCGTATAGCTCCTTTCTCCAGAAGTCGGATGTATCGTTCTCTCATCCAAGAAGGATTGGTACTTCTCGAAATACCAGATGAGTCTCCTCTCGAAGACGAGCCCGTATGTGTCATGCAAGCTTTTGGCCAGGGCAAGGAGTATTCGCCCTGCCGCAAGCTCCGGCTTTCTAGTCGTGCCTCGTATCACTATCCTCTCCATATGTACCTGGCACATTTGGAATGGTATGCCAGAAAAGGCAGTACGCAGGCCACCGAATCCGTCTCCGGTCACAGAGGCGATGTCGTATCCGAGTGTTTCCAGGTGTCTCCTGCCCTCTTGATACAAACTTGTTGATTCGCTATCACCAAACTGCCACCAGAGATTCTCTTTCCACCATGGATCACGGATGACAGAGACGCACCAACTAGAATTCTCTGTCCGTTGCCCGAACCACAGGGTGTCAGCAACGATGTTCACTCGACGAGGCAGGTGTTCTTTTTTTGGAGCTTCGTACCTCTCTAACAGAGATCGGATTGTTCTCTTATCTAAATGATATTCATCCTTGAGTTCTCGAAGGGTTTGCTTTTCAAAAACGTATTTCTTCCAGAGCTCTTTTTCTAAATGTGTTTTCTTTCTGTCTTTGCTTCTGAAAATTCTTCCGCAAACTTTGCACCAGTACTTCTGTTTGCCATCTTGGATTCCTCTCTTGACTACCTTTTCCGAATGACAATCTGGGCAGTATTTGCCGTTTTTTTAGGCATGCTGATTAATTTCTAGTTGTTATATCCATATTCTACTTCATGGAATGCCGATTCCATGCACCGGAAAATGTACTTTATTCCTCTCTTGTGTGACAAGAGAGGTGAATATGAACTATGCCCACCTCGCTTATTTATAAGAGAGGTCGAGACGAAGTCCGGGTGAGTTGGAGATAAAGTATTAGAGCGTTACTTTTTCTTAGAGCCGTAGATTTCGTCTACTATGCCGTAGGATTTGGCTTCAGGCGCTGACATGTATTTATCGCGGTCAGAATCTTTTTCTACTTGTTCACTTGTTTTGCCAGTGTTCTTGGCTAGAATTTTGTTTAATTTTTCTTTGGTGTTTAAAATATGCCGGGCGTGAATTTCTATTTCACTAGCCTGACCTTCCATGCCGCCCATCACTTGGTGGATCATGACTTCTGCATTTGGCAAAATAAATCTTTTACCCTTTGTGCCTGACGAGAGCAAAACAGCCGCGGCTGATGCCGCCATGCCCACGCATATGGTAGAAACGTCTGCCTTGATGTGATTCATGGTGTCAAAGATTGCAAGCGCCGCCGTGACAGATCCACCGGGCGAATTGATATATAAATATATATCCTTTTTAGGATCTTGACTCTCAAGGAACAATAATTGAGCCACTATCAAATTGGCCACATGATCATCAATTGGTCCAGCGAGCATAATGATGCGGTCGTTTAACAGACGCGAATAGATATCGTAGGCGCGTTCGCCGAATTGCGATTTCTCAATCACGGTGGGAATTAACATGGAAAGTAGTCTATATGCAAAACCCGACTTTTGCAAGTCGGGCCGTCATCGAGAGATTTAGAAATCGTAATGTGAGATCTCGATGACAACGCTCTCAGGGTCCATCTTCAGGACCTGGGCCAGAGCGATGGCAAGTTGGGTAGCCGCTACCGTGCTCTCGATAATTTCACTGACGTTTACGATCATTGTGTCCTCCTCTGCTTGTGATAACCTCTAGCGAGTAAGAATCTTACATATTAGCTGTTATTATATGTGTGCGCATGGGAAATAGGATAGAACAAACTTTTCTCGAGACATATCAAGCCAATACTGATGCGCTATTTCGGCATATCCTTTTTAGGATAGGGGGTGATAGAGACAAGGCTAAAGATCTTTTACAAGAAACGTTTTGTAGAGCATGGAAGGTGCTCGCGGGCGGTAAGGAAATAGAAAATTTACGAGCGTATTTCTACAGAATTGCCCACAACTTGATCATAGATGAGTACGGTAAGCACAAAAACGTATCACTTGAGCAAATGATGGAGGAAGTAGAATTTGATCCCGCGGATACTGGTTCTCAAAGTAACCCCGGGTTGGGAGCCGAAATAACAGAACTCCAAAATGCCATCAACAAACTTGAACAAGAATCCCGGACAGTTCTAGTTATGCGATATATAGACGATCTCGGCCCAAATGAAATCGCGAATATTTTAGGCGAGCGCGCGAATGTGATTTCCGTAAGAATTAATAGAGCCACAAAAGCATTAAAAAAAGTTTTGCACATAGAAAATGAATGACAAACTAGAAAACTTAATATCGGCAGGCAAGAAAATGAATTTAGATAAATCTGAAAAAGACGTTCTTGATAATGCAGTGGAAAGTTATATCAAAGCGAATCCTATCGCGCATGTCCCTACCAGCATACCCATGCCTTTTGTAGTTGGACTAGTTATTCTAACTGGTCTGATGACTTTATTTTTGGTTCAAGATCAAGAGAATTTAATATCAGATATACCCAGGATTAATGTTCATAAAATAGAAGAAACAGCCACAACCGGTCCCAAAATTATCCCGACAGCAGAAGCCACAACGACCCCGCCAGACAAACCTAAACAAAAGATTCCAGGAACTCAAGAACCTTAGTTGCTTCAATATTTTCGGCTATTGCAATTGATTCTATGAGCAAACCTACGCGCACACGCTCCTCGGCTATCGGTCTAAGGTGTGCTCGCAATTCGACATCACTCTCTTTACTGCCATATTTATTTTTTATATCGCGCACCATTTCTTCTAGTTGACGCTCGGCTATTATGCCGGGCAAGGGGATCTTAACCTCTTTCATGATTGCCTGAATAATCTTGGCCCGGCGTTCGTTTTTATCTAGGATTTCTTTCGAGATCGTTTTGGCTATGCTGTGATAATCTGGCAACTTAATTTTTGGTAAAACAGTTTGGGTGATTTTGAAGCCAAGAGGCGAACCTTCCGCAATTTTAGTCACATTTATCCTGGGTCTGTCTATTGCCTCTATTTTATTTTCGGCAATTATTTTCGGATATGTTGCTCGCAAAGCCAGCCCCGCCATTTCGTCGAGTATCTTCATTGGGCCCAATTTCTCGCGCAAGATATTTTCTGGCACATTCCCTTTTCTGAATCCGGGTAATTCTGTGTGCTCTTTTAAATGCGCAAGTGCTTGTGGGCGATACTTCTCGAATTCTTCCCAAGCTATTTCGCCCGTGATTTCAATTTCTGTCGCACTTAGTTCTGTGATTTTTACTTCCATCAAGACGAGACCTGCTAGAGTTCCTGATAAGAAGTGGCGTTAAGATCAGTCTCGATAGAAGGTAGATCGTCAGAATTGTTTTGGTTATTTTGGTTTGATTCTGCCTCTGTAAGTGACTCATCACTTGGGATCTCTGTTTCTACAGCTTCATTCTCTGAATTATAAGAAGGGCTGTTTGTACTCGATTTCCAAATATAATAAGCGCCCAGCAAAAGCACGATTACAATAACTATAATCGCCCAAATCGAACCATTCCCTTTTTTGAGATTTTGCATAATTTTATTTTACGAATTTATTTTTGTACAAATCGAGGGATTCGTGGATTGCTTTGTGTGCTACGGCTAAGTCTTGGAAGCCCTTGACTTCCACTTCTTTATTCTGGAGCTTTTTGTACGTGCCGTAGAAGTGAGCGATCTCCTTGAGGGTGTGTTTATTTATGTCAGCAAGATTCTTCACATCTTCGAATCTCGGATCAGAAGCGGGCACGGCGATAATCTTGTTGTCGTTGTCGCCCGAATCAATCATCTCGAGCATAGCAACCGGTCGCACTTCCACCATTATGCCTGGCAGGAGGGGATAGGTGGTGAGAATAATTACATCGAGAGCGTCGCCATCGTGCCATAGTGTCTGGGGGACGAAGCCGTAATCGAATGGGAAATCCTGAGCAGTGTGAGCCACACGATCTAGGGCAATCATGCCCGTTTCCTTGTCTATCTCGTATTTATTCTTGCTACCTTTATTGATCTCGATAATTACGTTAACGAGTTCTGGCAATTTTTTGCCCGGACTAATTTCATGCCACAAGTTCATATATTCACATTCTACTCTGTGGCAGGGATTTCTTCAACTGCACTCTTAATTCTGTTTTCTCTTTCGGGGGTAATTATGTCGAGTTTCCAGCCGGTTAATTTGGCCGCTAATCTTACGTTCTGGCCACCTTTGCCGATGACTAAGCTAAGTTGGTCGGGGGCTGTCAGAATCTTGGCCTCGCGCAAGTCTTCATCAAGCTCTATTGAGAGAATCTTGCCAGGGGAGAGAGCGTTGGAGATAAATATTTCGGGCAGTTCTGACCACTCAATCACATCAATCTTCTCGCCCCCAAGTTCCGAGATAACAGTCGAGACGCGCACGCCTCGCTGACCAACCATTGATCCCACGGCGTCAATATTATTATCGGTAGAGTTAACCGCGATTTTGACTCTTGATCCGGGTTCGCGGGCAATAGCCTTAATCTCTACTATACCGTTTTGCATTTCTGGCACTTCAATCTCAAATAGTTTACGAACAAATTCTGGATGCGCTCGGGATAAGCGCACTGCTATGCCCCGCGGAGTTTCCTCTACGGCCGCAAGATAAACTCGGATGCGCTCACCCTGGCGATAATGCTCGCCCGGTATCTGTTCATCGCGATAGAGCACACCCGTTGTTCTGCCCAGATCAATATAAACGTTGCCGCGTTCTGTGCGTTGGACAGAGCCGTGCACAAGTTCGCCCACGCGTTTGCCGTACTCATCAAGTACAGAATATTTTTCTGCTTCACGAATTTTTTGGATTATAGTTTGCTTAGCAGTTTGAGCAGCAATGCGACCAAAGTCGTCACGCACTTCAAGTGGGAATATTAATTCATCTCCCACTTCGGCATCCTTCTTCATGCGTTTGGCGTCTTCGAGCATAATGTGTCGCTCTTCATTCCACTTTTCCTTTTTGAGCTCACTATTTTCACCAGCAACTGGAGAAAGTTCTTCTTCGTTACTTGCCCCGCGAAGCTCGCCATCTTCATCAGCGAGCGAAGTGGGGTCTACTACCATTTTGACTTGGAAGAATTCAGTGTTACCGGTAGCAGGATCAAATTGAGCTCGGATTATCTGATTCTTCTTGCCGTAATCTTTGCGATAAGCAGCAGCAAGAGCGAGCTCAATAGCTTCAATTACTTTCTCTTTGGGTATGCCCCGCTCTTGCTCAAGCTGTTCAAGAGCAGATTTCATGACCTTCAAATCTATCATTTATTTAATTGGGTTTTGTTAATAATGTGCGATGCTAATTTACGAATTCATGCGAATCTGCGAATAATTCGTATCATTCGAACACATTCGTATATTGGCATCGTGTTAAAAAAAATAGCCCGCCGACGGCGCGCTTTGCTCACAGACCCCATAAGTATACACCCCCCAAATAAAAAGTCAAGCCCGTTAGAGGTCCGACGTCAATCGGCAGATTTGTCTGCAAATCTTACCTCTAACGGGGTCAAGCGCTTTGCAATCTTATTTCCATCCGGGCTACACGTTTCTCTAGTTTTGCAAAATCGTCGTAACTAACCTTTTGTTTTAGGTCAAACTTAATTTGTTCCACGTCAAGCATGATCTGACCAATCATTTGCGTATGTGAATCAAGTGTTTTGGTATGTGAATCAAGAGTTTGAGTATGTGAGTCCAATGTTTTGCTGTGGGAATTCAATATTTTTGTGTGATGGTCCAATGTTTCATTAACAGCATTAAATCGCTCATCCATATGTTCAATAAGCACGCCTGTATGCATCTTGAATTCATCCAAACCTATCTTTTTACTATTCTTATTCCCTGAACCCTTTTTCATGCATACATTATACCTGACGTGGCAAAAAACAAAAGTTACGCAAAATCTAAACCCCGGGTCGCCTATTGTTCTGGCGAACCCGGGGTCAGGTGGCTTTACTTTTCATCTTT
>ERZ1292623.992-Hain-H51-01um-R1-992-length-28372-cov-3_pt4 | contig 13306 bp, 16 predicted proteins | sample MGYA00564398_ERZ1292623 | MGnify/ENA primary metagenome ERZ1292623 (study PRJEB36523, sample SAMEA6512633) | groundwater metagenome | collected 2019-01-07 | study: AquaDiva: Metagenomics assemblies of 32 groundwater samples
CGGCTGGTTCTCGCCCACTCCCTGGCGACCTATGGCGCCGGGCGGTCCATCCTCCTCGATGCGCAGGACCGCGTCATCGCCGGCAACAAGACCCTGGCCGAGGCGGTCGCCGCCGGCATCGCGACGGTGCGGGTGGTGGAGACGGACGGCTCGGAGTTGGTGGCCGTGCGGCGCACCGACCTCGACCTCGACGGGACGCGGGCGCGGGAATTAGCCTACTTTGATAATCGCAGCCAGGAGCTAGACCTCGCCTGGCACGCGGAGCAGATCGCTGCCGATCTCAAGGACGGGATTGACCTCACGGCGTTGTGGACCGGGGACGAGCTAGAGGAGTGGCTGCGGGAGTTGCAGACGCCGGGGGGTCTGGTGGAGGGGGCCGATCCAGACGCCATCCCGGAGCGCGTGCCCTCTCGCTGTCAGCCGGGCGACCTTTGGGAATGTGGTCGGCACCGCCTCCTCTGCGGCGACAGCACAAATCCGGAGGACGTGGCGCGGCTGATGGCCGGCGAGCAGGCCGATCTCTGCTTCACCTCGCCGCCCTACGATCAGCAGCGGGAGTATACCGGCGGCGCCGGCGACTGGCTGACCCTCATGCAGGGAGTGTTCGGCAACCTGCCGATGGCGGAAAAGGGGCAGGTGCTCGTCAACCTGGGTCTCGTTCACCGGGACGGGGAATGGCGGCCCTACTGGGAGCCGTGGATTGCCTGGATGCGGGAGCAGGGCTGGCGGTCCTTCGGCTGGTATGTCTGGGATCAGGGGCCGGGGCTGCCGGGGGATTGGCAGGGGCGGCTGGCGCCGGCGCATGAGTTCATCTTTCACTTCAACCAGACAGCGGAGCGGGCGCGGAAAAGCGCCCCGAGCAAAAAGGCGGGGCGGATTCATAATGGGGGCGGCTTCCGAGATGCGGCGGGAAAAGTGAAACCCTACGCCCATGACGGTCGCGCTATCCAGTCGCACAAGGTTCCCGACAGTGTTTTTCGGGTCGGGCGACACGCGGCGAGAGGTATTGAAGTGCAGCATCCTGCCGTCTTCCCTGTCGCCCTCGTCGCCGAGATCATGCAAGCCTTCTCCGACCCTGGCGACATCTGTTTCGAGCCCTTCGCCGGCAGTGGCACCGCCTTGATCGCCGGCCAGGAACATGGCCGCACCGTCCTGGCGCTGGAGCGAGAAGCCCCTTACTGTGACATCGCGCTCGCTCGCTTCGAGCAGACCACGGGCCTCGCGCCGAGGCGCCTGGACTGAGGCGCCCGTCCTGATGCCTCTCCGTCTATCTCCGCTTAATGTTGTATGGCCGCCAAGCAAGCTCCGTTAGACGGGGATAAGCGGAGACTGAGACGCCCTCGCAAGCCCGGCTGGAAAGCCGTTTTCCTGGTAGAATTGGAGAAATGGGGCGTCGTCGATTTCGCGATCCGCCAGGCCGGCGTCCGTTCCTCGACCGCCTACACCGCCCGCGAGCGCGACGAGAAGTTTCGCGCCGACTGGGACGAGGCCGAGGGCAAGCTGCTTGCTACCGCCGAGGTGGTCGCCCGGCAGCGGGCCCTCACCGGGACGCAGCGGCCGGTTTTCTTCCAGGGGCAGCAGGTGGCGAGCGTCACCGAGGTCGATAACGCCCATCTGCGCTGGCTGCTGGCGAAACTGAAGCCGGCGCTGTATGGGGACAAGCTCGAAGTGACCGGCAAGGATGGCGGCTCGATCAAGATCGACGTCGAGGTGGAACTCCCCGACAATGGCCGCGGCGACCGGGAGCCGGCCACCAACGGCCACCGGCGGGAGCCCGCGGCGCGGGGGTGACCGAGGGCGCAAGCGATGCCATATCCGACCGTAGGCCGCATCGTCCATTACACCAACCTGGGCGATAAGGACGAGAAATATCCGGCTGAGACCCAGGCGGCGCTGATTACGAAGGTCCACAGCGAGGTGTCTGTCAACCTCTGCGTCTTTTACTCCACCGGCATGTTCTTCATGACGAGTGTCACCCGGGCTGAAGAGCCCGAGCGGGGCCGCTGGAACTGGCCCCGCGCGTTTGAAGGGGGGTGATCCTTCATGGCGACCGCCACCCGGGAACGGCGGCTTGTTCGCCCCCAGCCCGGGCCGCAAAAAACCTTTCTCCAAACCTCGGCCGATCTCGCCGTTTACGGCGGCGCGGCGGGGGGCGGCTGACGCAAGACCTTTGCGCTCTTGCTCGAGCCCCTGCGCCACGTCGGCAACCCGAAGTTTAGCGGGGTCATCTTCCGCCGCACGTTCCCGCAGGTGCGGAACGAGGGCGGACTGTGGGATCAGAGCGCCGAACTCTACCCGCGCCTCGGGGCTATCCCCCACGAGAGCCGACTCGAATGGCGGTTCCCCTCCGGGGCCACCGTGCGCTTCGCCCACCTCCAGCACGAGGAGACCAAGCACGATTGGCAGGGGGCCGAACTGGCGTATATCGGGTTCGATGAACTGACGCACTTTTCGGCCGGGCAATTCTTCTACATGCTCTCGCGGAATCGCAGCATGTCCGGGGTACGCCCCTACGTCCGCGCGGCCACGAATCCCGACGCCCTCTCCTGGGTCAAAGAGTTCCTCGCGCCCTGGCTCGACCTGAAGCGGGAGGATCGGGCGCAAAGCGGGGAACGGCGCTGGTTCGTGCGGGACGGGGGGCTGATCCTCTGGGTGCCGGAAGGCACGGAGGACGCCAAGTCCGTGACCTTCGTGGCGGCCTCCGTCTATGACAACCCCATCCTGCTCGAGCAAGATCCCGGCTACCTCGCCAATCTGAAGGCGCTGGCGCGGGTCGATCGCGCCCGGCTGCTCGAGGGGGACTGGGAAATCGTCGCGGGCGGGAATATGTTCCGCCGCGAATGGTTCGCGATCGTCCCCGAGGCCCCGGCCGTCATGCGGCGCGTGCGCTTCTGGGATTTGGCGGCCAGCGCGGTGAAAGAAGGACGGGACCCCGATTGGACCGCCGGGGCCCTGGTGGGGATCACGCCGGAGAAGATCGCCTATCTCGAAGACATCCGGCGGGTGCGGACCACGCCGAAGGGCGTCGAGGACCTGGTCCGGCAGACGGCCGTCGCCGACGCCGCGCGCTATGGGACGGTAGACATCGCGATGGAAGAGGAGCCTGGCGCCTCCGGCAAGATCGTGATCGACCACTACCAGCGGCAGGTTCTCTTTGGCTATCCATTCCGGGGCATCCGCTCCACCGGCCCGAAGGAGGAGATCGCCAAGCCGCTGTCGGCGGCGTCCGAGGCCGGGAACTTCAAGCTCGTCGCGGGCGCCTGGAATCACGATTGGCTCAACCAGGCGGAGGCGTTTCCCCCGATTGCCGCCGACGTCCACGATGACATGGTCGACGCGACCGCCAAGGGCTACGCGCGCCTGACCGGGCAAGCCGAATGGCAGGTCTATTGACGCCCTTCGCCCTGCTCCTCTACGGTCTGGCGGTGGCCGGATCTCTGTTTGCCTGCGGGCTGGCGCTCCTCCTCGTCTGGGTGCTCTGGCTGCTGCTCCTCGGTCTCAAGGAACGACCGCCGCCGTGATTGATTTAGTACTCGTCTGGGCCCTCCTACTGCTCCTCCAGGCATTTCGGGAACCGGCATGATCGCCCAATTCCAGGCGACCCTCCAGCGGGGCTGGAAGGCATTTCGCTGGCAAGGAGGTTCGGGCGGCGGCTATCCGGGAGCCCCGTCCTGGTTCGGGGGCGTCTTCCCTCTGCTACCGGGCACCCGCTACGATTTCCGCCGGGAGGCGGGACCGCTCCACCTCTCCGGGCCGGTGCTGGCCGCCATCCAGTGGCTCTGCCGCACGTGGACCGAAGCGCCCTCGGTCGTCTACCGGCCCGGGGCGGCCGGCGAGGAGGAGATCATCCGGCCCCACCCGCTCACGGATCTGCTGGCGCGGCCGAACCGCTACTATGACGCTTCCGTGCTCTGGATGGGGACGCTGCTCTCGTGGGTGACGGAGGGCAATGCTTATTGGTATATCGAGCAATCGGCGGCGAAGGTCCCGGTGGGGTTGGTCTACATTCCTCACTATCGCATCGAGCCCGCCTGGCCGAAGGACGGCAGCGCCTATCGCATAGGCTATAACTATCGCGTCGACGGTCAAACGATCCGCTACGGCCTGGACGAGATCCTCCATTTTCAAAACGGCCAGGACCCGGCCAACGAGCATAAGGGGATCTCGCCGCTGGCGGCGGAACTCCGGTCGATCTGCACGGATAATGAGGCGCAGACCTATATGGCCTCGCTCTTGCGTAATATGGGCATTCCGGGCGTGGTCATCGGCCCCAAGGACGCGGGTCAGCCCCTGCCGCCGAACATCGCGGAGCAGACGAAGGCGTTGTTCCGCGAGCGCTTCACGGGTGACAACCGGGGCGAGCCGCTCGTGATGTCGCTGCCGATCGACGTCCAGAATCCCGGCTTCAGCCCGGAGCAGCTCGCCCTCGACAAGATGGCCCGGCTCCCGATCCCCCGCATTCTGGCCCCGCTCGGGATTGACCCGATGCTCTTGGGGCTGCCGAGCGATACGAAGACTTATGCGAACATGGAGCAGGCGCGCGAACAGACCTATGAGCAGGTCCTCATCCCGCTCCAGGGTGTTTTTGACAGTCAGTTGACCATGCAGCTCATGGAGCGGCTGCCGGGGGTGCGGCCGGGAGATCGGCTGGGGCGGGACTATACGAAGGTCCGGTGCCTGCAAGACGACCAGGATAAACTTCACGCCCGGCTGACGCGGGCGGTCGGGGGCCCCTGGTTGACCCGGAACGAAGCGCGCGCGCAGGTGGGGCTCGCGCCGGTTGAGGCGGGGGATGAACTCTACCCGCACGGCGCCGGCAGCCTGCCCCCCGGCGCCGGTGAGGACCGGAACCTCCTCCGCGCGGCGGGTCTCCGCCCGGAGATCGCGGCGCGCTGGCGGCAACGGCGGGCGCTGGCGGAACGGAACGGAATGGGCCGCGAGGAGTAGGGAAGGCCCGAAAGGGTTCGGGCAGGGACGGGAGCTAATCTCTCCCCATGCGACTCTGCACGGTCTGCGAGCAACCGATCACCCGCGGACCTCCGACCCGCGTCACTTGCGGCTATCCCTGCATGCGCGCCCATCGCCGCCAGAATGAGGCCCGGTGCCGCGCCCGGGTGCGGCAGCGCCACCCCGAGCCGGCCCGTTGCTATCGCTGCCATCGCTGCCACGAGGAGAAGCCGGCGGCGGCGTTCCAGCGAAACCGCGCCCTGGCCTCCGGGCTGCAAAGCTATTGCAAGGCGTGCCGGCAGAACTATGACGCCCAGCCCGAGCGCCGGGTCAAGCAGCGGCTCAGGCAGCATATCTGGTATCTGCTCCACTGGGAAGAGGTCCGGCGGCACCAGCGGCAGCGACTCCTCTTCGATCCCGAGTACCGGGCAGCGTGGAACGCCGCCAACCTGGCCCGCTACCACGCCGATCCGGCCGGGGCCCTCGCCCGGCGGCGGGAGCGGCGTCAAGAGCGGCGGGAGTTGGAAACCTCTGCTGCCCGGCGCTGCTTCTGCGGCAAAGCACTGCCCGAGGGGCAATGGTTCTGCCGACCGCTCTGCAAGCTGAAGTGCAGCCGCTTCGTCTGCGGTCTCGCTCCCCCTCATGCCCACGGCTCATGATCAGTTCGCCGCCCTCCACGCCGACACCGACGCGCAGGCCCGCGCCCTCGTCGCCCAGGTCGGCGCCGGGGAGATCGGCCCGCGTCAGTTCGGCGAGCTGTTCGCCGCCCTGCTTGAGGAGGCGCACACCGAGGCCGTGGTCATCGGTCGCCAGCATGCCGGGGATACCGCGCCGCTGGAGGCGGACGATCGCCGCTTCGCGGCCCAGGTCGTGGATGAGGAGAGCGAATTCCTCGCCGGCTTCGTCCGCGACCTGGAGGAAGATCGCTATCTCGACGCTTTGGGCAACTTCCGGCTCGCGGCGGCGCAGCAGCGGGCCGGGATGTACGCCGGGCGCCTGGCCGGGACCGCCAATGAGGCGTGGGGGCTGACCCTGCCACCGGAGACGACGCTCCTTTATTGGAGGCTCGGCGCTACCGAGAACAACTGCGAGGAATGTCCCTCGCTTCAGAGCCGGAGCCCTTGGCGCGTGGACGATATCCCCACCTGGCCGGGCCGGAACGAGACTCCCTGCATGAGCAACTGCCGGTGCAGCGTTCATACCGCCGCTGGCACGACCGGATTTCAACTTCCCTGAAGGAGACCGCTCATGACTCGTCGTCTCCAACGCTTGTGGATCACGGACGTCTTCCTCCTGGATCTATTCCGGGCCGGCGAACGCCCTGCTTACGAGGTGAAGCAGCACGCGCTCCCCACGGACGTTGAACTCGTCCATGTCCGCTTCGATCCTGCCTATGAGCGCGTGGAACTGCTCATCAGCAGCGCCACCTTTCCCGAAGTCGAGGAAGGCGTCCTGCCGCCGCTGCTCCCCGCGCCCGTCTACCGCCGCCTTTGAAGGAGCCCCGCCGTGAACCTTGAGCGCAAAGCATGCGCAGCCCCCGAATTCAAGTTGTCCGACGAGGGAAACGGCGGCTTTTCTGGTTACGCGAGCGTCTTTGGCCTTCTCGATCGGCAGGGAGAGATCGTCGTCAAGGGAGCCTTCGCGGCCGGCCTCGCCCAGTTCGAGCGGGATGGCTTCATTACGCTGGCCCACGACTGGGATATGCTCCCGATCGGCTCCATCAAGACCGCCCATGAGGATGACCAAGGACTTTGGATCGAGGCAGAATTCCACTCGACGCCGGAGGCGCAGGCGTGCCGCACCTACACGCGGGAGCGCATCCAACGCCGCAAGTCGGTCGGCCTCTCGATCGGCTACTGGGTCCGCGATGACGAACGCACCCGCGAGGCCCGGCTGCTCAAGGCCGTGGATCTAACGGAGGTTTCCATCGTGAGCGTGCCTGCCAATCCGGCTGCCGGCGCGAACCAGGCGAAGACCGCGACTCCGAGTAAAGCGGTCTACCTCGGCGAGGACGCCGAGCAGCAAGCCACGTGGGGAATGCTCGATAGCCTCCACTATATGCTTCAGGAAGCCCTCTATCGCTGTCTCTTCATGGGCAACGGCACCCGCGAAGAATCCCTCGCCGCCGCCGACGCCTGTCTCACCGAATATCACGCCCTGGTGATGAAAGCCATCACCGCCCTTTATCCCCCCGACACGGCCGACATCAAGGCGCTGGCCGCCGCGGTGAAGGCCGCCTGGAAGCTGGGTGATCCCTCCGACCCGCCGGCCGGGAAGGAGTTTGACCGCGAGATCGAAAGGGCGCTGGCCGCCCTCGCCGATCTCATTCCGCGCAGCCGCGAAATCGCGCAGCTCCGCGCCAAGTCGGGGAGGACGCTCTCCGCCGCGCGCCGCGCCGATCTCGCCACGCTCCACGCCGACCTCGGGAGCCTCCTGGAGGAGACCCAACCCCGGGCGCCGGAGGCGGAGCGGCTGGCTGCCGAACTTTCTTTCTATCGCCAGAAGGCGCAGGCACGCGCCTACGGGTAGGAGTGCTATGGGTAAACTGATCGAGCTGCAAGCGCAGCTTACCGAGAAGCAGACCGCCATCGAGGCCCTCATCGCGAAAGGTGAGGGCCTCTCCGCGGATGAGCTATCCAGCGTCAAGGCTCTGGACGGCGAACTCGACGTGATCCACGGGCAGATCAAAGAGCTGAAGTCCCTGGCGGAGATCCAGCGCAAGGCCACGGAGCGCCGGGCCTTCCTGACGGCGCCGGAGACGTCCCTCCCCCAGCCGACGGGCAGCCCCGAACAGCCGGATGAAATCTTCAAGAGCCTCCGCACCCTTCGGGGCGGCCAAGCCAAGTTCTTCAAAGGCTGTGAACCCTACGCCGAGGGGCGCGGGCCGGCCCAGCAGTCGTATCGGTTCGGCATGTGGGTCCTGGCCGCGGCCGGACGCGTTCCCTACGCCGCCAAATGGTGCCAGGAGCACGGCATCAAGACGATGCTTGAGGGCTTCAACGATTCCGGCGGCGCCCTGGTGCCCGACGAGTTTGAAAACACCCTCATCGACCTGCGCGAAATGTTCGGCATCTTCCGGCAGTACGCGGACGTGCGGACGATGGCCTCCGATACCAAGATCGTCCCGCGCCGCACGGGGGGCTTGACTGCCTTCGCGGTGGGCGAAGGGGCCGCGATCACGACGTCCGATGCCGCCTGGGACAACGTCCAACTCGTCGCCAGGAAATGGGCCGTCCTCTCAAAACTCTCCTCGGAACTGAATGAAGACGCCGTGATCGATCTGGGCAATACCCTGGCTGGCGAGATCGCCTACGCGTTCTCCGAGAAGGAGGATCAGTGCGGCTTCAACGGGGACGCCACCTCCACTTTTCACGGGATCGTGGGCGTGCGCGAGAAGATCAAGGCGCTCTCAGTCACGATCGCCAACATCGCCGGCCTCGTCGTCGGCACTGCCCCGGCCGCGAGCTACGGTTCCCTGCCCCTGGCGAACCATCAGGATGTGGTCGCCCGGCTGCCCCAGTACGCCGACACGCCCAACGCGCGCTGGTTCGTCCATCGCGGCTACTTCTTCGGGGTGATGGAGAAGTTGGCGCTCGCAGCCGGCGGCGTCCCGGCCGCCGAGGTGCGCGCGGGCAACAATGTCCGGCGCTTTCTGGGTTATGAGGTCGTCTTCTCGCAGGTCATGCCCAACGTCCCGGCCACCAACCAGGTCGTGGCCCTCTTCGGCGATCTGGCGAAGGCGGCACTGTTCGGCGACCGCCGGATGACACAGATCGCCCTCTCGGAACACAGCGATTTCGCGAACGACTTGATCGCCATTCGCGGCACCGAGCGGATGGACGTCAATGTCCATGACGTCGGGAACGCCTCGGCAACGGCGACGCTCCGGGTGCCGGGCCCGATCGTGGGACTCATCACTGCGGCGACCTAATCACCGCCCTTTGGATAACAAGACGAGTAAGGGCCGGCTCAGCAGAGCCGGCCCCTGGCGTTAGGAGACTTCCATGCTTCATCCCCAGGGGCTCAAAGACTTCATCGTGACCTCGCCGCGAGCCATCCTGAACGGTTCCTCGTGGATCACGAATGAAATCGATACCTTCGGTTTTCGGTACTGTAAGATCATCGGTATCCTGGGCGCCACCGACGCGGCATTTACGGCCTGGAAGGTCCAGGAGAGCGACACCTCCGGCTCGGGGATGGTCGACGTCCCCGGCCTGGTGGCCGTCGGCACGACCGGGGACGGACGGCTGCCACAGGGGACCGACGACGACAAGCTTTTCGCCTTCACCATCGACCTGAAGGGACGCAAACGTTACCTCGACGTCACCGCCACCATCGATACCGGTGCTACCGGCGGGTTCCTCGCCATCCTGGCGCAGCTCTCGCGCGCCGAGGAATGGCCCAATACGACGGCCGAGCGCGGTCTCGGCGGCTACCTCCACGTTCCGTAAGCGCCGCCGCGGCCCGGCACTTTCTGCCGGGCCGCTCGTTGTCCCCCGAGGAACTTGCGCCCATGCCCATCTTCGAGCAGGCGGTCCACATCAAGAGCGACGTGATCCGGTTCTCCGGGCGCGTCAGTCCGGCCGTGGCGCCGAGCGGCGAGGCGGCTATCTGGTACGACGGGGCGACGAGTCAGCTCAAGTTTTCCGTCGACGGGGGGGTGTTCGGGCCCAACCCAGGCGCCCTCACCCTGGCGGATCTCACGGCGATGGTCCGCACCGACGCGCCCGTGGCCTCGGCGGCGGCGGCCGTCCTCCGTCTCGACAGCGGGACCTTCGCCGGCAATGCGGCCGGCCAGGTACTGGCGATCAACCTCGGCAGCGGCACGGCCGATCTGATCAACGCGCAGAAAACGGGGGCCGACCGCTTCAAGGTCACCGAGACCGGGATCGCGCAAATGGTCCGGGCGGTCATCGGCGGGACGACGTCGGTCGGCCAGGCGACCATCACCTCGACGGATACTACGCTCATTCCCCTCGTGGTCCGGCCGGCCGTCGCGAGCCCGACCGCGATGTATTTCGAGATCCAGAATAATACCGGGAGCCAGACCCTCGTGCGCTTCGGCGGCTCCTCGCCCTTTTTCGAGGTGACCCCCCAGGCGTTCGGATTCTTCTACAACGGGCAGATCAGCATCAATAACCGGATGGGGGTAACCGCCGACACCCCCGCTGCCATTCCGTTCGCGGCGCGGGCCGGCGCCGGTCAAACCGCTAACCTCTTGGAGGTGCTTTCTTCGGGGGCGGCGATCCTCTTTGCCATCGAGGCTGACGGCGACCTCCGCACCAGCCGGACCACCGCGGCGACGACGCCGGGCACGGTCGTCCGTAAGCTCGAACTCTTCGACGCCGCCGGCGCCAGCCTCGGTTTCGTCCCGCTGTATAATGCGATCACGTAGGGGTTAGCAAGCGATGGCAGACACCTGGCAGGGCATCGGCGATCTGCGGATGAAGCGGGTAGACCTCGGCGATGGCACCTTTGCCGATGGCGTCGCCGTGCCGGCAGGATTTCCGGTCCCGACGATCGCCCCGCTGGCGAGTTCGGTCATCGTGGCCGTGGGTTCCCGCACCAGCTTCAGTCAGGCGGTACAGACCAACAGCGGGGGCTTCAAAGGGATCATTCTCCACCTTAATGCCACCATCGCCGGCACCGGCACCCTCCGGGTGCGGCTCTGGAATCGGGTCGATGCGGCGAATGCGTATGGCGAAGGGATCGTGATTCAGTCTACCCTGCTCTCAGCGGCCGGGGTGAAGTTGCTGATGGCGTATCCCGGGCTCTCCGTATCCACGCCGCCCGTGGGCTATGACGCCGCCGGCCCCTTTATCCTCGGAAATTTCTATTATGTCGACACCGTCCATTCGGACGCGAGCGCCTGGACCTATGGCATTGCCGCGACCTTCGTTCCATAAGAGGCTTCAATGGCGGTCACTGAATTCAATATCCAGGGCAATGCCTGGAATAACGTCGCAACCGGCGCTTCCGGCCTCAGCAACACGATCGATTTGCATGGACGTTATCAGATTGCTCTTATCGGCAGCGTCAATGGGGCAACCACGCTGACGATCGAGGCAACGCTCGATCAGATCAACTGGTATGCTACCAATGAGCGCATCTTCCTGGTCGGAAGCGGCGATTTTCACAAGACTTTTGTGTTGCCTGTTCCGTTCCTCCGCATCCGCTCCAGTCTCAATATCACGGCGACCGTCTCCGTTTGCGCGACGGGCTGAACGACGATGAATGAGCATACCGGCCGAACCGTTTCCATTTCCGATCAAGTGGAGGGCGTTCCCGCGCTGAATGCCTTCCTGCGGCTGAGCGATCGCCCGAATCTGGCCTGGGTGCCGGCCACCGGCAATGAGCATGCCAATCTGGCCGTCAATGAGACGTTCACGACCACGCGGACCTGGGTTCCGGGGCTGACGAACCCGAGCGCGGGCGGCCTGGAGATCATCGTCACGACGACGGCGGCTCCCGGCAGCGGCCAGACGTTAAGCGTCATCCTCGATCATTTTGATCTGCACAGCGCCGGTTATGTCGCCGTCGAGACGCTGGGCACGATCAGCGGGACCGGGCCGGCGCCGTTCCAATGCGCCTCGACGTTGACCGGCCGCTGGCAGGTGCGCCTCGTCCCCTCGGGAGCGGGTTCCTGGTCGGCGGGCGCCGGCTACGCCTACCTCCAGATGCCGCGCGGCAACGCGACAATCAGCGGGGCGCTGCCGGCGGGCAACAACAACATCGGCGACGTCGATGTGGCCTCGATCGCCGCCGGTGACAACAACATCGGCAACGTCGATGTGGTGACCCTCCCCGCACTGCCGGCGGGCACGAACAACATCGGCGACGTCGATGTGCTCACCCTCCCGGCGGGCACGGTCGCCGGGAGCGCCTCGCTGCCAGCGGGCACGAATAACATCGGCGACGTCGATGTCCTCACGCTTCCGGCCCTCCCGGCCGGGACGAACAATATCGGCGATGTCGATGTGCTAACCCTCCCCGCCGGGACGGTGGCCGGCGGCGCGAGCTTACCGGCTGGAACCAACAACATCGGGGACGTGGACGTCCTCACGCTCCCCGCCGGCACGGTGGCAGGCAGTGCCAGCCTGCCGGCGGGGACCAACAATATCGGCGACGTGGATATCGCGTCCGGGCCGACGGGCGCTTCGGCCGTCCAAGTGCAAGGCACCGCCGCCGTCGATGCTCCGGCGGTCGGCAATCCGGTGCGCACCGGGGCGGCCGGGCAAGCCGCCGACATTACCCCCGTCACGGCTGCGGACGCGGTAGACCTCCTGCTAACCTTACTGGGCAAGCAGGTGGTGCTGCCGCACGCGCTCCCGGCCAACACGTGGAGCTATCCGGCGGCGGCAGGGGGGCTCGTTAACACGACGGGGGTGACGGCCAGGGCGGCGGCGGGGGCCGGGATCCGCAATTATGTGAGCAAGGTCTCGATCATCAACTCCCACCAGACGATCTCCACGGAGGTCGTCATCCGCGATGGGGCGGCCGGGACGGTGCTTTGGCGGGGCTGGGCGCAGGCGGCGGGCGGCGGTCAGGTCGAGGAGCTGACGCCGCCGCTGCGGGGCACGGCCAATACCCTCGTCGAGATCGCCGAGATCACGACGACGGCGACCGCAGGGGTGCTCGTAAACCTCCAAGGTTATGTGGCGCAGGAATAATGGCGATCAGCGGCGCGCACCTCACGAGCGGCGGCGATGCCACCGACGCGAGTAGTTATGCAACGGCGTCGATCAGTCCTGGAGCCAACCGGCTCGTGCTGGCGGTTATTGAGACCTCGAAGCTCGCCGGGACAGCGCCCTTACCCTCGCTCGCTGGCAACTCGCTGACGTGGGTAGAGATCGCCAATGTCCTCACGGTGGGAAATAGCCACCGCTTAACCCTGTTTCGGGCTCTGGGAGCCGCGCCGTCGGCGGGGGCCGTGACCATCACCGCCACCGCGGCCACGGGCTGCGCCTGGAGCGTCGCGGAGTTCGACGGGATCGATACCTCCGGGACCAACGGCTCGGGAGCGATCGTCCAGTCAGTGACGGGCAGTGGCAGCAGCACGGCCCTCTTGGCGACCCTGGCGGGGTTCGCCGACGCAGTCAACAATGCGGCCTATGGAGGGTTCGGCTGGGCGCTGAACGCCGCCACAGCTACCCCAGGGTCGGGGTTTACCGAGTTGGGAGAGGGAGGCGCCGACATCGACCGGGCGCAGAGCGAATGGAAGCTCGGCGAAGACACCTCCGTGGACGCTACCTTGACCATCAGTAGTACTTGGGCGGCCATCGCCGTCGAGATCAAGGCGGCCGCGGCGGCCGCCCCGCGCGGGGGCGCCTCCGGCCGCGGCACCGCCCGCATCCCAGGG
>ERZ1292623.3531-Hain-H51-01um-R1-3531-length-13304-cov-10_pt1 | contig 13304 bp, 20 predicted proteins | sample MGYA00564398_ERZ1292623 | MGnify/ENA primary metagenome ERZ1292623 (study PRJEB36523, sample SAMEA6512633) | groundwater metagenome | collected 2019-01-07 | study: AquaDiva: Metagenomics assemblies of 32 groundwater samples
CTGCCATAATTCATCCTTCAGCTGAAGCAATAGGATTTCTTACGGGACCTTTAACCATCAACTTCTTCTAATAAATCAAAATATTTAAATACTATAACTAGTTATAACTAATTATAATAAGTTATAAAAATGTCAACAACAATACAAATCTCAGATAATGTAAAATCAGTTCTAGATAGAATGAAAATGATGGAAAGAGAAACCTACAATGAAGTAATTGAAAGAATGATAGAAGATGATTTAGAATTAAATGAAAAAACAAAAAAGGAAATAGAAGAAGCTAGAAAAGGAAAAAGTATTTCTCATGCTGAAGTTAAAAAAAGACTAGGTTTATAATGTATAATTTAGAATGGAAAGAACACGCATTACAAAATATAGAAAAGCTTGAAAATTCTATAGCAAGAAGAATTGTCAAAAAAATTGAGGAATTAGCAGAAAATCCATTTTCTAAAGATGTAAAGCGATTGAAAGGAAATAATGATTTTAGATTAAGAGTTGGAGATTATAGAGTTATTTTTTCAATTGAAAAAGATATAATTATCATCTTAAAAGTTGGGCATCGTAAGAATATTTATGATTAATAATAAAATCTAGTCACTAACATTAAAATAAATAGTTTTAGGCTTCTCTTCAGCATTAAAAGAAGTTTTTATGTAAAATTTATATCTTCCAGTTTTAGCATCATTTGGAATTTGCCAGGAAACATTAAGTTCATCATTGGGAATATCATAAGTTTCTTGAGGATTTATGTTAACAAAATATTTTTGATAATTAAAAATTTCAAATCTTTCGCTTGAATTAATAGGCCAGTATTGTAAATTTATTTCAAACCTGCCATTTTCAATCTCTGCTTCTTCATTAATTATTGACCCTTTTAAAATAGCATATTTATCAGATAACTTGCTAAAAAGGAGGTTATTATCAAAATCCAATGTATAATCATTACTAGCTAACTGAATAAAATCTCCAGTATTTGTTTGATTATTATACTCTATGAAAATATCATACTCTCTATTTGAGGTAATTTCTGGGAGATAAACACAATACTGTCCGTTTGAATTTGTAGCGCTTTTATTTACTAAGCTATTGCTGTAATAAACACTAACATTAACTCCTGGTAAGACTTCGCCAGAAGTTTTCTGAGCTTTTCCGCATATTACTGGTGATTTAGACGGTCCAAAGAAAGGAATATTAACAGTATAATTCTCTCCGGGGCTTAGTGTAACAGAACCATATTGTGTAGAAATAAGATAAGCACTTACTAATATTATATTAATTAAAATAATGATTAAAAAGGACAGTATTAAAAAATCTCGAACCCCTCCCATGTTTTAATTAAGTATATTTAATTTAAAAAGGTTATTATTTTGTTAAGTCCAATATTAAACTTAACATTCTATATAATATTTTAACAATTCCATATATCTTTGGAAATATCATAAATACAACATAACACTAATTAATCTATAAACTAACCTATAATAAAGATTATGGGACAGGATTAGCCTATTTCGGCTTTAGAAGGGAATATTTGTTAATATAATATCCTTATTTTTTATCATATCTTTAATATATTTTTGTTTGCTGTATTTATTTTAAAAATATTATTTACCATTTATTTATCGTTGAGTTTAACCTTTCTTTTACATTATAATTGAATCTTAATTTTAATATTTATGTATAATAAATTAAATATAATTGAGTCAAATTTAATATTTAAATATGATTTGATTAATATTATTAGAAAGAAAAATATTTATCATAATACCTTAATCCTGTACCAGACACTATAATAAAACTAATAAATAAGGTAAAGATATTGTGTAATTAGCCATAAATGATGTTAAGATACAAGGTTTACTTTACATATTTTAGTATAAATTACTCCATTCTAAGAAGATGTAAGATTTTTAAGTATAAGTTCTATGTAATTATATGGGATTTAAAGGAATAATCAAAAGAATAAAAAAATCTTACCAATACACAACAAGAATAGAAAAGGCTCATTTTGTTTTTATAAACTTCATAAGATTAACTCTTGTTCTTGCTTTAATCAGTTCTATCTTTACTAAAGAATGGCTTGTGATGTTCGTTGCAATAGTTACTTTTTTACTTACATTTCTTCCGTTTATTTTTGAAGTTAGCTCAAAAATAGATCTCCCAATAGAATTTGAAATAATTACAGTATTATTTATTTATGCAGCACTCTTCCTCGGAGAAGTTCATGATTATTACACTATTTACTGGTGGTGGGATGCTATTTTACATGGTGGCTCTGCTATTGCTCTTGGGTTTATTGGATTTACAATAATGTATATTTTATATAAAGGTAAAAAAATTGAAGCAAAACCTTCAACTGTAGCAATCTTTTCTTTTTGTTTTGCACTAGCAATAGGAGCTTTATGGGAAATCTTTGAATTTTCAATGGACCAGTTATTTGGTTTGGGCATGCAAAAAAACGGTTTAATAGATACAATGTGGGATTTAATTCTTGATAGTTTAGGTGCATTAATAGCTTCTTCCTTAGGTTATCTTTATATAAAAAGAAGGGAAGTTTTTGTGTTTAATGGAATAATGGAACGATTTATAAAAGATAATCCACGTTTATTCCAGCTTACAAAATGAAATTAGGACTTTTATTTTCAGGTGGAAAAGATTCTACATATGCGGCTTATCTTGCAAAAAAGAAGAAACATAAAATAAGTTGTTTAATTAGTATTCATTCTGAAAACAAAGATAGTTATATGTTTCATACTCCTTCTATATCTCAGACACTTAAGCAGTCTCAAGCCATGGATATACCAATTATAATACAAAAAACAACAGGTAAAAAAGAGTCTGAATTAAAAGACTTAGAAAAAGCTATTAAAAAAGCAAAGCAAGATTATAACATTGAGGGTATTGTAACTGGAGCCGTAGCATCTGTCTACCAGGCAACTAGAATACAAAAAATATGTAATTCTATGAAACTGGAATGTTTTAATCCATTATGGCAGAAAAATCAGTTTGAGCTATTGGAGGATTTAATTAAAAATAAATTCCAGGTAGTTTTAACAGGTGTTTTTGCCTATCCTTTGAATGAAAAGTGGATGGGAAGAAAAATCGATAATTTATTCATTTCAGATATAAAAAAACTTAATGAGAAATATAAAATAAACCCTGCAGGAGAAGGAGGAGAGTTTGAAACTCTTGTTATTAACTGCCCTTTATTCAAAAAGCCGTTAAAAATAATAGGTAAAAAAGTATGGAGTGATGACAATGGAAAAAGCTGGAGAATGGAGGCTATTTTAAGATGATCCTAGTAATTTCAACTTGTAAATACAAACTTCATGAATTAGAATTTGTCAAACCTGTAGAGGATGTTTTAAAAGAAACTAAAAAACCATATGTTATAAGGCATTATACGCAATTAAATAAAAATAACATTGATAAAGCAGATAAAATAATAATCTGCGGAACAAGTCTGCAAGATTTTAATTATGTTGAGAAGATAAATAAATTTTCTTGGATTAACAACATTAATAAGCCAGTTCTAGGAATTTGTGCAGGAATGCAAATATTAGGCTTGGTTTATAATGGAATTAATAAGAAAAAAACAGAAGTGGGTTTTTACAAAGAAAAATTCAATAAGAATTTTCTAAATATAAAAGAAAATACAGAAATAGAAGTTTATCATTTACATAATAATTATATAGATTTTTTAAAGTTAAATGAATTTGAAACATATTGTAAATCAAATGGAATTGCACAAGCTGTAAAACACAAGCAAAAACCATTATTTGGTGTTTTGTTTCATCCAGAGGTTAGAAACAAAGAAATAATATTAAATTTTGTCAGATAACAATTTTATCTCTTTATCACTTAAAACTCCTTTATACACTTCTGCATCTGCTATTTCTCCTATGAAATACTCATTATTTATGTCTATTGTCTTACCAATGTTAACATATTTATTTACACTAACCTTACTATTTGTTTTTAATTCTTTTATTTTATTTCCATTAAGGTAAACCTTAATTTTTCCATTGTTTGAATCATATGTTAATGAATAATAACACCATTTTTTCAAACAAAAGCCCTTTTCAATTTCAGCATAATCTTTAACATCACCTATTTCAAAGTAAATTCTATCTTCATCATCAAAATTTTTGTATAGAACTCTAAAACCTGTTTCATTATTTTGAGAATGACTAGAAATTAACCCTAAATTGTTTTTATTTGTAGAGTCTTCAACTTTTGCAAGTATATTTACACTAAAACCATCATCTTCAGTTATATTAGCTTTTTTAGTTCTTATAAAATCACTTCCATTAAGATAAAATACATTTCCCAAATTATCATCTTCTGTTAAATCGTATTGTAAAAAAATAAAGGTTTCATTATCTGAATAACTTTCAGCATTAAAATCAATTATTTTTTCAGCAGGAGCTGTTATACTAATTCCTACCATACTGCCAATTTGCCATATACTTACAACTCCAATTATAATCAAAATAGCAACTATTAACCACTTTTTTTCCATGTTTTAATCTATATTTTCCATTTTAAAAACATTATGGAAGATAAATACAACCTTCAATTATCATTTTTACCAAAAAGGTATTTCAATATAAGCTATTTCTTTAGTTTTTAACATCTTACTTATTAGTTTATCTTTGCCTTCTAAATAAACGCCATCTCCATCAGGATCATAAATTATTTTTCCAGTTTCAGGATTTTTATATCTAAACCTTTTTATTAAATCCTTAGAAATTTTAAAACCAACTTTTTTAAAAAATCCAATATTTTTTCTATCAGTAAAAGCAAGAACACTTTTACCTTTTTCTGATGCATATTTAATTCTAGCATTATTTAGTATTCTTCCATAACCAACACCTTTCTTTATTGCCATTCCCCTCCCCATCCCAAGTATATTATATTGTTTACCAAGATATTCCACTTTAACAGGTTTTAACATACCAAATGCCATTATTTTTTTATTATTTTTTACAAAAAAGAATACCCCATTTTTATCTTCTTTTTTAAAATCCATAGGTTTTTTGCTTCCATACTTTCTTTTTCTTTCCTTATTCATCAAATCAACATACTTCTTAGGTATCTTCTTAACCCTTATCTTTTCAATTTTTATACTCATTTAAACAACCTCTTATAATTTTCCTCAATAATTCTTTCCACTTTGTCTAATTTTAGCTTTTTTATCTCTGCAATTTTTTTATAGCTTTCAATCACATTTTCAGGAGTGTTTGGAAATTTTTTATCTGGAGATAAAAAAGGAGAATCAGTTTCACATAATAACTGTTCTATTGGACAAAGAAAAACATCTTCCTGAAATTGCAAGCTATATTTAACATTTGTAGGAATACTTAAAGACCATTTATTTTTTATTATTCTCTCAACTAATTTTTTATTCCCAGAAAAACAATGCATAATAACCTTTTTACATTTTAAACTTTCCAAAATTTCAATAACTTCTAATTCTGCTTTTCTTGAATGTACAATAATAGGTTTGTTAATTTTAATAGCTAATTTAACTAATTTTTCAAAAACCTCTTTTTGTTTTTCCATATCAGAGTAACTATCATCTAAACCAATTTCACCAATAGCAACAATATTCTCCTTATTTTTCTCAATAAATTTAATCTCCTCTTCTATTTCACCATCATTTAACTTTAGTATTTCATCAGGATATAAACCAATAGCTGCTTTAACACTATCATATTTTTCTGTCAGTTTTAGAACAACTTTGTTAGTTTTAAGATTAACACCCTGACTAACAATAAGTATATTTTTCTTCTTACAGTTATCGATTACATCAGATAAATTTTTCAAAATGTCCAAATGCGCATGTACATCTATAAACATAATAATAAAAGTAAAAAGGGGATTAATAACCTTTTTATATTGCTTACAACTCATTCTATAAAGGGTGAAAGAAAAAATGGTTTCTAACATGCAGTTGGAGAATATAGCAAATGTTCTAAGAAGAGATGTAGCAATTATGACTACTCATGCTGGAAGCGGGCATGTAACATCTTGTTTTAGTTGCGCAGAAATAATTTCCTGTCTATTTTTCAATACAATGAACTGGGATATTAATAATCATAACAATCCCGATAATGATGAATTCATATTAAGTAAAGGTCACGCTGCCCCAATACTTTATTCAGCCTTGTTTAGAGCAGGTTGTATAAAAGACAATTTAAACCATTTAAGGAAATTACATTCAAGGCTTGAAGGTCATCCTGTACCAAAGTCTTTACTATGGGTAAAGATTGCGACAGGCTCTCTTGGACAAGGCCTCGGAGCAGGAATTGGAATGTCATTAGCAGCTAAATTTGATAATAGGAAATATAGAACTTTTGTTCTTCTTGGTGATGGAGAAATGGCAGAAGGGTCTGTATGGGAAGCTTTTGCTTTTGCAGGACATTATAAATTAAATAATTTATGTGCAATAATTGATGTAAATAAATTAGGGCAAACAGGAGAAACAATGCTTGGCTATAAGTTAGATGATTACAAAAGAAGAGTAGAGTCTTTTGGATGGCATGTGATAAAAATAAATGGTCATAACATTGAAGAAATAAATAATGCTTTATCAAAAATTGGAAAAACTAACAAACCTTTATGTATAATTGCCAAAACAATAAAAGGTAAAGGAGTTAGTTTTTTAGAAGGAAAAAATGGCTGGCATGGAAAAGCTTTAGACTATAGGCAGTTAGGACAAGCTTTAGATGAAATACCTAAAGGACATATGCCAAATATTAAAATAAAAACCCCAAAGAAAATAAGTTTTAAGGAAGATAAATCTCTTATAAAAGTTAATAATTACAAACCAAACATAGAAGTTTCAACAAGAGAAGCTTATGGAAAAGCCTTAGTATCTATTTCTTTAGGAGATGAAAAATCAGTTGTTTTAGATGCAGAAGTTAGTAATTCAACTTATAGTGATTTAGTAGAAAAAAATAAAGGAAAATTCATACAAACATACATTTCGGAACAAAATATGATTTCTATTGCTCTAGGTTTAAGTGTAAAGGGATTTAAACCAATGACATCAACATTTGCATCTTTCTTAACTAGGGCTCATGACCAGATTCGTATGGCAGATATTTCATCTGGAAATATTAGCATTTGCGGCTCGCATAGTGGAGTTTCAATAGGAGAAGATGGAGTTTCACAAATGGGTTTAGAAGATATTGCTATGATGAGATCTTTGCCTAACTCAATAGTTTTATACCCAAGTGATGCTGTTTCATGTGAAAAGCTGACAAAATTCTCCCATAGAAATAAAGGAATAACTTATATAAGAACAACAAGATCAAAAACACCAATTTTATACAATAACAATGAAAATTTTCCAATAGGAGATTTCAAAGTATTATTTAGCTCAAAAAAAGACAAAGCAACAATTATAGCTTCCGGTATAACTGTTCATGAAGCAATTAAAACTTATTATGAGCTAAAAAACAAAAACATAAATATTGCAGTTATAGACTTATATTCAATAAAACCAATTAATAAACAAAAACTAAATTTTTTTATAAAATCCCATGGTAAAAAAATCATACTAGTAGAAGATCACTATCCAGAAGGAGGCATAGGAGAAGCTGTTTTAAGCACAATAAAAAATTCAAATATTAAGCTAAATCATTTAGCAGTTAAAGAAATACCTCATTCAGGTACAAAAGAACAATTGCTAAAAAAATACAAAATAAACTCAGATGCAATTACAGAAGCTGTTAAAAAAATCCTTTAGAATTTTATCTTGCTAATTTATATAATACTCTTAGAGCTTGTTTTGGAACAGGTGAATTAGCAACAAAACTGCCTGTATTAATAATATTTGCTCCAGCTGCAACTAAGTATTTAATATTTTTAGGACTTACACCGCCATCTACCTGTATATTTATTTCAGGATTTCTTTTTCTGATATTTTCAATTTTGTAAAAAGTTTTATGAACTAATTTCTGGCTTTCCATTCCAGGTTTGACTCCCATAATAAGCACCCCATCAGCCTGATTTAAATAAGGAAAAACACTTTCTTCCCTTATTTCAGGACTTATAGCAATAAAAGCTTCCATATCTTGTTTCTGTATTTCATTAATCATTTTTCTTACTTCAGCTTCTTTATCATTTTTTTTAAGATGAAATATTACTTTGTAAAAACCTTTATTCTTCAGTCTTTTAATCCAGTCCATAGGCTTACTTATCATTAAATGTGCTTCAAATTTGTTGTCATATCTTTTCAAGTTAGAAATATCACTTAGCTTAACACTCTTGCCACGTACAAATTTGCCATCCATAAAATCTATCTGTAATTCATCACTTACATTAATAAGTTTATCAAATCTTTCATCAAATTCTTTTTTCTTCTCTGCAAATACCGTAGGTATTATTTTTATTTTCTTTTCCATTTTATTAAATAGATTTAGCACTATTTAAAAACTCGCGAACGTCGGGAATTATCTCTTCAGTTACTGCATGAAACACCTTTTCATCATTAATCTTTCCATATTCATGAGCTATAACATTTCTCATACCCTTAGCTTCTTTTAGTTTATTTGCTAAAACTGCAGAAATGATGCTCTCATTTTTTAGTATATCAAATGAACTTTCATCATCTTCCGGAATTTTTAGCTTTCTTTCTTTTATCATGATAAAAGCTAAATCAACAATTGCTTCAATTATTTTCTCAAAAAGTCTTTCACAAAGAGCCCTAATTTTAAAGTCACACTTATATTCTTCAAAATCAAATGGAAAGATAGATTCCAATTCATCTAAATATTTTTCTATTTCATTAACCTTGTCCTCTTTTATGTTTTCTTTCATTTTTTATACAACACTTTATGATTATTTAAAATTGATTTTTGTATTTTTTCAGGAAGAATATTAAAAACCTGGATATCTAAACCATCTCTTCCAGAGAATTTTATCCTAAACTCTGTAGCTTCTTTTAAACCGATATCATCAGTAAATTCAACAGCAATATCAATATCTGATCTAAAAGTTCTTTCATTTTTCACAGAAGAACCAAATAAGTATATTCTTTTTATTCTGGGAAAATATTCACTTGACAAAATATATTCCTTTATATCTTTAATAATTATCTTAATCTCGCTTGCTTTTTTTAATTCAAATTCTTCTTGATATTTGGATATTTCCTTTATAACTTTAAGTTTTTTTCTGATATCTCTAGATAAACGATTTTTTTCAGATTGAGTTAAATTAATCCCAAGTAGTTGTTTCTCTATTATTTTTAACTCTCTGACTCCAAAAATCGCTCTTAAATCTTCATTTTTCCTAATAAAATTAAGCAAACTTGACATATATAAAATAACCTCTATTTAGGTTATAATAACCATAGTAATGGTTATATTTAAAGTCTTTGGTTATCTTTTATAAGCATACCTTAGCCAAATATTTTTGAATAAAGGTAGAGTTAATGTTGATAACAAAAAACCAACAGTTGGAACAATTGGATTAAGAAATGGTTTAGGTAAATCAGCAACTAAAAAGAAAAGAACAATAACAATGTAAGTGAAAATTGCAATTAATAACTTTCTTGTAAAACTTGTCTCCCATGCTTTATCAGCTTCAACCCTTTTATTTCTTTCAATTATACTTTGTATTTCTTTTTTCATCTTTTTTCAAACCTAGAAATCTCTTTTAGTCTTCTTTTATGTCTGGTGGCATTTGAAAATTTAGTATTTAACCACAATTTAACAGCCTCTATAGCTTCCTTACTACTAAGAAATCCTGCCCCTAAACAAAGAACATTTGAATCATTATGTTCTCTTGATAATTTAATTATGCTTTTATTTTTGCCATAATAAACAACTGCTCTTATTCCAGGAACTTTATTTGCAGCAATTGCCTCTCCTTCCCCAGACATTCCAATAACAATTCCCATACATTTCAATTTTACAACTCTTTCAGCAACTTTAAATGAATAAAAAGGATAATTATCATCTTTATCATATTTATGAGGGCCAACATCTTCATAATCAATCTTATTTTTATCAAAAAATGCTTTCAGCTCTTCTTTAAGTTTAAACCCTGCATGATCACTTCCAATTATTAGTTTCATCTTAATCTCATCCTTAACAAATATGGTTTAAATCCTAATTTCTCATGAAGTTTAATAGAAGGAATGTTTTCAGTAAGTATATTTGATTCTATATGTTTAACTTTTTTAAGTTTCATCCAATTAATAAGATATTTTAAAATTTGAGTTCCATATCCCTTTTTTTGATAATTTTTATCAATGTAAACACTTTCTACAACACCTTTATTACTCCAAAGATAAGCACTTCCAAATCCAATAACTTTTCCATTAATTTCCAAAACAACCCAATGTTGTTTTTTAGCTTGTAAATCTTTTCTTATTTTCTTCTTGTGATTTTTTATCTCTTCATCAATATACTTTCTTTTTTCTTTTTCTGATTTCTTATTATACTGAAAGTTATATTCCTGAAAAGCTCCATCAAAGTATATTTCATTTATTCTTTTTATGTCTTTAATATTTGCCTTTCTTATCATTTTACACCCTGTATTTTTTATAATTTATACAAAAATCCTTATTCCCCTTTTTGTATTCTGTATAAGCCATGTCAATTAACTTTATAGCTTCATTGTAATTTTTTGCATGATACAATAACTCAACGTCTTTTTTTTCGAAAAATCCTCTTTTCAATGGAGAATTATTAAGCCATTTTAATAATCCTGGCCAGGAATCTCCTAATAAAATAATTGGAAGATTGCAAATGTGTTTGACCTGCATTAACTGCCAGGTGTAAAATAGCTCTAAAAGAGTACCAACACCTCCTGGAGCAACTACTACAACATTAGAAAGCAACATAAAATTATCAAGTCTGCTTGAAAATCTGTTAAATGTTTTCTTAACTCCAACTGAATTATTAAAAACCTGCTCATGCGGTAATTTTATTCCTAACCCAATTGAATGTGCGTCTGACTTTTTACTTCCTTCTTTATGCCCTTTATTAGCTGCTTCCATTATTCCAGGACCACCACCTGTAACAATATCAATGCCTCTTTCACCTATTTTTTTAGCCAGCTCATAAACCATTTTATATTCCTTGCCGCCTTTTTTAATTCTAGCACTACCAAAAATAGTGACTCTAAAATGGTCCTCTTTCATTAATTTTTCAAACTCTCTGTCAGATTTTGGTATTTTCATACTAACCTCTTTTACTTAAATAAAAAAGAAAAACCGAGTTTTTATATTTGTTGTTTACTTCATTCCAATAACAACTTGCATAGGGAAAAATTTAAGGATTTTTACTATATCTTTCTTAAGGATTTTAAACCCAGAATTTTTTAAGTATTTTTCAACATCAATGGGAGAACTAGTATAACTTGGGAATTTTTTATTAAACCATATGTAAAGTTTTAATGACTTAGAATTTTCATAACCTGTTTTAGCAACATCTATAACACAAACTTTACCTTTTGTTTTTAACACCCTTTTAATTTCCTTCAAAACCTTTTTAATGTCCTTGTCAGAAAACAATTCTAGAACATTTGAAATATATACTATATTAAATGAATTCCTACCAAAAGGCAATTTTGTAGCACTTCCTCGAACTAATTTAACTCTTTTCTCTAGATTTTTCTTCTTTAGTCTTTTTTTAGATATTTCAATCATTTCAGAAGTTAAATCAATACCATAAATTCTTCCATTTTCACCAACAGATTTTGCTAATTCTATAAGATTATAACCTGTTCCAAAACCAATTTCTAAAACTAAATCTCCTTCATTCACCTTTAACAATTCCAAACTTTTCCTTCTAAGTTTTTTCTCAAAAAAACTTTCAAAAATACCATAAATATAACTTAGCCTAGAATAAGCTTTTTTAATATCTTTAGATGAAGAAGTTTTTCTTGACATATTTATTTTAATATAATTATATGATTATTTATAATTATCTTATATCTCAACAAACACAGGGTTTCGCCTAAAACAATTCAAACTAAAAGGTATATTTAAATATTATCTCTGATTATACCATAGTATATGAAGCAAACATTAAAGATGATATTAATTATTGTAGTTATTCTCTTTCTGATTATTATTTGTATATTTTTAGTAATTAAATATATGCCCTCTCCTGTTCCAAACGGTGGGCAATGGAATGGAGAATATAAATATCAAAAATCTGGCTATGATGAATGCGATTTTTCATCTAAAGAATCATGTAAACAAAATAATTGCATATGGAGATTAACAACAGATGCTATTGTTCTTAATGAACCAATTCCAGTAACATGTTGTCCAGCAGATAAAATACCTACATTGGACAATAACGATCCAACGGATATCTGTATGATATTACATGGATAAGTCAAGTCTATTTTGAACTTCTCCTCGTGCCTTTGGCTCTGCAGTACTCAATCACGTTGCACTCTCGTTTCGCTCGAGGTATTTACAGTGATGTTATTTGCAATATTACTCGAGAAAAAGTTTTTAAGTTTTGAGGGCTAGCTTGCTTTAATAACTTTCACAATTTTAAATCAAGATTCAACAAAAATTGGGCTATTTTAAAACTTTTTAACTTCTCTAATCCTCTTTAATAAGAAAATTATATCAATAACATTAACGATCAAAGCACTAATTATTATTAAAACTACTACTAAAAGAACCCGCTGTTCATTTGGATTTTGAAATGCACCATTGATATACAAGAAAAAAACAAAAAGAGCAAATAGTATAACGAATATTCCCCCAATTATATTTGTTATCATCATATCATATTTCAAATGCTTTCCATCTAAAAAATTCCATATTGGGGTTATTATCCAGTTTAGTTTAGCTCTGGGATTTCTATATAAGAAAAATTCCCATAAAAAAATAAGAATAGAAACGAAAGAAATTATAATTGCTAGTAACAGTGAAATCAAAAAATCTAGCTTCATTGCCAAGACATAAAAAAGAAATAACACTAATGAACCAAATCCCCAGAAGCTACAAATTATCCTAAAATAAATAAAATTTCTTACAAGGAGTGACTCATGCATTCTTTGTTTTATTTCCCCTATAAGTTCAGGATAGGTCTTTCTTTTAATTGTCATCATAAATTTTTGGGTTATTTTCATAACGTTTTGGTTCATATAATTGTCTTATATCTCAACAAACACAGGACTATCATTTAATACAATCTGACTTGCATCTTTTGTTTCCTCATTGCCCAAATAATCTGTTACTTTTACTGAGCCAGAAATTTCACTTGGAATATTGCCCGAACCCCATAAGACATAAACATTTCTGCCATTAACTATGAATTTGT
>ERZ1292623.3532-Hain-H51-01um-R1-3532-length-13302-cov-6_pt1 | contig 13302 bp, 16 predicted proteins | sample MGYA00564398_ERZ1292623 | MGnify/ENA primary metagenome ERZ1292623 (study PRJEB36523, sample SAMEA6512633) | groundwater metagenome | collected 2019-01-07 | study: AquaDiva: Metagenomics assemblies of 32 groundwater samples
AACGAGAAGGGGGTCGGGGAAATCCGCCAGCCGGCGGATTTCCCCGTGGAGGAAGGCAGTCGCACGAAGTGCAACGTCGGAAAACCGTGGGTTTTCGAGGTGTGAGATAGCGAAGCGTCCTACCGAGGGGACCCATATACCACATAGGGTATATGGTCATGAACCCACCGTGGTTCATGATACCTATGTGGAGTTCGTTCCGGCCGATTGGACATAAAAGTCGTTGTGCAGGTTTACGCTTCCTACCGAGAGGCCTGAATTTGATATTGTATATGCGCAGTATTCTTGAATTAGTCCGAACGTATTTCGCCGCCTGTGGAGGCGAAGCAGTCCCCCAGCGAAAAATCGGAAAGGCGGAGGTGCCGCACTGCTGACAATTTTCCTTCAGCTTCGTTCAGGATGGTGAGCTTGTCGAATCCACAAGTTTTTCTTTTGCGGCATTCGGATTTACTGAAACTCTAACGAATTTCAGTCTCGGCGACAAATTCTTTGTTCTTTTAAATCATTAAAAAAAGAAGCCCGCCAGAGGTCCGAAGACATGGCGGGCGACGATGTGCTGACTTTTACGAAGCTTGGCGGAATTTCGCCTTTCTCGACTGTGTCGAGAGGACTGCAATACTACCATGCATAATAATCAGCACGACGGGGGTGATGAGTGATACGGAGTTTGCTTCCCGCAAGACGACATTCATCGTTGTGATGCAGAAAGCCAGTGTCCAGAGCACCCATGATCGTGGGGTTTCCTTGAATGGATCTCGCCACACTCCTTCAAAAGTTGGGATGAACGAGATAAAAACGGCAGCGAGAACGATCAAGTTTGCTCCAGTTGCGCTTCGAAACTTTCACCACACCAGCGTTGCGAGCAGGCCGAGAGCGAACAGCCCCCACTCCTTTGGCTTCAGTCGAGAGAACTTCCCGATAGTGAGCACGTAGAGGAATGTGAGGATGCATGCAACGGAGCCGGTGAAGAACTGGAGCGTCGCCACAGCATCGCCACTCATCTCGCGATACGAGAGAGCATTGAGAGTAGCGAGGAATACCCAAATACTCCAACTGGACGCGTTTGGACTGGAATGTCCCAGCTTTGTTTGCCTGTTGTACAGAAAGTAAGCGACGCCATGCAAGAGCGCCGCCGTTAGGCCGAGAGCAATCGTTAGCTCTTGCAAGACGCACCTCCGTTTTTTGTGAAGAACTTTGATTCCGCGAGCCTCGCGGACGGTTCGTTAGCACTTTACCAACGATGACCCAGCTTAACACATTAGGACATAAAAGTCAAGAAGCGACAAGAGCCGCTTCTTGTGAACAAAAATCCAATGATTAAAATTTTTTCTTTTCCGCTTCTAACGGATTTGGGGATTTCTTTTTTCCGCGAAAAATTCCTACGATTTGGTTGCCGATTGCTGGCTTTACTCACGCGAGGCATCGACTTTTCCTATCCGGTGCGCGCTCGGTAGGAATCGAACGAGAAAGGACCTGCCTGTGAGCAGACAGGGTCGTGGAATAAAAAAGACCTACTAGCGCAGTGCGCGTTCAGTCTTTTGAATATCACCACGTCCACTCCGCAGCCCATTGCTCGAACCACGATGGTAGTATGAGATCACCGCACACGAGATTCTCGTTACTGGTGCGGAGTACATGCCCCTTTCTCAAGGCAAGCATGAGGCTTCTCACAAAGCAATCGAATGTCTGCCCGATGATGTAATCATGATCTGACGCATCCCATGGAATACGCTGATTTCTGTTGTACATGAGTGCAACCCAACCGCAAGCAGCGAGGTGTGAAATTAACTCGGGATCAACCGAGACAGAACGATCCGGCGCATGAGTAAGGATGCCGCTGAATGCCGACTGAATAGCAAGAAATAGTGCAAACCCATCCGGATTTGCCGTATCCACCAGTGGAGCGTAGAGAGATTCGATATGTTTGAAGAACTTTGCTTCGTAGGATTGATCATTGGAAAACCGCATTGCATCACCTCCGTGATTTGTTTCGTTATACTTTATAAAGTACAAAATGTCAATAAATTTTAGGGGAGTATATCTTCTTGCGTTAATTACTATTTGACGTATGATGATGCAAAATCGTTCTCTAGATGGAGGGAGTCATGATTAAATCATCGGAAGAGTGGCGGAAGGAATTTACCGAGCTTGGATGCATTCGCGTGTACGGCGAGTCGTGCAAGGAGCACGCCGCACTGGCGCACGGAGTACACTCCGACACCATTACGGATTGTTGGCCGTTTCTGAGTAGTCCCGCGCGCGTTCGCGCAGCGTGCACGGATCTCATTTCGATTTTAAAGTCATTTTGGGCAGAGCACCCAACACTCGACACGCACGTCGATCGGTTCATTGGCCCACCGGTCAGTGGGTGGCCCATTGCATACGAGCTTGCGGGGATGCGTGGAGTTAAGTGGGTTGTTGCGCGAGAAAATTTACTCCACACCGCACCGAGTGCGGTGCAGCGCGGAGTTGGGCGCGCGGACGTATCAACCGACGAGGAGGCGGAGTACTTTTCATTCGAAGGTGCGTCGCTGCAATCGAGAGACGTTTCCGTCATCGCGGATGATATTGCGCTTACCGGACGTGAAATTTCCATGACCATCGACGCAGCGCAACGCATTGGCGTCATCGTTGCTAATCCGGTACTCGTGCTTATAAATCGGCTTCGTCCAAATGAATGGACGCCGGGTGAGGTGACGCATCCCCGCTCGCTCGTGCACATGCGGAGCGTGCGCGCACTCTTCGATCTCGAAGCGAGGTACTGGCCAGACAATAATTGCGCGCTCTGCACGGAAGGATCCTCTCCTATCCGCAGAAAAGTAAAATGGAGCGTGCGCACACATTCCTAAACTATGAGCCCTTGTCTACCTACATGATAGATAAGGGCTCATTTTTATTCGTGGTATAATATGACGTATGGACATCGTCGCAATTGTACTTGCAACACTTTTTCAATACGTGTTTGGAATGTTGTGGTACTCACGAACGCTACTGGGACTCTTGTGGGCGAGCTATATGGAAGAGGATGGTGTTTCTGAAATTGGACTCAAGCGGTTTAATCCTATGCGCGCAAAATCACACGCAACGGCATTACTTACTGCGCTTGCAATTGCGATAGTTTTGCAATCGCTCGTTGTTGCGCTATCGATCAACACATTGCGCCCTGCGCTTATTTGGTCGCTTGGCATATGGGCGAGCATGCTTGCGCTCCCCACACTCACCGAATACCGATATTCCAAGCGCTCACTGGTGTTATGGGCGATCGATCAGAGTTATTACGTTTGCGCTATCGCAGGAACCGCACTCATTATTGTATTATTATAGGTATGGTGTCACACGAACACAGCGATCCCGAGTTTGAGAAACTCGAGGCGGAAGGATATCCACGTCCAAACACTCCCGAAGAAGCGCTCACGTACGCGGCAGACTCTTTGCGCCGCGCGCGTGAATTGTTTGATCCAAAAACCATGAAATTCAGTAATGAACCAGATGCACCACGGAAAGCGCGAATATATGCCGACAGCACGCTACTCTCACTCCAAGATGCGGAACATTTGAATAAAACCGATGCTCCACTCGCCGATAATGAAATTCGCGCTGAAGTGTGGCAATTGATAGAAAGGCTGAATGAAAAAGAGGCCCAACAACAGGGTGCAGAATAATATTTCCAAGCCCGTACACTACTGGTTGCTCAAAAATGAAGAGGCGGATTACTCGATCGCTGATTTTCAGCGCGACAACACCGCGGAGTGGAATGGCGTTCGTAATTTTCAAGCACGCAATTATATTCGCACCATGCACATGGGAGAACTTTTTCTCTACTACCATGCAAATGGAAATCCTTCGGGTGCGGCGGGGGTGGGGAAAATCATCTCGGAGCCGCACGCAGATCCCACACAATTTGATACGAAAAGTATATATTTCGAAAAGCGCGCAACCAAAGAATCTCCCGTTTGGAGCACCGTGCGTGTTCAGTTCGTAGCGCAGTTTGCTCGCGTGGTGTCACTTTCTGAAATTGCCACCTCGGCGCGTCTTAAGGGAATATTGGTCGCTCGTCGTGGGCAACGCCTCTCGGTGATGCCAATATCTCAAACACATTTTGCGCACATTCGAACCCTAGGGATGCGAAGCGCGTGATACCATCCCCGCAGCAATGGGCAGGCACATATGTACGGGCGCACGTCCATGGTGTGGGATTTTGTTCCAATGACACGTCATCGATATGTGTATCCGTCGTTCGCGTGAGACTTGCCTGGGGCACTACATTTACATATTCTTATTCGTCGCGTAGCATATGAGTACTATGGAACCAGAACATCAAGATACCACTGAGAAATTTCACGCAGCAAAAGCGGAGGAAGCACGCGCACATGCGATTGTGACAAGTCCGCAGCCTGCACAAAATCCCTATGCAATCCCCGGTGCAATTGTGATTGCGGGTCTCATTATTGCGGGGGCGGTGGCATATACCGGGAAATCGGGGGGCGCCATTATTCCATCCGACGGTACTGCGCAGGTAGCCGATACGATTGACGATACGGACAATGAGCCTGATCAAATGCGCGCAGTAGACGGGTCAGATTTTATCGTTGGCAACCCGAATGCAAAAGTAAAGATTGTCGAATTTTCTGATCTCGAGTGTCCATTTTGTAAACGATTCCATTTTACAATGAAAGAAGTGATGCAACAGTACGGACCGTCGGGAGACGTGGCGTGGGTATTTCGACATTTTCCTCTTGACTCCCTGCACTCACAAGCGCGTCCCGAAGCGATTGCGGCAGAGTGCGTAGGACGCATTGGGGGCAACGAAGCATTTTGGAAATATCTCGATGCAATCTTTGAAGAAACACCGTCCAATGATGGGCTCGATTTAGCAAAGCTCGATGAATTTGCTTCAACGATCGGGATTGATGCCACTGCATTCGCAACGTGCAGAGGCGCAGAAGATGCCGCGGGAGCAGTAGAGACAGATTTTCAGGACGCAATAGCATCAGGAGGAACGGGGACTCCGTATAGTGTCATTATCGCGGCCGATGGGTCGCGCTCGTCGTTTTCAGGAGCACAACCAAAAGCAAATATTGAGCGCGCAATCACGCAGGCACTCGGAAAATAATACATTGCGACGCATCGCAGAGAACGGGGGGCGCTGTCCCCGTTCTTTTTTTATTCACCACGTTATTTCTGGTACTATGAATGCAGTATGGTTATTTTTTGGCTAGTAATGTTTGCGGTCGGCATGTATGTGCTGATCAGGGCTTCCTCTTATTTTTTATATTCCGCCGAGCGCTTTGGATATACGTTAGGCATTCCGTCGTATTTAGTAGGAGTGACGATCGTTTCACTTGGTACAACGCTTCCGGAACTTGCCTCGTCGGTGATTTCCATGCTCAACGGCGCTCGTGAAGTGCCCGCAGGCATCGTCGTAGGATCCCTTGTAACGAATATTTTTTTAGTGCTTGCGGTGTCGGCAATTTACGCGGGGCATATTCATATTACAAAAAAACTCGCACGCGCGGATTTAATTTTACTGATCGGCGCAACTACGTTACTTGCGCTCGCGTTGCGAGATGGCGTGTTGTCACGTCCCGAATCCTGGCTTTTCCTTGCCGCGTTTTTGGTGTATCTGTTTTATGCCATCACTTTGGAACGTACCGCGGGATTTGGGAAAGTAGTGCCCGAAGGCGCGCACCACAAATTTGGATCGCGCATGATATGGGCGCTCGTGATTCCTCCGATATTTATTTACGCGGGAGCGGAACTTACCATACTATCACTCACGACGCTTTCCGAAATACTCAATGTGGGACGCGATGTGCTCGGAGCCACCGCACTCGCATTTGGCACGTCGCTTCCCGAACTCGTGGTGAGTGTGTCTGCCATCACGCGAGGAAAATCTGAAATTGCAGTAGGGAACATCCTTGGCTCCAACATCATCAACGCTACGGGAGTCATGGGTATTGCGGGACTGATCGGCACGCCCATTGTGGCTGCACATATGGTGTCGGTGGGGATTCCGATGATGCTTGCCGCCGCAGCGCTCTACTATGTCATTGTGCGAGAGGACGCGATATCGCAATGGGAGGGGTGGATGCTGCTCCTGTTCTACGCGTACTATCTTGGTGAACTAGCAATTTTTTAACATGAACATTCTGCGAGCGAGCGCATTTGTGTTACTGCTTATCGTTGCAGTTCCTGCACTTGCGGGTTCAGATAGCGCCGTGAGTATTTCGCTTGCAGACGCTGTGCGCGATCGCTCCATCATTATTGCGCTGTGGGCAAGTGCCATCAGTGTGACGCTCATTCTTATTGCAATGTTTGCAAAAAACGCGAGTAATGAGCTTAAAAAGTTACTCTTTGCGCTCATTGCGATGAGTATTGTGGGGCCGACGGGATATTTTATTTGGTCCACGGTGAGTCTTAATGTGCAATCCGCGGCAAACGGCCCGGTGCACTGGCATACCGATTTTCAGATATACGCATGTGGAGAAAAATTACCTCCGCCAAATCCAAAAGGAACGCTATCGAACCGAACCGGAACGCCCGTGCTCCATCAACACGCGGATGACCGACTCCACGTTGAGGGTGTGGTGATCGAGCCCGCCGAAATTGAGCTTGATCGGTTTTTTGAAGTGCAGGGAGGTACGCTTACAGAAAGCGCATTCCGCGTGCCGACTGGCGACACAATTACTACCTATCTGAATGGGGATTATTGTCCAGGCGGTACCCAAGGGATTTGGAATGTATTTTTGTACCGAGTTGATGAAAATACCATGACCGCAACGCAAACGAAGCTCACGGATTACGCGCACTACGTTCCTGCTCCACACGAACTCCCACCGCTCATTGATTGCCTGATTTTTGAATTTGGTCCCGAAACTACGTACACCGATCGCCTCTGTAATTTCCATCAAATCGCAGTGAATAACGGCGAGCTCAAAGTGGAGATACCGGCGAAGGATGGGGCAGGAGTTCCGCCAGCCGGCGGAGAGCAGGGAGTAATTGATACGAGCGGTTGGCAAACGTATAGAAATGAAACTCATGGTATCACTTTCCAATATCCTGCAGCATTTCCAAAACCTCAGACCACCGATATTTTTAAGAAAGTGTATTGGGAGAATCTCTCTCTCAATGGAGCAACGGTCAGTGAGGTGTGGTTGTATGTATTTGATAATGTGCAAACAGATAATTTTGAATCTTGGGTTGTCAGAAATATTTATGACCACGCAGCAGATACATTTAAAGAATTTGATATATATAGTGCAAAAAAATATGCAGAAACTGATTCGGGGGGCGTGCATGATGTTCAAGCCATTACACTGAGCGGATTTACCGGCCTGCACGTCTTTAGAGAGGGGTTGGGTTGGAGTGATCAGTACTTTTTGCTCGATACGATCAATCAGAGAGTAATGATGATTGGCTTCTCAGATTGGGGATCAGAAAAAACTTCTAGCAGAGAGGATTTTATTAAACTGTATTTTCCTACACTGTTAGAGATTGTTAAAAGTTTTCATACATCATAAACACCCTTTGATTTATATGGTCACCACCACTCGATACACTCAAAGCTAATCAAGGAATGAAACATCTATGATTACAACGCAACTTCCCACACTCATCACCGTAATTACCACTGCAGCGATTGACGCAATCAATCCCTGCGCGATTGGCGTGATGATTTTGATGATCTCGGCAGTGCTTGTGGCTGGGCAATCAACCGCGCGGCTCATTTGGCTCGGCCTAACGTACGTGTTTGGCGTGTTTCTTGCGTACTTACTCGGTGGACTCGGACTGCTCTATTTCCTTGGAAAAATTCCTTTATACGTCACTGAATACTTGTCTCTCTCGGTGGCGTCACTCATTATTTTTGCGGGAATTCTGGAGATGAAAGATTACTTTTGGTATGGACAAGGGTGGTCGCTGCACATTCCCGTTGCGATTTCGAAGAAGTTAACAGGAATGGCAACCAACGTGGCTACATCGACAATGGGAGTATTTTTTCTTGGAATCTTCGTGTCCGCAGTTGAACTCCCCTGCACGGGCGCGCCGTATCTTGCAATCATTACATTGCTTTCACAACAATGGGACGGCACCGCATTTGGAATGCTTGTTATTTATAATTTCATCTTTGTCTCACCGCTACTGATCATTCTTGGACTTGTGGTGTCGGGAGTGAAATTGCAAAAAGTGAAGGCGTTCAAACAAGAAATGCGAGGTCCTGCGCGCCTGATGATTGGCATTTTGCTCGTCGCGCTCGGATGGCTCCTTATCTTCATCGCAAATGGCATCATCAATTTCGGGTGAGACATGAAATCACAAGAGCACGAGATCATGAAATCACAAGAACATGAAAACATTGAGACATAAAAATACATGCAATATTGTTCATCAGCATCGAACGGTTGATTTAATGTTCTCATGCTTTAATGATGTATGGTTTTATTGATTTAATGTTTTAATGATTTTATGACTTTAATTGTAAAACGCGAAGGACACAAGGAGGCATATGATGAACGAAAAGTGTATGGCTCGTGCTATGCATCGGTACTAAACACACACAAATCAAAAGAGGACGCTGAAGATACGTGCGGCGCGGTCGTTGCCGTGCTTGCAGAACGTATCGCAAAGAAGAAAGAAATCACGTCTAAGGAAATATTTCATCACATGTGTGAAATTATGGAGCGCTACGACAAGGACGCGGCTTTTATGTATAAAACGCACAAAGATCTTTCATAACAATGGAATGGTACGCAAAATCTGGTGCAGACGTGCTCCGCGAACTTGCCGTGGACGCAGTGCGAGGTCTTTCGAATGCGGACATCACAGTACGCGTGAAAGAACATGGTCGCAACGTGCTTCCACATGGAAAGCAACTGACATGGTGGCAACTCGTGCTTCGGCAATTCATCAATCCGCTGATCGCGATGTTGCTTATTGCCGCGGGGCTCACCCTGTGGCTGTATTTTTATGGCGAGCGCGTAGCGGGCAAGGAGAGTCCGCTTATTGATTTTTCAGTGATTATGCTCGCTGTTTCGCTGAATGTCGCGATTGGATTCTGGCAAGAATATAAATCAAGCCAAATTTTTCAAAAGCTCCAGCAGTTGGTGAGTAGCCACGCACGCGTGATGCGCAATGGCGCTCCCGCTGAAATAGACGCCGAAGCACTCGTGCCGGGAGATATATTGCTCCTGCGCAGTGGTATGCGCGTACCCGCAGATGCGCGTATTTTGGAAACACGCGATTTTACGGTGAACGAGTCGCTCCTCACGGGAGAGTCGCGCGCAGTAGCGAAACACGCGAAAGAACTCACCGGTACGTTGACGGTGGGGGACCGAAAAAACATGGTGCATATGGGGAGTGTCGTGGACACGGGCGAGGCGAAGACCGTGGTTGTTGCGATTGGGCAAAAAACGGAACTAGGGCACATCGCCGAACTCACCGCAGGAGTGGACGAAGATTCAACACCACTCCAGGAGCGTCTTTCCGGTCTTAGCAAGGTAATTACGTATTTTGTGCTCGCCGCTGCAGCGGTGATTTTTTATGTAGGGGTGATTGATGCGGAGAAAGGAGAAATATCGCTCATTGCGGTATTTACCACCACTGTCGCGGTAATTGTGGCCGCAATTCCGGAAGGGCTTCCCGCCGCGCTTTCCGTGGTGCTTGCGGTGTCTGCACAACGAATTCTCTCTAAAAAAGGACTCGTGAAAAAATTAATTGGAGCAGAAACACTCGGATCCGCATCTGTCATTGTGAGCGACAAGACCGGCACGCTTACGAAAGGTGAGATGACGCTGGAGTCGCTGATGCACGTGAGCGATCAACAGATGATGTTTGCGTCGTTGGTATTTGCGAATGAAGCGATCGTAGAGGCAGACGGGAAGACGGTGCGCGGAGAAGAAACTGATCGCGCAAAATTGCAATACACAATCGCGAAAGGCGTATCTCCTAAGCAGATCGATATGGAATACATCCCATGTGCGCTTATTCCATTTAATGCGAAAGAAAAATATATTATTTCGCTGCGTGTTGCAGAATCAGGAGAGGGAATGCTTTTTGTTTCTGGAGCCCCTGAAACGCTTCTCGCGCGTTCAACGATGAGTGCGTCAGAGCAAGAGACCATTCTGCGTTCAGTGGAAACCGAGGCAGCGAAGGGATATCGCATTATTGCCTCCGCGTTCAAAAAGATTCCCGCTCCATCTGTGCCCACTTGTACCGCAACCACTGATATTGAGGCGCAGGTTTCAGGACTTACGTTCCTTGGCATTGCCTTACTTCGCGATCCAATTCGTGAAGATGTAAAAGATGCGGTTCGTATTACGCGCGAGGCGGGTATCCGTATCATTATGGCCACGGGAGATCACCACCTTACCGCGGTTGCCATTGGGCGCGAACTCGGTTTTTCTGACAGTCATTCCGCCGTGCTACTCGGTTCAGATATTGATGCCCTCTCCGATCATGATCTTGCCGAACGACTACGAACTGTCGAAATTCTTTCACGTGTGAGTCCAGAACATAAAATGCGCGTCGTCGAATTGCTTCGTCGTGCCGGCGAGGTGGTTGCCATGACGGGGGACGGAGTAAACGATGCGCCGGGGCTGAAAGCTGCGGATCTCGGTGTTGCGCTGGAATCCGGTTCGGATGTATCAAAGGAAGCGGCAGATTTGGTGCTGCTCGATAATAGTTTTACGACGATTACCGAGGCAATCAGGCAGGGGCGCATCGCGTTTGATAATATTCGAAAAGTAGTGGTGTTTCTCCTCGGAAATTCGTTTACGGAAATTATTTTGGTGCTTGCGTCATTAGTATTTGGGACTCCGCTTCCTATGACTGCCGCAATGATTTTATGGGCGAACTTGGTTGAAGACGGATTCCCAAATTTCGCACTTGCGTTTGAGCCCGGACAAAAGAATATCATGAAGCGGCGTCCACTTAAACGAAACGAGCCAATTCTTGATAAGGTGAGTATGGCAATTATCTTTGTGGTGGGGCTTATCGCAGACTTTTTATTGCTCGGTGTCTTCTTCTTTCTTTACTTCCACGAGTCCCGTGCCTGGGGGATCGAATATATTCAGACCATTATATTCGCGATGCTCGCCACAAACTCTCTCATCTACGTATTTTCAATTAAGGCGCTCGACGAACCGATTTGGAAAATTAATCTTTTCGATAACACATACCTTCTCTTCGCGAGCGGATTTGGCCTCGCGGTGATGGGGCTTGCGATCTATGCACCACCGCTTCAATATTTGCTCGGCACGGAGGCGCTCCATCCACTGGCGTTGCTTGGGGTATTTGGGATAGGACTCTTTCAAGTAGCAATGATTGAGATTGCAAAATGGGCATTTTACCGAGCACCATCTAGAGTGCGCAGAGCAGAAGTAGCTGTGTAGGTCACAATATATAACCCTTGCCGAGTAATCGACAGAAGGACTCATGGTGCTTGGTCTATCGTCGTCCACCCGTGGCTTCGCCACAGTAGTGGCAGGCCACAGGGGAATTATTTTGTGATACACTACCAGTGACAGCGTGACATTATTGGTAACAAGCATATATGGGACTTTTTGGAATGTTTTCAAAAAAAGGAACAACTGCGACTGATGAGACGTTCAAGTGTGCAAAGTGTGGAAAAGTCAAAAAGAAGAGCGAGGGAAACTTTGTACTCGGCGGCAGTACCTTCTGTTGCAAAGAGTGTTGTGGAGATCCTTCGAAGGGTGAGCACACCGAGAAGAAGGACAACGTGTGCGAATTCTGCTAATTCTAGAAATAAAAACACGACCGGAATGGTCGTGTTTTTATTTCTGCAGATATACTTGACTCGTTACAGTAGTTCAGTACCATTCAGAAAGAATTGGAGAAAGAAGATGAAACCAGAGCAACGTCAGCAGTTTCTTGACTACATGATTATTCACCACAAAACAGAAGTCTTAGAGGCATTACTTGCGCAGCCGCACGTTTGGCCTTCAGGGGTCGAATTGGACATTCCGTACACGCGGATAGACGATATGAATTTTCGAAAGCTTCAGCTCTACGTTCAGCAAGATGGGGATGTGATCGTCACGATCCATCGATCGCCGAACGACGCGTTGGCACTGCCCCTTTCAGTTGAATTTTGTACTCCTGGAGCAGGCGGTGGACGCAGCCCACGAACGCGCGCGGTGCTACTCTGGCTTATCAGAGCCATGCAAAAAGACGAAGAAGAACTGCCAGATCCTCATGCATCGCCGAGATAATAAATCGGCACAATCTGAGACCGCAATAACAATTAAAAAATGTATTGCGGTCTTTTTTATACCCCAAGCTCACGAAGTTTTTTGAGCACAAGAAACGCTTGCCTTGCTCCATTCACTGCGCGATGGGGGATTGGTTCGGGCTCAATGCCAAGATATATTGAAGTATTGGAGAGAGAAAACTTCGGAATGTTCGATTCATTTTTTAAATATTCCTGTGCGAGCGTACAAATATCGAACGTAATATAATCAAAAGGGCATGGTTTTCCATATTTTCGATATACCATGGAGAGATATGTCCAATCAAGAATTTGTGTCCATCCTGCAAATTTTGCTGGTTGACTTGTGCCGGTGCCAACAAATGTAGTGAGCTTATTGAGCGCTTCATCTAGCGGCAAGGCGCCCTGCCACAGCGTTTCGTCGTATCCTGCGCGCTTTATTCCCTCCGGATCAGCAGTTTCGATGTGTTGTGGAGCAATGCGCATTTCGAGCTCTCCCACAACTTCCATTTTTTCTTGATCAACTTTTACCACGCCAATCTCAATGATTTCGTGTATGGTCGGATCCAGCCCCGTGAATTCGAGGTCGGAAATGAAGAGTGGAGATTGTATAAACGACATAGGGTAGTATTATATGGAGATTCAACGTTTTCCGCAATTTTCGGGATATGGGGTAGTGGTAGCCCGCGTGCATGGGGTGCATGTAGTGGCGGTTCGATTCCGCCTATCCCGACTGCGTGTGTAGACTGGGTTTTCCCGACCGGCCCAAATCGGTGATTTGGTTTGCCGGTCGCAATCCCCTTGGGGGACAATTCTATTTTAAAAAACTCGGTCCGACAGGAAACTAGCAATTATATGTAACTCCTGTTATATATCGTATAGGAGGACTTTATGGAAATATGTGAAATCTGTGGGGAAGAAGGAAAAGATTTAGTCCCACTGTATCTGCATCATGTGCACCGAGAGTGTGGGGAAGAGATACACAAGGTCGCGCAAGGTGGGGAGACGCGTCGCAAATGCGTGTTACGATTTTACATCACGTCACTCGCGATATTTACCCGAAAGGGCGAGGATGTGCA
>ERZ1292623.3534-Hain-H51-01um-R1-3534-length-13300-cov-5_pt1 | contig 13300 bp, 16 predicted proteins | sample MGYA00564398_ERZ1292623 | MGnify/ENA primary metagenome ERZ1292623 (study PRJEB36523, sample SAMEA6512633) | groundwater metagenome | collected 2019-01-07 | study: AquaDiva: Metagenomics assemblies of 32 groundwater samples
TAAATTTCTGGTGGTTACTTGCGTTAGATTATCAAGCGTGATCGTGTTCGGTATCCAAGCATCTAATAAACCTGTCATACCATAACTTGCATGCACGGCAATTGTTCCTTGTGGAACAATTTCTAATCCTGCATTGCCTGTTATTTGTGTTCCCGATTCTGTCCATCCACCAGCAGAAGCAGTGCCAGAGGCAGTAACCGTAACTGTCCCTATACCGCCATTGCTTAAAGAAATTCCGGCTCCCGCCAGCAAACCCGTTACGCCAGTATTTGAAATCGTTATAGAGCCAGTGTTTCCGCTAACAGTAATACCGCTACCGCTAGGGGTTATCCGACTCACATAATCATCAGTTGTCTTGACAATACTTGCACCATTTATACCGTCTATAGTATCTGCATCTTTGCCTGTTAAGGTACTTGGTATATTTGCCAAAGGAACTAATGCTGAACCATCAAGGATAAGGAGTCTGCTTGCACTTGTACCAGCACTATATCCATCTACAGTATCAGCGTCTTTCCCTGTTAGCGTCCCTGGAATCCTGTCTAAATTTACCGTGCCTGTGGAAAGATTTGTAGCATTGACAAAATGTGTGCTATCCAAATTATCAAGTGTCTGTGCATTGCTTGCAATGGCAGCAGTATTTGCTCTCTCTTCAAACCATGATGTACCATCTGTAAAAAGTTTGAATGTCTGAGAACCTGTTACCGTTGGACTTCCAACACCATCAACAGTTAGATTTAGCGTTATTGTGCCAGTATTTCTGTTTATAATCCTAAATTCTTTTGTTATTGTGCCTGTAGCAACCGAACTTGCCGTTGGAAAACTAAGTAAGTATGAAGCCGTGCTTGATCCGATAATGGTTGTTTCAGTGCCAGTGCATGTGTAAGTGCCAGTGATAGCAGTTATTTTACACATATTCAATATTACCGTCTTGATCTCTCGGTCAGAGTTATTAAATTCAGCTACTTTTGTACTGCCTTCTGGCGGCGTTGTTAAATCAAAATCTTTTGGCTTTGTGCCTGTATATGTAGCGGCAAAGGCATTCGATGCGATGAAAAACAATACAGGAACCCATTTATATAGCTTCATACAGGTATTCCCTCATAACGAATTCTTTGATGTGAGCCAGCCCACTCTTCACTTGCAGAAATTCTTTTCAATTTATTGAATCGCCTCTCGTATAATCCTTGCCAAACTGGTATTTGAGCGATGGCTTCTGGAGCTTTAAGATATGGTTGCATTTCAATTAAAGCACCATATACCAACAATTCCCAGGCATTATTGGTAAACCAATTCGTTAAATTGGATGCCGATAAATCTGCCGAATAATTATATGTTGTCAATTCATAAGCATATGTTGTATCTGGATACGGTCTCAGGTAAAATACACTATCCGCGGTGTAAAGTGCAAATTTCTCAGGTATAGTTTTTACGTTTGCATCATAAGGATACGTTATCATTAAGTCCGAATAGCTCGTTTTTTCTAAAAATTCCCTTTTTGTATCTACGGTAATTGAGAGGCATTTAACTTCTTTATATCGTGTCGGTATTGCTATTGTATCGGTTGAAGAGGTCACATTTCCAGTTGCCTTTGCTTCCATGTGTTTCCAGTTTATTTCCGGGTCTTGTTCCAGGTCGTGCAATGCCATATTTATCATATCCGGCACAATCGTACTGGCCAAATCAGGTCTTACCGCATAATCAGCAACCTTAGTTTTTAAATCGGTAAAATTCATTATTTAGGTACAAATCCTCTTTCGTCCATAGGTCTTTTTGGTCTTCCCGGTTTACGCTTTAATATCCCAGGAGTGCCTTCTTCCCCATGTTCTTTTTCATGTGTGAGAACATCTCCACATCCGACAATCGCTTTTTCGCTTCCTTCTTCGACAGGCTGGGCTTGCTCAGGTTTTTGCCCTTCTCCGATTTCACCTGGAAGCCCTTCTTTGTTTTCTTTATCATTTACCTTTACTCCTAAATATTCATCTTCTTCTTTCTTGGTATTCACCACCTTAGAATCGTTGTCTTTGTAAACACGTTTTGGATACTCTTGAAATCCCATATCACCCTTTCCCCGAAACCCGGACTGTTTAATATTTCAAACAGTCCGGGTGTCTTTAAGTTTATTCGTCTATTGCAAGCCAATGAATTGTCGCAGTGCCAACGTACTCGGTGCTATTCGTTCCGTAATAACCCTTAGCGGTGAAACCCGCGCCGCTCGTAGTAGCAAGCCAAATTACAGAGTTTGAACCATAGGCTACTTGCTGCACTAACACTCTATCGCAAGCAGTAAGGCTGGTAGTTACCGTAACTGTACCATTAACTATTTCAGCCAATCCGCTATCCATCTTGCTACCCTGGTTATCAGTGAACGCAGCAGCCTTTGTCGTATCTGTGCCATTAATCTTAAACGTGGTCGGCACATTCAATGTCGTAATAGTACCAGTCGTTATAGATGAATTAGTTACAGTCTCAGTCGTAGTCGTTAGCGTTGTAATGGTAGCTGTATCAAATTTCACCGTGGCTGTCCCAGCCGCATAGACATTTGCAGCAAGAAAGATACTTGCCACCCCTATCATTCCAAAAATCCATTTTCTCATATTTGTCTCCTATACTGTTACCCGGTAAAGTTCAACCGAGATAACATGGTCACTTGAAGGATTAGAGCTAAAAGTTACGCTTAACGTATTTGCGGCAGAAATATAAGACGTAAGAACTGTTACAGGTGTAGCCCCGGAAGTGGCTATCGTTACGTTAACCAAATCCGCGGCAACAGCACCGGGAACAGTAAACGTTTCAACAGCGGAGCCACCCACGGTAGTAATACTTCCACTCCATTTCAATTCCGTTTCCGTCAGATATTCAACCTGCCACATATACTTTCCACTAGAAGTCTGTAACCTTTCAGTGGAAATAATTGCCTGCGCTCCATTAACCATGGGAAGAGAAACAGAAGTTTCCTCGTCCAGGCCGATAACATCTTCAGAGTTTGAAGCGATATTCACGATATACTTATCGGCTGAATTGACTTTGATTTTATGCGTCTTCTTTTTGAAAAGATCACTTTCCAAAGAAGATATCGCATAAAGAGTCATTGTACTAGCTGCCGCCGGAGCAACATTGACCTGGTCGTCAGCTTTTGCCACAGTATAGCTTGCAGTTTTGTTTGTGATTGCTCTTGGGCTATACTGAGGAATACGTATTTTAGAACTAAATAAAGCCATTGTACGTCTCTCCTATTAAAAAGTTAAAATTAACCCAAAAGCCTGCAAGCCTGTTCAGGATAAAGAGATTTCTTTCCATAAAGGAAGTCTACGCGATAAATCATTTCCAGTGTTTTAACATCCCAACCCTTCGTAACTGTGCATGAAATACCGTCTTTTGTCTCTGTATGCCCTACGCCTTCCATATCAGGCAGCTTCAATGGAACAGACACAAAGGCAAACGCATCAGGAAAAAATGCAATGTTGTTCGCACAGTTCGATGAAGTGACATGAACTATCAAATCATCGTTGGCCGGGGAAACACTGCAATTCTTATAAGCGCCCTCCGTGACTATTGCAGGAGATATTGAAAGATTGCCAGCCCCACCCGAAGCAGTAAAATCAGCCGTTACAACAAACGGTTTCAGATAGGTTTGTGTTACCCTGTTTACCGGATTAACGTCATAACAACTCGCAAATGTAACAACATCACCTTTCTTGTATGTACCTGCCGCGGCCAGTCCATCAATTGCTATTGAATTGCCTGTTTGGTTTGCTCCATTAATGCGCGGCGTACCCCCAGGCACACCAACGGTAAGCCTTGGCAAATTATTGCTTATGTATGTCTCAAACTGGGCAATTCCGCCAATATACATTTTACGCAAATAATCCTTGACCAGTTCAGGGTTATACATGGTCTTGAGTGCGTCTGCCATAGTTACTTGATAATCAGGGTCAACAACAAGCTTTCTGCCTTGCTGTGGGACAGACACCTTTGTCATTCTTCCCGCTACCTGAGCAGTTGTTAAAAACGTGGATGCCGTTGTTCCTGCTGTACCGATTGCATCGGATACATCAAGCGCCATTGTAAACAAATCCAAATCTACTTGAGTAGAAATTTCCCGCATTGCTGGCACAATCAATTCCTGATACAACTTTTCAGGCTTTGCCGTAATTGTCATATCAACCTGATTAGTTGACCAGGCCACGCCGCGCAATTTATCAACCTTTACTGCAATGGTTTGCTAATTGTAATTTTGGATTTGTGCTACCCGGCCTTCATAAGACTGGAATCTTATCGGCACTTTTACGTTCACAACTCCGCCATGTTCCACTCCCTTAAACTCTGTGTTTAAATCTTTGTAAAAAAGATTAATGGCAAGATTTTCGTGCTTAAACGCCCGCAACGCCATTCTTGCCAGTTTAACCTCGGTCGCTATAGATGACATAAGTTATACTCCTATAATTTCAATTTTGTTAAATGGTTATCAAGTTCATCATAACTTTCTGGCTCTTCTTTGCTTTTACCAAATGTCGCAGTATCTTTTTCCAATTGATTTGGTTTTGCTTTGAGAATTTTCTTTTCAGCACTTTTGATAGCCTGACTTTTATCAAAGAGGGCATTAACTGCCTTGAAATTTTTAATAGCCATTGACTTTCCGACAAGACGTGGATCGGTCATTACACCGATTTCTTGCTCTGTATATCCAAGGTCTTCAATGGCAAACTTTTCTAATGCTGGTCGCTTAGAATCGTAATCTTTTATTACGGTTCTGACTTCAGACATAGTATCCATGACTATTGAATTTCCCTGTTCTTGATTTCTTTGCAATGCAATACCTCTTTGATTTAATTGCCGATTGAGAATATTCAATCGTGCTATCTCCGTTCTTAGGGATTTTGCGCTCTCCGGATCAGCAAATTGGTCTATTCCGGCAAGTTGCAATTCTCTTGCATCTATTTCCTGTCCTATTCGTGAAAGAACACCGACAGGGTCATTGTCAAATGCCTCTTCCAAATTTCTTGGCTGACCACCACTTTTAAAAGCTGCTAATTCTTGGGATTTTCTGGTAAATTCAGCTTGCAATCCCTTTTTCTCCCTAAGTCCAGCTTCATAATACGGCCTAGCCTGGTCCGGCACTCTTGCAGGATCGAGTCTTTCTATAGGAATAGATTGTAACTCTTCCACCGTATAAGGCGATCCTGCCACAATTGGTTCTTTTACAGCATCATCTGGTTTAGATGGTGTGACTGGTTTGTCTTTTCCAAGATTGTCCACTTCTTGGGCGGGTTCAGGAACCTGATTATCCGCTTTGGTTGTGGGTTCTTCTAAAAGCTGTTCAAGAGTCACTTCATCAATCATTTGAAACTCCACTTTCTAACGCTCATTGGCGTTTGAATTGGCCTTCTATGAAGCTCAAATTTTGGTAATAAAAAAAGCCGGTATGAATACATTGCTGTACTCGTACCGGCTTTCAATGAAGCTCTAATTTATTTAATTTTTACTTACTTTCCGTTATACTTTTGCACCGTGGGCATTTTACTTCCGCTGCCAATATACCATTTCTATTTGCCCTAGCAAGAAGTTTATTACATTCTTTGTTTTTACAACGTAATTCTTTATTCATAATGGCTTCCAAGAGGGCATAAATATATCCAAGATAAAATTAACAACAAAGTCGTAAATCGTAACACATGAACTAACCACTTTATATTTGTCCCCATAAAATATACTTAGTAAGAGATATGGCAAAACAAAAAATATTGTTACAAATATTAATAATAACTCACACACAAAGCCAGCTTTCTCGTCTATCTTCATGTAGTTACCTTTTTCTTCATGCCATATCAAATTTTTTAGAGAATTTTTCATCTTCAGTTTTTTCCTTAGATTTTTTAACAATTTCCTCTGAAAGATAAACGTTTAGTTGACCCTTGAGTTCTTCTAGCGCCTTAAGAAACCAATAAACCTTTTCCCGACCTTCCGTGTCTCTACCACCTGATTGTAAGATTTTTTTGATATTAGTTTCTTTCAAATCATCGAATGCCATTTTAAAAGCTGGATTTTCAAGCACTTGTTTTGCCTGCGCTATTAATTCATCTGTTGTTTTGACTGAATTTTCCATAAATATTATTTTTTATAATGAATTGTATTATTTTTAATTCCTTCTCTTGCCGCTCTGCGAATTTCACCCCAACAAGTTACAATCAATTTTTTATCTACAATTATTCTTGTTATATGTGTAGGTACAGTATAAGTCTCAGAACAATATGGACACGATAATCGTTTAACTTCTTTTTTTTCTGAACATCCGACAAAACATATCAATAATGATAAAAATATTATTTTAACCAAATCTGCCATTACCATCTCCCGCTAAAGAAGGATTCATAGGTTGTCTGCCGCCCATAGGATTTACTGGCGCTGCTGGTCTTTCTATGTTTGTTGGAGCATTACCGCTTTTGGGTTGTTCACCTGGCATACCTCCCATACCTATATTAGCCATAACTTTTTGCAATGCTCCTGATAATTCAGGAGGTATTGGTATTCCATTCTGAGCCAACACGGGGGCAAGTTGCATCAATATCATTACTAATTCTTGCACTGCTGATACAAATTTAGGGTCAGTAATAAAGTCGCTTTTATTTTTAAATCCCATAGCCTTTATCAATTCACCCAATGCAAAATAAACATTTTGGGCAGTTATAACAGGCAATTGGGATTCCTTAATCATTTTGAAGATCCCTAACAATTGCTGCATTTGCATTACAACCATATCTTTATTGTTTGTGCCAATACCGACATTGATTATTGCATCATATTGGCCAACAACATCATCTGGTAATATTGTGATATCTTCATTCAACAATCGCATAGCTGTTTTCTTTTGCAAGAACTTTTGGTTAATCCTTATCATATCCTTTATTAAAGGCACAAAGCCCATTTCGCCGATAAGCCTTGCCATCATTTTTATAATCTGCGATGCTTGATATATCTGCTGTGATTGTCCCCTGAATGTTTTATTGAGGGTCCCTACATCTACCCCTTTATATGCCCGTGGGATACCACTTCTATATTCAATTATCCTTTCAACTCTTTCGTATAATTCAAATGCCCAGGGTTGTAATTGCGGCGGCACTATTGATTCAACCGCATCCGATAAACCACCTGAATTTACTCGTATATATCCACCCGGCACATTATTGTTTTTAAAATCATCAAGATTAACCCTCCCGGAAGCATCAACTAAATATCTACCCTGATTGTTCATGTAGATATTATTAAGTAAATTCCTCATCAGTGCTGTAGATAATTCTTGGAATTTCTTTAATAGGTCATGGAAACTATATCCGATAAGTTTGTGTGCCTGCCTAAATACCGCAATAGCTTCAAATGGAGGATATTCATATTCGTTCTCTTCGCTTACAATAACTTCGTTACCTATTAATTTTGTTATCCAGGGAACTCCTGTTTCTATATTATCGTAATAGCATTCATAAACAATATATTTTTTGTTTTTCGCATCATAAATAAATTCTACACCGCCTACATTTTTAAATCTTTCGTATTCTACATCGGAAGTATTTAATCCTTTTTCAAAATCTTCTTTAAATTTATCGACTTTTGCAAGGACTGTTTTGCCAAATTTCTTTATAAACTGTCCTTTACTATAGGTAAGCTTATGGCATATAAACTCCGCGTCTTTAATATTCTTAATATCGGAAATAACACCAATATTTTCTCTACTTATTGCCTCAACTAATGGATATTCTTCTTCAATAGTAAATTGTAATTCTATATCATGTGATTTTATGGCCGGAGAAACTTCCATTCCTAAGTCATCAACAACTGCCTTTTGTATTTCTCTTTCATCATGCCCAATAACTTCGGCACCTGACATATTTACTTTTTCTGACATTTCTTCTAATGTCAAATCTTTATATTTTTTCTTCAGTTTCCGAATATCTTTATACCATTGATATTTTGCAAACCCAACTCTTGAAATCATTGCATCCTGAATCCAATCATGGCAGAAGAGAAACCAACTATTTTTAACTTTAAGTTGATAATCTATTAAACTGTTTAACTTTTCAGCTTTACCTACATCCTCCCCGCCTCTCGGTTTTATATAATAAGTTTCCTCGTTGGCTGCAAATATCTCCATCATAAGTGGCATTGCCCAGTTAATGGCATCGGAAAGCGTAGGTATTATTGTTTTTGAAAGACCTGTTTTCTCTCCTAAATCCAGTTCGTTTGCTTCATAATATTTCATTGCCTCGGTATGATGTTTGTTTAATTCAAAGTGTGCCTTATTACATCTTTCAATCATATCGACACAATGATCTATTTCTTCTTTATATTTTTTTTCCATCATGCCACCGCCGTTGCAGGAAATTCAACCTGCCTGTTAAATATAGTAATATCTGTCCATACAGTGCCGGTCAAGCTATACCGATAAATATTCTCACACATGTGGTCGTCTTTGTCTGAGGGCATACCGTTCTCGTCTTTCTCCCATTTTTTCATCTCATAAATATGCCTTTTACATTTTCTGAATATCTTCAATGAAGGCATTTTATTCGGCCCCAGTAGCCAATTTTTTATATTGACGATTCCTGATGATTTATCCTTTAAAGCAACTTCTAGCCTTATTCCATGTTTTGATAGTCTTTCTTTGATGACAGTAAATGCGTCTCGTAAATGAGGCATTCTGTTCGTCATCATTTTGTTATCACCTTTTGAATATGGGTCTATATAGGCGGTATCAATTCGCCATGATTTCCCTGTTTTCCTTCTGATTATTTCGTCTGCGATTTCTTCAGCGCTCAAATGTTGCCAAACTTCATCTACAACATATTTCCAGCCCGGTTTATCTACAGCATAAAAGCCGATTGCCTGTTCTATGCAAGGATGAAAATCTATCATTGGTGTGACCGGCCAATCCGTAGGTATTTTAAATTCATCAATGACATGTGTGTCATAATTAAAATCTGACCATACTTTCCCTTGCCCTGAATACCAGCCACCCTCAAGCCTTGCCTTCCGTGTATTTTCATCCCATCCAAGAGACACTCTGTCGAAATTTGCTTTTGGTATGTATATGTTTGCATAAGAATGAATGCCTCGTACAGCTCCAACTGTTTTTTGCATTTCCTCATTAGGACTTTCTATAATATCCTCAAGGATCCAGTCATAGTCAGAATCAACGGATGTTAAAGTAAAAAGAGTTATACCATTTGCTTCTGATAATCCACGAACACAAGCATCATAAATAAATTTAGGAAATGGTTCATCTCCCCAAATAATATGACCTGTCCAACCTTCATAAGCTTGCTTATTTAATTTACTTGTCATTAATTCAATAGTAGAACCATTTTTATATTGGAAAAACGATTCGACGCCTACTTGGTTTTTCTTTCCCCAACCATCATTACCCAGTTTAACCATTTCATCAAAAATAAAGTATTGATATAATTTAGGAATGATAACCTCAGAGGCATGATGATCCCAGTCCGCGCATATTATCCTTACCTTGATTGGTGGTATGAATAAAGTTTTTTTCTCTTTATCCCAGGGCAAATAACCCAAACAATTGGCTTGAATGAAATTTACACCCTGGATCGTGTTATGTGTTACTATAAAATTATCTGTTAAATAGGTGTGGTCTTTAGAATCTACAGCGATACAAATCGATTCAAAATTTCCAATGTATTTGACATCATACAAAAGTCTTTCGTTTTTATGATTTATAACATAGTGTCTTTCTGCTTTTCTTGAAAGATAAAACGGATTAATATTTTCAATTCTTATCATTGCCCTATAACAAGTTTTGTTTTCGTCATTGTATTTAAAATTCTTTTCGTATAGTCTGGCTTGTCCTCCTAAAGATTGAACCAACCAAATAACATCTTCAGTTAATTGCTTACTCATTGAACAAAATTCAATCGTTCTTCTATCATAGATACTACCGTCTGTATCCATGAGTCCACGCAATAATTCAATCCTATTTTCAGCAGACGTATATTTGTATTTTTCAGGAACAAATTTAAATTGAGATTTTACATTAAGTTTTAAATTCCTGACTTCATCCAATATTTCGTTTTTTGGTTGTTCATCGTTTTTACCTCGATACCCACTGATACGATAATCATATTTGCTGCCATGTTTTATCTTATGATTAGGTGGTAGCATTTTTGATATTTTTTCAATTATTTCGTTATCAGCACTTGAGACCATTACACCATGACAAAGGCCGCCATCACCTATTAAGACACCTAACAAATAGGGATGTATTTTCAAATCTTCTTTTTGTATGAATTGTACGGGCTCACACATGGGAATCGAAATTCTTTGCTTAGGCTTAGGATTATATCCCCATGTTTCTACGATTTCCTTTAAACTTAGAATCTTCCATTGTCCATAACTTGGTGAATGATTACCTTGCCTTGTTTGTTTTCTAAATCTACCACCAGAAGTTTTTATTTTCCAAAGATGCTCTAGCCCACAATCCGTATAAAAACCATCATTAAACGTGACCCTATAAACAGGTTTTATACCCTGTGGATATATAGCAGTGATCTTATGCGCCATACCGTCTTCACCAATAATCTCATCTCCAACGATTAACTCACCTATTGTTTTTACACCATGTGGAGTATAGACTTTGCTATAAATAGGTTGCTCTTTGCCTAATTGATTTCCACCTTGCAAAAGCAATGTCTTTTTACCTGCAAAATAGAAATCAAAAATATGTTGTTGATGAGGAAGGGGTTTGAAATACTCCGCGCCGTGAGTATCTTTGTAAAGCTTTAACTTTTTCAGAGTTTCAATATACTTTATCTGTAATTTTTCAGCTTGTTTTAATTTGGATTCGTAGGCTTTGCGCTGTTCATCGGAGGGGGAATCTGCAAGCATCTTTTGAAGATCGGAAATCAAAAGGTCTATTTCTGTAGGTTCTTGTTGTATCGTATTTGTCGTATGCATGCTATAAGTTTACCAGTTTCCATTGACTTTGGTTTTCAATGATATTATCTAACTTACTCATAATTTTATTGTAAGCGTTTTCTTTTTCTCTTTCTTCTCTAAATAATTCTTCCCAATTAATAGTTTTATATAAATCACATATTCCACCAATTTTAAAACCTATTATTTCCTTTCTACAAAATTCATGTATATCAGGCGCCTGTCGTGGATCATTACGGACAGTATATCCGATATACATGAAATGGCAATTTACGCAGCCATCAATTAATCTAAAATTTGCCTCTTGCATTTTTTCACCAATAAAAAAACCCGGATAACTCAGTTATATGCAACTCCCATTGCATAGCTATGTTCATCCGGGTTTCACTATCCCCTTCTTAGGGGGTTAAAACTAACCGATTAAATTTTAAAATCTCAAAGTGGGTTTGATAAAAGAAATATCTCCGTTCGGGTGAAAATGAATCTCTAGTTTTTCAATATACTTACCTGAATATCCAATCTTCTTAAGATATTCATTCAAATCTTTTTTGCTGGTTCCTAAAACTTCGAAAGTTATTTTTTCTGGCATGGTTTATCTCTTTGCTTCCCTGTTATAACTTTCTTTAATGGTAAAATCAGCGGAAGTATCGCCACTACGCTTTACCCCTATTCTTAGCCAGTCATGGGGCTCGCTTATCGTGATACCTCCTGTTTGCGTTCCGCTTGTAGTTACAGTTCCATTGTAATTAATCTCGGCCAATGTCGCCCACACTGTGGGAGTTGTTGTGCCATTTGCTCCAAATATGCCTACAGTATTTGTACCGGGTTCTTGCATGTTCGTTATGTCTATCTGTAAAGTTCTGTTCGACATGCCACGTATTCTTACAGCACCAGCAGCCGTCCCGGTTCCCCCGCCATCGTTGAACACATAGACACCAGTTGTTCCTATTGTATAGCCATTTAATCTATTTACGAAATAACCGAAAGTATTGTCCAGGTCGTCTGCGGGCACAAATTCAATATCGTTGTAGATAGGGTCGTTGGGGTCTGCTACTTTTGCGGCGTGGGAAATATTTAATAAACTGCTTAAGAGTAAAAACAAAATACAAAATACTACTCCATACTTCATGTTTTATACCCCTTTATTCCGTAAAAAATTAATGTTGCGGCAATCGCTAAACAAAAACATCGCCAAAAATCTATTTCCATATTTTACGTTTTGTGCTCCTCTATGAATTTCATAAGATTACCACTTTTCCCATCCTCCGGGTTATACCACTTTACACTATTTGAATTTATTTCGGGATGATTAATCGCTAACCTTCCACATTTAAAACATTCCAAAATATGACGGCCCCTTTCATGAATGTCTGAAAAAAATATCGGCTTACTATCTTCATTCTTTGAGTATAATTCATCCATTCCCTGGTCAGTTAATAAAAAACCTGTTTGTTCATTAGGAGACGTTACAAAGGAAATTTGATTGCCACATATACAATTGAGTTTACTCATGTTATTCCTATACCAAATTCATAACTACTTGTCAATGGAAAAATCATTTATTTTTTTACAGCATGAGATGATACATATGTGTATTGTGTTTGCAGGAACTTACCCCTACCCCCCCCCTATAGGTACGCTGGTAACCGATATCTGGTATGATGAGAAATACAACAACGTCTGATATTATCCATTACGTTACAAAGCGATGAAGTCACAACACTTAATAATATAGATAGATATAACTTGACCATACAAATTGACATAGTTATTATATGAGACACGACATAGACAGTACAACATCTTGTATGATAAGACTACAATTGTGAACGTAGTTTAGCCGCCTGGGCTTGCAGATCGGATATACTTGCATGCAGTTCTACTGCGGAAATGTTGCTTGTACTAAGTCCTTTCTCTAAGCGGTTTTGCGTTGCATATTGTTGAAAAGAATAGGCAATGTTGTTTGCACTTGCTTCCTTTACTTTCTCTGGGTCAAGGGATGCATTAATATAAGTATATTCTACGGCATCAAGTAAATATGATTTATTTTGCCTGTATGCTTCTACCTCTTCTGCGTCTGGCAGGTTTGCCATAAACCGTTTGATTTTGTCGCTTACGGCTTGTTTGGTTGCGCCGAATCTATCGGCAATAGATTGGAAGGTATGATTATGTTTATAACGGAGAGTGATTGCTTCTGCGATGTTGATTTTGTCAGTACTGCGGTCAAATGTGGCCAGGGCTTTAGCCATAGATCACGCTATTAATTTGAGATAGTATTTTTATGGTCATGTCAATTCTCCTGGAGGCTCTATCTCTCCGTATAAATTTTGATTGTCAATCCACAACGCAATTTGTC
>ERZ1292623.2977-Hain-H51-01um-R1-2977-length-14763-cov-9_pt1 | contig 13295 bp, 20 predicted proteins | sample MGYA00564398_ERZ1292623 | MGnify/ENA primary metagenome ERZ1292623 (study PRJEB36523, sample SAMEA6512633) | groundwater metagenome | collected 2019-01-07 | study: AquaDiva: Metagenomics assemblies of 32 groundwater samples
TGCCTGGACCGTGGGTGCGCGACAAGGCGACGAAGGAGTCCGGTGGCTGACCCGCGCCTCGAACTCGACGGCGTGCTCAGGTGCCCGGAGTGCCACCACGCGCCCTACAAGATCTTCCGGCGCCAGAACCGTCAACCGAGCGGCGAGCTGTTGGAGACGTTCGAGCACGTGCTGTGGCCGGCGACGCCCGATGTCGCGCCGCCGAAGGACGCCTCGCGGATCTGCTGCCCGGACTGCCGGGCCGAGTTGCGGAGGGTGGCGCCATGAGGGTCAGTCGCCGCGAGTTTCTGGCGGCGCTGCCGATCGGCGGCGTCGCTGTGGCGTCGGCGATTCGCTCCCTCCCGCTGACGTGGATCAAGATTCATCGCGGCGTCTGGTTCGACGGGATCGTGAACGGACTGAACATTAACTGCGCCCGGGGCGTGCTGGCCGCCGTCTTCCAAGCCGGTCGTCATCGGCTCTACGTGTCCTTCGCGCCGAGGCAGGTGACAGCCACGGGAAGCCATTGGATCGTCGAGCGATCCATGTTGCGATGACTTGGGACAAGCGCCCCGGCTGCTGCACGCGCTGCGAGACGCCCGTGTACGAGATCGGGCCCAACGGAGCCGTCGGCCGCATGACCGACCTCGGCACGCAAGTCGAGTTCCTGCTGTCGGACGGGACCGAGTGCGACGTCACCTTCTGCACGACCTGCGCGGCGGCGTTGTCCCCCGGGGACTTCGGGGCGGTGTGGGACGCGGTGCTCGATGCCACGGGGCGTGAGTTGGCCGACCGGCATCCGACCGAGCGCGTGATGAAGACGATTCCGATGACGCGGATCTGGCCGCTGGCGATCCTGCGCCGGCGCCGGGAGTCTCCCGAGCAACCGGGCGTGATGGTCCTGGATCGGAGGGGGGCGTGATCATGCGACGGCGTAGCTTCCTCGGACTGCTCGTGGGCGCGGCGGCTGCCGAGCGGGCGGCGTCGCTGGACCGTCCGTCCGGTACGGTCATGCTTTTTCACGCACCGTTCAGCCACCCGTTTCGGGGGAATCTCTCGCAGCTCTACGCCGAAATCGCGATCGAGCGCCCACTGACCTTTCCGACGATCAAGGAAGCGCTGGATCACGCCGAGTCGGGCGACGCCATCGTGGTATGGCCCGGAACGTACACCGCCGAGGCTGTCACGCTGGACGCTGGGCGCACGCTCATCGGCCTCGAGGGAAGGCCGAGGTTCGATGTCTGAGAGGCGTTTCCTTCCGCCCGTGGGCTTCTTCTCCGACGACGTGAGTCATACGCTCAGCGAACTCGTGGACGGTCTCGGCAACGATCGCGTCCAGCGATGCGTCCTGTGCCACGAGCGCCTCGACTGCTATACCGAACAGGGGAAGGCGTTTCACTTCACGGCGCGGCACGGGTGGGACGAGGAGGACCCGGTCAGTGCCTGACGTGCTGACGACCGAATCCACCACCCTCGGCGACGCCTTCGAGCGAGGCAAGGTCGTCCGCTGCGAACGCTGCGGCACGCGCCTCGTGACAGAATTCCAGGCCGTCGCGCACTTCACCGACGTCCACGGCGGGCGCATCGAGGAGGGCACGGCGAGTGCCTGACGAGTCCACCACCCTCGACCTCGCGACCCCAGCCGGCGACTCGCGCAACGGCGATGGCCCCCGTCGCCCCATCTTCCCCAAGCGTCCGAAACGCCACCTTCGCGTCGACCCCGAGCACGTCGTCGACTCGTGCGAGAAGCGCGTCGAACAGATCCTCGACGACACACACCGCTCGGAGTGGATGAGCCGGCGTCTCCAGCGCTACCGCAAGTACCGCGGCCAGCTCGACGACAAGACCTTCCCGTGGACCGGCGCCTCGAACGTCCACCCGCCGCTCCTCCAGACCGCCGAGTTGCGCGTGAATGCGGGCCTGCACAACGTCGTGATGACGCTGCGTCCCCTGCTGTCGGCCGTGGCGCTCTCGCGCGCGAACGTGGCGCGGGAGGAGAAGGTGGCGCGCCTCATCGACTACCAACTGTTCGTCGAGCCCGGCGCCGACATCGCGGAGCGTCGCGCCACGGACTTCGTCTCGAACGGCTGCCAGGACGGCAACGCCGTCGCCTACTGCCCGTGGGTCCGGGACGAGCAGGAGATCGTCAGCTACGCCTACCGTCCGGCGCTGGCCGAGGACGCGGCGCCGCTCGACGCGATCGAGGAGATCATCCGCGGGGCCGGCGCCGGGCGCCCCGGGCTCTTCTCTGACGTCGTGGACGTGCGCCTGGACGAGAAGAGGGACCACGAGTTTCGGGTCCGCTACCGAGATCATGGCCGCCCGCGCCGCGCCACGGTCCTCGTCTTCGAGGACGAGGAAGACGGCGGCCTCACGCTCGAGATCCGCCGCGAGGCCGTCCTCTACGACGGCCCGATCATGGTCAACGTGCCGATTGGCTCGATTCTGGTCCCGACCCGCGCGAAGAACCTCCAGCCCCCCTCACAGGCCAACCCCGGGGGGGCCGGCTACGTCTTCCTGCTCTGCACCTACACCCTCGACGACATCCGCCGGCTGGCCCGAGACGGCACCCTCAACTACCTCGACGCCGAGGGCCTGGAGAAGATCGAGGCCGAGGCCAAGACGCGCGCCGGGGCCCAGAGCCGCCCGGTGGACGAGCAGCAACTCCAGCAGCAGAAGGACCGGCTGGAGGGGCGGGAGCACTCCGAGGCGACTGTCGAGGACCCGGACGAGGGCGACGTCGGGCATCTCCCCGTCCCGTGCGTGCTGGCGTTCGACCGCTGGGACGTGGCTGGCGACGGACTCGCGGAGGACGTGTTCTGGCTCTACGCGCGCGACACGAAGGAGCTGCTGGAGGGGCGTCGTCTTGTCGAGAAGTGGCCGGCGGTGCGCCCGTACCGGCCGCTGGCGGAGTGGTGCCCGATCCCGGTCCCCGACCGCTGGCTCGGCATCTCGCTCCTGGAGCTGGGCGAGAGCCTCTACGATCTCATCAAGCAGTGCCTGGACATCGGCTTCGACTCGGGCGTGTTGTCGAACCTGCCGTTCGGGTTCTACTCGGCCGGCTCGACGCTGCGCCAGACGACCATGAGCATCCAGCCGGGCATCCTCCAGCCGGTGCCCGGAGGGGATCCCCGGACCTCTGTCTACTTCCCGTCGATGCCGGCGAAGGATCAGACCTGGGCCTTCAACTTCATCGGGCTCGCGACGCAGTTCTTCGAGAAGCTGATGATGATCGGGGGGGTGCAGCTCGGCCAGGTGCCGACCGGCAAGGCGTCGGCGCTCCGCACGGTCGGCACCACGATGGCGCTGATGCAGCAGGGCGACGTCCGAGCCGACCAGCTCCTGCTGCGTCTCTTCGGCGGACTCCGCCAGATCGCGCTCTACTTCCACCGGATGAATTGCCATCTGCTGCCCGACGGCAAGGAGATACGGATCGTCGGGTGGGACGGCGAGCGGGAGCAGGGCTACCAGACGGTCGAACGGGACGACCTGGACCCCGACATCGACTTCGACTTCCGGCCGGACTTCCTGCTGTCGAACCCACAGGCGCTCTCCGAGACGATCGCCAGCGTGCTGTCGGTGCTCGTGTCACCGCTCATGCTCGAACTCGGGATCGTCAACGCCGACAAGATTTACGCGCTCGCCAAGGACTTCGTGCGGGCGAAGCGGCTGGACCCGAAGAAGTACATTCAGGCGCCGTCCGAGACCGCCGAGAACCCGATCATGGCCGAGGAGGCGATCGGCATGGTCCTCCAGAGCCAGATGCCGCAGGGCGCGCCGATGGAAGGGCCGGAAGGGCACCTGAAGAAGCTGATCGCCTTCGTGCAGTCCGATGAGTTCGGGCACCTGACGCCCGAGCAGGTGGAACTGATGAAGGGCTGGATCAACTCCGTGGGCGCGCGCCTGCGACAGCAGAAGGTCGTCGCGGCGGCCGGGGCGTTCCAGCAGGCGCAGGGCGGGGGCCCTGGGATGCCGGGGGCGGGAGGGCAGCCGACGATGATGGCGGAGCCGCCGGTCCAGGCGCCAGGGCCTCCGGGGGCGGGCGATCCGAGCCTGACGGGAGCTGAGGCATGATCGTCGATGCCTGAGTTCACCGAGCCTCAGACGCCGCGGGCGGTCCCGTCGCCCTCGGCCTCGACCATCGCGGCCTACCTCCGCGCCTCCAGTGCCGTCGCCCTCCGCATGGATGAGATCACGCGCGGCGGGCCGTGGGAGACGTTCCGGGCGGGAGTCGAAGATCTCCTCGCTCGGGCCCGCGAGGCTCTGGCCGGGCTCCAGACGCAGATGAGCGAGGGCGCCGACGTCGGCGACAGCCTGACGGCCGTGAAGCTTCAAGTGCGGTATTTCAAGGGGCGGATCGACGCCTTCGCGGCGGTGCTGGACCTCCCGGAAGCTCTGATTGACCACGACAAGCAGCTCGCCGAGGCCACGAAGTCCTTGACAGACCCCGGCGCAAGGGCGTAATGCGTCTTCCAGAGTGGGTGATTCGTGAGCTGGCGACGTGGCCGGAGCGTTTCACGGGCAACGTGAAGATCAACTGGTTCGAGGGCGGCGTCGCGAACATCACGGTTGAGCAGTCGGTCAAGGCGCCGAACGGGCGCGCGGAGAGCGTAGCGGCACAGCGGTAGACGACCTAGCGGGACAATCGCAACACGCGAAGCCTCGGGTTGGTCCTTCGGGACCGGCCCGGGGCTTTTCGCGTTTCAGGGGGCCGAATGGCCGAGGACGTCGCAGGAACGACAACGGTCGAGACCGAGACGGAGACGCGCGACGAGCCCGTCGTCGAGACGCGCCCGGAGCCGTCCGAAGCCGACCGCCTCCGCGACGAGAACGCCCGCCTGCGAGAAGACCTCGACGCGGCCCGCCGGCGGCCCGAGCCGGAGCGGCCGGCCGCGCGCCCCGCCGCCGACGCCGCCGAGCCCGACTGGAGTACGCCCGGACTCGTCGAAGCGACCCAGGCCGAGATCGACAAGAGGTGGCAGGCCGGCGAGATCGATGACGCCCGCCGCTCCGCCGCCTACTCGACCCTCGCGACGCGCGTCGAGAACTTCATGGACCGGCGGCGCCGCGCCGCCAGCGAGGCGACCGAGCGCACCGTCGCCGAGGCCGACCGCCGGCTCGCCGGGCTCTTCCGCGACCACCCGGACCTCAAGAAGCGCGGGAGCGCCCTGCTCGAGCGCGTGAGCGAAGAGCTGGGCGACATGGAACGCCTCGGCCTCGACCCAGGGGACAAGCGCACGCAGGTGATCGCGGCCGAGCGCGCGGTCAAGCAGTCGACCCGCGGCGAGGACGATCGGGAGTACGAGCGGCGGCGCCGACCCGTCGGCGGCGGTGGGGGCGGCTCGCCCTCCCACGAGGACCGGGCGCCCAAGGGCAAGTCGAAGGGCGAACTCGTCTGGGGGCGCCTGAACGCCGAGACGCGCGCCTTCTACGAGGACTACCACGGCAAGGACAACCTGGCCGCGATCTACAAGACGCTCGACCACGCGGACGAAGCGCTGCTCGCGCGGAAGGGCCGGTTCCGGTGAGCCAGCCCGCCTTCGTGGTCTCGGCCACCGGCTGTAGCGAGACGGCGCACTTCCGGTGGGTCGGCGCCCGCGACTGCTGGTGCGGCCGGCCGTGGGCCATGAGTTGCTGGCAACAGATCCTCGCCTACGTCCGGGTACTCGTCCGATGAAGGGCCGCTGGGCGTTGAACCTGTTCCCGCAGCGATGGTCAGGCCGCGACCTCCTCAAGTCGCGCCTCTTCCCGCGCCGCGCCTCGACCATCCCGCCCGCCTCATGGGCCGGCGAGCTGATGGAGAAGCGATTCCGGGCGCTGTTCGTCTGCGGGTCCTGCGCGGTGAAGTACCGCGAGGGGCTGCGGCGGTGGGCCTACGTGCGGAACGCGGACAAGGTCGCCCAGGGCAACGCCTGCGACTTCTGTCATGCGGTGAGCGCGTATACGCCCATCTGGTACACGGAAGAGCAGCGGCCTCCGACCCTCCAGCATCTGGCCGACGAGTCCCGGCGCTACGGCATCGCGGGCGCGCCCCACCTCTACGACAACAGGAGACTCGCATGGACGCGGTGAATCGCCTCGACGGGTCGACGTCGTTTCACTTCATGGACTTCAAGATCAGCGCGACCGTGATCGCGGGCCAGGCGGTCATCGCCGAAGTGGCGGACACGGGCGGTGGCTACCTCACGGACGCGACCACCACCTCGCTGCTCGACATGGTGGGCGTCGTGGAAGCCGCCGCGGCCTTCAACCCCCACGGTGGCGGCGCCGGCACGCTGACCTACTCCGCCACCCAGGGCGACACCGAGGGCCTGGTCCGCGTCGCCGTCAACCCGGACGCCATCTACCGGGCCCTGATGACCGCGGGCGCGGCCGAGGGCACCGCGCTCCAGACCGTGACGAACTCCACGGCCAGCGCCGCCGGCACCACCGTCACCGCCGCCGACACGCCCGAGAACGACCTGGACGACGGCACCTGCTGGTGCCTCAGCGGGGCCAACGTGGGCCTCTCGCGTCGGGTCACGACCTTCACGGCGAACACGTCCTGGGTCGTGACGGTGCCGTTTCCGCGCACCATCGCGGTGAACGACACCTTCGCCGTCGTCCCGTACTCGCCGCTCGTCACCATCGCGCTCCAGCTCTCGACGCTGCTCACGCAGGCCGACGCCACGATCGCGTTCGGCACCGGCGGCACGGCGCGCATCGTCCAGCTCATCCTCGCCGGGACCAGCGACAGCTACGTCCACTTCATGGCGCGCAACCATGTGTTCAACGAGCTTTCCTAGTGAATACAGGCACTTACGGCACGACCGACGCGAAGTGTCGAGTCCTGAATCATCGCGGTAACCACGGCGGGCCGCCGCTGGAGGACCTCGAACGAATGCTGCGCGTCAGCAGCGATCCACGGGAGGACTAACCCATGGCAGTGATGCAGCCCGGATCTTTCGGTGACCTTCTCGATCCCCGGTTCCGGGAGATCGTCACGGAGCAGTTCCAGAAACGGCACGAGGACATGGTGCCGGTGTTCTGGGGGATGCCGGGCGCGACGACGCCGATGCGCGACACCGAGCGCTACTCCGAGGTGTCGGGGCTGACGCCGGCGGGCCAGTTCACCGGGGCCGTCGACTACGCCAGCTTCTACCAGGGGTACGACACGATCGCGACGTACTCCGAGTGGGCGCAGGGCATCCAGATCAATCGGACGCTCGTGGAGTGGGACCAGAAGAACGTCATCGAGGAGCGGCCGAAGAAGCTGGCCGACAGCTTCTGGCGGCGGCGGCAGATCGAGGGACACCGCTGGCTTCGCAACGCCTTCTCGGTGGACACCTTCTACCACAACCGCACAGAGGGTGCGCCGCTGTGCTCGAACTCGCACACGACCACGACCGGCGCCTCGACGACGGCCGGCTTCGACAACCTCGCCACCACGCCGTTCGCGGCCACCTCGCTCCGCACCCTCCAGATCCAGATGGCCGACTTCCGAGACCTCCAGGGGCAACCGATTGACCTCTGGGGCGACACGATCATCTACCCGGTCGACCTCTACGAAGAGGTCTACGAGGCCGTTGCCTCGCAGGGCCGGGTGGACGCCGCGACGAACAACCGGAACGTCCACTACGGCGCGTACACGATGATCGCGCTTCGCAACAAGGTGGACTTCACGGACACGAACGACTGGTACTTCGTGGACGGCACGCTGATGAAGGACATGCTCCTCTGGTTCGATCAGGTGTGGCCGGGGGGGCAGCCGGAGTTCGGATTCACCGAGGACTTCGACACCTTCAACGCCAAGTACCGGGGCTACTCGCGGTGGACGAACCTGATCCGCGACTGGCGCTTCCTCGTCGGCGCGCAGGTGTCGTGATGCCCGAGATGGCGCCGTTCACGCTGCGGAAGGCGGTCCACCGGGCGAGCGGCGAGGGCTTCTCGCTCCGCAAGGCGACGCAGAAGCCCGGCGGGGGTGGCTACGCCCCGGTGGAGAAGGACAAGGGCGGTGGGATGAAGGCCGCCACAAAGAAGGCGCGTCGGCGATGAACCCGAACTACGCGGACGACCCCGGGATGAAGCGGCCGGGACGAGGTCCCGCGGCGCCGGCACGCGGCGTGAGCGAGGGGACGTGGAAGCACCCGGCGTGTCCGGGGGCGCCGCGCAAGGTCCACAAGCCGCTCGGTCGCAAGGTCAAGACGTCGATGGGGGGGAACGTGTGAGCACCGCCGCAGAAGTCGCTGCGCTCGCGAACGACCCGGACGTCAAGCCGCTACTCCAGACGAACTGGATGAAGGCGCCCCTGCGCGCCGAGCGCCAGCGCGAGATCGACGAGACGGAGCGCGTGCTCCGAGACCCCGCGCTCGCCAAGCAACTGTCGAATCCCGGCAAGCTCGCGCAGCAGACCGCGCAGCGGAAGCAGACGCTGGAGGCGCAGACGCCGCCGCCGCTCAAGCCGGCGGTGCTCGACAAGGTGGCGCGGCTGAACAGGGTGGCACTCAACTATGCGTGCGACGGGATGCTGTCGCTGGAGGAGCTGCGGCGCCGGCCCCCGGGCGCGTCGGACCGCCTCCGGGCGTGGGAGCGCGCGAAGAAGTCGGCGGTGCTTGCCTGGAAGCGGACGCAGGCGCTCCTGCATCCCGACTCCGAGGACCGCGACGTGGCGAACCTCGAACGCTACCGGCCATCGCGTCCGACGCGCGACCTGATGGGCGAGGCGGACATTCCGGGCGTCTTCACGCTGTCGCCACAGGCGAAAGAGAACTTCGACGGGATCGACTGGGGCAACCCGGTCTCGCGCGACGAGGCGGTCCGGCGAGCGGCCGAGCAGGGCTACAAGCTCAGATTCAGCCGGGGGCGCCCGCTGCGGGGGCCCAAGAAGGACTGGCCGGTCCACGAGTGTAAGGACCACGAGGGGATCTTCACCGGGCCTTTCGGGAAGGCGCGGTTCGCCAAGCACATGAAGTCGGCGGCTCACTCGCGCTAATCGGCGCAGTCTCGCCCGGGGCGTCAAGGGAACCCGCCCTCAAGGCGCGTGGTCCCGGGCACACCGCAACCTCTCGGCGGGGGAGGACGTAGACGATGGGTGTCAACACGCCGGGCCTGAACATCTTCGCGGGCGTCCCGTTTCTGCCGAACAGGGCGACGGGGCGTATCTATTTCGTCGGGAACGCCACGACGTTCGTCCCGGGCGGCGTCGGCGGTGTGGACGTCGCGGGGGCGCACGGCGACTCCCCGCAGAAGCCGTTCGCCACCCTCGACTACGCGGTGGGGCAGTGCGTCGCGGCACGAGGGGACGTGATCTTCGTCCTGCCGGGTCACGTGGAGTCGATCACGGCCGCGGCCGGGCTCGACCTCGACGTGGCGGGCATCACGGTCCTGTTCCTCGGCGATGGGGTCACGCGCGGCACCATCCGGTTCGGCACGGCGGTCGGCGCCGACATGGACGTGGACGCCGCGAACATCACGCTCGGCGCGAAGGGCTACGATCTCGGTCCGCGCTTCCTGGCGAACATCGACGCGCTGACCGGCCCCATCGACGTGAACGCGGCCCGGTTCAGGATGTACGGCGCCAAGTGGTACGACGGCACCACGATCAACACGACGGACTGCGTGGTGGCCGACGCCGACGCCGACAACATGGAGATCGAGGACTTCGAGTTCGTGGACGGCAACGCGGCCGGCACGCAGAAGCAGAGCTTCATCCAGGTGGCCGGCGCGACGGGCGTCATCCTCCGCAAGATCAAGTGCACCGGCGACTTCGGCACCGGGATCGTCGAGAACGGCACGGCCTGGATCGACGCGCTGCTCGAAGACCTCGTGCTCGACAACGCGAGTGCGACACCGACCGTCGCGTTGCTGCTCCAGGCGACCTCGAGCGGATGGGTGCGGAAGTCGTCGCTGCGCGTGGCGTCCGGGACGACCGGCTACACCGCCAACAACGACATGCAGTTCGACAGCGTGACGGTGATCGGCACGGACGCGGAGGCGGGCGGCGCGGGCGCGATCGGCTCGACCTCGGACGCGGCGGCCACGGGCGCGGTCACGGCGACCGACACGATGATGGCCTACGTCAAGCAGCTCGTGACGATGATCGGCCCGGCGGCGGCCGATACCGACACGCTGGCCGGCGCGCTGTACGGCACGGCGGGTATCGCGACGTTCCCGGCCGCCGCCGATCCGGCCAACGCCGTATCGGTGGCCGAGGTGATCCGGTCCATCCACGAGCGGGTGTCCGCCGGGGCCGCCTCGATCACGGCCAACCCCGTCCTCGGCCTCAAGGTCAACAAGACGGCGGCGACGCTTCCGGCCACAACCACGCAGAACATCTTCACGGTCTCGGGTGGGCGCGTGCTCGTCACGTCGCTCACGGGCGAAGTCACGACGGTCGTGCAGGCGCAGGCGTGCAACCTCTCGGTGAACCACGTGACCACCGTGGGCGGCGACATCGTGCTGGCGAGCGTCGTGGATATCAACGCCGACGAGGCAGGCACGCTGTACGTGGCCGAAGGCGACGGCACCGCGCTGGTCCCGCAGAGCTCCGGGGCGGTGCTGTGGTCCTCGGGCAGCGGGCCGATGATCCTCGCCGAGGGCACGATCAACATCCAGACGTCGGCGACGAACACCGGAGCGTCCGCGTGGGAACTCTGGTACTGGCCGCTCGACACTGGCGCCGCAGTTGCCTCGGCGTAACGGGAGGCCCTGACCCTTGGCCTTCCCGTGGATCTTCGAGGCGACGTTCGACTCGGCGACCGCGACACCGTTCGGCTGGGATAGCGAGCAGGACACCGGCGGACTGCTGGACCTACCGCACTACTCCGATCTGGCGCGCTTCCGGGGGGCGCAGCTCGCCCCGTACCGCGGCGCCTACTGCCTGCGCGTCGTGATGGGCGACACGAACGACCACACGCTCCGCGAGGGGGACATCGACATCGCGGACACGGTGACGCGGTACGCGAGTTTCTACCTCTACTTGGGCGACGACATGGCCGCCACCGCCAACGACACCTTCAACATCTTCGAGTTGCAGCAGGCGGGCGGGACGGTCGAAGCGTCTCTTGGGCTGCGGATCACGGCCCTGACCGGGGACGTGGAGATCGGCATCGGCGACGGCACGGCCCCGACGGACTTCTCGGCGCAGGCCCTCGCGCACAACCGCTGGTATCACATCGAGGTGGAGATGCTGGTCTCCACCGCCGGCGTCGGGACGCTCCAGCTCTTCGTCGACGGCGTGTCGATGGTGTCCCTGACGGGACTGACGAACGCCGCGGCGGTCGGTAGCGGCGACCTCGGCACCCAGGACACGCTCGCCACCACGACCGGCACCCTCCTCTTCGACTGGTTCGTCTTCGACGACACGCGGATCTTCCCGCAGCGGGAGCGGTTCCCGCATCAGCAGACGATCACGCAGTCCGTCCACGCCTTCGTCGGGCCGGGCGTCGTCGAGGACTTCCTGGTGCTGTCCACGACGGCCGGGAACATCGCGCGCCTCTTCGACACGGACACCGGCAACGTCAACGACGCTCAGGGCTTCGTCGCGGAGTTCGACATCGCGGCGGCCTCCGAGCTGGTGACGGCGAGCGGCCCGTGGCGCTTCGAGCGCGGGTGCTTCGTGCAGATGACGGGCACGAACCCGCGGGCGCAGGTGCGGATGTACCCCGACAAGCGCCCGCCGTTCTACTCCGCGTGGGGGGTGCGCCACTACGGCCAGCACAGGAAGCAGCGGCCGAACAACGTGTGAGGCGTGAGGTGACATGGCCGCTACCGACAACCCGACCACCCTCAGCGAACTCCGCACGCACTTCCTGGAGGCGCTGAAAGAGGTCACCGGCAACAGCGCGGTCAACACGATCGCCGACCGCTACCTGAACCTCGGGCTGCACGCGATGCATCAGGAGCGCTGGCCGTGGTCCGAGCGGCGCGACGTGATCCTGACGCACCCGGGATACTCGACCGGGACGGTCGCGATCGCGCTGGCGGCGCGCACGACCGTCACCGGCACCAGCACGCTCTGGAACACCGCCGTCACCGGGATGGGGTTCAACAACGCCCGTGTGGGCGGCAAGATGACGTTTGCGGGCGGCACCGACTCCTATGTGGTCTCGGCGGTCGGCGGCGACACCGCGATCACGCTCGCCACGCGCTTCATCGGCACCGCCGCGCTCACGACCGCGACCTACCAGTATTACGAGGACGAGTACGCCCTCGTCGCCGACTTCGATGACGTGGTTGACATGCGATTCTTCAACGAAGACCGGACGATCGAGCTCGTCGGCCCGCAGGAGTTCTACCGCGCGTACCCGCGGAACACGGTGCGGAAGGCGCCGCGGTGGGCCACGCTGATCGAACTCGGGCCGTCCGGCTCCGTGGACCTCCGGCGCCGCGTGCTCTTCGCCCCCGCGCCGGACGTGACCTACACGATCCCCTACCGCTACTACACGACGAGCCTGGCGGTCAGCACGACCGGCACCCTCGCGCGCAATCTCAGCGCCGCGGGGGACGAGCCGATCGTGCCGCACCGCTACCGCATGGGCATCGTGTGGAAGGGGCTCGAACTCTGGTTCATCGACCGGAAGGACGACGAGCGCACCGACAAGTACGCCGCGAAGTACGCCGGCGTGATGGCGAGCGCCTACGCCCGGCGCGACAACCAGGTGGACGACCGGCCGATCTTGAAGCCGCGCATCGCGCCCTACGTGGCGGCGGCGCGCTATCCGGAGTCGGGACGGCGCAGCGGGTCGACGCGCTTCGGCGGCATTGCCTGGGACGAGCTGCGCCAGTGAGCGAACTGATGGCGACGTGTGGTCGGTGCGGCGAGCCCTTCCTGGTCGGCGAGTGGCGCCTCGTCATGACGGGTCAACCCGACCGTCACGCTGAGTGCCCACACGACCGCCGCGCTCGACAGGCATGGTGGCAGGCCCTGCGAAACGACTGGCTGATGGTGCAGTCGTGAGCGCCCCGCGTCGCGTCGTCCTGCCGATGACGATCGGCGGGGGCTGGAACACCGAGATGGGGCCGAGCGCCAAGGTGCCGTTCCAGGGTCCGGGCGCCGGCGTGGTGCCGTGGCTCGTCCGCATGGAGAACGCCGTCTACACGCAGGATGGTTGGCCGATCAAGATGCCGGGCGGCACCCGCGTCAACGCCACGGCCACCGGCGCGACCGATCACGTCATGGGCCTCTTCGACTTCTGGCGCTCGGCGAACGGGCTCTTCCCGACGCAGCGGAAGGTCGTCTACTCCGGCAGCGCGATCTACGTCGAGGTGAACGGCACGCTGACCTCGATCCAGACCGGGCTTGAGACGTTGAAGATGCCGGCGTTCGAGACCATGAA
>ERZ1292623.3537-Hain-H51-01um-R1-3537-length-13294-cov-57_pt1 | contig 13294 bp, 12 predicted proteins | sample MGYA00564398_ERZ1292623 | MGnify/ENA primary metagenome ERZ1292623 (study PRJEB36523, sample SAMEA6512633) | groundwater metagenome | collected 2019-01-07 | study: AquaDiva: Metagenomics assemblies of 32 groundwater samples
TTTCAATAAGATTAGCTAGTTTCTTTTTTCGCTCTTTGATGATGTCATCAAGCATATATTTTGAGATTATTTTATTACATAAATCTTTTTTTCGCCAGTTGACAGTTCATATTGAAGTTCGGTATCGGAGATCTAATTTGATTTATATTTGTTTCATTTCAAAAATTTGAATGAAGCAATAACTTGATTCAAAATATCTTCGTATTCCTTTGATGCCCCTAAAAGTACCCGATATTCATCAAGCGGAAGGCTTGCTACGGCAATCCGTGGAAGATTTTCAAATTCATACTCATATTTAGTTACTTTAACGCCCGCAACTATTACAATTGATGTACTTGCATTCAAGTTTTTGAAACTCGTAGAAGATCCATCGGCAAAATCAGGTGTTACAATGTTTACCACTATGGAAGGAGTTATGGGATCGGGAAGGCCGTTTTCTTCCGGTGAAGTACCCACTAAATTAAATTTACTGAAAGGACTATAAAATGTATTCTCATGAAAAGACCAATTCTCCGGATATTGAAATTCAAAACCAAACTCGCTATTCGTATATATTTTCATACTGTCCGTACCGTTTGTTTGAGAAGGAATACTTGAGGAGGCGGTGGATACGACGGCAGGCGGAGATGGTTGATTTTGAGGCGGGGACTCTGAAATGGGTCGTCTCCAAAACACCCAACTTGCAATAACAACACCGATACCAAGCACGATGAGAGTGGTTAAAATAATCAATAACTTTTTATTTACGGTATTCATATTATTTAAGGTATTCATAAACTTCACCTCAAGGAATAATCCTGACTGAATCCGCACCTTTAATTATGGTCCCATCAAACAATCGGCCTTCTAGATTCGCATTGACGTCGTCTTCTGTGAGTTCCAACGTTTCGGCAAGCACTTTTACAGTAATATCAGTAAACCCATCCCCGTTCACATCCGAGTAACTGACCATCGGCTGGCCATTGCCATTCAACTTCACCGAAGCGTTCGCGAGCTTAATTGTAACGGGATCAATCTGTCTAACATCAAAAAATGTAGCCGAACCGAAAATTGAGACAGGCACAACTCCATTTGAACCTAAATTGATACTGTTGGGGTAGCTATCCGGCTTGATATCAATTGATACCGGAATAAAAGAGTTTATGGTGCCAGTGACTGAAGTTGTTATACCATAGCCGTTAGCCGGAATCTGACTTACGGGCACATTCTGCGCAAGCATTATGGATTGATTCCCTGCTGAAAAGTCGAGTGTGTACGTTGAAGTTGGTGAAGCACCGGAGGCGGGAACCACATGGATGGTGTAATCGCCAGTTTTAAGAACTGGAGAATATACGCGGTCAATCGGGTTACCGTCAGAACCTTGTTCTATCTCTAAGTAATATAGAACCCCGGGGATTTCTCTGATGTATTCATCATCCGATGAGATAATAGAGTTAGGAGTAATAGTAAGGCCATCTGGATCAATCACTACTAGATCAATCGGTGAACCAGTAGTAATTTCCATTTCTACATTACCTTCGTGAATACGCCTAAAAGACTTAAAACCTAGTGTTAGTTTATAGTTATCTTTTACCTCTGTAACTATACCAAAGTCTCGACTTTTTGCATTAACAACATCATATCCTCCGCTCTCTCCAACATACATAGCACTATGATCAATATATTCATCTCCATCCCAGTCAAAAAACATAGCGTCGCCGGGCAGTAGCTCTGCTTCAATTATAGCGTCGGATTGATAATCGCCATACAGACCATTTGCATTTACATATTTTACGAAATTATTTACAGCAGGCGTAAAAGCGTCAAATGCCCTGTTAAACGCCCAAGTGATAAGTCCAGAGCAATCAACACCAATACCAGTATCAAATCCTGGTAAATTCGGATTCCAGTAAGTATAACCGGATAAAACATTGGCTGATGCGACAAATTCATCTTGATTGTAATCCCAACCCTTTCCGCCCCACAGATATGCCTCCGGCTGATTGACAAGTTCCTTCGCCAACTCAGCCGCCGCTTGACCGATTGGTGTTTCGGCAGGCTGGATGGTTAGCTGGAAATAGACATCTTTGAGGTTGCCGACGTCGTCGTAACTGTTTGGAGAACCATGGGAGCCGATTAAGCCATTAAGATAAGAATCTGGATTGGCGGAACCGTAAAGTTTCCAGTTTTGATAGAAAAAAATGGCATAGTATTTAGCTGGGTCAAAAACGGTGTTTGTGGAAATATTTATATAGCCATTAGAATCAGGGGTAGCGCTAGTTATTCCGACAACGGCGGTACAGCCGAAACTCCATATATCCGCGTCAAATCCGGTTGGGTTGGAATCGCATTTCAAAAGACCAAACATTAGTTGAGGCCACCATCCCGGCGCCAATCTCTTAATTGAATGTTGGTTAAAATGCCTGACAAACCGCTACCTAGAGATTGAAAAACATTGGAAACCGAAGGAGAAAGGCAAGATGAATCTTGTTGGGAAATGTCTGCTGAGGCGATGTTGGAGAAAACAAAAAAAGTGGATAAAAATAAAAGAGTAATGAATATTTTCTTATTCATTATCAATATCGAATCTTATTTATCTTCACTTCGGTAAAATGCTGGCGGTGGCCTTTTTTCTTGCGATAGCGAGTTTTTGAGTGATACTTGAAAACGATTTTTTTTCTATCACGCGCTTGCTTTAAAATTATTCCCTCGGCTTTAGCTCCCTCAACATAAGGAGCGCCGATTTTAATTTTATCAGCGTCAGCAACCAACAAAACTTTGTCAAAAACAAAAGCGGCGTCTTTGTCGCCTTCCACTTTTTCTATTTTAATTTTTTGCTCGGGAGAAATTTTATATTGTTTCCCGCCAGTTTGAATTACCGCAAATACCATAAATTTTTATTTAATTAACGCTTATAATAACCGATACGACAATTAAAATCAAGATCGAGAGCCATAAACCGATAAAACCAAAAAGATACGACAAAAACCGCTCGCGGTAATAAAGAAATTCGGCCAGAAAAAGATTAATAACAAGCATCGCCGAAAAAGAAAAAAGAACGCCGAAAACCTCCGTTTTCCCGCCGATAAAATCAATGCCTTTATAAGCGTCAAAATGAATAACCAATGGAGTATCGGCGCCGATTAATTCCAAATAAATAAAAACAAACTCAAAAACCAAAATTGAAAAACTCAATCCGAAAACCAAACGAAGAGATTTATCTTTTATAAAATTGTAAGAAAACATTTGATAAATATACCATATTTTGACACTTTCCTTAATTACTGGTAATTTTAATTCGGCTTTTTGACGTGTTTCTAAACTTGGCGCGATTTTAACTCGGAGGTGGAAAATGACGGAAGAAAAAGAGGAAAAACCCAATGTAATGTGTGTGATTTGTAACCGCGTCAGAGTAGGCGCGAATTGGATTGACAGAAAAGCTGACAAACAAGAGGAAATAAAATTGCCAAAAGTCCCCTGTCAGAATTGCCGGCCCTTTCGTTAAAATTCGTTAAAATCAAACCTTCGCAAGCCCGGAAAACTCCGGGCTTTTTTTAATCAATAATAATACACTTTTGGCTCATTGAAGCGCTAAAAGTCTCATTCTGTGTATCTTTATTGTACGGCTCGAAACCATTTCATGCAAAATTGCTAACGCAATTTTGCGAATCCCTGAAATCCGCTCGCGGGCAAAAAATTTCCTCCCTCTCGCCCCCTCCATTTTTTGCCCGCTCGCTTTCGGAGAAAAGAAAAAGGCTCAAAAGTGTTTGTGGCACAATTGAGCCTTGGGTTACAACTTGGATGTTTCGTGGATTCTCTCCACGAGTATTGACATGTGCTTCTTCTTGCATTCGCCGCAAAGCGAGGTGCCGGAAACACATTCTTGATACATTTGCGTTGTTGTGTCGCGAGGTTGTAAAACCTCGGCGATCTTGAAGAAAGAACAACGATTCGGATTGCCGCCTTCTCGACGTTGTTCTTCCGGGGTCAAACGACCGCCGGAAAAACTCCGTTGCAGTTTGCGCTCGATTTGCTCGCGAGTCTCGTCCAGAAGAATAAGTGATTTTGGGTTCTTCGCACTCATTCTTCTCTCCGGCCCTTCCAAACTCGGAAGAAGCAGGCGGTACGAGTAGCTCGGCGACGGAAGTTTAAACTGGCGAGTGACGATCCTCGTAGCTTCCGCATGCGTGATCTGATGAATGTCCGAAAGGACAAGCGTCGGACACTTCGGGAAAAGCGTTGACGGCAGAAGAAACGCTGCGGCTGTGATGGCAGGAACACGGAGCGTAGCAACAGAAACGCCTTCGTCCCAACCATACAGTTGCAAAACCTTCCTCGCCGATAGGCACGATCCCGCACGATTTTCGAGAACTTGGAGTTCCCGGCAATCTTGGTCGGAGAAACTCACCGAAGTATCGGACAACGAATCGCCAGTAAACTTCAGGTATGTCTCTCCAAAGCGCGCCATCTCCGTCTTTGCGTCATCGGCACTTAGAAACCGGTCCGCCTCATATCCGGCAAACACGAAAATTGGTTGGCCGCCCTGTTGAACGAGCCAACACAATTCGCGCATCAGCGTGAAATGGCCAAGGTGGAACGTCGCGCCGGGACGCATGCCAACGAGCACCGAGAATTGTTTTCCGCTCGCTATTGCCTTGAAAACAGGCGTTGGATTTTGGAAAGCCCAGACACCAACGCGAGCGAATCCTTCCCGAATCTCGGTAAGGTTGTCGGCCGGTGTATCCGCGATTGTCTCGAGAGCGAATTGTTTGACTGCATCAGATGCTTCAGCGGCAGCCGACATCACCCTTTCTCGTAGCCAGTTTTCAATCATCATGGGTACCTCCTTAACTTGATTGCGCGTGAAGGAAATGAATCATCTCCTCCAAGCGATTTTTCAGATTGTTGTCTCTGACGTACTGCTCGGCCTTCTGCATGTAGAACGCAGGAAAGTCGGGCATACCGACATGAAGACTACTGCCCAGCGCCCAAAAGCGCGCGGCTGCCGCGAGAGTGCTTTCGTTCAACTCCTCCTCGGAAGGCGTGTGCTGGTATCGGAACTCATCGCCGTTTTGCGCCACAATCCTCGCCTTCAGAAAAGACAGGGTCATTACTTCCGCCATTTTCCTCCACAACTGCTGAAAGTTGGTGGAGATGTAATAACGGAGGAAGTAGCTCCGGTACCACGAGCAGAGATGGAAGCGGGCGAGTACGGAGTCTGCAACAAGATTTACGCTTGTGGCGACACCCCTTCCTCGTTTTGTAGCCATAGCTGCCGAAAACGGCCCAATGAACGCTCCGCCGACTTCCGCAATCATGTCTCTGTCTTTTTGCGAAGCCAGAAACATGACATGAGGATTGAGCACTTTGCCGCCGAAGTATCCTCCGAAAGCTCTCTGTCTCCCATCGCTCACGAAATCATTTCTGTTAAGCGAGTAGATGGTGACTGGATAACCCTCGAAGGATGACTGAATTCTCCGAACGACGTTTGGTAGCACGTGGATGCAAAGAAGGTCGAGATCGCTTTCGGCGGTTTGCTGGTTCAGCACGAAGCTTCCGTAGCATACCCAAAAACTTTCGTCGCCTTCTTCCACACCGACTTCGTCCGCAAGGCATGCAATCGCTCGCGCAACGAAGTCGAAGTTTCCTTGGTTCATGAACGTTCTGTACATGTGTTTACTCCTTTCGTTGCAGGAATTGGAACGCGCGATTGTTTTCGTTCCAACCAAGTTCATTGGCCATGATGACTGCCTGCGCGAGCACGGAAGCCGCGAAGGCTTCGCGGCCCCAAAGTCCAAGAAACCGCAACTCTCCGAAATAGAGAGCCGCCAGAAACCTGTTGATGTCGCTCGCGGTTTCCTCATCGGGAAATCCGCCGAACATCATTAAGGCTGCTGACAACGCGACATCTTGGTAGGGATGCAGATGGCCGGGAATGAACGCATCATGTTCGATCACGAGCCGGTTGTGATCCGCGCGCACAACGGATTCGGAAGCCAACACGACACAGCGCGTTGACCACCATCCGTAGAGATGCGCAAGCATCATTCGCCAGTCGTGGTGCGAACCAGACCATTCCCAATCCACGCAGTACCACGCATCAGCCTCGCCCACCACAATGTTGCTGGGCTGAGGATCTCCATGGCACACCACACCCTTTGCTGGCTTTCCGACGCGAGCAATCCTCTCGAATGACTCCGAAATAGAAGAGCACTCGTTGCCGTTTACGACAACCGGCAAGTTCCAGCAGTCGGCTAATTTCACTCCACTGACTACCGCAGAATTTACCCCATCCTTGATTCGCCGCAAGCGAGCAGGGAAGAATCGCGGACAGAGTGATTCTTGAAACTGATGTTGCGAAGACTTCCACATGTGCACAAGCGATTCCACGACATCTTTCCAGACGACGAGCAAACGGCTGTGCGGCATGTCGGAGTTCACGATGAGATGATGCAGAGTGTGTATACCCCTGCATTCGGAGATCATGACTTCAAACTCGTCCACCACTTGGCACCATAAAACCCGCGGAAGGTGATTTCGCAGATACGGCACCAGGATTTCTCTTTTCCCAATCTCGTCTACGAGCGAAACACGCGATCCAATCACGCACTTCACAGCGTAGAGAGAGTTGGTGCGAGAGTGCCTGAAAATCGACACTCTCGCACCAGAACTGCCGGGAAAAGAGATGAGGACGAGTTCAGGGTCATCTTGCTCTCCGAGCATCATTCTCATCGCTTTCGTCGCGACGCGAACGATTTCAAACATGACAACCTCCTTTACTAGTTTGCGAAGTAGTCGATGTGCATCGCCTTGCGCACTTCGTCGAGGGTATCCGTAGCAACCTTGCGAGCCACTTCGGTTCCTTCTTTGAGAATGTACATCACCGCGTCAGGGTCCTTGGCGAGTTTCTCGCGGCGAGCGCGAATCGGATCGAGTTCCGCCGAGAGAACTTCCAGGAGCCGTTGTTTGACCTTACCGTCTCCAAGACCACCGCGGCGGTAGTGATCCTTCATCGTTTCGAGAGCTTTCTTGTCCGGGTCGAAAGCATCCAGGTACGCGAATACCGGATTACCTTCCACCGTGCCAGGATCATCCACGCGCAGATGCTTGGGATCTGTGAACATCATCTTCACTTTCTGGCGCACCTCGTCGGCGCTATCGGAAAGCGAAATGACATTGCCGAGCGACTTTGACATCTTGCCTTTGCCGTCGGTCCCGGGGAGGCGAGAGACATTTGAAAGCAACGCCTTGGCCTCGACAAGAACCGAGCACTGGTAGATGCGGTTGAAACTGCGCACGATCTCGTTGGTCTGCTCGATCATCGGCAACTGATCTTCACCCACGGGCACCAAGTCCGCCTTGAAGGCAGTGATGTCCGCCGCTTGGCTTACCGGATAAGCAAGAAAGCCTGCCGGAATACTCGTTCCAAACCCACGCTGCTTGATCTCATCCTTGACAGTCGGATTGCGCTGCAGGCGCGAGACGGTCACTAGGTTGAGATAGTACATGGTGAGCTCGGTAAGCTCCGGCACGAGCGATTGGATGAAGATGGTCGTTGCTTTCGGATCAATGCCCACGGCGAGATAGTCCAACGCCACCTCGAGAATGTTCTTACGAACCTTCTCCGGGTTCTCCGCGTTGTCCGTGAGCGCCTGCGCGTCAGCGATGATAACGAACTGCTTGTGCTTGCGCTGAAGTTCCACCCGCTGACGTAGCGAGCCGACGTAATGGCCCAAATGCAAAGGGCCGGTGGGTCGGTCGCCGGTCAAGATGATGTGTTTCTTTTCTTTGGTCTCGCTGCTCATGTTGCTTCTCCTTTCTTGTATTGTAGCTTTTACAAGCTACGAGTGTCGAGATTTCGGCGCTCTTTAGACACCGCTTGTTTCTCTTTGCGGATTATCAAAGAGCATGGAATTACCCCGAAACCGTTTTGAGGTTGAGCGTACTTTACATTAATTTTGTATCTAAGTCAATCTCGCACTTTTGAGCCTTTTTCTTTTCTCTGAAAGCGAGCGGGCAAAAAATGGAGGGTGCGGGGGGATTCGCCAGCTGGCGAACCGCCATGCCCTCGCTTTGATGTTCGCAGATTATTTATTTATACCCTTTTGCTTGTAGATTGAAAAGATGAGCGTATGTTCCGCTTAATTTCAACAAATCCTCGTGAGTACCCAATTCTTTTAATTCTCCTTCCTCAATCACACCAATTTTATCTGCTTGTCGCACTGTTGAAAAGCGGTGCGAAATCAAAATAACTGTTCTGTCTCTTGGCAAATTTTCGAGTTTCTCAAAAATCTTTGCCTCTGCCGCGGCATCAATTGAAGATGTCGGTTCGTCCAAAACTAAAACGCTTGGCGCACGATAAAATGTTCTTGCCAAGGCAAGTTTTTGCCATTGACCAATAGATGGTTCGACTCCCTCAGTAAATTCTTTGCCAAGCATTTGCTCATATTTCTTTTCCCACTCTTCTATAAAAATATCGGCTTCGCTTGATTGTGCGGCTTCCTTAACTTTTTCGAAAGATGACGTTGTTCCGGTTCTTCCTATGGCAATCGCTTCTTTTACAATAAAGTGATAGCGAGAGTAATCTTGGAAAATCGCCCCTAATTGGCCGTACCAACTTTCTAAGTCAAGTTCTCTTAAATTGTGGCCGCCGATTATAATTTTGCCCTGATCGGGGTCGTAAAAACGGCATAGCAATTTAACAAATGTGGTCTTGCCAGCTCCATTTATACCGACGAGTGCTATTTTTTCTCCGGGGGCGATTTTCAAGGAGAAATTTTTAAGGATCGCGGTTTTTGTTCCCGGATAAGAAAAAGTAACATTTTCAAATATAATTTCTGGCGTTTCCTTAGAGTCAAGAATAACTCCCTTCTTCGGCTTCTCAACTGCTGGCTTCAAATCAAGCATTTTGAAAATATCCGTTACAAATAAGCTATCCTGATATTGTCGTCCGAGGTTGGAGAACAAACCCGAAAGCGATTGCCGTAAATCGCCGACAGAAGCTAAAATAAAAGTAAGAGTACCAATTAACAAGTTGCCTTTTACGACTTGGAGAATGAAGTAGACAATCGCAAAGGCAATAACTAACTGTGAGAAACAAAGAACAAAAAGCTGACTCAAAAGTTTTTTCTTTTCGTTCTTTTTCTCCTCCATTTGGAAACTATGAAATAACTCTTTAATTGCGGAGAAAAAATGAGGTATATTCTGAAATAACTTTAGCTCAACGAGAGAAGGAAGAGCGTTAAAATGACTGTGAAGTTCCCAGTATTTTCTTCGTGTTTCGGCACGTCCTGAGTGAATATCCCAAACCATGCGACCATATCGCGCTTCAACGATTAGCTCGGGAAGTGTCCCTATAAGAATTACAAGAAAGACCTGCCATTGAGAAAAAATCAAAATTGCAGAAGCAATCGTAACTTCAATGATATTTTGAAAAATATAAAATTGTCTATCAATAAAATTACGAACACGCCATGTTCCCTCCTCGCTTACTCTGTTAAATAAATCTTTATGCTCCGGATTTTCGTGAGTAGCAACGTCTAATTCTCCCTTCTTTTTGATTATCAAAGTTTCAATCTTTTCGTCCAAAAAGAACCAGAATAATTTTGAGAGATAATTTTGGATAGTAAATAAGACAGAAGGGATAAGTGTCGCTAGAATAAGCACTCCGACAAGGAGTAGGAGATAGGAGCTCGTCGTGCCACTTCCGGCAATTTTTACTAATTCGTTAATGAGTAAACCGCGCGAGCCGGACTGAAGAAAGGGGGCCGCAGAAACAACAAAAAAAACAAAGCCAAGCAAAATAATCTCGCCTCTTTTTTCTCTCCACAACATCGCGGTTAATTTCACGCTGTTTTTCAGCATTTCGCGAAATAAGGAAAGTGATAATTTTTGTTCTTGTTTTTCTTTATCCATATCTACAATAAATTATTTGTTTCGATGCCTAACGCTTTGGCAATTTTTTCAAGACTTTTTACCGAAATGTTTCTGCGGCCAGTTTCAATCCCTGCAATATAGGTTCTATGCAAGCCAGCCTTATTTGCCAGTTCTTCTTGCGTAAAACCGGCTTTAGTTCGGGCTTTTTCAACCTTTTCGCCGAGTTGTTTATATAAACCATTCAGTTTAGCGCGCTCCGCGCGGTCCACCTTCTGGCTTTGAAAAAGCCGTTGAGTTCTGTTTTGGTGCCCCTACGGGGAATCGAACCCCGGTTTCAGCGTTGAGAACGCCGCGTCCTGGGCCACTAGACGATGGGGGCCTTAATTTCCTCAACTATTCTGTCCAAACCTATTCCTCTTGACGCTTTGACTAAAACCAAATCCCCTTTTTTCATAATTTCACGGATCGCGAAAGCGACTTCCGGAACGGTCGTGTCAAAACTTTTTATTTTTTCAGCCGGAAAACCGGCTTCGAAAGCGGCCCTGGCGATAAATTTCGCCTGCGGTCCGACCGTTATCAAAACATCAGCGACATCAACAATCAATTTGCCGATTTTTTCATGTTCGCTCTGCGAATATTCTCCCAATTCCAGCATGTCGCCCAAAACGGCGATTTTTCTTTCCGCCTGAAAATCTTTTACCGTTTCCAAAGCTTCTTTCATTGAAAGCGGCGAAGCGTTGTAGCTATCGTCTATTACGCAAGCTTCTTTTACGCCTTTAACCAGATTTAATCGGCTTTTCGGCGGCGCGTAATTCTTTGAAAGGCCTTCAGAAATCTCCACTAAATTTAAATCAAAAATCAAGCCGATGCAAGCCGCGGCCGCCGCGGCGTAAACCTGCCCTCGGCCGAAAGAATTTTTCATCACCACCGGCACAAAACTGCCGCCATATTCCAGCTTAAAAGAAACGCCGGCAGGCCAACCATTTTCCGTCCGCGCTTCAAAATTGCCGATTTTAACGTTTGTGTCGGCGCCGAATCCAAAGCCAATCACCTTTCCCCTGGTTTTTTCTTTCATTTGTTTCATAACGGGATTGTCAAAATTAAGAACGGCAAAACCTGAAACCAATAATGATTCGATTAATTTTGATTTTTCTCTCGCTATTGCTTCCGGTCCGCTGAAAAATTCCACGTGAACAGGAATCTCGCCGACGGCGGTTACCACCCCGATATGCGGCCTGGCCATTTCACAAAGATACGCGATATCTCCGGGCCGATCAGCCCCGTACTCCAAAATCAAAATTTCCGGATAAGCGGATTTGACGCCGAAAAAAAATCGTTTCAATCCGACACTTATCGCTTTCAGCCAAAAAAACATTTTGCGGATCTTTTTTTTGCCGACCGGCTCAAAACGACTGATTATTTTGAGCTGTTCGTCCGTCCAGTCGGCGATAATCGCGAGCGGCGTCCCCAACTCATTATTGAAATTCCCGATCGATTTTCTGACATAAAAATGATCTTTTAAAACGGCGTAAATCGCCTCTTTGGTCGAGGTTTTACCGACACTGCCGGTAATGGCGATAATTTTCGGATTAAAACGCCAGATGATTAATTTCGCCAATCCCATTAAAAAACGCTGTAAAATTTTTATCGGAATTTTATTCATGTTATTGATGATTAACGATTAACTTGTCCGGCGGTATATTATAATAATTTAAAATAAAAGAAGCGAGTTTTTGAAAAGCGGGCACAACCGTCTGGCCGGCCAGCGGACTGCCTGACGGTTCGTCCAGTTTCACCAAAACGATAAATTTAGGGTTCGAAGCGGGAGCGAAACCGACATAACTATTAATCACTTTATCGCTGTATCCATTGCCTCCGAAATTCGGAATAAAAGCTGTTCCGGTTTTGCCGGCCACCGAATAATTGGGAATGACCGCCACTACATTTTTTTCCACTGCCGATGTCATCATTTGAACGACTTTCCGGGCGGTTTCCGAAGAGATAACTCTTCTTATCTCTTTCGGCTGTTCATCGGTCAAAACAAAAGGCCTCATTAAAACTCCGCCGTTCGCGATAACCGAAACGGCGTTAATGAGAGAAACGGGAGTGACAGCCACGCCCTGGCCGAAAGAAACGGTGGCAAAATCAATTTCTTTTCCCTTTTTAAGATTGCTGATATTCCCCTTTACTTCTCCGGGCAAATCAATGGATGTTAATTCATTGAAACCAAATTTGGTTAAATAATTATAAAAAATGTCGGGTCCCATTTTTTGCTGGGCAAAAATCGCGCCGGTGTTTATTGATTGCTCAATCACGCCGGTCATCGTCTGAATGCCATGCGCCTTCAAATCCCAGTTTCTGATTGTTTTGGAGTTTAAACTAATCGACCCGCTGTCGTTATAAGTGGTTTCCGGCGTAATTTTTCCGCTGTCAATGCCGGCCGCCATTGTAATGACTTTAAAAATAGAACCTGGCTCATAAACCGCCTGAACCGCCGGATTTAAAAAAGATTTAATTTCATATTCGGAATAATTATTCGGATCAAAATTTGGATAACTCGCCATCGCCAGAATTTTTCCGCTTGACGGTTCTTCAACAATCACTGTGCCGCTCTTGGCGTCGTGTTTTTTTATCAATTCGGCCAAAATCTCTTCGGCTTCCGCCTGAATATTCCTGTCAATCGTCAAAATCAAATTTTTACCGTTTTTCGGCTTAATCAAGTCGTTATTTTTCAACTCCCCTGTTTCACCTGCCAAAATTTTATCAAAAGCCAATTCAACGCCGTAACGGCCGGCCATCGCTTCTTCGGTCGCCGTCACAAAACCCAATAAATGCGAAGCTAATTTTCCAAAAGGATAATAACGAAACGGCCGATAATCAACGTAAATTCCTTTCAGATTTAATTTCTTTACATTGTTAACCGTTTCCGCATCGGCTTTCTGAATCAAAAGTTCGTAGGAATCATTTTTCTTGCTGATTTTTTTCTCTATTTCTTCCGGCGACGCCTTGACGATTAAGCTTAATTTTTCCGACATTTCCTTTAAAAAAACATTCGCATTTCCGTTTTTAATTTCTTTATGGATTTCTTCCGGTACGGCGTAAATCACCGCAAATTCTTTATTTAAAGCCGCCTGAATAAGATTATTATTTTTGTCAATAAAATAAATATTGCCGCGTTCCGCTTCCAAAACGCCGCTGGCCTTTTTTTGAAACGCCGCTTTTGTCAAATAATACAGGCCTTTTTCAAACTGAATTTGATAAACATGAAAAAATAAAGCCGAATACAGAAACGAAAAAACGACAATTAAAAATATGATTCGCCATTTCATTTTGTTATTAATCTAATCGCTTATCGCCACTTGCCCTTCTTTGATATATTGGGGGTTCTTGTCCAAAATCAACGACGTTTGACCGGCAATCGTCTCCAGATTTTTAGCGT
>ERZ1292623.3538-Hain-H51-01um-R1-3538-length-13294-cov-5_pt1 | contig 13294 bp, 16 predicted proteins | sample MGYA00564398_ERZ1292623 | MGnify/ENA primary metagenome ERZ1292623 (study PRJEB36523, sample SAMEA6512633) | groundwater metagenome | collected 2019-01-07 | study: AquaDiva: Metagenomics assemblies of 32 groundwater samples
CCAAAGATAAAAATGTAATCACCAAACTTTTGGAAATGGGCGGAGTGGTGCATAAAGAGGGGCCGGCGGCAGAGATTGAATTGTTGTCTTCGGAGGGTGATAATGTCTCTGTGTCCAAAAAACCGGTATTTGTTTCCGCCAAATCCTCTAAGGTGCGGCGGATCAAAGTGGACAAAGGCAGGTAGGTGCCTGGATAGCTCAGTCGGGCCAAAAGCAAATGTCTTTGCTTTTGGCGGGCGATTACCTTGATTGGTTTTGATTAAGAATCGCCCGGGGAAGAAAAGCAAATGTCTTTGCTTTTGGCGGGCGATTACTTTAATGTTAGTTTTGGTTAAAGATCGCCCGGGGTAGAGCACATCCCGCCTACATGCCGACGTAGCTCAGTTGGTAGAGCAACTCCATGGTAAGGAGTAGGTCACCGGTTCAAATCCGGTCGTCGGCTCCAGGCTCAATATTAAAATCAATAGTCAAAAGTCAAAGTCAATAGTTATATTGGCGCAGGTAGGCCCGTAGGGTGCGGGAACGGTCTGTAAAACCGTCGTCTTCATTGGCCCAGTGAGTTCGACTCTCACCCTGCGCACCATTAGAATCTTACGAAGTCGGACTTCGTAAGTTCGTAATCAGTCAAGGCATCCTTCGATAAGTTCAGGATAACAGGATAAAAAGAAAAACTTGACCTTCGACGGCTCGATTAGCTTAATCTCCGAGGTCGAACCTCGGAGAGATACTTGCAATAGGTGTCTACGGGGATTATAATGGTGGAGTAGTCAGTCACACCTTATTGGTTTTGCGCATAAAAAGTGGATAATTTTTAAAAGGTCGAAATTAAGATAACCGTTAAACATGTAAATTGATATGAAAAAATTTATTTTGGGTGCAATAGCTCTCCCCATTTTCTTTGGCTTGGCGCTATTTGTGGTTCAATCCGCGGCAGAAGCTAATAACGGCGGTGAGCGTAAAATCGTTGTTTTTCAAACTGGCCTGAACGATGCTGCTAAAGACGAAATCATTGCCCACGCAGGCGGTGCCAAATTAAAGAACCTTGATCTTATTGGCGCCAAAGCAGTCTGGTTGCCAAATCGCGCCGCTACGGCAAAATTGGCCGTTTCCTCCGGTGTAGTGCGAGTGGATGAGGATGTGGTGGTGGAAGTGCTTGTGAAGGGGCAGAAGGGGCCGGCGCCTGCGCCTCAACCGGTTGAATCACTCCCTTGGGGAGTTGATCGCGTAGATGCGGAACTTGTCTGGCCTTCAGGCAACACCGCCGACCCGATCAAGGTTGGCATCATTGACACGGGTATTTCTAACACACATCCTGACCTTTTGGCCAATGTGCAAGGCGGTGTTAATACTATCAACCCGCTCAAAAGTTGGAATGATGATAATGGTCATGGTTCACATGTAGCCGGCATTATTGGCGCGCTGGACAACGATATTGGCGTGATTGGCGTTGGACCAGCGATTAACCTCTTTGCTATTAAAGTGTTGGACAGGAACGGTTCAGGTTGGCTCTCGGATGTGATTGAAGGAATCCAGTGGGCAGTCGCAAAGAATATGCAGGTGATCAATATGAGTTTGGGTACGGTTTCTGATGTTCAGTCATTCCACGACGCTGTGATTGCTGCCAAAAATGCCGGTATTGTGATAGTCACAGCTGCGGGAAACAATGGTGGCTCGGTCCTCTTTCCGGCAGCGTATCCGGAGGTAATTGCGGTTTCGGCCACTGACCAGAATAATGTGATTGCTTCTTGGTCCAGTCGCGGCCTCGAAGTAGATCTTGCCGCTCCCGGCGTGGGTGTCTATTCCACTTACAAAGGGGCGAGCTACGCAACTCTCTCGGGAACTTCAATGGCCGCGCCGCACGTTGCCGGTTCTGCGGCGCTGGTGTTAAATACTCTGGTCGGCGCTTACGATGCAAACCTGAATGGCAAATGGGATCCGGATGAAGTTCAAAAGAAACTTCAAGATCGGGCGGTTGATTTGGGTGCTGCGAGGTTTGATATTCTTTATGGTTGGGGGCTGGTGAATGCTTACGCCGCCACTCAATAATCTCCGAGGTCGAACCTCGGAGATTATTCAGTGAGATGGTTTCAAAACTCTTTCGTGGCGAAATTTCAGTTTTTCAGGCGAGACAAGGCAGGCGAGCAAAAAGGCTTGAGGCGCATGTAGAGACGCGGTGAAAGCCTTTTTGCGAAGCCTGACGAAGTCGCAGCTGAAAAGATGAAATTGCAGCAGAAATGAGTTTTGAAACCATCTCGGTATAAAGACCCAAAGAGGTCAATCCTCTATGGGTTTTTATAAGTCTCTAAAAAATGGGCTAGGTTTTTTGTACCTAGCCCATGTGCACGCCGAGTATTGTCGGCGGCAGTTTGTGGATTTCCCCCTGTCGTGGTGCGATGGGGATGTCGGCCGGGATTATCCCAGCCTTTTTCAATTTCGCAACTACATAATTCTCTTCGTCGGATTCCACCCGTCTCCCACCCGACGAAATACTCACCTTACCATCTACCGTCTTGGGTTCGTACGTGGGCATCTCGGCCTCCTTTTATGGTGATTGTTCTGATGTTATCATGGCTCTTTCTTATCGTCAAAGCCGCGGTACTATACTGGAGCGGTTGAATTTGGTAGGATTTGATTGTCATTCTTGGCCACCTTAGCTCAGTGGGCCAAAAGCAAATGTCTTTGCTTTTGGCGGGTATAGCGAGTCCCGCCCTGGCGGGACGAGCGTCATACCCGGGAAGAGTAATGGTTTTACTCGGGCTGTTGGATATGCCGTCCTAGCTCAATGGTAGAGCAACGGTTTTGTAAACCGTAGGTTCCGGGTTCAAATCCCGGGGACGGCTCCGCAACAAATATGAAAAACATAACAAGAACGGATTTGGTTTTAATAACCTTTGTGATTGCGTTTGTTGTGTTTGTGGGCCTTTTGGTTTTTAGGGAAGCTCGGCGCGACAATTTTGTTTTGAATCGAGATGATGTTATAAAGTTCTTTGCCGAGAAAATAAACGAGGTTTCGCCCGAGCCCGCGGTTGTGGGTGGTAAGTGGATGGTAACTAGATTTCGTTTTGTTAACCCCGAGCGGAATCAAAGAGTTGACACCGATGCCGTTTACATTGAATATAAAGATGGGCATATTGCCCGGGCGTTCTTGCTAACGGTTGCGCCCTCGGCCGGCGCCGAGCCGGAATACAAAATAATCGGCTTTTTTGAACCCGGTCCGCTGGGATACAAATTGATTTTCGGCGAGGACCCGCTTAAAGGTCAGCCGCAGGAGATTTACGAATATAACGAGACTGCGAGGAGTTGGATCAAAGTCAATTAGAGTAAGAAACAAGTGACAAGAGACAAGTAACAAGGAATTTCCATGTCGCCTGTCGCCTGTCGCCTGTCGCTAAGTGTGAGTCAAGATAATCTAATAAAACTAAACTGCACTGCCTGCAAACGGATCAATTATTGGAGCCGCAAGAACAAGAAGAAAGTAACCCGCAAGATTGAATTGAAAAAATACTGCAAATGGTGCAAAACACAGAAAGTGCATAAAGAAGCTAAGTGATTTGGCCAACACCCGATGTTGGCCACTAGGAGTTTATCTAAAGCATTGAAAGACGATTAGCGCTTGGCGATTTGCGATAAGCAGTACCAAATACGGGCGTAGCTCAATTGGCAGAGCACTGGTCTCCAAAACCAGTGGTTGCAGGTTCGAGCCCTGCCGCCCGTGCATGACAATTACTCTATGCGGCTCAATTAAGTTTATGGACAATATGGTGGATATCCAGGAGCGGTTGGAGAAGATGGGCCATGTTGTTTTGATGCCTATTAAAGCTGAAGGGGTGGACTATTGGTCGGAGGACAATTCTGGTCGCGTGGTAGCCAAGGGCAAGCTTCGGCTTATTGATGAACATATGGACAAGATTGAAAAGTCTGACGCTATTTTGGTTGTGAACATAACCAAAGGTGATATCAAAAATTATATTGGCGCCAACACTTTTTTGGAAATTGGCTTTGCCCATTATCGCGGTAGAAAAATATACTCTCTCAACCCCTTGCCCGATCAACCCTATATTAAAGATGAGATTGAGACCATTAACCCCGTTGTTCTAAGTGGCGATTTGACTCAAATTGCCTAAAGAGAAGCCGAGAGTGGTTATGGATAACTTAAATAGTTTGATTCATAGTTTGATCACAGGCGGCTATCTGAAAACGCCCGCTATTGTAGAAGCTTTCAGAAAAATAGACCGCAAAGGTTTTGTGCCCGAGGCGATGAAGGTTTGGGCTTATTTGGACCAGCCCTTGAGTATTGGCCAAGGCCAGACTATATCCCAGCCGCTAACCGTGGCTTTTATGTTAGAATTATTAGAGCCGGCTGCGGGTCAAAAAGTACTTGATGTTGGCACCGGTTCGGGTTGGCAGGCGGCACTTTTGGCCGAAATAGCCGGCCCGCAGGGTTTGGTTGTTTCAATTGAGCGAATCAAGAGTCTGTCCGAATCAGCCCGGCAGAACCTGTCAAAATTTAATTTCAATAATTTGAAGCTGGTGGTGGGGGATGGCAGTTTGGGTTATCTTCAAGAAGCGCTTTACGATCGCATTATTGCCGCGGCCAGTTCCAATTTAATCCCTCAAACCTGGCAGGATCAGCTCAAACCGGGCGGGGTGATTGTTGCTCCGGTGGGCGAATCTTTGGTAAAATTGGTTAAGATCGGTGATGGCAAATTCAAGAATGAAGAATATCCGGGATTTGCGTTTGTGCCCCTCATCATAGAATAAACGCCGACCAACGCTGACTATACGCAGACTCACGCGGACGATACTTAACGCAGATCTGCGCTGACGGCACGCAGACCAACACTGACGATACTTCGCAGATGGCTAACAGAATAAAATTCAAACGGCGGCAGATTTGGCTGGTTGTTCTCATCGGCCTTATTTTTTATTTATGGTACCAGTTGGCCTGGCCGCAGTTTTTTGGCTCCAAGCCCCGCTCGGTTACCATTGAGCAGGGTGATTCTTCCTGGACCATAGCCAGCAAGTTAAAAGAGGTGGGTGCCATAAAAAACCGCTTGTTCTTTTTTGTGTCAGTTTGGTGGCACGACGGCCTGGATTTGCTGAAGGCGGGGCAGTACGCTTTTGACGGCGGGTCTAATTTAGGCACAATAGTTAAAAAACTTATCGGCGGTGATGTGAAGGTGGATGATATAATTGTTTTAATTCCTGAAGGTTTTAATTTGCGGGAGGTCGGGGAGCGCATTCGCACCGCCGGGTTTACCAAGGCCGGCGATATTTATTTGGAAAGTTTCAGGGCCGCCGATTTTTACAAAGATTTTCCCTGGCTGGAAATGCCCGGCAACAAAAAAGGCACCTTGGAAGGCTTTATTTTCCCCGATACCTACCGCTTTGACAGATCACTTACCTCCTACCAGATTGTTGCCCGCATGCTTAAAAATTTTGAGGTGCGCACGGCGGCTTTAAGAAATCAGCTCACGCTTAAAAACAGAGATTTTTACGGGATTTTAATAATGGCCTCCATATTGGAAAAAGAAGTTCCCCACGAGGACATGCCTGTGGCGGCGGGAGTGTTGTGGAAGCGGCTGGAGTTGGGCATGCCGCTTCAGGCCGATGCCACCTTGGTTTACGCTCTGGGGCGCCCGATTCGCCGGTCTGATACCACCACTTTGGACTCGGCTTATAACAGCTATCTTTACAAGGGCCTGCCGCCCACGCCCATTTCTAACCCCAGCTTGGAGGCAATAAAAGCGGCCCTCTCTCCTCAAACCAGTAATTATTTGTATTACTTAACGCGCGCCAGCGACGGCAAAACCGTTTTTTCCAGAACTTTGGAGGAGCACAATCTGGCGCGGGCCAAGTATTTACAATCTGGTTATTAGCGATATTGGACTTATAAGGCTTATAGGACTTATAATTTAAGTAATGAGTGTAAAAATCTACACCACCCCAACTTGCGCGTTTTGCCATGCCGAAAAGGAATTTCTAAAGGAGCATAATATTGCTTTTGAAGAGTTGGATGTGGCCGTTAACGCTCAAGCCCGTGAAGAGATGATTCAAAAGACTGGCCAGATGGGCGTGCCGGTGACGGATATAGATGGGGAGATTGTGGTTGGGTTTGATAGAGCGCGATTGAAGAAGGTGCTTGGATTATAATCAATCAGTGAATAAGGAATCATGAATCAAGAATCAGGAGTCAAATTCCTAATTCCTAATTCCTAATTCCTAAATCGGCTCGTGCTTGACTTAATCATTGTCGGTGCTTCCGCGGCTGGTTTGGCGGCCTCCGTTTACGCGGCGCGGCGGCGGCTTAATTTTAAGATAATAACCGGTGATGTCGGCGGTGAAGTAGCTACTTCGGGCGAAATTGAAAACTGGCCGGGTGTTATTCATACCACTGGCATTGAGCTGGCCGACCAGTTTAAGGCGCACGCCCAAGCCAACAATGTGGTTATTGAAGAAGGCAAGTGGGCTAAGCGAGTGGCCCGCGAGGGCGATTTTTTTGCGGTTAGCGGTGATAGCTCCAACGGTTCTGGGTTTAAGGATCAGGCCAAGACCGTTTTAGTGGCCACCGGCGTGCACCCGCGCGAGCTTAACTTGCCGGGCGAAAAAGAGTTTCGCAATAAGGGTTTGTCTTACTGCACCGTCTGTGACGGGCCGCTTTTTTCGGGGCAGGCGGTGGCCACCGTTGGCGGCGGCAACTCGGTATTGGAGTCGGCCATAATGCTTTCGGGTATTGCCAGCAAGGTTTATGTTGTAAACAAAAACCCCAAATTTAAGGGCGAGCAGGTGCTGATTGACAAAGTCAGTCATCTGGCCAATGTGGAAATAATTTACGAGGCCATGACCCAATCTATCCTCGGCGATAAGTTTGTAAATGGTTTGGAGTATCGCGACAAAGCCGGTGCGGTCCACAAGCTGGATGTCGGCGGGGTGTTTGTTCACATTGGCCAGATTCCCAATAGTTCTTTTGTAGAGGGCGTTGAGCTCAACGAGTTTAAGGAAATAAAGGTTGATTTGGTTGGCCGCACCAATATACCTGGCCTTTTTGCCGCCGGCGATGTTACCACTATACCCCACAAACAAATTGTTATTGCGGCCGGGCAGGGAGTGGCAGCTTTGCTTTCAATAGTAGATTATTTGAATAAGAACCATTAATATTTTGTTTTCAAGTTTGGGTGTCGGGCTAGTTTAATTTTCAAATACTAATTTTCAATTTACAATCAATTACCAATTTTCCAATTTTCAAATTGCTTGAAAAACGTCCAGTGCTTTGAGAATTTAATAATTGAAAATTTATTGTAAATTGGTCATTGAAAATTGAAAATTACGCCTTTCTATTTGGTTATGGATGAGCTAAAAAGAATCATACGAGGGCCGGTTCTGCTGGATGAGCAAAGTCTAGACCACTACTCCCGTGATGGCAGTATTTTTTCTATTAAACCGGCGGCTGTGGTTTTGCCGCGCGATCGTTCTGACATCCAAAAGCTGGTGGTGTGGCTGGCGCAAAAAAGAAAAGAAAATCCAACCGATAACCGTTACACTTTGGTCTGCCGCGGTAAAGGCACTGATCAAGCCGGCGGGCCGCTGGGTGAGGGTGTGATTGTTCGCTTTCCCGATCACCTAAACAAAATTTTGGAAATTGGCAGTGATTTTTGCCGAGTGGAGCCGGGGGTTATTTTCGGCGAGCTTAATCGGGCTTTGGCCGCCAATAACAAAATTATTCCCTCTTTTCCCGCCTCGGCCGATTTTTCCACCATGGGCGGCGCTGTAGCCAATGTGGCTGCCGGCGAGAAGACCATCAAATACGGCACCAGCCGCAACTATGTTAAAAGTTTAAAAGTAATTTTATCCTCGGGCGAAGAAATTGAAACCAAGCCTTTTAATCCGCAAGAGCTTGCGGCAAAAAAATCACAAAATGATTTTGAAGGTGAGCTTTATCGTCAGATCGATGAGTTGATAAATAACCACCGCGATTTGATTGACCGATCCAAACCGCAAGTAACCAAGAACGCATCGGGTTACGCCCTGTGGGAAGTTAAAAAACCGAGCGGAGAGTTTGATCTGGGCCAGCTTTTTATTGGTGCTCAAGGCACCTTGGGAGTTATCACCGAGATCACTTTTAGAACAATTGATTGCCCCGAAACCAGCGCTTTGATAGTTGGCTATTTTGATGACTTGGAAAAGTTGGGCGAAGCGGTAGAATCTTTGGTGCCGCTGGGTCCTTCGGCCGTTGAGCTGGTGGATCATTATTTTCTGGAGGTGGTGCGGAATAACTCGCCCCAGTTGCTGACCGGTCTCCTGCCCGAAAAGGTTCCGCAGTATGTGCTTTTGGTGGAATTTGATGGTTCTGTAGGCGAGGTTAAAGCCGGTATCGGCCGAGCCGAGCCGATTATCAAATCCGTGGCCTACGAAGTTAAGGTTGCTCTTGATCCCAATGAACAAGAAAAACTATGGCAGCTGCGCCATTCGGCCGCCGCGGTGATTATGGAGAAACTGCCCGGTCCCAAAAAAGCTTTGCCTTTTGTGGAGGACGGCACGGTCAGCCCTAAGTATCTAGTTGAGTATTTGCGCGATTTGGGGGAACTCGCTAAACGGTATGATCTCGCCGTGCCGGTGTGGGGCCATGCCGCCGATGGCGATATGCATTTTCAGCCGCTGCTTGATTTGGCCGATGAGCGTGATCGCAATAAGATCTTTGACTTTGCCCGCGATGTTTTTACGGTTATCGGTAAATACCGCGGCTCGGTTTCGGGCGAGCACAACGACGGTCTGTTTAGAACGCCGTATTTAGACATAACCTTCGGCCAAGAAATGGTGGATTTGTTTTTTGAGGTTAAGAAAATTTTTGACCCTTTGGGCATTTTTAACCCCTACAAAAAAGCCAGCCGCGACTTTGAGGTGCTTAAAAAATATATGAGGAGGGAGTATAATATACATGAGCTTCATTAGCTTGTTAGCTTCGTTAGCTTGTTAGTTGGATTTGTCTAAAAAGCTAAAGAAGCTAATGAAGCTAAAAAGCTAGTATGAGAGTTGCCATTAATGGTTTTGGCCGCATTGGCCGGTGTTTCTTTAGGCAGGCGTTTGCCGAGGCCGATGTTGAGATTGTGGCGGTGAATGATCTGGGTGATATCAACAACCTGGCCTATTTGTTGCGGCGTGATACTGTTTATGGAGGTTACGAGAAGCCGGTGGAGGTGCGCAACGGCCAGTTGCTGGTGGACAGCCAGAACATTTTTGTTTTTTCCGAGAAAGATCCGGTCAAACTGCCTTGGGGGGACTTGAAAATAGATGTGGTGGTGGAATCCAGCGGCGTTTTTGCGTCTTACGACAAAGCCAAAGTTCACTTGGAGGCTGGGGCCAAAAGAGTGGTTATTACCGCGCCAGCCGGCGCTGAAGTGCCCCATGTTCTGCCGGGCGCCAACAATGATCTTTTAAACAAAGAATTGAGCCGCATCACTTCCGATGCTTCCTGCACCACCAATGCCGCCGTGCCGGTGCTTAACATTCTTCAAGTAAATCCCGGCATAAGAAAAGCCGTGCTCAACACTTCGCACGGTTACACTGCCACTCAAAGCTTGGTGGATGGCCCGGCGGCCAAAGATTTTTTGCGCGGCCGGGCGGCGGCCCAGAACATTGTGCCTTCGCACACCGGCGCGGCCGAGGCGGTGATTTTATCGCAGCCGTGGCTGCGCGATGTTTTTGAAGCGGTGGCCTTGCGCGTGCCGGTTATTACCGGTTCTATTGCCGATTTAACTTTTTTGGCGAGCCGCAATACAAGCGTGGAAGAAATAAATGATGTTTTGCGCCGGGCCGCCAAAGACCCCAAGTGGCAGGGCGTGTTTACGGTGTCCGAAGAGCCGCTGGTGTCCTCCGACATAATTAAAAACCCGCACGCCTCCATCGCCGATTTAACTTTTACCAAAGTGGTGGGCGGCGACTTGGTAAAAGTGCTGGCTTGGTATGACAACGAATGGGGATATTGTCATAGCTTGCTGTTACACATCCTCAACTTAAAGAATCTGCTGTAACCTTCCCATGGAAAAAGATTTTGATGGTTGGAATGAGGTCAAAAAATGTACACATACGGAACAGCCCCGTTTGTATACCGTTCGCGAAATTTGGTGGTGTCGGTTTGGAGTAAATATAGGCACCGAACAAGATGGACGGGGAGAATGGTTTGTCCGCCCGTGCATTATCTTGAGAGGATTTGGGTCAGATGCATGTTTGGTGGTTCCGCTCACTACTTCTACCCGCAAGCATTCGCTCCGTATTTTAGTCGGTGTGGTTGATGGTCGCGAGGCGCGAGCTAATCTCTCTCAATTGCGAGTTGTTGATACGCGGCGATTAGAGAGGAAGATTGGTTTTCTGGATAAAGGGGTTTTCTTGAGCATAAGAAAAGCCGCCAAAGGATTACTTTAACGGCTTTTCGTACATTCTCCCCGCTTGCGCGGGGCGAGGCCGAAGCCAACTGTGATTTTAGTATACTCCCTCTTTTGCCAGATTGCAAGCCCGTGCTTGTCTGGTGCTTAATCTATTTTTTCTCTCCAAAAACAAGCATTTAAGCCGTTTTGTTAAAATTAAGCAATGATATACATTGGGTCGGATCATCGCGGTTTTAAGCTCAAAGAACATTTGAAGGAGTTTTTGTCGCGGCAGAATATTGATTTTGAGGACTTGGGCAACACTCAATTTGATCCAGAAGATGATTATCCCGATTTTGCTTTTAAGCTGGCCGAAGCGATCGCAAAGAATCTGTCTGATAATACCGGTATTATGATTTGCGGCTCGGGTTTGGGCATGGTGGTAGCGGCCAACAAAGTCAAAGGCGTCAGGGCGGGTTTGGCAACTTCGGATTGGTTGGCCCGCCACGGCCGCGAAAACGATGATCTTAATGTTTTGTCTTTAGCCGCTGATATGACCGATGAAAAAACCTCCGAGGAAATTGTAAAAACATGGCTGGAGGCGCGTTTTAGTGGAGAAGAGAGGCATCGACGGAGAGTGGAGAAGATAATAGCGTTTGAGCAAGATCATTTAATCTAATTTTCAATTCTCAAGGCTCAATTTTCAATCAATTACCAATGATTCAATTTTCAAGCGGGTTTGATAATTGTTGGATTGAAAATTCATTGAAAATTGTAAATTGATAATTGAAAATTTTTGTGGAGGTCATTCCTGCCATTTTAGAAAACTCCTGGGCCGAGGTTGAGAAAAAGCTCAAACTTATAGGCAACCGTACCGACTGGATTCAGCTGGATGTTTCCGATGGCCAATTTACTCCTTATGCGACTTGGTCCAATCCTCATGACCTCCATTCTTTGCGGTTAGATTCTAAAATTGAGGTTCATTTGATGATTAGTGAGCCGTGGCTGACACTGGAGAATTGGCTTAAAAGTCCAATTGGCCGCGCGGTGGTGCAAGTTGAAGCGGTGGATACTCCGGCGCGGTTTAGCGAGATTCAATCTCTAGCCAAAAAATACAACAAAGAAATCGTCTGGGGGTTTAAAATAGAAACTCCGTTTGCAGAGGGGTCTACAAAGGGTAACCCTTTGCCTAGCAAAGGGTTACCCTTTGTGGATAGTGTAAGCCGTGTTTTATTTTTGTCGGTTGAGCCGGGCCGACAAGGGCAGGCATTTGACCGGCGGGTTATTGATAAAATTGCTTCACTAAAGAGTCAATATCCGCAAACAGTTGTGGAAGTTGACGGCGGAATCAATCCCAGTGTAGTGGGCGATCTCAAAAACGCCGGCGCCGACGACTTGGTAGTGGGTTCATACATTTTTGATTCTCCCGACCCCCAAAAAGCCATTGCTATGTTGCAAGCTTAGCTTCCAACATCCATTTTGCCTGTGGAAAACATGATTCTTGATTTCAAAATATGTCTATGTTCTGATTTCATCAGAACCAGTTCTTTAAGTAGTTCAACAATCAACTCCCTATTTTATTGTGAAGGAGGTGAATTTGATGGTTGATAGCCGTGAGCCATATGCCCAGGGGTATGTTGCCGGGACCCAGGAAAAGGGGTCGAGTGATAACCCACACAATGATCCAAACGGTTTGCTTGGTGAAGTTGTGGATGCCTTGACGTTCGGCGCCCTTAAGACCAGTGATGAAAAAGCTGCCACCGCGTGGGAAGAGGGGCGGCAGGCTGGCACTACAGCGCAGAAGAAGTAAAGGACATTCGGGAAGAGAATATTGAAACCAGTGAGTATGTCCTGGTTTGGAATAAATAAATTTAAAGTTTGATTGTTGGAATAAATGTATATGCTGTCTCAAAAGAACGAGGCAGCATTTTTTTTGCGCTATGTTGGAAATCCAGCTTTCAGTATGTATATGGCTGTCAAATGTCCGATGTTTGATAATCTGCTAGTCACTAAATTTTAGTGGGAAGATCAAAATATACCGAGCATGCGATCGCATGCTCGGTATATTGGGTGTTATGTGTGATGTAATGGCGTGGTGGAATTAAGTTGTGCTGGGCCCGGTATGTATGGTTTCGTAGATTTACGAAACTACAAACTTCCATAGGAGGGTGCCATGTCCAGTGTTCGAGAACTTGTAGTTAACGTCGCCGCCGGTGTGTTGCGTGTCCCACCAAAGGATATTACTGACAAAACACGCCTCAATGTCGACCAGTGTAATACTGTCGGTTTGAATATTGTTATGCAGACCGGCGAGCTTCTCGTAATCGCTGACCTTCAAGGAAGTACCGTCGGCGATCTAATTGCTGCCGCTGGAGGCGAGTAATTGTCATTACGGCATTGCACGGTTAACCGCTATACCGGCCTAGAGGCATTGTGTAGCTAATCGGCAATGCAAGCAGGTCGAGGGGGATGCAAAAACACATCCCCCTTTTTGTTTTATTAGTCCTCAAAATTTGCTAAAATTAAACCATGGATACCCTACACGAAACCAAACTCAAACAGCTGGAACTTAGGGCCAACCAAATTAGGCAGGACATTATTGCCATGCTGGTGGAAGCCGGCTCGGGGCATTCGGCCGGGCCGTTGGGCATGGCTGATATTTTTACGGCTTTATATTTTCATGTTCTGCGGCACGATCCTAAACACCCCGAATGGCCCGATCGTGATCGCTTGATTTTATCCAACGGCCATATTTGTCCTGTTAGATATGTGGCTATGGCGCATGCCGGCTACTTCCCCAAAGAAGAATTAAAAACTCTGCGCAAGCTGGGTACGCGCTTGCAGGGCCATCCCCATCGCACTTCTCTTCCCGGTGTTGAAACCACATCTGGGCCTATAGGTTCTGGTCTTTCTCAAGCCGCTGGAGTGGCTTT
>ERZ1292623.3539-Hain-H51-01um-R1-3539-length-13293-cov-20_pt1 | contig 13293 bp, 13 predicted proteins | sample MGYA00564398_ERZ1292623 | MGnify/ENA primary metagenome ERZ1292623 (study PRJEB36523, sample SAMEA6512633) | groundwater metagenome | collected 2019-01-07 | study: AquaDiva: Metagenomics assemblies of 32 groundwater samples
AAAGGCGTGAGCGATAAAACAATTGAAAAACTTAATAAATTTCGTCATCCACATTCTAATAAATTCGAAATATTTGTAGGCGCGAAAGAGGCGGGATTATCTATTGGTGTATTAAGTTCTTTGATATTAGTTGGAGCTATAGACGCAAATAACCGCCCGAAACTAGTCTATGAAGCTCAATTATTCAACTTATTAACAGCTAAAGAAAAAAGATATGTTTTAGAATATGGAATACAATTTAATTTTGATTTAGTTAAATGTCTCAAGCATCTTAGATTATCTAAAGATGAAAAAGGCAAGCCAATTATTAAAGATTCTCGATATGAAACATTAAAAAAACACGAAACACCTTATAAAAAAATGCTAGACTTTAATAGTAAACATGAAGATTTAGGAAAATATTATTTTGAACGCTTTTTGTTAGGTTATGCTTATTCTATAAATCTTATTGATATATACAAAAATGTCGTGCCAGATATTATTACTATAGAAGAAGTGAATGGATGTTTAGAAAAAGAAAAAGTGCATTTTGTCGGTGAAGTATCAAACGTAATTAGTAGAAAAGGCAAGGAAAGTGGAAGGAAATATTTAAAAGCTGAAATTCAAGATCATACAGGTATTTGTTCGGTTCTTCTTTGCGATACGGACAAAGCTTGGAAAGTCCAAGAACATCATGAAGAAAACGCGGGGACTATGAAAGAAGGCGATATTGTTTTTGTCAGAGGTTCTAAAGGTGAAAATATTATTTTTGCTAAAAAAATAGGCGTTCAACCAATAGAAATATTCGATAAAATAAGCAAAATTAAGAATATGGACAAATCAACATTAGAAAATCAACCAATTAACCAAAACAATTAAATTGATAAATTTTCTTCAAAAATCATTTGCCAAACAAATAAAAACATTGTAATATAGTTGAACTAAATCAAAAAAAAGCTTTAGAATAAAAATAAACAAAATATGACAAATACCCGTTCGCGCCAGAATCGTAATACTACCACTAATCGACGTAGCTGTAATCGCCGATCTGTAAGTAGCCACGTCGTTCGTTCAAATAATAATTTAAAACTATATTCATTAGGCATGGTGGAAAATAAGGGGGTGTACAAGATCGTGGATGCGCTTTTATATCAACCCGTTAATCAATTCCAAGCTGTTTGGAAGAAAGTAGACTCTAGGAATGTTTCTCGTGCTTTGAATCGTGGAGCTTTGGTAATCAAGTAATAGTTAAAAAAAATCAAATTAAAATAACGAATATGCCATCACTTTTCTTTTCAGGAACGAAATCTAATACCGGCGGAGTTCTTGCGGTCTCTTTTAAGAGTAAAGATCAGTCCGTGTTTTTTAAGGTTACAAAACAAACCGGTTGGAATGATAAAATCAATAAACCCACCTTTTCAGGCGGAGAAACGATAAATTTCAAACTTTCCCAAGACGAGGCGGGAGATATCATTCATGCTGTTTCTGGACATGACCAATGTGGGTTTTTGCATACTTTTAACAATGAAAGTTCAACGGGTAGTTTTAGATATTATGAAATGGATGATAAAAAGAATACAGGTAAGAAAATTCGTAGATTTAGATTGACATGCAAAAAGGGTGAATTTGAGTCTAACATTGGGTTTTCATTAGGTTCTGCCGAACGTCTTTCTCAATATCTACAATTCGCGCTTCAACGAATGAATGAAGCTATTTATGTGCAAGATAAGAAGGAGTTTGAAGAATATCTAAAAAAGAAAGACGCTGCTAAATCCACAACAAAACCTATGCCTAAGAAAGTAGATGAAGTGGAAGTACCTAACGATTCTGAAGAAAATAATGTCGACCCGCCAGAAGTAGTTGTAGAAGGTGAGGACAATCTCGACTGGTAGTTGAGTAAATCGCGTTGACAAGAAAGAAATTTATTTATGCCCGCCAAAATTAAGTTTTTGGCGGTTTTTTTTGTTTTGTAGTTTTCTTAGTTTTATGCATAGTATATGATAACATATGGTTAAGAAACGTATTGGATTTGTCACGTCATCTATTCTAATAAAAACCGGTTTTTCAAATAACGCTCGTTACTTACTTCCTTACCTTTGGAAAACCGATAAATATGAAATATTTCATTTGAATCAGGGGATAGGACAGACACTAGATTTCAATAGATTGCCTTGGAAAAATGATCCTACTATGGTTCCTGGATTATTTGATCAAAATAGATTTAATAGTGATCCGGGATACCAAAGAGATGTTTCTTATGGAAACTTAGCCGTAGAAAAATTTATAATAGAAAATAAATTAGATTGCCTGGTTTTGATTGAAGATGTGTGGGCTTTTTCGCCAGATTATTATTTTAAATCTCGATGGTGGTCTAACATGAAAAATAGTACTTTATTATGGAGTACATGTGATTCTCTTCCCGTTTTACCCCTGTTCAAGGAATGGGCGCAAAATTGTCCCAATGTTTGGTTTTGGGCTTCTTTTGGCGTCAAAACCTTACAGCAAGAAGATGGTGAAAAATATAAACACTTAAAATGGGTGTTTGGTAGTTTAGATATAAAGGAATGGAACCCTATAAGCCAAAAAGAAAAACTAGAATTAAGACAAAAAAACAATTTAGATTCTGACTTGACAATATTCTTGCAACTTGGTCGAAACCAATTACGTAAACTATACCCTGTTACTATTGAAGCTTTCACAAAATTCAAAAAACAATATCCAGAATATAAAGCCAAATTACATTTCCATTGTTCTTATAGCGATCAAGGTTTTCCATTAGAAAGATTAACAACAGAATTAGGATTAAAAAAAGAAGATATATTAGTAACTTATTTCTGTCGCGCTTGCAACGAATGGGAAATCAAGCCGTTCGTAGGAGAAGACCAAGATTGCCGATTTTGTAGTGCTCAAAAATCTCAAATTACAGCGGGAGTAACCAGCACTATTTCCAATAAAGAATTATCAAAAGTTATTGGAGTTTCTGATGCTTGTGTTAGTTGCTATACTTCTGGAGGTTTTGAATATATAAATCCTCAAGCACTCCTTTGCGGGCTTCCATTATTATGCACGGAATATTCATCCGGCGAAGATTTTGTTAATCAAGACTTTGTGTTTAGATTAGATGGCAATTATACGTTTGAAATGGGGACGGGATTCAAAAAACATGTACCTAATCAAAATACAATGGTCAAATTCTTCAAAAAAATTTGTGAAATGTCCAATGATGAAAAAAAAGAAATTGGTAAACGAGGAAGAGATTGGGCGGCAAAAACGTTTGATATTTCAGTGATAGGAAAACAGGTAGAAGAATGGATTGATTCGACAAACTTACATAATTGGGACTTTGAAATTCCGAAAGCTGAATTAAAAAATCCCGCCGCCCAAATTGATAATGTTACTGACAATGGAGATTATATAGAGCAGCTTTATAATAAAATTTTATTGGTGAAATCCGATCCACAAGGAAAATCTTATTGGACTAATTTATTAAATCAAGGGGCTACGCGGGAACAAATAACCAACCAATTCAGAAATATCGGCGCTTCAGACAATCAAAAGTTAGGTATATTGCAACCCCAAAAAACAATTGAAGATTTATTGGATAAAACAGGGAGAAAGAGATTCTTGATTGTAGCTGTTGAAAGTATTGGCGACATACTATACTGCACGTCTTTACTTAAATCTTTTAAAGAATGTTATCCCAATTACGATATCTACATAGGGACAAAACCAGAATATTATTCGATTTTTGATGGAAATCCAAATGTTTATAAAATTATTGATTATAATCCCATTATGGAACAAGAAATAATCATGACCGGATCGGGAGATAATTTGGGTTTTTTTCAAGGGTATTGCCATCTGTTCGCCGGAAGTCAACGCGTACTTAATTATTTAACCAATTCAAAAATAGCTCTACAATTAACATAAAATAAAGAAATGTTGTTACTTTTATGTTCTTACGTGTAAAATAGAAAGGAGACTTAATTATGGGTCGCCAGAAAATATATAAAACAAATGAACAACGAAAACTCGCAAATAGAAAAAAATCAAAACGATATTATGAAAAACATGGAAAATTTGTCAGAACAAAACGAATGGAACGATATTGGAAATCAAGAAATATGGAAACCTATACCGTCTTTTGAAGATCGATATTTAATTAGTTCTCATGGAAGAATAAAAAGTTTATATGCTGATGTGATACTAAAACTAAAAACAAATAGTCGTGGTTATTATGTTGTTGGACTGTGGCAAAAAAGAAAATCTAAATGGTTTAGTCTTCATAAAATTGTAGCCAATAACTTCATTCCGAATAACAATTTAATTAGAAATCAAATCAATCATAAAGATGGTAATAAATTAAACAATAAAATAAATAATCTTGAATGGTGTACCGCTAAAGAAAATGCGTTTCATTCAATTCAAAATGGACTAAATAAAACAATTGCACCAGGAGATGATCATCAAGGAGCTAAATTAACAACTCATGAAGTAAAAATAATCAGAAGAGTTTTCTTAGACGGGGAGGTATCTGTTAAAAATTTATGTGATAAATACAATTTAAAAGAGCTAACAATACGAAGAATTATCCATAATCGAACATGGAAAGATTCAAATTATGAACAGTGCAAAAATCAAGTTCAACTCATTTTAAAAAAATGGGATAGCTTGCATAAATCTAAATCCCGACCTAGAAAATATAAGGAGGTATTAGCTTGAATCTCGCTTGCCTTTACAGTCTTACCAGCGGGCAAAAAATTGATAAAATTGATATTCTTGAAAAATTTTATCCTTTAGATTTGGAAAAATATGTCTTATTTCATCCCTTCACGAAAAGTTCAAAATCTTATGGATACTGGCAGGACGTTCTTGAGATTCTTTATCCAATATTGAAAGACTCTGCCTATTCAATCGTACAAGCCGGATTGCAGTCAGAACCATTGCTACCTGGTTGTATTGATCTGCGTGGAAAAACTACAGTGAATCAATGCGCTTATTTATGTTCCAAAGCTTCACTTGGATTACTTTGTGATTCATTTATTAGCCATCTTGCGGGTCACTATGACATTCCAAGAGTCATTCTAATTTCAAATAATTATAAAGAATGTGTTAAGCCGTATTTCGGAACACCTGAAAAACAAATCATCCTAGAACCTGATCGCACAAAACGAAAGCCAAGTTTTGCCCTAGACGAAGGGCAGAATAAACAAATAAACGAAATTCGCCCGGAAAAAATTGCTAAATCCGTCTGTCAACTTCTCGGTTTACCTTTTAATTTTGAGTATGAAACGGTTTATGTGGGCGACAGCTATCAGAATAAAATGCTAGAAACAGTGCCAACATCAATAACAAACATATCTAATCTTGGAACTGACGCAATTATTGTAAGAATGGATTATGAATTTAATGAAACAATATTACAGCATCAAATGCAACATTGCCCCGTGATTATCGTAACAGATAAACCTATAAACTTAGAAATATTAAAAAATTATCGCGCACGTATTAAACAATTGATATACCTAATAACAAAAGACCATAGTGTGAGTTTCGCGTCAGCAGTCCAAAAATTAAATATTCCTTTTCAAATGTTTTCTTATTTGAAAAACGAAGAATTGAATAAATTCAAATTAGACTATCTCGACATCGCCGCCATTTTACCCAAGAATGCTAAAACAAAAAAAGAAATAAAAGAAATTTGTGATATTCCGCCCGACCAACTATACTATAAATCTTGTAAACACACGTTAAGCAACGGTCTTATTTTCTCATCAAAAGCCGGTTGGTTAAAAAATCAACCCGTGAATACCATAAATCAAATATCGCCCGTTTCCCCCGTTGATTGCGCAGATTGGGATTTGGAAATGGAATACTTTTTGATAATGAAGAAAAAGCATAATTAAAACTTGCCTTTCGATTAAACCCAAAGTATGATTTAACCATAAATTATGGACCAAGAAACACTCAATCAAAAAACGTTGCAATTCAAACGCAATTCGGCTGGATTACTGGAAAACGTCGAATATAAATTCAATGAAGATAATTCTATAAATTGGAGATCGATGGTTGACCCAAAATTCCTATATGTAAACAAAGAAAACTTTCAAAAGCGTAAGGAAGAAGCGCCTTCTTCTATTGTTGGAGTAGAAGACAAAGATTTGGTAATTATGTTAAAAGGATTGCAGCCTTTGGCGCAAAAAAGGGGATATTCCTCTGTTAGTTTTAGACCTGTTTGTGCGGGTAATGATTATGCCGGGGTTGTTTGTCGCATAGAATGGTTAGGGAATTACGAAACAAACATGCAACCTATTTCTTATGAAGATTGTGCAGGTGCTAATACTTATAACACATCTGAAATGACACAAACTTATCTATTAGAAATAGCTTCGAATCGCGCCTTCGTTCGTTGCGTCCGAAATTTCCTAAAAATTGGAATTGTAGCAAAAGAAGAATTGCCGCCGCCCAAATACAAATTTAGTAATAACGGTAACACTCAAGCTACGCCCACAGCTATTCTTGCTGAGCTTATGAAGGAAAAGGGAAGGGTTTTTAAAGAAGTAAAAGAAAAGCTTTTGGCGGAAGGTGATTCGGAATTTCAGAATTTCAATGATTGGAATGATATTCCGGGAGATAAAGCATTTAGTTTAATTGATAGATTCAAAAATTTAAAAGAATCGAAAAAATAATAAATAAAACAAAACAAAACAAAAAAAAACAAAAGATATGATTGATGAAATTCTTGAAACACTAAAAGAAATAAATTCTAAACAAGAATTGTGGGACGCTTCTGCTACTAGTTACAAAAAATTATACGATGTACTTATAAACGTCGGTTTTACGCCCGATCAAGCAATTGCAATTCTAATCAATCAAGGAACAGGAATAGGCAAATAAATCAAATTCTGTTATATGTCTACGCAAATTATTAGACGCGGTTGGCGAAATTTCCAATGTTTTGAATGTGGTCACGAATGGAAAGAGTCAACTCGCGATCATCACTCGCCTAGCGGGATAAATTGTCCAAAATGTTCTGAATTTTGTCGACCTCATGATTCTAGGGCAGACGAATCATTAAAAGTTGATTATTTAGGTAATTTAATTAGATGATTCGGGACAAATTTCTTATCTAAATTAAATTAAATCAACGATTACTCCAAAAGCCCAAAGTTCAAAAGCACGGCGATATAACCTTGATAATTGATTTTTGTTCCATTGTTTGTAATGGAAGGATTGATATTGACGAGATCAAGGTCGGTTTTCTTTACTTTTGTTAATCCCACTACTTCTATTTCTTTGGAAATCGCGTGATGAAAATCAATACTGAATTTATTCCAATTTTGATGAGAAGATGAAATGTTGTCTTCCCCGTTTGTATATTGTTTAATTAGTTTGGCTTTTAAAGTTAGTACGGCATCCAGATGAGGTTTTAACTTAGTGATGTTTTCCGCTGCTGCCATTATTGTATCTGTCTTAAAAGGCAAAAACAAATAAGCGGAATTTAGTTCGTCGAGTTGAGAATAAGTAAGTTTCATAATTATAATTGGTATTATTTATTGAATAATATCCCGAAAAAGATAAAACAATAAAAAATTATTTGTCCTTTTTATCTTCGGCGACTAAATGTGGAAAATTAACAACAAATTGATCATCAAAAAAAACTTTCAACCCTTTGTATAAATCAGCATAAGCGGGCAAACCATATTTATTATCTTTGTGCAATAATTCTATTAGTTTATCTTGTGTCAATCCCAACGTGGCGATGTTAGGTTTTTCGTACTTAACTTTACCGTCGCTGTCTAAATCAGCTTCCGTATAACAAGCTATAATAGAAGGCTCTTTACCGGGCGGGTTTGTAATGGTGAAGTTTTGTAGTTGGCGAATTGTTGTCAGAACTAAAGATTTGGATTGAATAGTTAGACTCATAATATTTGTAATTATTTGTTAAAAAATATGTTTATGGTAATCGGGGTAAATTAGTTATATCTTTTGGGCGGTCAATTCTTTAATTGTTTGTTCTAACGCGGTAATTTTATCGTGTAGAGCCTGAATAGATAAAACGGTATAACCAAAAGTATTAACAGGATTTAATATTTTATTATTAAAATGCATCGCCCAAGGAGATTCTTCCGCCATGATTCCAACATATTCAGTTTCAAGATCCCCAGTGCCCATCCCTTCTTTATATTTAAAAATATATACAGAAGCAGATAATATTTTATTTAATGCGTCTTTAGTATTTTGAAATTGATTAATTATGTTTTTAGCGATTTTTGTAGATGCTGCTGACGCCCAAGATGTTACCCCGTCTCCCCCCGCGTCAGTTAATTGAAATCCAGCGGTTCCTGCTACTCCCGTAGGTAATTTCATCGTCCATGTTCCTGCTGCTGCCGCCACAGTTAAAGTTACCAGACCGGAAGTATTTCCAGCAATTCCAATTGTGCCTAATGTCGTACCTGCTAAACCGACGTGAAGTAAAGTTGATGGCGCGGTCGTTCCAATGCCGACATTGCCTCCGCCAGCCATGTAAATCGTGCCGTCTCCTTTGATTATAAAATCATTCCTCGTATCCGTCTCGTTGCGGATACCAAAATCAGAAGCAACAGCAATACTGCACCCAATCATGTACCGATCAGCTCCGGTTGGAGTGTAGAAGGTCTGGACAGTGTCACCGGTGCCTGCTACGTCCAACTGGGGATATGAAGCAGAAATGTGAAGTTTAGACGTTGGTGCCGCTATCCCAATACCAACACGAGCAGCACTTGTATCAACTACTAAATGGGTTGTATTAACAATCAAATCGCCCGTTCCATTAGGATTAATAAGAATGTTTGTATTACTCGCTGTGCTTAGTGTCAGCCCACCAGTGCCTGTGACGGTGAGGATGCCAGCGGATGTAGATATAGTTTGTGCGCCTGTAAAAGTCAAATCTCCATCTATAGTCATGGTAGTTCCATCCCATGTTAAAGTAGTGGCAGTATTTAAAGTAGTAGTAGAATTAGCAAAAACAATACCATTATTATTTAAAGTCCTTTTATCGGCGGTTAGTTTGGGAATTATGAACCCACCTAATTGACTAGACGTATGAATCGCCAAAAAAACATTGTCTGTGACAAAAGTTATCTCACCAGTTCCACCGGTGAACGTTGTGTGGGAAGCCTCATTTCCACGTCTGCGAAGTATCTGATTAGGCATGTGATTCCTTGATAGTTAGATGTTTACAATTAGGACATGGTTTATCATATTCAGTCCTTATTCTCCAAAATTCATGATGACAATCATTACATAAATGCTTAACATATAATATGTTTCTTTCGTTAAAAAATGGTTTAGATGAATATTCTAAACAAGAAATTCGTTCATTATAAACATCTTTAATCTTCTGCTTATAAGATTCAAATCCTTTAGCTAATTTCCATTTACTTACATTCTTATTATTAACATATGAGCGAAGCCTCTTCCCTTTATCTATACAATATTGTTTGTAACACGTAGGACATGGAAGGAACATTCTTGTGAGTTCATTAGGATTCTTATTAAAAATCGTACCACATTTCAAATGCTTTAGCGTTACGACGCCATCATGAAATCTAGTATAAGTATCCTTGAAAAATTCATATTCATTTCTTAATTCTGGTTTAACCCTATCAATAAATTCATCAAAGGTAATTAAACTCGCACGTCGAGCACAAGACTTGCATCCTTGCCCCCCAAGATGTTTATTAGGTGTTTGTTTAAAGAAAATACCGCACTGAGGACAAAAAATATCAATCTTAATAGAGCTATTAATGTAGTTTATGTTACTGTAGTCATATCTGTTTCCATGTATCTGTTTAGCCTTATCGATAAATTTTTCTAAAGTAAGTCGAGAAGGATGATTAGCTATCATCTTAGCAATTGCATCTAAACTATAAATATAGTTATTCTCTCCCCCGGTAGTCTTGTTATAACCATACTCTGGATTGTTAGACTTAAACGTTAAAATATAATAAGTCTCCAAAATGTTTAATATATTGATTCCCATTCCCTTTTCTAAAATAATAATACGAAAATTGTCCTTCCCGTACTTCTGGGCGGCTTTCTTTAAATGGTCGTTATCCGTTTGTCTCACCCAATTACATTTATATCTATCATAAAAAGTACTGGTTGTTAACCCCACATAAACTTTTCCATTAACCATATTTACAATCAAATAAATTATCCCCGTCTTTTGTCGAAGAATAGGGTCTTTATTGTCCAAAAAATCTTCCGCTTTTACATTAAAACGCGAAAAAACTTCATTTCTGTTTATTAAAACATCAAAATCTATCATCTTTGATTATACCTTATTTCTTGTGTCCTAATTAATCTACCAAATATTACACCTGCTGACGCGAAAATTTCAATAATTTTGTGTAATTTATAATAAGGCTTGAGTAAACATAGGAAAACCAATCATTTGTTGAAAATCTTATAAAACAAATTAAAAAATGGCAATAATAAATTATCTTGGAGATAAATTTGTTTCTACGTCTAGTACGGATACTTTGCCCGGTTTTGCTTTAGAAGGCGCGATTCTTTATTCTATTCCTCTTAGGGTGGGTTATATATATAATAATAACACTTGGAATCCCATTGAAAGTGGTATTGCCGGTTTAGTTTCAGGTCGTCAATCAAACACGATTTACAACATGGGCACGCAATGGACCGGCTCATGGAATATATGGAATAATGGAGATTTAATTGGTTTTGGTTTTAATTCTAATAATTCCACTCCCCTTAATAAAGGTCACTTTTATAATGAACCTTCGGGGTACATCGCGGGATGGGTTACGGGTATTATATTAGAAAATCAATCTAATACGGGAGCATTTGAAGATTGGATTGATCTTACAGCCATGACGACTAGCGGTGATTGGGGCGATTTAACCGCTCAAACAACGTCTGGCGATTGGGGGTCTATATTAGATCCTACAACTCCAGGAATTTCAATTGACGTAAAGCTAAGACAAGATCGCACAACTGTTTCCGCTCTTAGATTTCGTCGTTTAGTTTCCGGTTCATCTAATTATGATAGTACTATAGAATTTTGGATAACTGATTCGGGCACTTTATTACCTAAATTTACAATCCAAAGCGGGCAATTCTTACCTTGGTTAAGCGGGAAAAATTTCTTAGGTGCACCCGAATTACCTTTTTCGGGGATTCATACTGAAAAAGTAGTTGCTAAACAAATACAACTATTAGATGGAGCGGCACCTGGTTCTGGTACGAATGTTTTAAGTTCTTTATCGGGTCAACTTTATTGGTCAGGACAAAAAGTAGGCATTCTTTCGGGCACTACAGAAGATGGTGTTTTGACATATAATAAAGATTATCAAAATATAAATGTAGAATCTGGGATAAAAATATCAGGACAAAGAGTGGAATTAGGTCAGGCAAGATTCGCCAATAGTGATATTCCTTTTGATGTCACTGGCATTCTTCATTCTACTAGTGGAAAATTATATTGGTCTGGCAAAAATATTTTAGTACATAGCGGCGTTACTGACGGTGGGTTAATTACTTACCACCCAGATTATCCAAACGCTAATGTAGAATCTGGGGTACTGGTATCAGGCGATAGACTGTTTATCAGAAATGCATCACCGACCATAACTTTAGATTTGACAGCCGTCGATCTTAGTTCATTTGATATTAAAATAGATAATAGTGATAAAGCGTTTAAAATAGTTAGTACTGAAGGAAATGATGTTACTCCATTTTCTATCAGTCAAGGAGGAAGCAATAATACACTAACAATTAATAATAGCAGGGTGGGCGTAAGAACTAACGATTCTATTAGCGATCTTGATGTTTTTAGACAAAACATCCAAGAGTCTTTAGGGTCCGGTCAAGGAATATATATCAGAAATAACTCCGCTTCTACTAGCAGCACGAATCAATATTCGTCACCAATGACATGGCTAGGATCGTTTTGGAATCCCACGGGATTAAATAGTGTTACTACGGAATTTCGCGCTTACGTATCTACATCTTCTGGTAATGAACCTTTGGGAAGCGGTAGCGGAGCGTTAGTCTTTGAAGGACAAACCGGAGGGGCAGGATATAAAGAATTAATGAGACTAGATTATCATGCAGGATTAAAATTATCATCTGGAAGAACGTGGAATAGCGGAATTATATTCACTGATCATAGAGGCGGTTTAATGGCAGCTTCCGGTATGCGTTTTAATACGGGAAGTAATGTTTTACAAATAAAAACAATTTCTGGTAATCAAGCAAGATATCATGTAGGAGGCGTATTATCTTCTCAAATTAATGACGATGATGCTTTAGCGGGTGCAGTAATTGACTTAGCTACTTATACGATACCAGCTAATACATTATCATTTACAGGGGATAGAATACGATTCTCTGCGGAAGGTACAATGTACGGTACTACTAATGGACCAAAAAGATTAATTCTAGAAGTATATAATCAAAAATGTATTGACTTTGATGCTGTTGCACGCGATACATATGCAGGTTGGTCTATAGATGGTTATCTATATAAAACAAACAGTTCTTTTGATGTAGGAGTGAAGGTTGTATTTATTACCGGACACTCTAACCTATTAGGAGGCGATGATTCTATTATAACTAATACTCAAGCACCTAGACTCGCAATGATGACAACTACTGTTGGATCTGGAACATGTAATGCTAATGGAAAAATTCATATTAGGGGGCAAAGCGGCGTATCATGTTATAGTTTGTTTGTGGATTATTGTCCCGCTAATATAAATGGATCATTATAAAATTTAATTGATAAAAATTAATTGAATTTATAACTAAATATTCTTCAAATTATTTTATTAATTACTGAAATTTGTAACTAAATCCCCTCCAAGTGATTCCTCCTATAAGAGCTTCTATAATAATTGTATTACCTGAAAATAATCTACTTCTAAATAGTATATCTCCCGTTGCTAATCCTGAAGTATGAAATTCTAAACCAGTGACGCATAATTCTCCCCCGCTGATGCAATAATTACCCGTCATTACATCGCCCCCGCTTTTAAGTAAACCGGTAATATCATTTAGTACTTGATTCGGCGTTCTCCATTCTAGCCCGTCTGCTGCGGGTGTTCCTCTTAAATAATTTTGTCCCTGAATGGGGGTGGGAAAATTAGTTATACCACTTAAACTTAATCCTTCCTCTCTAATGTAAAATAATCTTGGAGAAATTGAACTTCCCGCCTCACTCATTCCTTTAACTGAAAAATAACTATTAAGTCCTCCCGATATAAAAGGAACAATTCCTGACCTTATCCATGTAGAATTTTCAAAAAT
>ERZ1292623.953-Hain-H51-01um-R1-953-length-29041-cov-10_pt3 | contig 13291 bp, 14 predicted proteins | sample MGYA00564398_ERZ1292623 | MGnify/ENA primary metagenome ERZ1292623 (study PRJEB36523, sample SAMEA6512633) | groundwater metagenome | collected 2019-01-07 | study: AquaDiva: Metagenomics assemblies of 32 groundwater samples
ACAAAGAAGAAATAATCGTGCCTGATTTTAGACAGGATATTACCTTTTCTTATGTAATTAACCCTTGAGAAGGATGTTTAACCCAAGCTGAAATAGATGAGCCAAACGTCCTTCCCCGGGCAAAAAGAGGTGATAATAATAGATAGAATTGCCATATTTAAACTTTTCGGTTTGTTGTAACTCCTTAATGGGAACGTAAATTTGTTGTGCTTTTTTGAGTAATCTATCAGTAATTGGAAGCATATTTAAAGTTAGTTGTTTTTTATCGAATATGACCAAAATTCCTAACAAAGGCAGTTCCAAAATCGGGCAGGAGCAGATTCATGGATTGTTATTTGGTGAGCAATTAAGCTGGCAGGCAATTATTTATGATTTGATTAATTCTGAGCAATTAGATCCATGGGATATTGATTTGGTCTTGTTGACTAATAAGTATCTTGAAAGAGTTAAAAAACTTGAGGAGGAGAATTTTTTTGTTTCGAGCAAAGTCTTATTTGCAGCGGCATTATTATTGAGGATTAAATCTGAGATTTTATTGAATCATTATATTCCTAGTTTGGACAATATCTTGTTTGGAAAAGAAGAGAGCAAGAGCAGTAAACAGGAAAGACTTGAGCTTGATGAAGAAATTCCAGAATTAGTGCCTAGAACACCTCTTCCAAGATTCAAGAAAGTTACTTTGCAGGAATTGATGGGTGCGCTCGGCAAAGCAATTAAGACTGAAAACAGGAGAATTCGCAGGGTTGTTATAGCAAAACAGCACGAGTTTGAAACAGCGATTACGCTCCCCAGAACAAGAGTTAATCTAAAAGACCAGGTTAGGGATATTTACATGAAGATAAGAGGGATTTTTGCTTACAGAAAAACAAAACTAGCTTTTTCTGAATTGTCCGGAGTTAGTAATGAAGAAAAAATTTCTGCTTTCATTCCTCTTTTGCATTTGGATAATCAGCATAAGATACACTTGGAGCAGGAAAATCATTTTGAGGAGATTTGGATTTTGCTTAAGCATTTATATGAGGAGCAAAACGCGGAAGAACTGGAAAGAATGAAGAAGGAAGTTGAAGAGGCGTTTAAAGAATCAGAGCTTGAAACTGAGAAGGGAAAGTATAGTGAAAAACATAAATAATTGAACAAAATAGTATGTTTTTCTCTTGATAGTCAAGGCATAATTGTTCAATTTTATAGAATCATTTCTTTAGTATTCTCAGCAATTGCTTTTCACTTAATAGACTCTCTTCTCCAGTTCCCATATTTTTTAATTTAAATTTGTTTTTCTCAATTTCTTCAGCGCCGATAAAAATAACATAGGAAACTTTTAATGAATTTGCATATTCAAGCGCTTTCCCTGCTTTTTCGTATGAAACAGAGCAAGAGATATTTTCTTTTCTTAGCTTTTTAGCCAGCTTGATTGTTTCTTTATTTTGATTTATAGATATTAAAATTGCCTTTGGAATCTTTTCAGATTCCACGTTTGATAAATTAGCTATTCTTTCCAGACCAAAAGAAATTCCGACTGCGGGAATTTCTTTAGATAAAAATTTCCCGACTGTTTTGTCGTACCTGCCCCCTGCGGCTATTGAAATTTTTTCCGGTCCTTTTACTTCGAAGACATTTCCCGTATAGTAAGCGAGTCCTCTTGCCAGCAATAAATTGACTTTTGTTTTTATTCCGTATTCTTCACATTTTTCAATTAAACCTTCTAATTCTCCAACACCAACAAAAGCGTTATTTTTGAAGAAGGATAAATCTTTATCAAGAAGCTTGAACAATGTTACAATTTGGTTTGTGCTGGCATATTTTTTTAGGTTGGTTTTTACATCATCTTCTCCTATTTTTTCTATTTTATCAAGCTCTTTCATTACGCTTATAACATTCTGGATTTCAACACTTTCTATTATTGCACTAAGCAGTTTTTTATTATTCAGCTGAATTTCTGCGTTTATTTTTAGTTCTTTTAAAATATCAGAGAGCATGGCGAGGCATTCTGCATCTGCATTTATTGAAGAGTCTCCTACTATGTCTGCATCGCACTGTGTGAACTGCCTGAATCTTAATTGAGAAACCGGCTCGTCTCTGAAAACCTCTCCAATTTGGTATCTTTTTAAAGGAAGCTTTATATTTGGATTTTGCTTGAATATTCTCGCAAGCTGAAAAGTAAACTCGTATCTTAACCCCAGATTTCTTCCTCCTCTGTCTTTTAGTTTAAATCTCTCTGAGACAGCTTCTTCTTCGCTTGGCAGTATGTTCGAGCGCATTAATTCTTCGAATTCAACGACTGGAGTTTCAACTATGACAAAGCCGTAGAGTTTAAACCATTTTTCTATTATTTCTCTAACTGCTTTTCTTTTCAAAGATTCAGGAGGCAGAAAGTCCTGGAATCCCTTTACAGTTTCTGGTTCGAATTTCATATTCTTGATAAATGAGCTAGATTTAATAATTTTACTAAGGCGCACTGAGCATTTGCTCAACTAGCCATTCCAGCTCTGAATCTTTTTGGATAGCTCTTAAATTTTTTATAATTCTTTTTTTCCTTTTTTCCAACTCTTTTTCTACTGTCTCCTCTCCCCATCTATAAACTGTTGTTCTTTTGCCTGCTTCAACTAGTGTTGGTTTTCCCACTTCCTGCGGTTTATATCTTACATCTCTCAAATCATCAAAGAGCTGATAGGCGAAGGATAAATCAACTCCGATTTTATCAAGGGTTTCTCTACAAGCGCTGCTTTTTTTTAACAAATGATATGGGAAAACGCAGCTAAAATGGATAGCTCTATTCTTTTGGAAAATTGAGTCCCTAAGCTCTTTATCTGTTTTTTTCTGTTTTAAGTCTAATTCTTGTCCGTAGAGCATTTTTGAAATTGAATCAGACAGGAATTTGCTCGCTCTTTCACGATTTTCTATACTAAGGGGGTGGGCGAATATATCCTGCGCTATTAATTCTCTTCCTTTATTGAATAATGAGAAGGCAGTTAGTATTGCTGTATTTTCTCCATACATGCAATGCACTGTTTTTTCTCCTCTTCTCATTTCAGCATTATCCATGCAAGGAAGGTCATCTAAAATAAGAGAAGAGCTATGAAGATATTCTATGCCGACTGCGCTATTTCTGGCATTTTTAAAATTTCCTCCGAGCATTTCATAAACTGACATCGTCAATAATGGCCTGTAGCGCTTGCTTTTTCTCAATACCAGATGCTCCTCTGCTTTTGATATTTTTGTCTTTTCTGCTGTCTCTTTTTCTATTTCTCTTTCTATTTCTTTATTGATGTAACATACCTTTTCTTCTATGTTCATTAAATAGCTGAAAATCGAGGTTTTATAATTGTTTTGGTTTGTTTGATTTTTTCCAGGGCGGAAAGTGGGAGTCGGACCCACGTCTTCAGCGCCACAAGCTGACATTCTACCGTTAAACTACATCCGCCATTGAATTAGTGCGCTAGAATAGTTTTTTAATTTAACTGTTTAGAAATTTATTTAAAGGGGCATTTGTTTTTTTGTTAATGGCTCCGAGAAGAAAGGTTGGATATGGCGGATGGGCAGAGTTTACTCCAGATGAAGAAAGAATATTTTATGATGCTGGAGAGCAAGTCTTGTTCAATGTATGCGAAAGTGCTGCTCTTTATGCTTATTGCTATGCCAAGGAGGAGGGCATCTTCTTTAATTCAGGTAAATTTTATTCAGTTAGCGAGGCATTTAGAAGATTGTGTTGCAAGTCTTTGGCAAAGGAACTTGATAGTTTTGATGCTCCTGGAGAACTTCGCGTTTATGTTCCATCAATGGATGATGCGCGGGCGCGGATAAAATCATATATGAAAAAATGAGATTTAGATTTTACGCTATTAAGCTTTGTATCATTATTATTCTGGTTTTTTTAGTTCAAATTTTTATTTCTGCCTTTAGCGAGCTGTTTGTTTTGAATGAATTGTCCTGGAGCCAACCTTGGAGGTTTATAAGCTCTATTTTTTTGCATGGAGGCTTGGCTCATTTGGTTCTGAATTTGTTTGCTTTAATGCTATTTGGAAGTATTCTTGAAAAATTAATAGGAGGGAGGAGATTTTTAATTGTCTTCTTTATTACAGGGATTATTGCTAACTTGATATCTATCAATTTTTATTCAAGTTCTTTGGGAGCTTCTGGAGCTATTTTTGGAATTATTGGAGCTTTGATTTTTATTAGACCTATGATGATTGTTTGGGCTTTTGGAATGCCAATGCCTATATTTGTAGCTGGAATTCTGTGGACAATTGGAGATATATTAGGAGCTTATGGATTTTTCAGCGGGAATCCAATTGATAATACAGGAAACTTGGCGCATATTTCTGGAATTGTTTTTGGTTTGTTGTTTGGCGCACAGTTTAGAAGAGTTGCGTTGCGAAGAAGGAGAGTATAACAAAATATAAATAAAAGTGATGCCAAGATTCTTGACAAACCACGCACTTCAGTGCGTGGAGAATCTTGGACATCCAAAAATCCAGACAAACTGCGGACTTTAGTCCGCAGTAAAACACAAGGATTTTTTGATATTAGTCAATCCGGAATGGAATCAACAAGCGTATTCATCGATAGAACTGAAGTTTTAAAAGTTGAGTAACAAATGCCAAGATTTAAATATCGGTGTATACGAGTATATACATGAAAATAACTAAAAAAGCCATTGGGATTGGGAATGGGGCCGCTGTGTATGTGCCCAAGGAGTATTCTGGAAAGCAGGTAGTTTTAATTCTCCCAGAAGGAATAAGTGAAATTAAAAGCAGAATTATAGAAACACTTGCTGGACATATGGACAATATAGTGGGGGTTTATCTTTTTGGTTCATATGCCAGAGGAGAAAGCGACTCACTTTCTGATATTGATGTCTTAATTATAACAAAGGAAGAGAATATAGGATTAAAATATCTTTTTGGTGATATTGATGTTAGGGTTATGACTTTAGAGCAGATAAAAAAATCAATTAAGAACTTTCCGGCAATTACTCTTCCTATTTTGAAGGAAGCTAAAACCATAATTAATCCGGTTTTGCTTGATGAGCTAAAAAACTATAAGACAGAGTACAAGAATTTTAAATGGAATTTTGATGACATAAGGAGAACTACAAAGATAATTGAAACTTTTATAGAGTTTGATGAAGAAGATATAAGCATTTCGCATATTTACTCCTTAGTTATGAGGGCGAGAGTTTGCTATATGATTCAAAGTCTTTTAAGAAATAAACAGTTTAGCAATTTAGGACTAAAAAATGAACTATTAAGACGGGGTTTAGATAAAGAAGTGTATGATTCTTATTATGAAATATACAGAAAGATTAGAGATGAAGAGGAAATTAGAGGCAAGATTGATAAAGAAAAAATAACGCGATTTATTAATATTTTAAGGAGGTATGCTTTGGAGTTAGAAAATGAATCGAAAAAAGCGGCTAGAAAAAGGAATTGAATCAGTAAACAAGCAGATAAAGGTGCATGAGGAAAAACTCAAAGAAGCGGAGGATGCAGGGCAAGAAGAGCTTGTTGCTTACTACAGAAAAGATATTAACCGTTTAAAGAAACAAAAAGAGCAGAAGGAAGATAAATTAGAAGAATAAATGCCCCTGCCGGGAGTCGAACCCGGGTTTCGGCCGCGAAAGGGCCGCGTCCTTGGCCACTAGACTACAAGGGCTTAAACTTTAGAGAAAAATTAGTTTTTAAAAGCTTTGTATTTTGTGATAATTGCGTAGTGAAAATCCTCCAATGGAAAAACATAAAAAGTTAGGAAATGGAGTATTTTTATGATAACTAGGGAAACGATTATAAAAGAACTGATAAAAAACGGATATGCAAGGAAAAACGGGTCAAGGATATGGGACATTTCGAATAGAAGCTTTAGGTATATAAATCCAGAGATGGCGAAGGGTTTTCTTAGACTGAGGGAGCATCCGAGATATAAAACTAATATTATGGACGCAGAAATTAAATTATTAAAAGATAACTCTCCTCATTTTTTGAAAGAATTTGAGAATAAAAGTTTTAATTTAGTTGATATGGGCTGTGCAGACGGCACAAAATCTATTGAGATAATCAGCTCTCTTCCCAAGAGTATGAAAATTAGATATTGTCCAGTTAGCATAAATGATTATCTTGTTAATCTTGCATTAGACAATGTCAAGAAAAAGAAATTTTCTCATGTGCTGGAGTATTCTCCTCAGTTGTCTTCTGATTTTGAGAGCCTGGACCAAGTTAGCTCAGCGTTGCGAAATAACAAATATCAAAAAAATGCCCTCTTGCTTCTCGGTTCTTTACTGGCAAGTTTTGAGATTAATGATTATTTATTTAGGCTGAGCAGGTCAATGTTTGGCGGAGATGTTTTGATTATAGGGAATGGAATCCGCAAAGGCCAAAGATTTGCAAATTTAGAAACATACAAGAGCCCTGTGTTCAACGAATGGCTCATACATTTAATGAGACAATTGGGATTTAAGGATGAAGAAGTTCAATATGATGCTAGGTTTGAGAACAATAGACTAGAAGGGTTTTATAAGGTGAAAACAGACAAAACAATTGCTTCTTCTGGAAAGAAAGTAGAGTTCAAAGCAGGGGATGAAGTTGTTGTTGTGTTTCAGTATAAACTTTATGCTAATGAACTGAAAGATTTTTGCAGCAAGTATTTTGAGAAAGTTGAGCTGGTAGAAGATCCAGCTGAAGAATATGCAATTGTTAAATGTGTTAAATAATTTAATAGACATGATCCCGGAGAGATTTGAACTCTCGACCCCCGCCTTTCTTAGCGTTATCGCATCGAAAATCTGCTTCTAACGAAGCAAACTCATATAAGAGCGGTGCTCTAACCGGGCTGAGCTACGGGATCGGTAAAAGAACGTTTGAGAATATATTTAAAGGTTCGGTTGTTTTGGAAATCATGCTAGTTGGTATAGTCGGCAGACCAAATGTTGGGAAAAGCACTTTTTTTAAAGCTGCGACTTTGTCAGATGTTTTAATTGCTAATTATCCTTTTGCAACAATAAAGCCCAATCACGGGATTGCATATGTTAAGATTAAGGACTTGGCGCCTGAATTCGGGAAAGTTTCTAATCCGCGTGAGGGATATGTAAAAGGCGAAAAAGGAAAATGGAGATTTGTACCGTTTGAATTGATGGATGTTGCTGGCTTGGTTGAGGGGGCTTCAGAGGGGAGAGGGTTAGGAAATGAATTTCTCAGCGATTTGGCTGGTGCAGACGCTTTTATACATGTTGTTGATATGTCTGGAGAAACAGACGGCGAAGGAAAACCAAGTGAAGACTATTATCCTGGAAGAGATATTTTAATTATTGAGCGCGAGCTTGATTTGTGGTATCAAGGGATTTTGATGAAAGTCTGGAAGACATTTGCCAGAACTGTTGAGATGCAGAAGAAGAATTTTGCTGATGCAGTTGCAGTGCAATTTTCCGGCTTGAAAGTCACGGATGAAGATGTGAAACATGTTATATTAAAAACTAATTTTAATATTGAAAAGCCGACTTCATGGAGCGAGAGCGAAGTTGCAAAATTTGCGCATGAATTAAGAAAGTATACAAAACCTATGGTAATCTGTGCAAATAAAATGGACTGCTTAAATTCGAAAGATAATTATGAAAGATTAAAAAAAGAATTTGATTATCCGATTGTTCCATGTTTTTCTGAAGGTGAACTGGCTTTGAGGGAGGCTGATAAGCATGGGCTGATAGAATACATTCCTGGAGATTCTGACTTTAAAATAATAGGAAAGCTAAGTGAAAAACAGAAATTTGCTCTGGATGAAATAAGGAAAATATTAATGGAATATGACTCTACAGGCATACAAGAGATAATTAATAATGTTGTTTTTGATATATTGAAGTATATTGCGGTTTTTCCTGCAGGCTCAAAGTTAGAAGACAGCAAGGGAAATGTTCTGCCGGATTGTTATTTGATGCCTCCTGATTCTAGCGCCCTGGATTTTGCTTTCAGGTTGCATAGCGATATAGGAAATAGTTTTGTGAAGGCGGTTCATGTGAGGACGAAGCAGGCAGTGGGAAAGGATTACAAGCTGAAACATAGAGATGGCTTGGAAATCATGACAAAATAAAGAGATTGCCTAAAATTTCGCTATCCCACAGCAAGCTGATGGGGTATTCTTCGCGAAATTTTTCGCTTCGCGACCAGCAATCTCTAATTGTCAAATTGACGACGCAAAAAGCTACGGGATTAAACCCAATTTGACAATAATTTAGAGAGTAAAATTTTGATGTTTTTTAGAGAGGGGCGGGGCGCTTTGCGCCCCGCAGAATTCGTATATTCTGTATGGAGGAGTATGAATTTTGAAAAACAAAAAGAAAAAAGAGGGGGGTCAAAAGACCCCGAAAGGGTTATGTTGGATTCATGCAGGTTACCTCCGTGGTTTGTAAATAATATAGATTTTTTCTTTATTAATGACTTGTTAAAATAAGATAAATATCTGAGATAAAGAACTATCATTCATAAACCTTAAAAAGCAAGTGCAATCTTATTTTGAATGAGTTACTACTATCTCGTTCCTCCTTCTTTCTTTGCGATAAGCATTGTAATAGAAGTCTTTTTTGCACTTATTGCACTTTCAGTTGCTTTTGTTTCATTGAAAATTTATAAACTTTCAAAACAAAGAGAAACGAGGCTATTCGGAATTTCTTTTTTGCTTATCTCTGTTTCTTATATAGTCTGGGCAATTATGCATTTTTTTGTTTTGTTCAGAGCAGAGGAGATATTTGCGAGATTATCAATAGAGAATATTTCTCTTTTGGGAAAGATAGCAATAACTATTCATGCTTTAATTTTTGTTTCTGGCTTGATAACGCTGGCTTATACAACTTTGAAGATAAAAAATAGCAAGGTTTATTACATGATGCTTGGACTATCACTTATAGTAATCGCAGCAAGTTTGAATAAACTGATTACTTTTCGCATATTATCTGTTTTTATACTGAGTTTTATTACTTACAATTATTTTGGAGAGTATCTGCGCAATAAAAACAAAAAGACTTTGATAATATTTATCTCGTTCTTTTTGCTACTTATAAGCAATACAGATTTTATATTTTCTTTAAAGTATTATCAAGCATATATTGTGGGACATATAATTGAGTTTATAGCATATCTTTTTATTCTAGCAAGTCTTATTCATACTATAAGACGATGAATAAAAAAAGAAGCAAACTTGAAATAATAAGGGACATATTAGAAGTTATAAATAGTAAAAATGGGCGGATTAAGCCGACTCATATATTGTATAAGTCTAATTTGTCTTATACAATGATGGAGGAATATTTGAATGAGTTAATCACTAAGGAATTCATAACAATAGATACTTCGAACAAGAGCAAAACTTATTCTATTACAGAAAAGGGTGCTGATTATTTGAGCCAATACAAACTAATTTCTGAATTTACAGACTCTTTTGGACTGGGCTAAAATATAAAAAGGGGCGCTCACTTTTTTCTGAGAGGCGATAATGATAAAAGTTACAGCTCCTGTTAGAATAGATATCTCTGCCGGATGGAGTGACGCAGACCCATTTAGAGAAGAGTTTGGCGGGGCTGTTTTAAACGCGGCGATAGATTTAAGGGTATCCGCCACTTTGGATAATAAAGAGCTAATTAGCTCTTTGGAGAGTGTTCCATCAAATTCAGGCTTAGGAACATCTGGGGCAATAAGAACAGTTTATCTTGTTGCAGCAAACCCTTTTTTGATTAAAGATAAGATTGAATTAATAAAAAGAGTTCATACTTTTGAAAATGCTATAGTCGGTCAAAGAGCGGGTTTTCAAGATCAAGCTGCCGCGATATTTGGGGGAGTCAATTATTGGGAGTTTCGCAAAGATGATTCTATATGCCAGAAGGAGATACCAAAACATAAAACAAAACATCTTTATGACCGTTTAGTTTTAGTATTTACTGGGGATAGGCATTTATCAGCAAATGTTCATGAAGAAGTTTTTTCAGATAAAAATTATATGAAACATATATTTACAATAGAGAAAATGAAGAATGTTTCAAAAAAAATGGCTGAAAACATTTCGAATGAGGAAGTTATGAAAAACCTGATTAACGAGAGCTGGAAACTGCAAAAAACACTTCATAAATCAATGGAGACAGACTCCATGAAGAAACTCCAAAATCTTTGTTCGGATTGCTATTTGGCAGCACGAGCCACTGGCGCTGGCGGCGGCGGGTGTTTTCTTTTTTATACAAAACCAGAAAAAAAGAAAGCTTTGATATGGAATATAAGCCAGTTGAAGAAAAGAGTTCCCAAACTAAGAGTTTTGCCTTTTAATTTTGATTATACTGGCATTAAAATAGAGAAAAATTAATTATTTGTAAAATGAAATATGAGCATGCACAAGACCTGCAAGAACGTATGTTAGACATAGTAAGAACATTAGAAATGTCTCATATAGATACGAACAGAGTATTATGCCTGCGTAGTTTCGGCTCTTCTACGAAGAGAACTATAGCCAGATGCCATGCTCTTGGAAAGGTAATGCAAAAAGCGATGAATACCCAGGCATTTTATACAATAGAATTTCTTGAAAGATTCAATAAAATGAGCAAAAAAGAGCAGGATAAAGTTATAATCCATGAGCTGATGCATATCCCTAAAACATTCGGAGGAGGGTTTAGACATCATGATTTTGTGTGCGATAAAAATGTGGATTTAATGTACAATAAGTTTGAAAGTTTAAAGATAAAATCCCAATCTGGCGCAAGATTTCGCGATGTTTACAACGAGAGATTTTCGTAATTTAGGAAACATTTAATAATATTCTGCCTCTCTTTTTTATATGAACAAAAAGAGGGTTGGAGTTATTATTCTGCTTTTAATTATTCTGCTTTTGTTTTTTGCTTTTATCCAAAGAGATGGTTTTTTGGATTATACGCGTGATTTCTTCCGCGATGCTTTTCTTTCTCCTGCTGTCTGCAACAATAATCTTCTTTGCGATATGGATGAGACTTCTGCTTCATGCGCAAGTGATTGCGAGATAAAAACAAATTTAGAGAGAGCAGGATGGGTATACAAATGCGTTGATTTCAGAATAACTCCGGCTATTGAAGTGAACTGTGACGATCCTAGTTTTGATTATTTCGAGTCTGAGTTTGGTATAACCCCTAATTCTTTTGTGCCTTCTGATAGGATAGGCGGACAGGGAGATATGGTTAAGATAGAAGGATATCCTATTCTCCAGGTCAGGGCGTATTCTCAATTTCCTGTAAAGCAGAATACGAGATATAACTTAAAAGTCTGGTTTAAACTTGCGAATGTTAACAAGGCGGATTTAGCGCAGTATTTTCCTGTTAATGATCCTATACTTGCTAAGATTAATGATAATACTTATGCTGTTGACGGAGGAACTTCATGCGGGCGGCATGAATTTAGTCTAGAACTTGGGAATGTCCAGAACAAAATAAGCAGTTCTTCCAGACTTACTGCGCCTGAATGGTATACATATAATTTTGAATGCCAAATGAATAGAGACTGGTATTTAATTGAGAGCGAATTTTCAGTTCCAGTTGGTGTTAACAAAGTTCATCTTAGTATACTTAATTCGTTTATGGATGGGACTCATTATATAGATGACATCACCTTGGAGGAAATTGAAGATTCAGCTTCCAGCAGCGAGATTTTACTTGATGAAATTCCAGCATTTAAAGGAATGGGAATTCAGAGCGTTGTTGACAACGGAAACCAGATTATTGTTGAAACTACAACTGTCAAATATGTGTTTGATAAAATAAATGATAGACTGGAGGGGTATTATAAACTGCTTCCGAGCGGGCAGAGGCTTGCTACTCTGCAATTTGAGAACGGATTATTTAATGGTTTGCAGATTCAAGGAAGCCCACAATCTGAAGACAGAGTTTTATTAGAGAACAGCGAATTTCAGGCAGCAATTTATCAGGATTCTGCCATGATTTTTAGGAGTTTGAGCGATACAACATTTATAGTTAATGGAGAATTTTCGCCTGCATGGTCAACTGTTTATTTGGCGCATCTTTTTGCAGCTACAGGCGATTATGGCATATTGGTATTTCCATTTAAAGAAGGAGTGGACGGAGGGTTTGTTTCCGGGAATGCTGTAGACCAGTACTATGACCCGCCTTATTTCAGAAACAAATTATATAATGATTTTGTCTTCTCTCAAAATCTTGCTGGCAATCCTTGGACAGTGAGCTATAATCTTCCTCAAGGACAGAAATATGGCTTTCAGGTTTTTCCGCCGAAGATATATGATGAGGTTTATGAGTGCAAAGAAACATATGGGTGGGCTAGATGGCTGGAGGAATTAATAGTAATAAAGCAGATCTCTAAGTTTAATACACTTAGACTAGAAGATAGAGATACTATATTTAAAATACATGGGTTGCTGGGGCCTTTGGAAATTGAAGACCCTGTTGGTGTGCGCGCTCAAGCTCAGGTTTATCATGGGAATAATATGAAATATTTGTTATACACTGCTCCTTTCTATTATTATACGTACGATGGGGATATTTTCTTGAGCAATATGCAAACACTTCTTAATGACGGACAAATGGATGGGTTTTATTATGATACACTTTATCAATATGATGCTTTAAAGAGCTGGGATTTTCTACGAAAGACGCGCAGTATGCTTCAGGATAGAATACTTATTTTGCATGACTCGCAACATCCTCCTGACGAGCAGGCAGATTTTAGGCTGCCGATGCTGGATGCTTATGCTGATTTACTTTATATCGGGGAAGTTGTTGGTACTAGCTCTGAAAATGATCCAAGATGGATTTATAGCTTACGCGGAAGGGGTGTGAGTAATGTTCCTAATTATGTCAAACTAGATGGCAAAAGGCTGAAAAGTGATGGTACGCTGATGAGCGATATTGAGCAGATTGATAAGATTCATTCTGTTGGAGCTAAATACTTATTTTACCATTCTCAATTATTTCCTACTCTGATACCTAATGTTAATTGGAATTATTATTATCCGAAGATGAGAAATAAATGTCTGCCAATAACTTGCGGAGATGGCGTTTGCGACAGACACGAAAGAGACCCCGGGGCGGATTTTGATACAGATATAGACGATATTATTTATTGTGCTGTGGACTGCGGGGGGGCGATGTCTTGCGTTGATGCAGATTTAGATGGTTATGGAGTTTGTCCTGATTGTGATATGGCGAAAGGATGCTCTTTTGATGGAAATGACTGTGCTGATAATAATAACTTAGAGCTTCCTGGACAAACATGGTATAAGGATGCTGATAATGACGGCTATAGTGATGGAATTAGTTTAGCGCAAT
>ERZ1292623.3540-Hain-H51-01um-R1-3540-length-13287-cov-9_pt1 | contig 13287 bp, 8 predicted proteins | sample MGYA00564398_ERZ1292623 | MGnify/ENA primary metagenome ERZ1292623 (study PRJEB36523, sample SAMEA6512633) | groundwater metagenome | collected 2019-01-07 | study: AquaDiva: Metagenomics assemblies of 32 groundwater samples
CCAATGAAATCGGGTTACACAAAACATATGGGCCACGCAAGAAATAAAACTTACCAGTGCCACTGAGGATATGGAAGATTGGTACAAGTCCGGCGAACGAAAAGCCAACTATATGTTTTTTTGCGAGATCTAACGCTGGCATGGCACTTGCCCTATGAAAAATAAGGGTCGAGAGGAGTCCAATATTTGTACCTAGCGTCTCTATTACTTCATCACCATTGCGAAAGAACCCATCCTCACGCATCACAGCAGGAGCCCCAGCATTAGCGTAATCAAAATTTGCCCAGATAAAAGATATCTGTGGATGCCTCTTGACCAAATCCAGGACTCTTGCAATAGCCCCAGGTCGCATCTCATCGTCGTCGCTGAACCACCAAATATATTTTCCTGATGCTTTTTCTATTAGAAAGATATTTGCCGCATCTACACCAATCTTGTCGCCCTTAAAGTATTTGTGCTGGATAGCAGGGCTAGTTGCTAATCTTTCGAAAACCAATCTTGTTTTATCATTAGGACTATCGTCTCTAATAATTATCTCGACTTCGGATGTCAATTGTTGGATTAGCCCTCGAAGCATGCGCTCGAAGTCTTTCGGGCGATTGAAGGTTGGAACACACACACTCAGCAGTGGTGCCTCTTCCGTATTTTTTGCGTTATCGATCATCACAACCTCAACATTTCTGAGGATGTCATCGTTTGATAGCTTGCATCAGGTCGCAATCCAAGATGCATACCAAGGCATGTCACCTTCCTTACTCACACTGTTGCTCAGCACCTAACACCTTGAACACAGGCATGGGCACTATGAATTTCCCACCATTCTTTAGAAACACTGCTTCTCTTTGCACGAATTCAGGCAAAAAGTGCCATGCCAAAATGAAATAGTAATCAGGCTTTTGAGCACGCGAGTCCTCTTCTGAGATTACCGGTATTAGCGTTCCTGATGTGTATTTTCCATACTTCTGCGGGTTGCGATCTGCAATTGCCGTAATCAGGTCGGGAGTGAGCCCATAAAACTGAAGAGTCGTGTTCCCCTTTGTCGATGCGGCATATCCATGCACTTTTTTGCCATTCGCGACTTCTCGCTTTATGTAAGAAATAGCCTTTTCCTTCTCGCCCAATATGCGCTTTACAAGCGCCTCATACGCACCTTTACCATCGAGCCCCATCTGCGCTTCCATTTTTCGCAGCGTGGCGACTCTCTCGGCTGCTCCACCAAAAATCCTGAGAGAGGCCCCTCTGCGAATTTTCCTAATGTAAAATCTCACGCTCCCTTCGTTGATGCGCTCGCGCATTTCAATGTCGAATACCTCCAGGTCGTGACGCTTGAGTAGGCTCTCCAGAGAGTAAAGGGAATAATATTCCAGGTGCTCGTGACAGATACCGTCGAAGGCATTCCGTTCCAGAAACGACGGCAGATACATCATCTGGATTACCAGCAGTCCCTCGTCATCCAGGCATTTAGTGATGTCCGATACAAATGAATTTGGGTCGTCAAGGTCATAGAACATCCCAATGGCGGTAATGACCTTGGCCCTCTTCTCTCCAAACTCTTTATGCCAGGCCGATTGATTGAAGAAGTCGGCGATGATTTTTGTGGTGCCTATACGATTGTATTGCTCCAGGTTCCTTGCAGGTTCGAACCCGACGGTGTTTAAACCAGCAACTTTGTAACCACGGAGCAAGGTCCCATCGTTCGCGCCAATATCTATTACGTAGTCATGCGGACGAAGGTCCGCCACTTGTGCTGCCTTTTCGGCGATGCCATTCAGTTCGTCCGTCATGGTTTTATTAATACCTGATCGGTACCAATAATTTCTGTACATAGCCTCATTTGAGACAGTGTGGCGCAGCTGTAGCAGACCACAGCCGCTGTCCTTTACATTGCAAAGTACAAGCTCAAGCGGAGCCTTAATGCCTTTGGAGTTGTCGGGGGAGTCAAAAAAGTCAGATACATAAAGATCGCCAAGGGAGAGTATGCTCGTCAAATGACGTGACCCACAGACCCTGCACTCATGAATAGTTCTGTATTTGGCTGATTCCATAAATTGATTGTTCTCTCGAGAGTTCCTATCTATCTGAAATACCGGTGTTTACAGAGGAAGTATCAAGCATCCGACTGAGCTGAGCGCGCATGCTGTAGCCACTCGCGATGCAACGCTCCTGGCCAGCTTGTGCTATTTCTTCTCTTTCCTCCGGGTTGGCCAGATAATAATTAATCTTTTCGAGCATCTCCCCGTTTGAGTCGAAAAACTCCGCTTCTGCACCCTCTGCAAAGAATTCCTGATGGCGGCTAGTTCGTTCGCCAAGCATAAATCCCCCACATGCCGGAATCTCAACGCTTCGGCTGGTCACTTCATCGCGATTTATTTTTCTTAAAAAGCAAAGATTGATCTTCGCTACATTGATGGCTTTTATATACTCATCGCCATAGAGTGGCTTGTTATGAATAATTAAGCCCGGAGTTTTTCCCATCCATCTACTCCATCCATTTCCATATACGTTTATCCGTATACCGTGCTCCGCAAGATAAAGCATTCGCTCTGCACGATCAGTTTCAAAAGTCCCTATAAACCCGACATCACAGGACAACTGTTTTATCTCGGAATCAGCAAGCACTACCCTGCGGTGAAGTCGTTCGTCGTATGAATCCAGGAAGAGGCTGGTACGACGCGCCCGAAGTGTTTTAAGCTCGGCAAGGTTATACGTCTTGGTCGTGAAAACAATATCGTAATGCTTCAATCCGCTGAGGTACCAATATGTCTGGCTGTGCCTCGCATACATATCATCCTCAGAACATGAAACCAGCACAGAACCAGGCGAATGGTTTTTTATATACTGAAGCGTTGCTGGGCGAATAGTTACACCCCTGTCAATCCAGACAACATCAAACCTTTTTTTATCAATCTCGGCCCGAATGGCATGATTTACTTGGGTTGGATCGGGGGGGAATTTCAACTTCCACATAATACGCGTTAACAGTGTCAGGCTATCAATCCCGGCTATGAACGGCACGGGCACGGATGACAGCGCAACAACATCGTGACCCAGCATTCTCAGTGTTTCGCACCTCTGGAGACTTCTCCCGCCCTTATTTAAATCGCCAACAAATAATATGCTACGACCCATGCTCATTCTTTATTTTTTGTACGCAAAAAAATCACCGGCGATCTCAATTGATTTATTTCCAATTGGTTCAATGATGTAGCCGAGCGCTGTTAATACAGAATAAAAGTTCTGCTTATTGTCTTTTTCGTAGACTGCTTCGATAAGAACTGACGGGTGGTATTTTTCCAGAATACCCCCGGCCCCCTTTAATACAATATCCTGTAATCCCTCAACGTCGATTTTCATAACGGACGGAGGGGAAATTGCCCCACCGGCAACCAGGCTATCAAGACTGGTGACAGAGACGCGCGATTTTCCATTTGCACTTACTTTCCCCATAGAACTACTCTCGGACTCCTCAAAAAGCGCCTCTCCATCGTAGTCAGCTATCGCAGCTTCGATAAGCTTAATGTTGGATATGCGGTTAAGCTCGATATGCTTCTTTAAAAAGGTGGCATTCCTTGGGAGTGGCTCAAAAGCATACACAGCACCAGACGAGCCGACTAAATGAGAGGCCAGGAGAGAGAAAAATCCAGCATGTGCGCCGACGTCATAAAAGACATCGCCTTCCCTTAACAGGCCAGAAAGGATTTTTTGATGTTCCAATTCATACGTTCCGAGCCAATACCCGCTCACACCAGCGCCCTTGATCCACCTTCTGCCCCTCATTGGACCCTGCAATATATATAGCGCCGTATCATCAGGTACCCAGCCAATGAGTTTTCGCAAAAATCTTCCGGCCAGACTCTTCGCTGGAATTCCTGAAAAATTAATCATACGCGTAAAGCGCTGCTCGAATTCCCTCGATGTCCTGCTCTTGGCTATAGTTCTCGATTATCTCCCTCGAGCGCCTTCCAAATATTTTGCGAGCATCCTCATTGCCCAACACCTCAGAAAGGCATTGCGCCAACTTCTCGCTGCTCCCCAAAGGAAACACAAAGCCGTTTTCTCCCTGCCTCACGAGGTCTGCCCCACATCCCGCCATATCCGATACAACCACAGGAATCCCAAAGCACATCGCTTCATTCACCACCAAACCCCAGGTCTCGCCCAGGCCGGACGGCAATACAAAAACATCGGCAATTGCATAATAGGAGGAAAGTTCGAGCTGGTTTTTGAAGCCGGGAAAATATACCCTGGTGAGACCGCGATCTGCGGAGTAACTCTCGAGTTCGTTGCGCAGAGGCCCGTCCCCGACATAAATGAGCATGGGCTTAATGTCGTTCTTCCATGATCCAAGCAGAATCTCATACGCCTTCAGAAGATCCATTGGCCTTTTCTTTGCGGAAAGCTTCCCGACAAAAAGAATAACAGGCCCATTTTCCGCAATGCCTGCAGATTTCCTCAATATATTCTTATCGGCAGGCAATGATTTTTCCTCTTCAAAATATCTCTCGTTGTCTACGGCATATGGCGCAAAAAACAACTTGTTTTGTGGAACCCCAAAGTACTCATAGAATTTTTTGTTTTCTTTGCCAATGTACAGAAAAGCCGAGATGCGCTTGAAGAGCTGCTTCAGAAGCATGCTCCTTACAAGGTTCTTCAGATTTCTTTTTTTGCACATCTCCTGGTTCATTGGGCTCTCACCATGCAGGATAATGCGGGTGCCGGTTGCCAGCGCGGAGAGAATCGCCAGCCAATTCGAAAAAAGACCCCAACCGAAAACCAGAATAGCATCATACCGACGGCGAAAGATTTCAGGGATTACGCCAAAGTTCACCTCGCCCCAGAACCTGGATGATGGTCTTAAAGAATAATTTTTCAGAAAGGAGTACTTATAACCATCAAGAATAGGAATATCCCACTTTATCTCTCTCCTGAAATCAGCCTCATACGTTTCCTTTACGCCAAAATCCCAGTAAAAATAGGTGTGGGTATCGAATTGCTGATTTTTTGCGAGTTTTCCAAGAAGCGGTACCTGGTACTGGATAGGATGGGACATAAATATCGCCAGTTTTTTCTGGTTATGCTCTGGCGACAAACCCTGAACCAGTTGCCTAACTCGTTTATCCCAAGCGTCAATGTTATAGATATCAAGCGTTCGCTTACGCAAGTACTCGCGATCAAATAGTGAGCGCGGCGCCGTCCTAGTTAGGATCGCTATGATCGCGTTGGCGATAGCCTTCAGGTCGTCGGGAGGCACCAGCAGCCCCAATTCACCATCGAGCAACCCCTCCCGGCATCCATAACCATCGCTCGCCACAACCGGAACACCGCAGGCCAGCGATTCAATAAATACGATGCCAAACCCCTCGTATTTTGACGGCAGCGCATATACGTCGGCAAGATTGTAATAGTCAGCGCGTTCATCGTAGTCGGAAGGACCAGCAAGGATAACGCTCGTTCCAAGCTCCGGATACTCCATGAGGAATGCGTTCACCCGGTTGTCATGTCCGTTGCCAACGATAAGATAAACAGCGTCCGGTACTTTCTCTAAAATATACGGCAGGGATTTAAGCACCCTGTCTTGTCCTTTGTGTTCTTGAGTTGTAAGTCTTGCCAGCGAAAGGATGACTGGCCGCCCGGCAATCCCTAATTTTTCAATAAGGGCTTGCTTCCTGCCTTGAATGTTAAAAACCGAGCCATCTACAGCGCTTGGAAGCATAAAAATACGATTTTTTGCTTCCGGGAATTGCTCCAGAAACAAGCCCTTCGAGTATTCCGAAATAGTTATAATCCTCGCCGCTCTGCATACCGCGCTGCGCCTCAGCCTTCCACTGATATCGATAATATCAGTCCCATAGAGAGCCACCGTATAGGGCGTCCCAAATAATTTCCAGAGAACCAGGCATATCGGGGAAAAATTCAAATGCCCGCAGAAAATGATATCAGGGCGCTCTTTGAGATATTTCCAAACAACGCGAAAGACAAAAGAGAGCTTAGCCAGGATGCCGCCCTTTCGCCTTTCCACAAGAACGGTGTTTGCGGCCGTTTTCCCGAGTGCGGAGAAAAAATCCCTGTTGTACTTCTCAATCCCTCCGATTCGATTTACGTCACCAGCAATAAAAAGTAATTTCATCAAGTAAACCCCGCTTGCCAACCAGACCTAAAATCGTTTTGCGGAAAACAGCCCCGATAGAGGCGCCCCATGTCTGAGCAACCCCGGCAAGGCGATTCCTGCGCGCATCAGAAACAGGAGCGCGACAAAAATAACAAACTCGCCAAGGTACGTTGCAACTACCCAGGATTCCACGTAACCAGCCCATAGAACTACGGGAAATGCAATTAGAAGAAATGCATAATCCTTACCCGCCGTCGCGTGTTGCCAGCAACGCGTGAGCCACCCGATCGCAATTCCCAAGAGGCTTGATACGATGATGACGCCCGAATACCCATGGTTCCAATACGATTCTGCAGAATAGGTCGGGGCGATGGAGCTGGTGTTTTGAATGGCTGTGCCCGGAACGAAATAGTACTTGGCATTCAGTTCTGTACCAAAGCGGGAAATTATCGGCTTTTCCGGCCACAAAACACGCGGGATAAAAACCGCCCGGTAGTCAACAAAACTGTTGCCGCGACGGCCGCTGTCATATTCGTTTATCAAAAAACCCTGTATCGATGCTACGTCAAACCGCATGCCCAAAGCCCTCAGTCTTTCTGTGCCTGACGACATCTCCTTCAAGTTAATCTCGACGACCCTTGGGCCGGCAACTGTTCGGTATTTTGTGTCGGCGTCAACGATTGCTTTACCAACGTCGGCAAGGATTGATAGCCGGTCCAGGACAGAATTCCTGGCAGGATCGTACCCGGTATGTGCGCGTCCCAAAAAGACCGCCTGATTGATGGCGACAAATACGAAAGCCATAACCAGCGATGTGGAAACCACAATTTTTATCGTACGCCGAGCAAGCCAAATACCAATGGCCAAGGCAAGCATGGCCATTACAATTTGATATTTGTTGAAACCAATCAGTCCGTTCAAGATATCCAGGACAAACACACCGCTGGCAACCAGCCGCAACGACCAGCCGCTGGATCGCCATAACAGACCGAGAAGCAAAAAGCAGGCGGGAATGATTAGATACAATTTTGCTGCCACACTGCGCAAAACAAGGCCTTCTGCCATCGGGAAGAGAGCGTATTTTAGGCCAACGGCAACCGCAGACATGGCCGCGATATACGGGAACACCTTTATCAAGGTTCGTTCGATCGCGACCACCGGCGACGTGTCGTGGGTGACAGCCAATTGTCCCCGCATATTCACCAATGGGTAGGCTGCAACAAGCACGATCAATACTGAACAGGCATTCAGCAGATTTACCTGGATCAGGTAACGGGTGTCGCCCGCGAATAAATAGTCAGAATGCGGATGGACGTGCAGCCCGCCAGCTATGACACCCATGCCAAAAAATATTCCTGAGCCAAGCACGAACCAAGCGATGGCCGCCAAGGCCCCCCCGCTCCGCACCATCAGGAGAAACGACAACAGTGAGCCCAGAAGAAAGAGCGCGGGCACTGACAATATCAGCACCAGAGACGCCGGCTTTATTGCAGCGAGAGATAGCGCCAGTATCAAAAAAATGGCTGCGTTCGCAAGCGCAATGCGATATGCACTGCGCCATTTATCTGGCTGCATCGCCAACACAAATCCAGCGGTGGAATCGGAAATGCTGTTCGTGCTGCTATTCACTGGCTACTACTAAATGAAAATATTTCAGGTGCGCGCGCTGTCGGAGACAGTACGGCTCTTTTTAAAACTCGTGGCAGGTACTTTGTCATTCAATCCGTGCGCCCGTTGGCTTGTGCACGTGCATGGGATGAGAACATTGCGATAGTCAAACTCCACCCCTGTGCAGAGTTCGTCAAAACGACTGCCCTTTTTGATCAACACATAATTCGACTCGAAAAACCGCTCTAATTCCGGATGCCACCTCTCATAGGTCTCAATTCCATCCCTATGCAGTTTCCCAATCCGGTAGGGCTTATCCGCTATAAAGTCAAAAACATCCTTCAGAAACAATCTCCCGCCAATCCACCTGTGGTTGTACTCAAATTGCCAGACATCGACTTGGCCATGAAACAGGGTTTGCTCGGCGCCCTTCAGGATGTTCAGGTCATGACCCTCGGCGTCGCTCTTCACAAACAGGACGTGATCGATGCCCTGATCGGCCATATACTCATCGAAACGCAGCGCAGTAACATTTTCCATAGCTGCGCCCTCGGTTCTGAGCAGGGTATTTGTTCCGCACAGCTCTGAATTGACAAAGAATATTGCTTCACCCGACCGGTCAGACAATGCAATCCTTCGCGTGCTTACCAGATTACTTCCCCTAAACTTCTCTGCCAGGCGCGCAAACGTTGATGACGCCGGCTCAAAGACATGGATATGGCCAGCGATCTTCTGGCGACTGAGCAGTAAAGCTGCGTGTTCCGACCAAATACCCACGTGCGCCCCTATATCCATAAAGACCGGCGCATCGGTCAAATTTTTAGTAACTACCTGTGCCAACAACCAGAACTCACCATTCGTCCCAGAGCCGCTTGAATCTTCTCGCCTTGCCCAACGATAGAGTCGCCGGCCAAGGCGCCAGATGAAGGACCTCAACGCCGGGACATTCATCAGCCGGTTCATTTGGCTACAATTAGGCAAGCGTCCCATCGGAGAGCAACATCTGCTCCTCCATGAGAGTCGTGCGCACAGTCAAAACACCCAACCCTTATCGTCATGATGCGATCCCTGCATAACCTGCCATGTATGTGCTGACGGCATAATTACTGCCGGCAGAACCGATCTCAACCCGCGACCTGCGCCATAGCGCGAAAGCTGGTGCTGGATTCAAGCAGCTGCGAGTAAGTGCCTTGTGCGACTACCCTGCCGCGTTCCAGCTCTACTATGATGTCACAACGCTTTACCGTGGTAAGTCGATGAGCGATGAGCAGAATGGTGAGATCGCGATTCAACCCCTCGATGGCGTCCATCACTGACTGCTCCGTGGCATTATCGAGGGCACTGGTTGCCTCGTCGAATATCAGGACAGTGGCCTGTTTGTAGAGCGCACGGGCGATACCGATGCGTTGGCGCTGGCCGCCGCTGAGACGGATACCACGTTCCCCCACCAAGGCATTGTAACCCTCGGGACGGGTTTCAATGAAATCTGCAATATGGGCCTGACGTGCCGCCTGTTTCACACGACTTAAATCAATTTCGCCACGCGGCACACCAAAGGCGATATTCTCAGCCAGAGTGGTATCAGCCAGAAATATATTCTGTGGTACGTGCGCGATGGATCGCTGCCAAGCACGAACACGAATGCCGCTGATGGGAATCCCATCAACCAGAAGCTCACCCTCCGTTGGCATCAGCAACCCCATCAGCAGATCGAGCGCAGTGCTTTTGCCGCTACCGGTACTGCCGACAAACCCCATCCGGGTACCCTTCGGGATTTTCAAGTTAATCCCATCCAGCACCCAAGGACCATCATTTGTATAACGGAAGCGCACGGCGTTGAAGCAGATGTCGCTCTTAAAAGACAGTGGCGCGGGGGGCGGTAACAAGACGTCCGCTGGCAGCGATTGGCCCAGCAATTCAATAGTACTGGCCAGCGAGGCTCGACTGCCTGCAATGTTCGCCCAGGCACTATAAATTTGTTGCAGGGCCGGCAACAGACGTTGCGCCCCAAGCGCCAGCGCACCCAGCGCGGGAAGGGCGGTGGCGACACCGCCAACCTGGCGGCTAAGCACATATGCCAAGGCGGCGATCAGCACCATGCCCAGCGCCTCCATGGCAAATCGCGGGCTTCCCGCGATAAACAGGTTGTTCCCATGTGCGCGCCTCAATGGATGGTCGGCGTGGCGATAAACGTCGCAATAAACAGGCTGAGTCCCGTCCAGCAAAACGTCACGAATACCGCCCAGCCCCTCTTGCAGCGCTTTTATCACTTGAGTTTGTTCATGTGCAATACGCTCGCTGTTACGCACGAGCCGGCGACGCGTCAGCCAGGTAATCAACCCGTAGCTGGCGCCAAAGCCGATGGTCGCCACCAGGGCAATCACCGGGTCGATGACGATCAGGGCAAACATCACCGCCACCAACAGCACGGTGGAGCTGAACAGCGACAGCAGAGGTAACATTACCCCGAACACGGTGATATCGACCTTGCCGGTGATACCGCTGATCGTGTCGCTGCTGTTGCGAGCCGCATGCACGCTGTATGGCTGGTAGAGGGTGCGGCGGTAAACCTCGATGCTAAGGTCTGCGCCACTGACAACCGCCAACCGAGTGGTAACCCACAATAAAAGAATACGAATTCCCCCCGCAACCAGCGCCGCGGTGGCAAACATGATCGTAAGCGGAAGAACCAATTGGCCGGCTGTTGTGACCCCAAAGGTTTGCGCCACATCAGCGACCAGATGGTGGCTAAATACGCGCTCAGGTGCAGTCAGGATTCCGATAAAGGGCAGCACGGCCCCCAGGCTAACGACCTCCGCGAAAGCGCTAACCACCATCAATCCCAACAGCAGACCAAATTGACGTCGGCGACGACGGCTCAGATGACGCCAGAGGCGCGCCAACAAATCCCACAAGCCACTCTCAATCGCTATGTCATTCATGGCCAGTATGGCTACATACGCCTACGGGCAAGCAGACTACTCATGGTAATCATACGCGGAGTAACCATGCCGCTTGGCAAGCTCATCACGCTCGGCTGACTTGAGGTCTTCGCGCACCATCTCCTTGACCAAATCCTCAAATGATACCTTCGTCTCCCATCCAAGCTTCTTCTTGGCCTTGGAGGCGTCACCCAGAAGTTCTTCCACTTCGGCGGGACGAAAATATCGCGGGTCGACTGCAACAATGCATTTACCCGCAGAGTCGTAACCTTTTTCATCCAGGCCCTGCCCTTCCCATCGGATGGTAATATCCAGCTCTTTAGCTGCCGCATTGACAAAATCGCGCACGCTGTAATGCACGCCGGAGGCTATGACAAAATCCTCAGGCTGCTTTTGTTGCAGCATCAGCCACTGCATTTCCACATAGTCTTTTGCGTGTCCCCAGTCGCGTTTGGCGTCCAGGTTGCCCAGATAAAGGCGGTCTTGCAGGCCGAGCTTGATGCGCGCGAGCGCCCGGGTAATTTTCCGGGTAACGAAATTTTCACCACGGACGGGAGATTCATGGTTGAAGAGGATGCCGTTGCAGGCATACATGCCATAGGCTTCCCGATAGTTCACCGTGATCCAGTAGGCGTACAGCTTGGCGACCGCATACGGGGAGCGAGGATAGAACGGCGTAGTTTCCTTCTGCGGTACTTCCTGCACCAGGCCGTAAAGTTCTGATGTCGATGCCTGGTAGAAGCGGGTCTTCTTTTCGAGGCCGAGAATACGGATCGCTTCCAGCATGCGCAGGGCTCCGATGGCGTCTACATCCGCGGTGTACTCGGGAGACTCAAACGACACGGCCACGTGGCTTTGCGCGGCCAAATTGTAGATTTCATCCGGCTGCGTCTGTTGGATGATACGAATCAAGTTGGAGGAATCGGTCAGGTCGCCGTGGTGCAGGAAAAATCGAACGCCCTCCAGGTGGGGGTCACGATACAAGTGATCAATTCGCGCAGTGTTGAACAATGATGCACGACGCTTGATGCCATGCACTACATATCCCTTGTTCAACAGAAACTCCGTCAGGTAGGCGCCGTCCTGACCTGTGACGCCGGTAATCAATGCAACTTTCTGCTTTGTAGTCATCAGCTTTTATGCCTGTCATAGTGATCGTCGAAACGGACGATATCGTCTTCGCCAAGATATCCACCGGACTGTACTTCGATGATCTCCAGCGGAATGTTGCCGGGATTCTCCAAGCGGTGTTTCGTGCCGACCGGAATATAGGTGGATTGGTTTTCAGAGAGCAGGACTATCTCCTCTCCCCGCGTGACCTTGGCAGTGCCTTTGACCACCACCCAATGCTCTGCCCGGTGGTGGTGCATCTGGAGCGAGAGCGCGGCACCCGGTTTGACGACGAGACGTTTGACTTGAAAACGCTCACCAACATCGACGCCCTCGTATGTGCCCCAAGGGCGATGTACGCGCCGATGCATCAGCGATTCAGTGCGCTTCTGTTGCTTCAGGAGAGCCACGATGGCCTTGACGTCCTGGGCTTTATCCTTGTGGGCGACCAGCACGGCATCGGCAGTCTCCGCCACGATTAAATCTTTAATGCCCACCGTCGCCAGCAGGCGATGTTGGGCAAGCAAATATGAATTCCTGGTGTCTTGGGCCAGGACATCACCACGCATGACGTTCCCGTTCTCATCCTGATCGGAGATCTCCCAGATGGCCGGCCAAGCACCGATGTCGGACCAGCCGGCATCGAGCGGCACGACCATGGCCTTGTCGGTTTTCTCCATCACGGCATAGTCGATCGAGTCGCTCGGGCAGGCGATGAACGAATCCCGCCCTACTCTGCTGAAATCGCCATCCCGCCGGCCTTCGCCCATGGCTTGCTCGCACGATTGGCGAATGGCCGGGGAATGACGATCGAGCTCAGAAAGCCAGATGTCAGCCCGCAGCATGAACATCCCGCTGTTCCACAGGTAGTTACCCGATTCCACGTAGCGCCGGGCGGTGTCTGCGTCGGGCTTTTCGACGAAAGAAGAGATGGGACAAGGGCTGAGGGCTGAGGACTGTGATTCAAAACCAGAGGACTGAGGACTTAGGACTGAGGACTGAGATTCAAAAACAGAGGACTGGGTCGAAAGCGGATCACCGCATTTGATGTAACCGTAGCCGGTTTCCGGAGATGTAGGGACAATGCCGAAGGTCACGAGATAGCCTTGTTCAGCCATCGAGGCGCCGACCGATACGGCGGCCAGAAACGCATCGTTATCACGGATGACATGATCGGCGGGCATGACCAACAACACTGTCTTGCGATCATTCACCGGCAAGCTGAGGGCCGCCAGTGTCAGCGCCGGCGCGGTGTTGCGGCCGACGGGCTCCAGAATCAGGGACGCCGGTTTCACACCGATCTCCAGCAGTTGTTCGCCGATCAGAAAACGATGTTCTTCGTTACAGACCACGATTGGCGGCTTTGCACCTTTCAGATTCCCTATGCGCATGGCCGTCTGCTGTAGCAGGGTTTCGTTCCCGTAAAGCGGCAGGAGCTGCTTGGGGTAATGCTCGCGCGACATCGGCCAGAGCCGGGTGCCTGAACCGCCGGAAAGGATGATGGGCTGGATGATCACC